>Ga0307982_1001463_pt1 | contig 19219 bp, 4 predicted proteins | sample OrgLakmetagen989_FD_201847 | JGI IMG/M metagenome (GOLD analysis project Ga0307982, IMG submission 201847) | Saline water microbial communities from Organic Lake, Antarctica - #989 | ecosystem: Environmental > Aquatic > Non-marine Saline and Alkaline > Saline | place: Antarctica: Organic Lake... | reverse complement strand
CGTACCCGTGCCTGAGCCTAGGCTGGTCTACTTCCAGCGGCAGAGAAGAGCTGTTCACAGCTCCCCGCCAAGGTTTGTGATAAAACCTCAGGAAGAAGTGGGCGAAGTGGCATGAGGAACACTGATAGGCGGATTTCATCAAGAATTTTGATGCTGTTTGGACAGTATTTATGTATTTTGTATTCATATCATGTTTCCGCAACTTGTACCGTCTGCGGTGGTAGCTCAGCGGTAGAGCGTCCGCTTCACACGCGGAAGGTCCTGGGTTCGAAACCCAGCGGTCGTACTCAAACGTGTAACCTTTTTGTCCAATGAGCTTACCATAGTCGGAAATGAGCTTACCTGATGGCTGAGGGGGGATGGCATGCCCACTTGTGAGCACAGCCATCTGCCTTGGCTGTAGATGAGGCCCCTTGTAGATGAGGCCCCTGGCTCCGAGAATGAGGGATACAGGGAGAGGGGGGGGGCCTAGCTGGCTACGCTGCGCGTGACAAGACAGCAAGCCACGCTATGATGACCAGCATCAGATGTATTTGTATTGCAAGGTGTCAAGGAAGACACTGCTCATAGCGAGCGTGCTGGTCAGCAGACCCAGTCCGCATCGCACCCACCCAGCCATCCCCAGGGGTCGATCAATTCGCTGGGTCCGACACATGAGTGTGGAGAAATGGCTATAAAATGAAGAGGGGACGAGCTCGGTCGTCCCTCTGCGGGATGGTGGGTGGGCGACAAGAGCGCGTGGCTCGGCCAGGACGCTCAACACAATCAAGAGGGTCAATCCTTGACACCTCGAGCTACAAATAAATCTGTCCTTCGCAAGCTGCTCCGGGGAGTTGCCACCGATAGTCGGTGGTGGCCATGGCCACCCCCCCCCTTACCTAGGGATAGGGACCTGCCGCAATACCTCGGCCAACGCTGTTGACCACACCCCGCGAGGCGATAGGGAGCACCACACAACCGATGGAGAACACAAGTCACGACGCCACGGGGCCCATGATGAATTGCGTGGTGTCTCTTGATGTGCGATGCGGACTGGGTCTGCTGACCAGCACGCTCGCTATGAGCAGTGTCTTCCTTGACACCTTGCAATACAAATATATGTGATGCTGGTCATCATAGCATGGCTTGCTGTCTTGTCACGCGCAGCGTAGCCAGCTAGCCCCCCCTCGTACCCCCTTCTCCCTGTGTAGATGAGGCCCCTGGCTCCGAGAATGAGGGATACAGGGAGAGGGGGGGGGCCAGCAGGGGACCCAGCTGGCTACGCTGTGCGTGACAAGACAGCAAGCCATGCTATGATGACCAGCATCACATATATTTGTATTGCAAGGTGTCAAGGAAGACACTGCTCATAGCGAGCGTCCTGGTCGGCAGACCCAATCCGCATCGCACCCGGCCCTGTGGAGGAAAAGTCGTGGCAGGTGACAGCGCAGGTGCCAGGGGCTAAATGTACTCACTACAAAGTCTATTTGACCTGTGTAAATGGACACGAGACGCCCAACTTGAATGCAGTGCTTGATCACACTGGCAGGGCTGGCGGACCCAAGCACAAGAACAAGAATATACTACAGGTCAAGCTTTTACACAAAGCATTCAACAAAACCGGACACCACCGGTGCGTCAGTCATGCGCCCACCACTGCACACATTTGACACACCCTGGCGGCCTGCGACGTTGCAGCAGGCACACTTAGGAGGGTGTACCGTCAAAATGACCCGGGGAGCTCCCCTCCAGGTCAGGTCTTGCCGCCTCCCACATCAACTTGTCCTGGGCCTGTCCCTCTACTGCCACCTTGCAGCGCTCGCACAACTCGTTGAAGGGGACGAGGGAGATGGTGCACTCGTCGCACCTTACTGCCAGTCCCGAGTTAATCAGAGCCTCGCACTCAATCAGCACCTCCCGTGCATCCAGAGCAGTCTGCCTGCTGCCAACACTTCCGCCTACCCCAGTGCGCTTGACAACGCTGTCATGTGCCTCCTCACACCCTGCGCAACTGCCCCAGGCAGCTAGTACTGGCTGGCCCTGTGCAACAAGGCAGCTCGGCGGACCCAGCCCAAGCCCGTCACCCATTCCGAGCGGGCGATTAATTCGCCCCCTCCTTCAATAAATGAACTGTCTACTTTGTTCTGCAAAGCTCGTGGAACACCCGCTCACATGTGAGATTGTCAAATCCCTACCCCCCGGGAGGGTGGCGGCTGGCGAGCTTGCTGTGGTCTTGGACGGGGGAGCTTTTTGACCTTTTCACTATCTGGGTCTCATGATCGGGCACTCGCTGGTACCTCATCGGTGGTCAATTTGTGCGGGGCTGTGGGGGGGCCCGACCTTGCCTGGGCACCGCCCCTCCCAAATCTCGTGTGGTGAAGGGAGAGTCGAAGACCAGTCAAATACAACTGGAGCAGTGCATAGCCTGAGCCATGCAAATTAAGTGAATGAGTTACGCTTGGGTGGCTGTGTACCGAGCTAAGGAATATTTGACTCTTTCCCTGCAAGGAGAAAGTATGGCAGCAGCAAGTGCGAGCAGCGGCGCTCAGTATGCCGTGCCAGTCCTGCAGCCAAACTCTGACCATGAGAGCGCTATCTACCGTAGTACATGCTCACCTCATAAGCTCTTGGATCAGTATGAAGGAGTTGGTACCCTGTACGAGAACTTCATGTAAGCCTGTGCCCTGCTGTCATGCGTCAATTCCAACTGGCAATTTCCGCGAGCGCAGGGCCGGTTATAAAACTGCAGCAGACCTGCCCATGCTGGGAACAAGAGAGTGGGGAGCCGGTGGATTTCGTGGCGAGTACATTTGGCAGTCGTGGGCTCAAGTGGAGCGTCGTCTCACTGCACTTGGCTCTGCCCTCAATGCCCTAGGGATTTGTCGTGGTGACATGGTCGGCTTGTATGCCGCAAACTGTGCAGATTGGGTTGTTGCAGAACAAGCTTGCAACGCGTATTCGCTGGTAGCTGTTCCTCTGTATGACACCTTGGGGAATGACTCGGTTGAGTTCATTCTGCAACAAACCGAAATGAAAGTGATGCTAGTTGCCAGCGACAAACTTGAGGGAGCTGTGGAAGCATCTGCAGCTGTACCCTCGCTGCAGCTTCTCATTGAAATGGATGGCTGCACAAGCATTGGTGCTCCCGTATCAACAGTGTCTGGTGCAGCCCTTGCGGAAGTGGAGCGTTGGTGCTCCAACGGCCTGCACAGGCCGGTGCAGCGCCCCCTGGTTGTGAAGCTCTCCACATTGGAGCAGCTGGGCCGTGCCCGCCCCCTGCCGCACATCCCCCCAAAGCCCACCGATGTCTGCACCATCTGTTATACATCTGGCACCACAGGCGTGCCCAAGGGGGCCATCCTCACGCATGGGAACTTCGCTGCGGGCGCCGCTGGGGCCGCCGGGGCTGGTGTGGACCTGGTCGCCAGCGACGTGCACATATCCTACCTGCCGCTGGCACACGTGTTTGAGCGGCTTGTGCAAGTGGCCTTGATCCGCCGGGGTGGCTCCATTGGGTTTTACCAGGGCGACGTCACCAAGCTGGTTGAGGATCTGGGGGTACTTCGGCCCACCCTCTTTCCCTCTGTGCCCCGCCTGTGGAACCGCATTTACGACAAAGTGATGGCTGGCGTAGCTGAAGCCGGGGGCTTGAAGGCCACCTTGTTCAACTGGGCACTGTCCTCAAAAATGGGGTACCTGCCAGCGGGCCACGTGACGCACTCCCTGTGGGACAGCTTGGTGTTCGCGAACGTGCGCAAGCTATTTGGAGGACGTGTGCGCCTGATGATTACTGGCTCTGCCCCCATCGCGTCTGACGTCAAGAACTTTCTGCAGGTGGCGTTCTGCGCCAGGGTGCTTGAGGGGTATGGGCTGACGGAGACTGTGGGGGCTGCCACCATCACAGACTCGTCAGACTTTTCCAACGGCCATGTGGGTGCCCCCATCGCCTGCACTGAGCTGAAGCTGGTAGATTTGCCGGAGATGAAGTACACATCTGCAGACAAGCCAGGCCCCCGGGGCGAAGTGTGTCTACGGGGGCCCAACATCTTCAAGGGGTACTTCAAGCGCCCTGAAGTCACTGCAGAAGTCATTGACCAGGACGGCTGGTTTCACACTGGCGATGTGGGGCGCATCAATGCCAGCGGCACCCTGTCCATCATTGACCGCAAAAAGAACATCTTCAAACTGGCGCAGGGCGAGTACGTGGCCCCCGAGAAAATCGAAAACGTGTACACACGTGCACCGCTAGTGGCGCAGTGCTTTGTGTATGGTGACTCCCTCAAGGCCGCACTGGTGGCTGTGGTGGTGCTGGACCCAGACGTGGCCACGTCCTGGGGAGCCAGCAACGGCCTGCCTGGCTCAGCGGCTGCCCTGGCGTCGCGGCCTGAGCTGAAGGACGCGGTGCAGAAGCAGCTGCTGGAAGCTGCCACGGAGGCAGGCCTCAAGGGCTTTGAGCAGGCACGTGCGTTTGTGCTGGAGGGTGAGCCCTTCAGTGTGGAGAACAACTGCCTCACGCCCACCTTCAAACTGAAGCGTCCGCAGCTGCAGGAGCGATACCAGGCACACATCGACCAGATGTACTCCACGCTGGGGTGAATAGGCTGTGCAAGCATCCCCGCTGGAACCACCGTCACAGTCCTTGGCTGCATCCCGTGCAGTGAGCTGTGATACGCGGTCGAATGCGAAGCTACGTCACTGCGCCAGACGCAGCATGCAGCCGAGATCCACAGGGGGGCAAGGCCCAGCGGCTCCAGCGGTCGCCCGCGGGGTGAGCTGCATCGCCCTGTGCTGGGTAGTATAGCCTTGCAGCTGTTGGGAGGTGTTTTTGTGCGGACTTGTTGCGTTCGGCAATTCATTTACGCCTCCATGAAGTTGGCAGCTGCAAGCTGCCCGAGCCGAGCAGCTTGTCTGACAACTTTACGGGGGGACAAGGTCCATCAATGCAGTAAAAGCACTGCTTTGAACGTCTTCTAGTCAAAATGCATCCACGACTAAAGCTTCAGATAGACAATTTGTTGATCCGCTGGTTGTTCGAGCCTAAACAACTGCTTCTCCGACCGCTGTGCTTTCACTGAAGTAGAGTGATACGACATGGCTCAGGCAGGGCAAGCGTCACAGAAAGGTATCTCCGGAAAATATACCTTGAATAAGAAGCTATCAGATCCAATTTCTCCGTTTCTTAAAGCAGCCGGGTACTCTTGGGCCACCCGGAAGGTGAGATGCAGCCTTTGCTCCAGTGCTCATGAGATGCCGAGTAGCACCACGCCGAACTTTCTCTAGTGATGGCCATTGTGTACAGGCAGCAGATGCGGTTGGATTAACCCTGACCACCACCTTAACAGGTGATGCGCTTCATGGATATGGGAGTACATGGCTTGGAGATGGAGAGTATGAGCTCTCATTCAGTGAAGTATGACAGATAGTTCTTCGCTTTCCCGCAGCCCAGTCCAGTCATGGCAATAGTTCACAGATCTCAGCATATGCGCTGATCGGCGATGACTGTATTTTTTTCGACTCCATACTTCAAGACGATGGCTCTGTCCACTCACGTGGAACTATGCCAAACGACGACTCACTCGCCGTGTTGATGATTCACGCTGCAAGCAGCGGCAGTGATGCAGGCCTCGTTGTGTCAACAACCGTGACCGACAAAGCCGGCCAAGAAGTGGTCAGCATCAAGCGCATATTGGATGCCTCAAAATAAACTTCCATTGTTCTTGCCTGTTGGTGAGGACCCAAGAAACGTGGGAGCGTGCCGTGCAACGCAATCAGGGCAAGCCACACACACAGGCAAGCAGGCAGGAGGCGGTTTGGCCGGCGAGCACCTCCTTTCGCCGCTCCCGCTCATCTGCCGGGTGATTTTGTCTGAATTTGTCTGTTAAAAGTAATGACATACATTTTTCACATTCACATTCAAAGCGAAACTGGCCCCGCACTACAGGGAGGTGATGCTGGAGCGGGTTGACTTCCCCTTGCTGCCTGAACGTGAGGCAGCTGCAACCCCTCGTCGCCCACCAGCTTTGAGTTTGGGGTTGCTAGCAGCCCTGACTTTTTGAGAAAATTGCCGGCGACCTCCCTTTTGTCGAAGTATACTGGCATCGACTGATTTGGCAAAAGTGTTCGCGTCCACACTGCGAACCCCACGCTTAGCTAGCTTGATCTGCTCCGGCAAATCGGAATCAACTTGCTTTTGTCGAGCGGTGAGGAACTGCTGGGCAACAAGCCAGTCAGCCTGGGTTGGCGGCCTAGCACCAGCAATTATCTCCATAGCACGGGCCTCTTCTTTGCTTGAAATATCCTTGCTGCTTGATTGCATCAAGGACAATGCTGCCATGGGATTCATGTGGCTGTCTGTTCCCCTGCGCTTTTTGTAATTTTTGCCACCGATGATTTCTTCAAGCTCGTGAACTCCAACTTGTCTCTTTTGGGACATCAGGTACTTATCGTGTGTCCATCGAATGGCTCTGTAGCCAAGTTGGCACGATCCACACAGAACGCAGCACATGCGTCTCCGCGGCTCAGCGGGGACACAATGGCAGCAGCAAAAAGGATCGTCCCCTATGGTTTCAACAATCTCAACAACAAAAATCACAACAAAGTAAGCAATGGACGCCAGGATGATTGTAAGGACCAGCATTGTAAGTGCATCCTTTGCCGGGCTAGTATCCATTTCAACCATTTTTTTGGAGTTGAACATGATTCCACTCAAGGCCACCAGAATCGCGCTGACAAGCAATACAGTTTCAACCGTATTGTAGTTCGTCATCAGTTGGGAGTCGTCAAGTGCCGCTCCTCGCTTTTGCTCCGCCCGGAAAGTCGCTTGCCTGAACTCTGACCGGTCTGCTCGCTGAGCTTTTTGCAGCAGCGGCTGCAGCGCTGCGTCCAATTGAAGGTGGAATGGATCGGATTCTTCAACTTTCTTCTCGTGTGCGAGGGTAATTGCTCTGTGCTCTGGCCTTGACATGAATGGGCTGCTTCTGATGTGAACCGAGTAGCTTGCAAAAAGCACCAAAACAATCATTGCAAGCTGGTATCCAGGCGTTGAGCGAAAGAGTAAGGCAGTGATGGCGATCAGAAATTTCCTTGAAATGATGACTGAAATCCAGTACCACTTATCAGGCTTGAAGTGGTAGTAAACTTTGTGAAACATTCGGCGGAACTGGTAATGAACACGGTCGCTGGTCTTCTCGTCGTGTCCGTGTCCGTATGCTCGCAAGAGCTGGTCAACCTTGACAATATGCCGATTGCGCCGCAGCCATGCATAAATTGCAGCTGGGTAAGCCATCACATAAACAACCAGAAATACGGCTGCAAATGGTAAAAGCTGCAGGTGCGTGCCGCCCTCCTTGTAGCACGGGATGAAATCAGCTTGCATGTACCCTGGCTCCCAGTCATCAGGAGGATCTGTAGGAGAGCAGTTGAATACGTCAAGCACAGTCCTTGAAACGTATAGGTACATGAAGTAAGACAGTGTTAGGCCTGCTCCCACCGTAGGTGCCTTATGAGCTGTTCGCTGCCGCTTTGACAGTCGCCTGACATGTCGCAGGTACAAGTTGCCGCTCAAGTACACAGCCAGAAGCAGCACAAAGACGGCAATTGGAAGCACCATTGTGCCAATCCATTTCAATCGATAGTCAATGCTTGGCGCCAGGCACTCTGGTGCTGTCAGGTCCAAGTTGAAGTTGAAAAATGACATGTAAGAGAACAGGTCCTTCAGAATCTTGGGCCACTCAATCTTTGACCGCGCGAACAATCCAAGAACCTGAACGTAGTCGACAGAAATAGACATGAGAGCAAGATTAATGTTTTTTCGATTGAGCCAGAAGCCAAAAGCTCCAATAAACATGATTCCGCAGACAAACATGACAACCGGTAGCCAGGCCCGATCAGGGCAAGCTTTGCACTCGCCATCGAATCTGTAATATTTCTCCGCACACTTGGCACATCTATCATCAGTATAACCGGCTGCACAGGTGTTGTTTCCGATACATGCATCTGCAGGTTCGCATTTCAGGAAAGCTGGGCAGGTTCCAGTGTACGGTGGTGGTCGATCCAGTCGAAGTGGGTCGCACAGCATGTTCGAATTCGGTTTGTCTTCGCGCCAAAAGGCTGCATCAGATATGGGCTCGGGATATTCTACACACACGCGATTGTCATACTCGATTGCCCTGCGTACTGTGCCGTTAGTGTCTGTGGTCACTTGTGGACAATCAAGGTTTCCACGACAGAACTTATTCTCATACCAGTCACAGTCTGCTCCAATGCACAGAACAGAATCTGCGACAGCACAATCATACCTTCCATTGAAATCGCAAACGGCACCGGTGGGACATGGGCTGCATAATTCGCCAACCTGGCCATAGAAACCACGCTCACAGGTGAATTGTAGCAGCCCCCCAAGGGACCGAGAGCTTTGCCTCAACGGTACGCCAGCTACATCCATCGCCAGCATAGCTGGTCCGACGTATGTCTCGCCAAAAGTGCACTGGGCTTCAGCATGTGCATGAGCCACCACTGCATCTTCACATGTAACATTGCTAAACAGTATGCTGACAGGTGGAGCCCACGAAGTATTTCTGACTTTCCCTGCCCAATCAGGGTCGTTTTCAAACGACTTGTTCTCGTAAATTGGTCCAAAATTAGCGCCAGTGATGCGAAGGGTTCGGCCTCCAGCAGCGTTTGCAACGTTGGGCACAATGTCAGTGATGACCGGCGCTGCGTAAGAAAAGAGTGGCTCCGTTGCCGAGAGTTCACCTAGCTGCACCGTGATGTTGCGGCCTTGACCCACGCCTTCATCAATCTGGCATGAAATAATTGTGTGGCCATGAGCGCCTTGATTTGTAAGGCATATACGCGAAACAGGTAAAGTCTCGATTTCAACAAGCTGAATGTAAGATTGTCCACCGTCGTTGTGATACCTGGATCGCAGTTCTGGCTGCAGGCCACTTGGCATCTCAGCCGCAACTTGCTGCCCGAAGTTCTCACCAATGATTTGCACAGTGCAGCCAATCGTGCTGCAAGGCGCATCGAATCTCACACCGAAAATTTTTGGAGGGTCATACAAGAATGATGCAGCGGGATTCAACGGCCAGTCTGCTTGCACCCTTGGGGCCGCTGCACTTGCCATGTTCAAGCTCCACTGCTTGTCGACTTCAACGACAATCTGCTTGATGGCACCCTGCCCAGGTGGCACATTGATTTCTAAGCTTTCGTGAGAAACCAGTTTGAAACTTTGTGGTGCAGGTTGTGCAATGGAATTTGTGTCAATTGCACGCTGGTAGTGTGGAGTGGAATCTGAGGTCATTCTGGTGCGAGCAATAAAATGCACTTTGATTTTGTCAGCATCATTACCAAAATTTGTTCCATTTAAGGTCATCTTGTATCCACCAACTGTGGGGCCATTGTTCCGGGACACACTGTAGAGTGCTGGAGCTTCATAGTTGAAGACTACGCCGCTCATGCCACTGCCCCACATATTTGAAATTGTGTGCCCGCCAACCTTCAAAGTAATTGATTTGTTCAAGCCAGTTCCTGGGGGAACAATGCAGGTAATGACCTCATGTGGGCTATCCAAGGACGAAGGGGAGAGCTGCTCGCGAGGGTACTTCTGTATCCCAGCTGAGCCTGAAACGAGCTCACAAATGCAAGGCAGCCCACAGTCACCAATAGACACTCTTGGCAGAAAGTCGGTGTCCGAGCTTGCTCCAAAATTTTGACCTTTTAGCCTCAAAACAACTCCGCCTCTTGTTGGTGAAATTGTAGTTGTGGGCTCCACGAAGGGCTTTTGCACAGATACAACCAGAACCTCAGCACTAGATGCCTCTGAGCCGAAGAACTTTTCCTGGCTGTATCTACTTTTGGAAATCCTGAAGGCGTTCTGGTAATCCTCCAAGGTTTCAGATACATTGTAGCCAACACCTGTGTACAAATGCACATCCACTGGACCAAGCGTTCCCCGCTGTGTTACAGGAGAGAAGCACAAGGAGGCACTTCGTGTGTTGCGGCGGTCAACAATTCCATAAGGGGATGAAATGTGCAATCCAGTGCCGTCAGGTAGAGAGCCGCGTCGGAAATCATATGGTGCAGGCGCACAAGCTGTAGTGCAGCCGTCAGCGCTGAATGACCAGTATTTAGCATCACCGAAGTTCTTTCCCGTAACAATGAAGCAAGCACCGGCTGTAGGCAGTTGAATACTCCAACCGGTGCTTTCACTTCCAGAAGCGAGCCTGGTCACCACTGCCTTTAGCGCTGTATGTGTATCGCCGACTTGCTTGATGTCTTCCAGCTCTGGTCTTGAATAAACAAGCTTGGGCATGTTTGCATCTATCGAAGGTTTACCAGCATACGTCGCGTGCATCTGAACAATACCCTGTCCTGGAGGCATGACACACTTCACAAGGCATTCGGTCTCGGAGAAACCACCTTGAGCAGCATCTTTTGTTCGTTGGCAGTTGGAGATTGAAATTACTGCACATGCTCGCGAAGCTCGTTCAACAAGACAAGGCCGCTGTATGCAACTGGTGTGGTCACCCAAGGGCAAGATCTGAGCATAGCCTGCGTAAACCCGCAAAAGGGAAACTTCAGCCTGAATTTGAAGCATCTTGAACTCAAGCTGATCCCCGCCTTCTGTCGAAAAGCGTAAACTCTCAAGTTCGGTTTTCTGAGCTTCTGCTAATCTTGGTGATGTTGACTCAAATGCAATTGGTTCCGTGGTAAAGTACTGAAACTCACCACTCGCTCCAAATTGCATGAACGTACTCACTGACACGTTGCCGCTAGTCGCTGTGGTCTCAAACCTGATCTGGCTGTGTCCCCATTCCAGAAGCTTCAGTGTGCACACGCAATCACTGGAGCTTGTATTGCTGGGAGCATTCACATTCGTACAGCCACCCATCGTTGATGTTCCATGCTTGCAAAAACTCAATTTGGGCGCAGCGCCCCCTAACGACTGCAGCGCAACAAATCCAGCTGGCTGAGATTCATTTTTGAAGAACGAGGTTGCTCCAAAGTTCTGGCCCGTCAGAGTCACAGTATATTCTTGGCCTTTTGTGGGCTCCTTGATGTCGATGGAAAACACCCGTGGCTGACCGTAGTCAATTGAGAACGGGGCAGCAGTAGCAACCACATCATCCGTACCCTTTGTGAGCAATTGCACTCTCACTTGACAACGGAGTCCCCACCCACCAACGAAATCTAGCTGAAGATTATCCAGTGAGCTGTTCATAGCTCCCCCATAAATAACGGTTTTTGTGACTTGCTCGCCAAGCTGCGGTTTGAAAATAACCTGCGCTTCAGTCTGAGCATCAAACACTGCGAAATCGCTGCCCAAAATGGCTAAATCCATGTTTCCGTTCGTTGGCAGGTCTCTAGATGGAATGATCGTTTGTATTGTGGGCGCTTTGTACGCCCAGGTCTGCACACTCAGCGCAGACGTTTGTTTGCCAACTCGGACTGTCCATCTCAGACCGCTCCCTGCTCCAGGAACAGTGGTGCAGTGAATAAGACTATGCGATGCAACTACACAACCTTGTGCGGTATACTCCTGTCCAGATTTACCGTATCGGGCTGTTTCAAAGAAGATTGATTCGTTGCTTCCTGGCCCGAAATTGATTCCATAGATCCCAACTAGCTCACCGCCTCTGGTTGAAAATTCGCTGCTGCTTGCAAAGTCCAGCACCTGAGGGGGTGCGTAGTTCGTTTTTGCAATTTGGCTCATTTGGCCATCAATTTTGACTGACCAGCTTAAGCCGGTGCCAGCTTGCTCATCAGTGAGGCAAATGATCTTTGAATGTAGGTGTTCTGGGCTCACGAAGCATTGACTTGCTTCAAACTCGTATGTACCATTGACATTTCCTTGTCCGTACAAAACTTCTTCGATTCCACTAGATTGACTGCCAAAGTAGTCACCCAAGATTGACACCCAGCCGCCTCCATCACTCAATTGCGCAGCATCTGATGGATCGAGTTGCTGCACAACGGGAGGATGGTAACCCGTAGAAAGGATTTGTGAAGAGTATTCATCACTGATTTGGCCATCGACACGGATCTGGAAGACAAAATTAGCCCCAGTTCCCTCCGATGAGCAACATTCCATCACGGATGACTGCTGGTCTAGAACAATGCAATTTGATGCATTGTATTTGCTTGGGTCATGCTCAGGGCCATAAACTAATACTGGCACCTCATCATGGGTAAAACTTGCCAAACTGTTGTCATCAAGCGAATGCTTTGCAAACAGTGGGTCCATAGGAGCTCCACAGATGGGAACACCGTCGATGGGTGTAATGCTGCCAAGGTTTGCACCAAGCACCGTGATAACTTGGCCACCTCTTGTGTCAGCTCGTGCAGATCCGGGACCAGAAACTCCGCCGAGTGAAATAACTGGTGGTGCGTATGATACTGTTAGATCGGGTGACGTAGATCTCGAAACACGCCAGCCATCAAAGTTTGAGCCAATTGCAAGGTGAACTTGATGGTTGAGTCCGCTCCCAGGAATAGAACGACAAACCACAATTTGGTGTAACTCTTCGAATGTACACTGTGTTGATTTGTACCGAAATCTCCCAGAGACATTCTTGTACAGCATCTGAACCCCGGCATTTCCCAAATTCCTGCCACTGATGCGTATTTCATCACCACCTTGTCCAGCCAAGCCAGCCAAAGATGTGCCCTGACCGTCGACAGCAGAAAGTTGAAGAAGTTCAGGGGGTGCATACCCAGCTGTCGGTGCCTTGTTTGACTCTTCTCCGGCCAGAGACGTCCACCATTGCAAATTCATGCCCACACCAGGTGCAGACTTGCATGTGATAATCGCATGTGCTGACTGAATCGTACAATTCTGAGCAAACCTTAAGGTGGAGCCAGTTTGGGGCACAGAGTATTGTACAGGGAAGGGGGGCAGTACGTAGTAATGAGGACCAAAGTTGCTCCCGTAAATAGTGACCTCCTCTCCACCTGCTGTGCCCAGCAGCTCCATTTGACCGAAACTTACTGAAGTCACAGTTGGACCAGCGAATTGGAAAGTACGAGCAGTGGGAATTTCATAATCCAAACCCTCCGTGATACTGGCCACTTGTAGTCTAATTGATGCTGTGCCTATTCCTGGAGGACTGACACACTCAACCACCATGTCTTGCGTATCATCTGTGTCAAGTGCTGCACAAGCTGTTGTTACACCCGGTAGGCTTCCAGCACCGTGCGTATCGAAGGTGTATCGTGCGTAGACGCCTGGGCTACCACCCGAAGCTGCAATTCGGCGATTGGAAAACCCCAAGTTTGAGCCTTTCAGTCGCACCAAGTGACCACCACTTGTACTCGGTCTCAATACTGACAAGTTGTTTTGATCAACAAGCTCAATGGCACCAGTGAGAGTGGCATCATCGACGTCACCAACAATTACCGTGTAGTTTGTTATCGCAGACATTGCCGGCACACCCTTATCGGTAACTCTCACGCTGACTTTCCACTGGAGAACATCTTCAAAGTCCAAGCTTTGTGCTACGTTCAGAGTGAAGTTGCTGAATCTATTCCCGCCAATGCTGAATAAAGTCAGGGGAGCACCGGGATATACGGCAACGACGGCCAAAGACACTTTGCCATTGTCTACACTCTGCAAATCAGGATCATTGAAGACAAGGGACAAATTCTTGCCCGCACTGAACTGCATGACTGGAACACCTGTCCGCCCTTCCAGTATATAGCCTGTAGAAGGTAGCAATGTAGGCTGCTCATTGGCATCCAGCACAGTTATTCGTGCTTGAGCGACATCCGTCATGCCGAGCCCATCCGTTGCTTTGATCTTGATGCTGATCTCAGCTGGCCCGCTTGTAAACTGAAAGAATGTTTCATAATTCAACGCCTTGCCAGCGTTGATGAAAATCTCCCCCGTTGAGGCCTCCACACGGAAGGTTCCAGCAAACCCATCAGGTTCCTCATCGATTGTGTACGTCAAGCTGTCGCCTACATCAACATCAACTGCGCTTATAAAGGCCCCGGTTGATCCAACAGTGTTTTCAAGCACGGGTAGAGCTACATTGCTGATAGCCGGTGCTTCATTCAGGTTGGTGACTTCCAAAGTGAACGATGTACGGTTTTCCAAGCTTGCATGACCAGTTTTGTTGCTAAAATCCCTGGCAGAAACAGTCACAGTCCACGGCTGGTACGGGAAAATAAGCTCCCTGTCTAGAATCAATGAGTCAGAAACTTCTATGATGCCTGTTGAGCTGTCAATTTGAATTGCACCTGCAGCAGCAGCGGGCACCACAGACAACGAGAAAATAACTTCATGCCCAGGATCAGGATCCACTGCACTGGCTTGGCATATTATAGATCCAGACACAGAGTGCTCAAGTACTTCTTGTGGCCCAATTGGTTGCATTTGGGGGGGTTGGTTTGCATTCGTCACTCGAATTGCAAGCGCGACTTCAGACGACAAACCGGTTTGATCTTCAACTGTGATTGTATACTCGTACTCAATCATTTCCACGGAGAGAGTTGGCACTGGACTAACTGTGAAGACTTGTCCGGCAGTTGAAATGTCGAATAAAGCTGTACTTCCATTTGAGACTGAAAAGGTGAGCACACTGCCAGCGTCCTGATCTTTGGCCTGCAGGGGCGAGCCAACATTAACGCCTGCTCCCGATCCGTCGTTCACTCCAACATCGTAGCTGTTTTGGAAAAATATGGGTGGCTCAGGGACGTCGGTGAGAACAACTTTTCCAAGCACTTGTCGAGAAAGCGGAGAACCTTGGCCATTCCCCTTGTCAAGCACTTTCAAGCACAAAACAAACTCTCTTGCCCCCTCAAAGTCAAGTGGTGACTGCCAGACACTTTGAATACTAACATTGGCGTGGACTGTAATCGTGCCATTCGCCATTAAATCAAAAAGGTCCCACCTATTTGTAGTGGTTGTGGAGCCCCCTGCTGTGCATTTGAGAAACTGAAGCATGCCAGCGTCGCCTGCATCGGGGTCAAATGCGTTCGCGGTACCAACAATGGCTCGAGGCCTTGGATTCTCTGCCACAAAGAAAGTCTGTGTACCATCAAATTGTGGGGCTTCATTCACGTCATTTAAGTAGACACTCAACTCAGAGGAGTCACTGAGGGGGGGTGCGCCATTGTCGCGCACAGTGATAGTGCATACCAATGGACCTGTGGTAGCCTCAAAGTCCATGCGGTTGAGAATGCGCAGCCTTCCACTTGATGGCTCCAGGGCAAATGGAATTGTTCCTGGCGAGTCAATGGTCCAGAAGAACGACTGGAAGTGCTGCTCGGGGTCTGATACATTCAACGGGACTCCGGTCACCAATCCCACTGGCAGTTCCTCGTCCACATATACAACGAGATTGTCCGCAAGGGTGGGCTTCTCGTTGATGTTACGGATGGTTACATTCACGGGAACGGTTATTGTTACTTGCCCGTCAGATGCACTTATGAGTAGCGGCCTGTACACTTTTGTGGTAGAATCAGCTTGCACCTCTGCGCGATATTCACCCCCAATCGCCTCATAATCGAGAGTTTTATTGAGCGCGAGGGTGTAGGAGTCACTGTTCGGAATTAATCTGAACGCCAGATCGGAGTTTCCTTTGTCTATGCCCATCGAAATACTTCCAGCTGCATCAGGATCCGTTGCCATTAGATTTTCGCCGGCTAGCTCTTGTATGGTGTCTTCTAGAACGTCATAATTGTAGAACTCGCGTACAAATACAGGTGGATCATTCATATCTATAACTTCGACGGTCGCATCAAGAAATGTCTCAAATTCTCCGTCGTTCACAGTCAGTATTAGTCTAAAAAAGTCCTTCTGCTCAAAATCCAACACAACGTTCGAGAACAAATGTAACGACCCATTCTGGACTCTAAAAGCAGGAACCAGCTGATTTCCGTCCACTACTTGAACAGTGAGCATCAGGTCATCACCGTCAGGATCAGTTGCGTCAACTGCAACAGGTTCCAGCATAGTTCCCACAGGTAAGTTCTCTGCAAGGAACCACAAGTCTTGCGATGTATTGAAGGTTGGACGCTCATTGACATTCGTCAAAAAAACAGTTGCTATGGTTTCTGCTGTAAATGACCCGCCAATCTTCTCGCCAGAATCTGCCACTGTGATGGTCAAATTATATGCAGGTGTTCCTTCGAAATCCAAGTCCCCATTCATACTAAAAAGTTGCCCACCACACCTTGTGATTCCAAACATGTTACCGTAATTTCCGCTTGTAATGCTGTAGGTATGCTCTTGCCCAATGTCTTCATCCTCTGCATTTATTGGTTCGCCAACTGGAGTGTTGGCACGGATCGCCTCCGGAGTAAAGCGTACGTATGTGGTGACCCCCAGCTCTCCGGGAAAGTAGGGGGCATCATTAGTATCTTGCACACTTAATTCCAAGCGACAGGTAAATGTCTGGATTTTGTAAACGTCTTCATCTGGGTCGTCGATTGTTGCCACAACCCTGGTGGAAAACTTTTCACACACCTCAAAGTTCAGGTGCTTTCCACTTGCCACGCGCACAGTTGCTGTGGCAAGCACTTGGAAGTTAGAGGTAGTGCTGGGTATAGAAACTACCACCTCAAAGAGGCTGGAAAAATCAACACTCATGTCGGGGGTCACTTGGCTGCTCCATACTTCGCATTCCGCCTCAACAGTCCACACTACGATTTGGTATGGTGGACGGATCCATACAGACACACTTGCTGTTTCCAAGTCAGAGTTTTCCTCAAAAACGGCCTCACCGGTCCATCTGCGGTCACCGGTGGTGGTGCCAGAGTCCCAGCTAGAACACCCGGTTGAGAACTCCACCTTGTAATCCATGATCCCATCTACACAAGCCCGATCGCGAATGCACAACGCTGCCCCCGTTCGTGTTGTAGCCGCCCCCGAAGAAGGTGTGGAGTAATGGTCATCCGGGACTGGAAGCGATTCCCCAGAGCCCTCTGGGCAGTAGTAATTTCTTGGATTGGGGTACAAAATGCCTGTTGCAGCATCGCGGCCGCATTCAAATGGCGTCGGTGAATGACTTCCTGCAGGGCATTGGTATCCTTGGACACAGGGTCCTTCACAGTAGTCATTCGTGTACATATTGGCACCCAGCCCATATCGTCCTGCAGCACACAGTCGACGCTCGCCGTTCGGGCACCAACGGCCTCGCTCGCAGGCGCCCTGGTTGTGTCTGATGCCGACTCCGCCTGTATATGTTGCAAAAAAACTGCTCACGGGTGTTGGCTCAGCACTGCCACGAGGGCAGAATTGGCTGTCGGGGCAGTCAATTTGTGCGGTGGGGTTCAGAGGGTCAGGGCACTGCACTGTTGCCATAGGATTGAGAGGGTCCTTCTCACATCGGTACTGCGAGCGTGATGGGCTGCCTGCATGGCAAAAGTACCCTGGTTCGCATGGTCCACTGCAGGAGACTGCTGTTGCACCTGCGTTGCCGTACCTGCCAGCCGCACAAAGCTTGCCTGGAGGAGTAGGAGACGACTCTCCCAACTCACAGTAGAAGCCTGCATTACATTTTCCGCTGCAAGAGTTAGTTGCAAGTCCAAAACTTGCTCCGTATCGGCCTGCAGGGCACTTGATGCTGTCAGGTGCTGATTGACCCCCAGGGCAGTAGTGACCGAGAGCACACTGGCCAGTGCAGTCACTGTTAGACTCTCCAGCTGTTGTGCCATACCGGCCCGCTGGACAGTTGCGACAAGCTCCACCTGAAGTTGTTCGAGTTGGGTTGTATTTACCGGCCGGACATTCTCTACACATGGTGCCGACCCGATAGTTCCCTGGCTCACATAGGGCAGTTGTTTGGCAAACTGAAGCATACTGAGTGGCGCAATCGTCATCCATAATTTTGGCATCAGGCCCCAATGAAAATGCTAATTTGGCGCAATCGTGCTCAAGAGTGGGTAGCATGCCGTTATCTGGTTCAAAGTTTTGCCAGGGCAGCTCGTTAGCGCTTGTCAAAACAGAGAAGCCACTGCTCACAACGACAAAAGCTGAAGTCATTGAGCTGTCCACACTGACCCAATATCCTTCCACACTTACATCGCGATGTCCAATCCAGCAGTCCCGTGCCGAATTCGTGCAGATGGCGTAAATGTCGTTCAGTTCGTTTTGATTGGTGGCAATGGCAAGAGTGTTGCCAGATCCGCAATTTGAGTTAGCAACTGTAAACGATGCAGGGGCCGAAACATACTTGATACATCGATTGACGCTTCCCGAAGCAAGAAGCGCCCACCCACTTGGGCAGCTAGTCGGTAAAGTGTCTGCAAAGTACGTATGTGAGAGGAGCCGCGTTTCATCAGTTTCACGTGGCAACCTTCAATGCCCTGGTCACCACAAACGCACCGCTAGCCCACGAATAATACACAAACAACAATAAAATGATTGCGGCAAGGATTCGCATTTTTCTCTGGGCTGCCTTATGTTGTCGTGCTAACCAAAGTGATGGGATAGTTGCGCTGACCAAGCACACAGGAGCAGACTGCTCGGCGTCGCGATAGCAGAATGATTCCAGCCTGCTAAACCAGATTCTTAACATGCCACAAGCAAATTGAAATGAAAAGCAAGCGTTGCAAGAATTCAGGGAGCTTAGCTGCTCAGCTTTGCGAAGGGTTGAACATGGGGGGGCTGGTTACTTTTGTAACACCATTTGTATTCATAAATCAATCTGCGGTTCATCAGCAAGCACTCGTAGCTCAGTGGTAGAGCGGTCGTTTAGTAAGCGGCAAGTCGTGGGTTCAATTCCCACCGAGTGCACACTTTTTAGCATGACAACCTGATTCTGAGCTGTGAGTGCAGATGAGGCCCCTGGCTCCGAGAATGCCATAGTCGGGGGGGGTCTGCTGGGGTACTGACCATCACACATATGAACAGGTGTTCCGTGGGCTTCGCAGAACACAGTAGAAATGGCATACATTGAAGGAGGGGTGCAAATGAGGCCCCTGGCTCCGTCCTTCAATTTATGCCATTTCTACTGTGATCTGCGAAGCCCACGGAACACCTGTTCATATGTGTGATGGTCAGTACCGCAGCAGACCCCTCCCCCGACTATGGTAAGCTCAGGCTCCGAGAATGAGGGATACAGGGAGAGGGGGGGTCAGCAGGCGGCCTAGCTGGCACGACTCGGACTGGGTCTGCTGACCAGGACGCCCGCTATGAGCAGTGTCTTCCTTGACACCTTGCAATACAAATATATGTGATGCTGGTCATCATAGCATGGCTTGCTGTCTTGTCACGCACAGCGTAGCCAGCTAG
>Ga0307982_1001461_pt1 | contig 19245 bp, 17 predicted proteins | sample OrgLakmetagen989_FD_201847 | JGI IMG/M metagenome (GOLD analysis project Ga0307982, IMG submission 201847) | Saline water microbial communities from Organic Lake, Antarctica - #989 | ecosystem: Environmental > Aquatic > Non-marine Saline and Alkaline > Saline | place: Antarctica: Organic Lake... | reverse complement strand
TCGCTCTGGACAATAAAAGCATCCAAAAAAAGCTAAAAGAAGTATTGCTGTTGTCACAATAGTGACACAAAACATTTTGTAACCCCTGTTATTACAGTGTTGTTTTAAAATCCTGTCGCGATCACTTTCTAAATCCCAATCCCTTTATACATGAGGGTTTGGGATTTTTTTATTTCCATATGTGTCGCCTTATGTGTCGCCCTTGGATTTAGTTGACTTTTCAATAAACCCCGATAAACAAGCAGGTTTTGTCTCTCTTGACTAATAATCGGCACTCTCAATTCTTTTAATATGGCTTCGATACACCCCGCTAAAAAAAGCGGGTCACTCAGCCACCAATTTATAATTGCCATTCCGTACAAGGCGATAGCCGCGATACGGAATCTGTTTAAGTGATGTTCTTAATATTGAAGAAATCTATTTTAATGTGGCTTCGATACACCCCGCTAAAAAAAAAGCGGGTCACTCAGCCACCAATTTACAATTGTCATTTCGTACAAGGCGATAGCCGCGATGCGGAATCTGTTTAAGTGATGTTCTTAATATTGAAGAAATCTATTTTAATGTGGCTTCGATACACCCCGCTAAAAAAAAGTGGGCCACTCAGCCACCAATTCATAATTGTCATTCCGTACAAGGCGATAGCCGGGATGCGGAATCTGTTTAAGTAAAGTTCTGAGTTTGAAGAAATCTATTTTAATGTGGCTTCGATACACCCCGCTAAAAAAAGCAGGTCACTCAGCCACCAATTTATCATTGTCAATCCGACAGAGAAGCCTTTTTTGCTTCGACGAGGAATCTCTCTCATTCCGTACAAGGCGATGGCCGCGATGCGGAATCTGTTTAAGTGATGTTCTTAATATTGAAGAAATCTATTTTAATGTGGCTTCGATACACCCCGCTAAAAAAAAGCGGGTCACTCAGCCACCAATTCATAATTGCCATTCCGTACAAGGCGATAGCCGCGATGCGGAATCTGTTTAAGTTATGTTCTGAGTTTGAAGAAATCTATTTTAATGTGGCTTCGATACACCCCGCTAAAAAAAGCGGGTCACTCAGCCACCAATTTATCATTGTCATTCCGTACAAGGCGACAGCCGCGATGCGGAATCTGTCTAGTTGATGTTCTTAATATTGAAGAAATCTATTTTAATGTGGCTTCGATACACCCCGCTAAAAAAAAGCAGGTCACTCAGCCACCAATTCATAATTATCATTCCGTACAAGGTGATAGCCGCGATGCGGAATCTGTTTAAGTGATGTTCTAAGTTTGAAGAAATCTATTTTAATGTGGCTTCGATACACCCCGCTAAAAAAAAGCGGGTCACTCAGCCGCCAATTCATAATTGTCACTCCGTACAAGGCGATAGCCGCGATGCGGAATCTTTTTAAGTGATGTTCTGAGTTTGAAGATTTAATTTCTTTACTAAGGACTTAGACAAGATTAATGCTTTTATTCTAAATTGCTCTTGCTTGATACAAGTGTTGTTGAAACCCTATAAACGTATCTCGGATTGACTTTGTATCGCCAAGCTCTTTTTTCGCATCTGCAATGGCTTTGTATTTCAATTCCAATAAGTCAGGAAGTTTAGAATCGTCTAGTTCATCAACTCCTTCTCTAACATATTGGTCTAGCACAAAGTTTAGAAATTCTTGCTGCTTTGGGTTGTAGCTATTCATTTGAACTTTTGCTCTACTTGCTCTTTCTAATCTTGGAACAAGCTCTTTATGGTATGCTACGTAACTTAGCACATCAAAAAGGTCGCTATCTTCTCCGTGAATAAGATGCCTTAAATCTTCTAACTGGCTATTTGTATAGCCTTTTTCACTAAGTTCTGTTAACAGCTTCTTCCGTGTGCTTGGCACGCTCCAAAGTGAACGTAATTGTTCTTCATCGTTGAAAAATGAAGGAATGTCTCCAAATAACTGTGCTATAAATTCTGTAGAAGAAATTGGTTTTCCTGATGGACTCCAAAAAGATGTTTTAACCATAGAATCTATTTCTCTCACTTGGTTATCAGAAAGGCGAACGCTAATCATTGCTCTTGGTGGTGTTTCACAAACACATGGAATGTTATCGCATTTTGGACAAGCCTCTATTGGAGGTCCTTCACAAACACAAGGTGTTTCACTACATATATTACAAGCTCCTGGAGCTCCTCCTTCTGTTGGTGGTTTTGGCTCTAAAGGGTCACCATCCCATTCTGGGTCTTGAAAGTGGTGATGTGCATCCACAAAATCAAACACTGTGAAGTAATCTTTACCATCAAAAAGACGTGTTCCTCTGCCTACAATCTGTTTAAACTCCACCATAGAATTTACAGGTCGCATTAAAACAATATTTCTAATTTCTGGTGCATCAACTCCCGTGCTTAATTTTTGTGAGGTTGTTAGTATGGTTGGTATGCTCTTTTCATTATCCTGAAAATCTCGTAAGTGTTGTTCCCCAATTTGGCCATCATCTGCAGTTACTCTATGACAATAGTTGATGCTTTTACTTGTTGCATATTGATTGATTAAGTCTCTAACTGCTGCGGCGTGAATTTGTGTCGCACAGAAAACCAATGTTTTTTGGTTCTGATTTATCGAATCCATAAAGAGCTTTACTCTGTATTCTTCTCTTGCTTTTATGGCTATAATTCTATTAAAATCTGATTCCGAATAGGTTCTTCCTTCTTCAATTTCACCATCTACCTCATCACCTGATGTGTGCACATATTCATCAATAGTCGTGCTTATTTCTTTGACTTTAAAAGGTGTCAAGAAACCATCATTAATACCGTCTTTTAGTTTGTAACTGTATACGGGTTCACCAAAATAATCATAGGTATCCCCATTTATATCTCTCTTTGGTGTAGCCGTTAAGCCTAATTGAACCGCTGGTGAAAAATGCTCCATAATCGCACGCCAAGAACTTTCGTCTCTAGACCCTCCTCTGTGACATTCATCAATAATTATTAAATCGAAAAAGTCTTTTGGATACTGACCAAAATTAAAGTCGTCTGTATTATATTTTGCCGCGGGCTCTGCTGCTCTTGAATAGTTTTCTTCCTCATTTTCTTCATCCTCTTCATCCTCTTCCTGTTTTGCATTGGTCATAAAGGTCTGAAAAATGGTAAAGAAGATACTTCCGTTTTTAGGAACTTTTCCTTTCTTCTTAATTTCTTTCGGACTAATACGCACCAGAGCATCTTCATCAAACGCATTAAAGGAATTAAAAGCTTGGTCTGCTAATATGTTTCTATCTGCTAGAAATAAAATTCTTGGGCTTCTAGACCCATCACGTCTCAAATTCCACTTAGCATGAAATAATTTCCAAGCAATTTGAAAAGCAATGGCTGTTTTTCCTGTTCCTGTTGCTAAGGTTAATAATAATCTATCTTTTTTCTCTGAAATTGCCTCTAAAACTTTGGCAATGGCATTTTGTTGGTAATATCTAGGTTGCCAAGTGCCACCTCTATCTTCAAAAGGAACTGAAAATAAACGCGCTGCCCAGTCTGCAATTTCAACTTTGTAATCTTCTTTAGGTGTTGGGTAGGTCATTTCCCAAAGTTCGTCTGGTGTAGGATATTTAGACACATCACCTTCTGTGGCTTCATCCATATCGATACCATAGATTTTCAAACCATTAGTAGCGTAAGTAAACCTAATGTCTAAACGCTCTGCATAGTCTTTGGCTTGACCAACACCATCTGTGTAATACAAGTCTCTTTTTTTAGCTTCTACAACACCTATTCTTCTGTTCTTATACTCTAGAACATAATCTGCAAAAAGAGGTGTAGCTCTTCTATTTTGACCTATTAAACGACCTTTAGTAATAGGAAACTCCAAACGTAAACGACTGCCTTTAACACTACCCCAACCAGCTTCTCGCAATGCTGGTTCTATTAAATCGTGTTTGGTTTGTGCTTCGTTCATTTATTATAGGTTGTAGCTCCATAGGAGCAAAATAGTAATAGAATATTATTTTGAGTATAGGTGATTAGCTCCATTGGGAGCGATATTAATCATCTGTAAAAAGATATTCCGTTTTATATTCAATATTATAGGATTTTAAAAAACCAATATATTCTTCTTTAAATGTTTTTACTTGATGGTGTTCTTCTTGATTTTTAATATAATCTAGAACATTATTTACAGCAGATTGACTTACCGTAAACGCTCCAAATCCTGTTTGCCATTCAAATTTACCATTTACAAATTGTTTTTCATTAATCCATTTAGATGAATTGGCTTTAATATCCCTTACCAAATCGGATAAATTGCAATTGGGTTTTGTGCCAATTAATAAGTGAACATGATTAGGCATTCCATTAATAATCATGAGCTTTTGGTTTTTATTAGAGATGATACCTGTAATGTATTTATACAACTCATATTTCCACCTAACCGCAATGAGATTATTTCTGCCTTTTACTGCAAAAACAATATGAAAATACAATTGTGTGTATGTGTTTGCCATGATATTATAACGCTCCTATGGAGCTTAAATTAAATGTCTTATGTTTTTTGGCTATTAATATGTTGCCACGATGTGGCATTTCCAATTTTATCTTATTCATATATCACGATGGTGTTATTAATCTATTATCATCTATTAATATGTTGCCACAATGTCGCTTCCTTCATTTTATATAGTATTCGTTTGTCTTCTCTTTTAGCTCCAGAGGAGCAAAATATTAATAAATACAGCCTTGCGAAATGTTAATAGCTCTAGAAGAGCGATATTGTTTAAACATAAATATATGTTATTGTTTTAAGATAAACCGTTTCTAGTATACTCATACCACAACTTCTTTTTGGGTTAATTCTCCTGAAAAAGCTTTTTGAAGAATGGATTTTTTGAGTTCTTCTATATTATTCAATTTAACTTCATAATTACTAATCAAAAAATTAGTTTTTTCTGACAAACCCTCTATTTGAATACTAATTCTTCTTTGTCCTTCAAGTGAAGTAATAGGTATTGTCATTCTCTTCAAATCTTTAATAGATAAATTTGGTTGCATAAGAGTATTGACATTACTCAAAACATAATTATAAACTATATCCGAACTAAAATAATAATATAAATAATCACTATTTACTAAACTTAGATTTGGCACAATCGCAGCTACTCGTTGATTTAATAATGAATTATGATAACTTTCTGGAACTCTAGCCACTTTTAATCCATCAGATATTATTGTCCGAGTTAATGCTAAAACTAAATCCCCCTCATGAACTTGTACTTTTGAATATTCTTGTAAAAAAGACATCGGTAGATTATTGGATGAATCTTCTACAAATTCCATAATACCAACATTGGTGATTTTAATAGATTTAATTTTATTATCAACAGAAAAATCTTTGCTTTTAAAACTATATCCATTTACAACTGTTGAAATTTCATCAATACTGTTTTCTTCCCAACCATCACCTCTTTGACTAAAAATAGCATTCAATTTAGATTGAAAAAGTTCTTTTGCGTTTACTATATTTTTTTCAATATTGGCTTTGGCTTGGTCTATTGCAGTAAAAGCTTGATCTAATATTGCTACTATTTGTTTTTGTTCTTGAATTGGTGGTATTGGAATTTCAAGTTCTCTTAGTTGCTTCAAGTAAATTCCTTTTTGAGCAACACCACGAGACTCACTTGTCAAATAGTCTAAAATATTTTGAAGACTAAACATTAGGAATCTAGAGTAAATTTTTTCTTTATCAGTCTTTAAAACTGCTACACTTCTTTGTAAAGTAAAATTCCTGTGTTCTTTAGGGACTACCGCAACTCTACCAATGGTTCCTACAATAGTTAATAAAACATCATCATAGCTAACTTGAGTTCGCTTGTTTTCTTGAAGAAAATCTTCCTTACTTAAGTATCTTGGTTTCTGATAGTGTATAATATCATTTAATACATTTTTTGAACTAAGCATTATGTAATTACTACTCTCTAACCCTTTAGGAGGATTGTGACTTCCATCAGTAATTTTAGTACAAACTTCTTTAAGTTTATTAATTTCCCAGCCGTCCATCATATCAACTCTTTAATTGATTTCAAAATAGTATTAGTCTCTGTATCCAAACGTTCCATTTCAGTTAGAATAACTTCTGGACTTCGCAAAGGTGCTTCTTCTGGAGTGTTGGGGTTTTTAACAGACAAGTCAAAAGTGGTTTCGTCTATATCTGCTACTTTTAAATTCCAAGAGTGTTCTGTTTCTGGTTTCTTTTTTGCAAATGCAATAAAATCTGCCATGTCCTTATCGTTTAAAGGATTGGTTTTTCCCATGTTTCGCCCAGGGTCTAATTGATAATACCAAATCTTTTTAGTGGGTTCCCCTTTTTGGAAAAATAAGACGACTGTTTTAACTCCAGCTCCTGTAAATGTTCCGCCTGGTAAATCTAAAATGGTATGTAAATTAGAACCTTCTAATAATAGTTTACGTATGGCTATAGAAGCATTGTCTGTATTACTAAGTACCGTGTTTTTTATAACAATAGCTGCTCTTCCACCTGTTTTCAAACTCTTGATAAAGTGTTGCATAAACAAAAAAGCAGTCTCTCCTGTTTTTATATCAAAATTTTGCTGTACTTCTGGTCGTTCTTTTCCTCCAAATGGTGGGTTTGCCAAAATAACATGATACCGGTTTTTCTCTTGTATATCTCGTATGTTTTCACCTAGTGTATTAGTATGAACAATATTTGGTGCTTCAATACCATGTAGAATCATGTTCATAATTCCAATGACATACGCTAGATTCTTTTTCTCTTTACCGTATAAAGTATCTTCTTGTAATGTTTTAAGATTGTCGGTTGTTTTGTCCATGCGCTGATACATGTAATCATAAGCTTCCACTAAGAAACCACAAGAACCTGCTGCTGCATCATAGACTTTTTCTCCTATTTGCGGGTCTACCACATTAATCATGGCACGAATTAGCGGTCTTGGTGTGTAGTATTGTCCACCATTTCTACCAGCATTCCCCATGTTCTTAATCTTGGTCTCGTACAAGTGACTTAACTCATGTTTGTCCGTTGAACCACGAAAAGGAAGTTGGTCTGCATATTCTAAAATCTCTCGTAGATTGTAGCCAGATTGTATTTTGTTTTTAAGCTCAGAGAATATTTCACCAATCTTATATTCAATGGTATTGGCATTGTCTGCTTCTTGCTTAAACTTTGCCAAGTATGGGAATAGTTCTCCATCTACAAACTGGACCAAATCTGAACCCGTCATAGCAACATGGTGGTCTATTTTTCCTTCTGCATCTTTCGGCATTGCCCAATTTGGCCAGCGGTATTCTTCCGCTAAAATAAAACTATATTCTTCACCTTTTAATTCGGCTTCATCAGCTTTGTCTCGCTCTAACTCGTCTAAGTAACGTAAGAATAGTACCCAAGAGGTTTGACCAATGTAATCCAATTCACTATCAGACCCCGAATCTTTGTATAATAGGTCGTCTATATTTTTAAATGTTTGTTCGAACATGTGTTTTATTTCTTTTTTTTTACTCTTAATGAACTGTTGCTAAAATAGCTTTTCTGTTTTTTTTAGTATTGGCTTTTACCTTGAAAAAAAATAAATATAACATTTATGCACTTGGTTTTTAGTTTAATTCTTGCTTGTTTTCCTGTGTTGTGTTTAACGTGATGTATAAAGAACGTGGGGCAATTTATAATCGCTACCATTTCGATTTATTACTTAGCCAAATATTTTTATAATTATTTTTCTTCGTTATGAAAATTTTGGTTTGGTGGTTTATGATTGAAACCCAAAACTTCTAATTTACTACCAAAACCCCTATGTTTTTTAATTATTGTTGTGACTTCGTTATTTTCTTTCAGTTTGCAAAGTGTTGGCAAGAAAATACTTATTGATAAGTTTTGGCATGTGCGGTTGGCTCTTGAGCAACTTGGCAATGTGTATGGCTTTTAGGGCTTGCTATTTATTTCATCGATATCTATTTCTCCAATAAATTTATCATATGCTTTTATTATTTCTTCTTTTGTCGTTTGATCGTCATATCGATTTTTGTAAACCCAGTCAAGAGATTTTTCATTAAGTTCTAACTTTAGTATTCTTTTTCTGTCGTCTATTTCCTCCACTAAATAAGGGGACAACATTTTTGGGAAAGGTAAATAGATATTACTGTCAAATCTGTAGTGATGTAGATACGATTTGTAAGCATCATCTTTGATTCTTAAATTAAAGTACTCTTCAATGCATGGAATGATTACTCTGGCAGAATACAAACCATTTCTAAGATTATTTATAACATTTAATAATTCTTCTTTTGTTATAGGACTTTTTTGATTTGTCTTTGTAAAGAGTACTTCCCTTAAGTTATTTTCTGGATTTGTTGTTTTTTTAATTGAAGTGAAATGGTCACTTGCTTTAAATAAGAAAAAGTCAGTATAATCAAAAGAAGCACTTCCTCCTTTTAGTGTTAGAGTAAGTTCTTTTCCTTTTAATTCATATACATCACCTATGGCTATATTGATTCTGTTGTCATAAATTAACTTTAAGGTATTGATTGAGTGGAGTAGTTTTTTTAATTCTAGGTCTTTATTGCCGACATTTATTTTTAATTTTTCCCATTGTTTATAAGGATTTGTGTCGAATTCTTTAAGGTATTCTATTCCTGAATAAAAATCTAAAAACATACTTCCTAAAACTTTTTGTTCATTAGTCTTAAATATTTTGTCAAAACCAGTTGTAAATAGTTTGAATAAGGAATTAAAAATTTGAGTTTGTAATTCACTATTATATTCAGGTTTAATTTTATTGCGATTTAAAGTCAATACACGGGATGCTTTGTCTTTGTGAATATTAACTTCCAATCCTAAGAATTTCATAGAAATGTTATTCTCTGCTTTTTGATTTTTGTAGTAAGTAAAAACTCTCCATCTATTTGTTATATACCCAAAATGAATTTTTAATTCAAGTGAATTTTCTTCATCGAAATAATCGAACTGTTTTAATTTTCCAGTACGAGTTTCTATTTTGTCCTTATCAATATTTAGCTTAATAGGCAAATAGCTTTTATGTGCAAAATCAAATATTTCATCCAATACCTTTCCTAGTTCTATGTCCAAAGATTCATGAGAGAATGGATCGTAGTTATGAGCAATTCTACTTGCGTTTTTATGTTCTCCTTTAATGGAATATCTAACTGGAATTGCTTTTGTTTTGTGATTGATAATTATTTTTGTGCCAGGTTTTGTTGTATGTGTGGTTTTTTTCTTTTGGATTAAAATGTCTCCGTCTTTAGTTGAGTTAGGGCTATTTAATTCAATAATTTGAAATTCTTCATTAAAAAAACTTTTGGTTTCAATCGTTACTAAATCGGTGAGCATAAATATACTTTGAAACCCTATTCCAAATGTGCCAGAAGGTCTCATCCATATTGGCATAGATTCAACAATATTAGACTTGTTTCTGTTTTTTGAAGAACTCCCAGTATTCATCAAGAATTTTAAATCATGACTTGATATCCCTGTACCTTTATCTTCAATTTCAATTAACCATTTTTTCCAATCTCCTTCAATATCTTTTTCTGAAATTGTAATTGTAACAGGGAATTCTTTCGTTAATTCTATAAAATCATTAGATAAAGGAGATGTGAAATCTTTAATGCCACTATATTCAAGCCACATTCTCATTAATGAAGCATCAATAGCATTCTGTAATATCTCTCTGATACATTGATATGCTCCATCATAAAGACCTGCACCTTGTAATAAACTGAGTGCTTTATCGGTATCGACTGAAAATTTCGGTTTATTTTTACCATCTATGTAGTCATAATTAGCTAATTCAACTTTTAAAGTACCTATCGTGGGTAAGTAACCGAAATCTTTATAAGGAACAATATTGTTCCAATTTATCATTTGTTGGCTTATCTCAGAATTTAGATAATTGAACCAGTGCTGAGTAATATTTGCTGTATCATAATCTCTACAATTTGCTGTAATCTCAATAATTTCTCTATCAACTCGAAAAGATTCTATGGAAAGATGTTTTGCTTTATGGTTAAGAGTATCAACAGGGATTTTTGACAAAGTCCTTAGCATAACTTCAGAAAATCTATTATTATCTAAATCTAGTAAATCACCAATTCTTAACAGGCAAGAGATGAATCTTGGGTGAGCATCTTCTATATCTATCCCTACTTCACAAAATGGTAATTCCATAACATCTACAAAATTCTTTGTATGACTTGCACAAATATTACCTAGTATTTTAAAAATCCTTTGAGGTATAACACCTCTTGGAGAAGTTAGGGCTAGCTCACCCAATGGGTTAACGATGATTTCCTTAGATCTATCAGCATGTTTACGTCTAAAAAACTCTGCTAGAATAAATTTTATACCATCATGAAGTTCTAAATCTAATAGATTCTGTTTGTAATTAATTTTACCTTCAATGATTTCAAATTGTTTAGCAAATTCATGAAGACCATTTTTATTGTCTAGTATTAAGTTTTGAAAAAAGTCAATAAAATCTTTTGATTTGAGAGACTGTATCAGTTTTTCGCTTGATACAACCATGCCAATATCATGACTATAGCTTGCCTCTAAAATTAACCAGATATCAATAGCTGAAAGTTTAGCTATATTTAACTTGCCTAATACACGTACAATATTGTTGATAATTGTAATAGAGTGAGATTCATCATGCAAGCTGTAATGAGGAAATAAATTAGAAACCGCATGTAATGCAGACGGAATAATCTTCTTGTCATAATTCCATTGTGCAAATAGTATTTCACTTTGAGTTCCTTTAGTTTTTTCGTAGAGTTCGTTTTCTAGAAATTTTATCATAATTATTTATTTTTTTTCGAGATTCACAATGAGCGTAAGCTAAAATAGTTCTTTTAACTCTTCAGCTTTCGCTTTTGTGTTGGCAAAACCAAACGTGCTATTTGTGCGGTTTGCTCTTTTTCGAATGAAGCCCAATGTTAGCCCTAAAATTAGTGACCTTAAATATAATAATTTTAAGGCCATTATTTTTATGGCATGTTAGGGATTATTTTTTTCAAAGATTCTTTTTGAATGTAATTGATTTAAATAAAACTGGCATTTTCAACTCCATATTCTTTCCAAAGGCTTTACTCGAATAAGGCATTATGGGTTTTTGAGTAGCAGTTGGAAAAAAGAGAAGTTACCACTATTACAACAGCAATTAAGAGATAAAAAATTGGCACATGTTGTAAACTTTGCCACACAGGAAGAATCCTTCTATCGCTGTTGTCTGAGTTGTAAAAAGAAAACCTTGATCACACTTTTTACTTTTGACAGTCGCGGGCCGCCCAAGGATTACAAAAAAATTATAAAGGATAAACTGGAATACAAACATTAAAAAACGGTTCTAAAAAGAGCCTTGATTTACTAGTGCCCAAACTAAAGGAAAATGATAAAAAACAGCAGATTCTCACACAAAAAAAGCATGATCTCACTAAAAAGTAACTTATTTAGATAAGCAACTGAATAAAAAGAGATGCAAAGCACTCTAAAAAAAACCTTCTCCTCTTGCAAGGTTCTTGCCTACTCATCGAATTCCCCCTTACCAGCAATCCCGGATCAGTCAACAAATCATATAGCTTTGGCCTATCGGCAAGCCATATGCTTAGTTATTGTGCTTTGTTTTATTTGTTTTTTTTCTTGGATTCTAAATACATTTTATATGGTTTATTTATCAGAGCTAAAAGCAATGAAAATCCTGGGATTCCTGTTTTTCTAAGTTCTTCGAAAAAAATATCTGCATATAAATCAGGAATCCAATTCACAATTTCATTTTTCGTTTCTACGTTTAAACCTTTTTTCCTTAATAGGAATTCAGGTTTAGAAATGCCAGTTGTCCTATAGGTAAAAAGAATACGATCTGTCGGATTAAGATAATTTATGCGAATCCGGTCAATTTTATTTTCCTTTGAGATACTATAAAACCCATCAGACATTAAAAAATTAGAAGAAGAGTGTTCTAAGTCAAGTAATTCAACACCCTTTTTCGGCTGTATTTCTAACTCTATTTCATCTATTGAAGTATTTCCTGTATTCTGTATACCCACCTCTCCTGCGTAAAGATTTTTAATATCTTTATTTTTATATGTTATTTTGACATCTGACTTTGCCAAATCTCCTACGTCCAAAAGCGTAGAAAGTGGAGAAACTATTAAACTTAATTTTCTCTTTTCTTTATTATTTCTTGTAATAATCCAAACACCTATAACACCAATTAATGCACCTCCTAATGCAAAAAGACCATTTATTATTTCTGGCTCCATTTCTAATAATTTAATAAAATTTAAGCTAATTTTTATTTGTCTTCAAATGAAGTACAACGTTTTTTCGCTAAGCAATTTAGCTCTTTTCTCGCGTATAATCGTGCCACATTTTGCTAAGTGCGTGTTATGTATATTTTATTTTGTTTTTAGGGAATTTATCTCTTTAATAATCCCTTGTCCAGATTCACTAGTCTCACAGTCAGCGTATGTTGAAATTGATAAATCACCATAGTGTATTTTACATTTCTTAGTCTCAGCTGTATTTGAAATAACTTCATAGAATTTGAATTTATCATTTCTTTTTTTAAAAGGAGAGAACACAATTTCATAAAGTACAACTAATTCAACAAATTCAGATTTTGCGAGACCTATGAAAAAGTTACTTATATCTTCAGTTTTAGATTGTCAGATCAATAAAATATTGGAAAAATTGAAGAAGATAAGAACCCTTGTACTGAACTCTAAAAACCATTTGAGCAGGCTCTTTATCAAACTTTAAATAAGCAGATTTAAGCAATTCAAAATCATCTTGATGTAATTCCCTTGATAAGAACGCATCACTTATATTTCCAATATCTCTTGGAACTTTAATTAATATATTTAAGATGTGAATTGTTTCTTCCTTTCCATTTTTTCAAATAAACCATAGATGCCGTTCTGTATTAGTTGATTCACGTGATTTACTTCTGATTGGATATTCTTTGTTTGTTGCAGTTGTTTTATTCCATCTTCGTTTAATTTAACGACCTTTCTTTCTATTCGTGTAACATTAACACTAATGGCTATCCTGACAATGTCAAATAATACCCCAAAAATTGTTAGGCTTTAGGTAGAAGAGCTTAGTTGATTTGATATACTGCTAATTGTCTTTTCATTTGTTTTGATATGAAACTGGCCCTGTCTGTTCAAAAAATCAAACTCTTTGGACAAAGAATCAATCTTCAGTCTGTCAATATTGCTTTATGACCTATTCATTAAGAACTTTTATTATTGAATCTTGTTTTGCTTCAGCCACGGTTAAACAAGTAGAACAAATAATTAAGGTTAATAATATTTTTTTCATGGTGGTTATTTATAATACATAATTTAAACATAATCTTAGTGATTTTTTTACTGTCTTAAAAGTCTTAACATTAAAACATACTCTAGCTAACTGTTCTTCAATTTCTCCTTTATGACTCAGTAATTTTTTAAAATATGGCTTGTTTGCAGTTTTGGAGTCATGATACCAACTATTTAGCACTTATTACTTAATAAGATTATTTATATCAGCCTATTTAATACTTCCCTTAATTGGGGGTCCTCAATTACTTCATGTTTATTTCTCCTCATCTCCAAAAGCTTATTCTCAATTGCTTTAAATTCTGTTTTTCTATTCTTTGAGATATAACTGATAATTTCATTTTGAAAAGCACTGCTATTCTGAGTTGATTCTATAACCTGTTTCTCGATAGTTTTATAAAAGCCAATGTGTTTTCCAGTTTTAATGCAAGTAAGACTTGTGAATAATCTAATATGATCCATCAGGACATAAATTAAGTTATGCTCAGCTAACTTTAATGTGTAAGAAGCAAATAGTATATATTGTAATTGTCTAGGGTCCTTATGGGCTTTAAATTGCTTTATAAATTTAAAATCATCCTCTTTGACTTGGTAACCGTTGATGAAAAGATGTGAAATTTCATTTTGATAATTTAAATAGTTTCTACTAAGCTCTTCTAAGGGTAGGTTTAAGAAATGGGTAGTGAAGCAAACAAATAAAGTTTGATTAAGCATAACTTTATTTACATCTACTCTTATTTTACTAAAATTCAAAAGATGAGAAACCAATTCAATATAACCCTTATTCATAAGATGAATTAAAGGGGTGTCTGTATCAAGAAATTGATCAAGATTAAAAAGGGAATTCAAGTAGGCCTGTTCTTCTTCGTTAAAATTGAAGTTTTTTATAAACCCGTTATCATAGGGTTTGTCTTCTAATTTCAGTTTCAAATTATGGACATAACTCTCCACTATATATTTTCTCCATTTTATCAAAATTCGATCACGGCTTTTTTATTTTTCATCCTTACTTGAAATTAGTTTTAAACCTTCAAATTCAGTAAGTAATTTTTTGTTTTCTATCTGATTGGTTTCCGTAACAATTTTTTTCGGTAAGACTTTCATTCCAATCAAATCATCCGTTCTTGTTTTTACCATATGGGTATATTCCAGTCCTTCTTCTTTAGTTATTATTCCGTCATCCACTTTCTTTTGAATTTCTGCTCTAATTGATAAAGAATCTAAAAGGGCGTTATTCTTTTTAGATTCTTTATAGTGCTTATAGCTTGTTACATAATCCCAAATTTCTTTAAATATTAGAAAAAGTGATTTTGCGGTTTCAATACCTGTTTTAATTCCAACATTAGTATCACTTCCGCTATCAAGAAGTATGATTTCTGGTTTATCTTCTGTTTCATTAAAGATTTTACTAATCGTTGTAATTAGTTCATTAAAAGCAGTAAATATTTTTATATATTTTTCAGTTTCTAGTCCTTCTGTTTCGATAAGAATTTGAAAAATAACAATTCCATTTTCAATAGATTCTTGAAAATTGGAATCTAAATCTTTACTTATTAAAATTTCTTTAGAGAGTTTAAGTGTGGCTGTTAATGAATTGTGGAAATTATATAAATCAACCGAATGAGCATTTAGAAGAACACTATTGGCTTGAGCTGTTCTCAAAATTGTGGTTAATCGAGATAAATTTTGCTCTTCATAAATAGATTTTGAATTTAGACTTTCAAGAATTGCACTATATTTTTCTTCTGTTATAAGTTGGTCAAAATTACTTTTAGACTTGAAAAGTAATGGATTAGCTAGTCCGTAAGAATAGTTTTGATTAGGTTGTGCAAACCCTTTTTGAAATATTTCTACAATTGCTTTAGACTGAAGTTTTTCAACTATAGTGTCTAAATTTTTTACGAAATCTATTTTTTGCATATGTTATGTTTTTCAGCTTGTGTACAACGTGTTTGCATATGGTTTGTTGCGTGATTTAAGCAACTAATTTAGTAAATAATTACCGACCAAGAAAGTCTGCGAGGACTTTCGCAAGTAGGCAAGAAGCCAGCAATAAATTATATACGGCTTAAGTTTAATTTCTAATATAATACTTAGTTTTAGTTATTAATCAGAAAGAACGAAGGAGAGAATTAAGGTTACTAAATACGGTGAAGTTTCAAACTTCGACAACATTGATAATCCTCTCTCTTTTACTACTAAAATCACGTTCTCCGGATACCTATCGGGACTGTGAGACTTTAGATCTCGTTTTTAAGTTGTTGTGAGTAAAGTAGCTGGTTCTTTCATAAATCAATTCTTATGAATAAATATAAAGAAACTTTCGGAGTTGACATAAGCAAAGATGTCCTTGATGTACGTGGCAGTAAAGCAGGTCATCACCAGTACAAAAATGATGAGCTAGGATTTAAGAAGTTTCTTAAAAGATTACCAGATGATTGCTTATTAGCCATGGAAGCTACAGGCTATTATCATTATAGACTCGCACAATTTCTATATAAAAATGCAGTCGTGGTTTCTGTTATAAATCCCTTATCTATAAAGCGTTTTATACAGATGAAGCTGGCTAAGGTGAAGACAGATAAGAGTGATTCAAAAGCTATCTGTGAATATGCTTTGATCAATGAGGTTCCAATTTACAGTGCGCTTAACGACCTTCAAAGTGAATGTTTACAGCTATTTAGATTATTGGACGTTTACATAAAGCAGCGCACTGCCATAAAGAATAAGAGGCATGGAGAAGAGACCTTAGGGATCCCTTCCAACTTTGTCTATCGATCTTTGAAACGCCATTGGAAATGGTTAGATAAAGAGATCAAATCTATTGAAGAAAAGCTATTATCATTGGTAAAGAAAGATCAACAGCAACAGCTTAGTTTACTAAAGTCTGTGCCAGAAATAGGTCCAAAGACTGCTTTATTTTTAATAGTAATTACAGATGGTTTTTCTAAGTTTGAAACAGCCTCACAACTTTACAGCTATGTCGGCATCACCCCAACGACAAGAGAGTCTGGGAGCAGTGTGAGAGGCAGGCCACGTATAAGTAAGGTGGGGAATAAAAAACTGCGAAATCTGCTGTTTTTATGCTCCTTTAATGCTTGTAAACACAATAAGGCCTGTAGAGAGCTTTATGAGCGCATAGTAAACAAAGGAAAAAGCAAAAAACTAGCCTTAATTGCCGTAGCCAACAAGTTACTCAAGCAATGTTTTGCTATCGCAAAATCAGGTAGACCTTATGATGAAAGTTACGTTTCTGTGTTGCCTAAATAAATAGTGAAAATCAATTAAAAAAGCTCAAAGAATCAGTTATATGAATCTATGAACCTAGACTACTAGTGTTTCAAATTAAAGTAGAAAAGAGTTGTTTTTTACCTCAGTTTTTTGTTTTGCATAGTTATTTTAAAATTTATAATTCTGTATTTCTTCTGTCTTTAAAATCGAATCAGGGTCTCCATTTTCAGGAATTTCATCATAATTTCTAAATTCTATTTTTCTCTTAAATATCATAGAGTCATAATCGACTTCAATTGGTCTTGTCGATTTTTCATCATTATTTTGTATACCAGGTGCCAAATAGTAGCAACCAAATTTATTAAACTCTTCTTTAAATTTGTTTAAACTAGGTGATTCTCCTTCAAGATAGATTCTGTGGAATCTTTGATTTACAGCAATAAATTGAACTTGTTCTGCATTATCTAATGAATTTACATTTTTTTCTGTAGCATCAAGGTTTTCACCAATTAGTACAAAATATCCATTTTTTTGTTTTGGGACTTCTCCCTCAATTATTGAAACCCTCAATCTTTCAGACTTGTCTTCTTGTCCTATTTTATTAATTAAACTTGAAAATAATTCTTGTCCTTGTCCCATCGTTTCGAAAATCAAAATTAACACAGGTGAATTTTCGTTGTTTTCTGTCCATAAATAACCTACTCCATTTTTCCAGTTTGCTTTTTCCCAATCACTTTGTTTAATTAACTCGGAAATGAAAAGTGTTTTTCTTTCTTTTTCTTGTAACTCACGTAATTTACCTAATTCAGGTTTTTCTGTTTTTAGACCTCTTAATCTCCAATATAATTTATCAAAAGCTTCTTTGTCGTCAACATTATAATAAGTTGCTCCTTGTAATGGTTCTGGTATATGTTCAAATTCACCATCAGCGAATATTATTGGTATAAATTTCGTGTTATTTGCACCTGCATTATATAGTTGTTGGTATATTAATGTACTTTCCCATTTAATACCCATTCCTTTTTCATCGTCTCCCATTACTCTATCGTAATAAGTTTTAGTACAAACAACTAAAACAAAATCAGATTTTTTTACACCTCTGTCCATCCATTTTGGCCAACCTTCTGGTGGTGAATCTTCATATTGGTCAAGTGCGCAATCAATTCCTTCACTCCTTAATTTATTTGCTAATTTTAGAACTTTATCTTGATGTTCTTTACTATCGTGACTGTAACTAATAAAAGCTGTTGGATTTTTATCTTTCATTTGGTTTTTACTATTTTCAGGTAGTGTTAAAGGCTATTTTTCTATGATTAAAGTTTGAAAATAATCAATGTGGCTATTATGATAATTAAAAAATATAAAGGCCAAATTGTTACACCAAAGAATGGTCTATAAAATGCACATTTACCTGAAGTATAAATAGATGCATCCATAGCAAAATCAATATTATCTTCATCAATTTCTCTAACATAATTATAAAGTTCTCTGTATCTTCTTTCTTGTAGTAGGAAAAAACTATTTAAGTTCCAAAAAAGAGGAGTGACAAAATAAGCTAGATAAACATAATCCGTATTGGATTCTTTAGCAGAAAAAGCAAATAGAGCGGTTATTATTGTAATTGCCCAACCTTTTATGATAAATGAACTAGTACTCATTCGAGTAATTGTATTTTGAATGAATTCCAAATGTTTCAATTTGTTTTCAGACGCCATAATTTAAACTTTAAATTTTTTATCAATTGGGTGTTGTATATATAATGTGTCAAGTGGATTCATTGGAATACGACTATTTGTACTAATCCATTTTTTAATGTCATTACTGTCTAAATCCGTTAAATGGGCTAGTTCAATGTCATATTCAATTAGTAACTCCGACCTTTTATTCTCATTTAATTGGACATTCTCTGAAAACATTACGGTTTTTAACTTTAGCCTTTTTGGAGTTTTCTTTTTTATAATTTGAGTAGTGGATATTTCGGAAAATATCCAAGGTGAATATGTTTTATCAATAGTATTTTTAGATGATATTGAGTTGGGAGTGTTTAAGAAGAAAACACATTCACAGCTATCAATCATTCGGTTTAAAGCAGTTGACAACATTAAATTTATGTGAATAGATGCGTTGTTAGATTTTTCATAACTATATGTTTTTCTCTCTTCATTGTAACAATATTTTTTGTTGATTTTATTCAGTAAGTCATTTGAATAACCCCAAATTGTTGAATCAATAAATGTTTTTATGTTCATTTTTTTATACAGCCAACCTGCTAAAATTAATGCGGAATTTTCATCTTTATGTGAATGTGATAAAAAGATATCTGCTTTTATTTGAGGAAACCAATTTTCCATAATTGAAGTTGCACTTATAACACCTTCGTTTAGTACAAATCCATTTAATTTTACTTTAATATCTTTCTCAAAATCACTATTTAGACTCAATCCAATTTTACGTAATTCTTCGTTGTTGTTACTATATTTGGCTTTAATATTAAATCCTCTGTACATATTTGTTTTGTATTGTAGCGATGGTTTCGAGTTTACTTTTGATGTTGTTCAGTCTAATTCTGAGTAACGTTTTGTTCACACCTTGTTTTTACTGGTATTCAGGCAGGCTTGATTCCTCTCATTCTCGTATCTAAATTAGCAATTTGTTTTTGAAGTTCTATGACTTTTCTCTTTCTTTTCTG
>Ga0307982_1001458_pt1 | contig 19271 bp, 17 predicted proteins | sample OrgLakmetagen989_FD_201847 | JGI IMG/M metagenome (GOLD analysis project Ga0307982, IMG submission 201847) | Saline water microbial communities from Organic Lake, Antarctica - #989 | ecosystem: Environmental > Aquatic > Non-marine Saline and Alkaline > Saline | place: Antarctica: Organic Lake... | reverse complement strand
CCTCTCGCTTGCCCACGCCTCCACCTTCGAGTGAGCCTACGCCGCTTCCTACTATATTACCCACACCCAAACCATCGCCCACACCATCCAATGTGCCAACACCAGTGCCATCGCCGCAGCCCTCTCGTTTGCCCACGCCTCCACCTTCGAGTGAGCCTACTCCTGCGCCATCCGATTTGCCTAATCCTTATCCTACTTTGTCACCCTCGTTGCGCCCAACCCACGTGCCCCGTAGTCTACCCACCCGTGAGCCGAGTCCTGTGCCCAGCGCGATGCCATCTCATGCTCCAATGCCTGCACCGTCGATTGTGCCCGCCCCAATCCCTTCCTCTCTACCGTTGTCCAATTCGAGCTCGTCGCCTAGCTCAATTCCTACTCCTTCGCCTGTGCTAACTCCAACCATTACCCCCGTCCCCCGTTCCGTTTCCAAAGCCGTCACTTCTGCCGACCTTGTCGCCTTCCAATGCTGACACAGTAACCGTTGGCGTAACGCTGAGTGTAGCCGCCTCGAGTGCCGATTCCTTGTCTGAAGAAGTGGTCTTTACTGCACTCGAAGGCAAGCTAGGAGGTGCCAACACAACTTCGATACGCAATCTTCTAGTGCAATTTTCTTCTGAACGGCGACTCTTAAGTTCACAAGTGACATACGCCACCCGCTTTCTCGGCACTGCCACCATTTCCTTTGAAATTACGACTTCATTGGCCTCGGTCAGTTTCTCAGACGCAGTCAGCTTCCAGGAGGCGGTCGAAGATGACTTGAAGGCTGCTGTGAGCGATGGATCTCTGACCGCAGATCTTCAGGCTAGCTGCGGTTGCGATGATGTCAGTGCGTTGGCAGTATCCGTCGCAAGCGTGCGTGGGTCCGCAACGCACGAGCCAAGCCCCTTGCCGAGTACTTTTAAGCCATCTCAGCCTTCTTTGACACCAACTAGCGCTAACCCTACTCTAAACACGTCTCAGTCGTTGAGCTCATTCCCCTCAACTATACCGTCAGCGCGCCCTACCCACCTCCCTTCCAGCCTACCATCGCGGGAGCCCAGTCCAGTGCCGAGCTTAAAACCATCGCATATCCCACTTCCTGAGCCCTCGGCATTTCCCTCTTTTAAACCAACACTACCACCGACGCGAAGCCCGAGCGCACTGCCTACCTTGAGTGACGCACTGGATAGCGCTTTCTCTGCCGAGGACGTTGAAACTGCTTCAACTAATCCTCTTGTTGCAGGCGGCATCTTTATCCTGTTTGTGGCCATTTCAATTTTCATCGGCCTCACGGTGTACAAAAAGTACAAGGCGGGTCATGATCATGATAAAGATGTGAATAAAGGATCCAATGTTGGAGATACTGCTCCAGTTGCAAGCGAAGCAGCCTTACTTGCGCAGCTTCAGGCGGCGACCGATGAAGGTTCGAATGATGCTAGCACTTTGGAGATAAGCCTGGACGAGGATTTCGTGGACGAAGAGGCTGCTCGCCCCCCCAAAGAGAAGGGCCCTGACTCTTCAGCAACTAGCGAACTCGAGACCATGGCACAGAAACACGCAGAAGAAATTGAGCGCTTCAAGCTGAGCACAAAGGCCAAAATGAAAAAACACAAGCGGAAGGTAATTCACCTGGAGACAGCAGCAAAAGAAGAAGCATCGAAGGCGGCAGACTTGGCATTGAAGTTAGAGGAGGCGGAACGAGAAGCAGGCACAGCAGCAGACTTGGAATTGAAGTTGGAGGAGGCGAAACAAGAAGCAGCTAAGGCGGTTGAATTAGCTCAAGACAAGGAAGCCTTAGAAACCAAATTGGCAGAGTTAAGTGAGGAACTTGGCAGGCTCCAAGAAAACAGCAAGCCATCAACGGATGCTGCAGGTGAGGACAGTAACTTTCAAATTGCAACACCTCCTCCTCACGGCAGCAGTGCGTCGACAGCAATTCCCAACGAGCTGCTCAAGGGCCTCTTAGGGGAGTCTGCTGCCTCAGGAAGCAAAGAAGAAGGCGCTGCGAGTGAAGACGACCCTCGCGCCCGCGTCATGAAAGCAGGCAAACGTGCTGGAGGAGCTGGAAACGTTCGGGTGGCTGTTCGTGTTCGTCCACCGAACCAACGCGAGCTAGGAGGCGAAGGTAATGGTGTGTGCGTGGACGTGGTTCCTGCCGACGGCATCGTGAAAGTGGGCAGCGACAAGGCCTTTACGTTTGACGTGGCATTTTCCATGGAGGCTACGCAAGCTCAAGTCTTCGACAAACTTGGCGTTGATCTGGTGGGCTGGGTGCTGGGCGGATACAACGCGAGCGTGTTTGCGTATGGTCAAACTTCCAGCGGCAAGACCCACTCAATGATGGGCGCGAGGGACTCAGAAGTGCTCCGAGGCTTGATTCCCCGGGTCATATCCCTTCTCTGGGAATGCGTCCAGGCTTTCCTCAACGAAAATTCAAAGCACGACTGCGTCTTGAAGGCATCGTACCTTGAAATTTACAACGAAGAGATTCGAGACCTGCTCAGCAACTGCGAGAAGCTCAAGCTGCGCAACGATCCAAAGAAAGGCATTTTTGCCAGCGGCCTAACCATGGTTCCCTTAAAAAGCAGCGAAGAGGCTATGGAGTGCATCGAGCGCGGGGCGCGGTTGCGGTCAGTCGCAGCGACGAAGTTTAACTCAGAAAGCTCGCGGTCGCATGCCGTGTTTGAGATCCACATTTCAAAAACCTACCCCACCGACAGCGGCGACATGGTGTCCACGTCCAGGCTATCGTTGAGGGACCTCGCAGGAAGCGAGCGAAGCAGCAAGGTGGGCACTACTGGAACAAGCCTTCAAGAGGGCAATAACATCAACAAGTCCCTGTCTACGCTCGGGCGCTGCATCTCGGTGCTGGTGGACATTTCACAGGGAAAGAAAGGTCTGGCTCCGTTCCGCGACTCCGTGCTGACCTTGTACCTTCGAGATGCGCTCGCGGGAAACGTGCTCACCACGATGCTGGCCAACGTATCGCCTGTGAGCTCTAACATGGACGAGACAGTATCTACTTTACGCTTTGCAGCGTCGGCCAAGCGCATCAAAACCAAGGTGACCAAAAACGAAGATTTGCAACAGAAACGGATCCGGGAACTGACCGAGGAGCTTGAGGCCGTCAAGAAAGAGCTGGCTATGCAGATCAAATTGGCTGAAGGTGCGAAAAAACTGGTGCTCCACCTCAACGGCGAGATGCCTGCTGTACCATTCGAAGACGAAGAAGAGACGGATGACGGAGGAGAGGCAACTGCAGCATCGATTCGCCGCTTGGTCTCTGCTGACCGCCAGAGTTCAATTCGGGACGCAGCTCTTCTCGAGGCGTACGATGAAGAGGCCAACGATACCGCATCCGTACTGGCAGTCGTTGACGAGATTCCGCGGCCCTCCCAATCACGGCCGCGCATGCCGAAATCTCCGCCGCGACCGCGCTCTCGATTGGCTGCACGAAAATCAGCACAGGATAAAAAGCAGGGCCACCATATGACGCTTTAATTTCCTCTCACATCCACATAGCTTAAATATTGAAAAACTGACCGTTCGGGTATCGGGTATGCGCCCCCTTCTAGTAAAACCTGAATTGCTTTGTATTCGTATGTTTACCTGTTGGCCCTCTAATTCCGGCCCGTCGAGGTCCGTGTCAAAGACTAGCGTATGATATTGAGAGAAATTTAAAACGGCACCCGGCACGACAGACATTTCGTACGTCGAAGTAAGTCAGTGGGGCGCGCGGGTGTTGACGGTTACACCGCTTCCTACTATATTACCCACCCCCAAACCATCGCCCACACCATCCACTGTGCCATCACCAGCGCCATCGATGCAGCCCTCTCGCTTGCCCACGCCTCCACCTTCGAGTGAGCCTACACCGCTTCCTACTATATTACCCACCCCCAAACCATCGCCCACACCATCCAATGTGCCATCACCAGCGCCATCGATGCAGCCCTCTCGCTTGCCCACGTTTACACCTTCGAGTGAGCCTACACCGCTTCCTACTATATTACCCACCCCCAAACCATCGCCCACACCATCCACTGTGCCAACACCAGCGCCATCGATGCAGCCCTCTCGCTTGCCCACGCCTCCACCTTCGAGTGAGCCTACACCGCTTCCTACTATATTACCCACCCCCAAACCATCGCCCACACCATCCAATGTGCTAACACCAGTGCCATCGCCGCAGCCCTCTCGCTTGCCCACGCCTCCACCTTCGAGTGAGCCTACACCGCTTCCTACTATATTACCCACACCCAAACCATCGCCCACACCATCGAATGTACCAACACCAGCGCCATCGTTGCAGCCCTCTCGTTTGCCCACGCCTCCACCTTCAAGTGTGCCTACTCCTGCGCCATCCGATTTGCCTATTCCATTTCCGACTTTGTCACCCTCGTTGCGCCCATCCCACGTGCCCCGTAGTCTACCCACCCGCGAGCCGAGTCCTGTGCCCAGCGTGAAGCCATCTCACGCTCCAATGCCTGTACCGTCGATTGTGCCCGCCCCATTCCCTTCTCCGCTACCGTCGTCTAATTCGAGCTCGTCGCCTAGCTCAATTCCTACTCCTTCGCCTGTGCTAACTCCAACCATTACCCCCGTTCCGTTTCCAAAGCCGTCACTTCTGCCGACCTTGTCGCCTTCCAATGCTGACACAGTAACCGTTGGCGTAACGCTGAGTGTAGCCGCCTCGAGTGCCGATTCCTTGTCTGAAGAAGTGGTCTTTACTGCACTCGAAGGCAAGCTAGGAGGTGCCAACACAACTTCGATACGCAATCTTCTAGTGCAATTTTCTTCTGAACGGCGACTCTTAAGTTCACAAGTGACATACGCCACCCGCTTTCTCGGCACTGCCACCATTTCCTTTGAAATTACGACTTCATTGGCCTCGGTCAGTTTCTCAGACGCAGTCAGCTTCCAGGAGGCGGTCGAAGATGACTTGAAGGCTGCTGTGAGCGATGGATCTCTGACCGCAGATCTTCAGGCTAGCTGCGGTTGCGATGATGTCAGTGCGTTGGCAGTATCCGTCGCAAGCGTGCGTGGGTCCGCAACGCACGAGCCAAGCCCCTTGCCGAGTACTTTTAAGCCATCTCAGCCTTCTTTGACACCAACTAGCGCTAACCCTACTCTAAACACGTCTCAGTCGTTGAGCTCATTCCCCTCAACTATACCGTCAGCGCGCCCTACCCACCTCCCTTCCAGCCTACCATCGCGGGAGCCCAGTCCAGTGCCGAGCTTAAAACCATCGCATATCCCACTTCCTGAGCCCTCGGCATTTCCCTCTTTTAAACCAACACTACCACCGACGCGAAGCCCGAGCGCACTGCCTACCTTGAGTGACGCACTGGATAGCGCTTTCTCTGCCGAGGACGTTGAAACTGCTTCAACTAATCCTCTTGTTGCAGGCGGCATCTTTATCCTGTTTGTGGCCATTTCAATTTTCATCGGCCTCACGGTGTACAAAAAGTACAAGGCGGGTCATGATCATGATAAAGATGTGAATAAAGGATCCAATGTTGGAGATACTGCTCCAGTTGCAAGCGAAGCAGCCTTACTTGCGCAGCTTCAGGCGGCGACCGATGAAGGTTCGAATGATGCTAGCACTTTGGAGATAAGCCTGGACGAGGATTTCGTGGACGAAGAGGCTGCTCGCCCCCCCAAAGAGAAGGGCCCTGACTCTTCAGCAACTAGCGAACTCGAGACCATGGCACAGAAACACGCAGAAGAAATTGAGCGCTTCAAGCTGAGCACAAAGGCCAAAATGAAAAAACACAAGCGGAAGGTAATTCACCTGGAGACAGCAGCAAAAGAAGAAGCATCGAAGGCGGCAGACTTGGCATTGAAGTTAGAGGAGGCGGAACGAGAAGCAGGCACAGCAGCAGACTTGGAATTGAAGTTGGAGGAGGCGAAACAAGAAGCAGCTAAGGCGGTTGAATTAGCTCAAGACAAGGAAGCCTTAGAAACCAAATTGGCAGAGTTAAGTGAGGAACTTGGCAGGCTCCAAGAAAACAGCAAGCCATCAACGGATGCTGCAGGTGAGGACAGTAACTTTCAAATTGCAACACCTCCTCCTCACGGCAGCAGTGCGTCGACAGCAATTCCCAACGAGCTGCTCAAGGGCCTCTTAGGGGAGTCTGCTGCCTCAGGAAGCAAAGAAGAAGGCGCTGCGAGTGAAGACGACCCTCGCGCCCGCGTCATGAAAGCAGGCAAACGTGCTGGAGGAGCTGGAAACGTTCGGGTGGCTGTTCGTGTTCGTCCACCGAACCAACGCGAGCTAGGAGGCGAAGGTAATGGTGTGTGCGTGGACGTGGTTCCTGCCGACGGCATCGTGAAAGTGGGCAGCGACAAGGCCTTTACGTTTGACGTGGCATTTTCCATGGAGGCTACGCAAGCTCAAGTCTTCGACAAACTTGGCGTTGATCTGGTGGGCTGGGTGCTGGGCGGATACAACGCGAGCGTGTTTGCGTATGGTCAAACTTCCAGCGGCAAGACCCACTCAATGATGGGCGCGAGGGACTCAGAAGTGCTCCGAGGCTTGATTCCCCGGGTCATATCCCTTCTCTGGGAATGCGTCCAGGCTTTCCTCAACGAAAATTCAAAGCACGACTGCGTCTTGAAGGCATCGTACCTTGAAATTTACAACGAAGAGATTCGAGACCTGCTCAGCAACTGCGAGAAGCTCAAGCTGCGCAACGATCCAAAGAAAGGCATTTTTGCCAGCGGCCTAACCATGGTTCCCTTAAAAAGCAGCGAAGAGGCTATGGAGTGCATCGAGCGCGGGGCGCGGTTGCGGTCAGTCGCAGCGACGAAGTTTAACTCAGAAAGCTCGCGGTCGCATGCCGTGTTTGAGATCCACATTTCAAAAACCTACCCCACCGACAGCGGCGACATGGTGTCCACGTCCAGGCTATCGTTGAGGGACCTCGCAGGAAGCGAGCGAAGCAGCAAGGTGGGCACTACTGGAACAAGCCTTCAAGAGGGCAATAACATCAACAAGTCCCTGTCTACGCTCGGGCGCTGCATCTCGGTGCTGGTGGACATTTCACAGGGAAAGAAAGGTCTGGCTCCGTTCCGCGACTCCGTGCTGACCTTGTACCTTCGAGATGCGCTCGCGGGAAACGTGCTCACCACGATGCTGGCCAACGTATCGCCTGTGAGCTCTAACATGGACGAGACAGTATCTACTTTACGCTTTGCAGCGTCGGCCAAGCGCATCAAAACCAAGGTGACCAAAAACGAAGATTTGCAACAGAAACGGATCCGGGAACTGACCGAGGAGCTTGAGGCCGTCAAGAAAGAGCTGGCTATGCAGATCAAATTGGCTGAAGGTGCGAAAAAACTGGTGCTCCACCTCAACGGCGAGATGCCTGCTGTACCATTCGAAGACGAAGAAGAGACGGATGACGGAGGAGAGGCAACTGCAGCATCGATTCGCCGCTTGGTCTCTGCTGACCGCCAGAGTTCAATTCGGGACGCAGCTCTTCTCGAGGCGTACGATGAAGAGGCCAACGATACCGCATCCGTACTGGCAGTCGTTGACGAGATTCCGCGGCCCTCCCAATCACGGCCGCGCATGCCGAAATCTCCGCCGCGACCGCGCTCTCGATTGGCTGCACGAAAATCAGCACAGGATAAAAAGCAGGGCCACCATATGACGCTTTAATTTCCTCTCACATCCACATAGCTTAAATATTGAAAAACTGACCGTTCGGGTATCGGGTATGCGCCCCCTTCTAGTAAAACCTGAATTGCTTTGTATTCGTATGTTTACCTGTTGGCCCTCTAATTCCGGCCCGTCGAGGTCCGTGTCAAAGACTAGCGTATGATATTGAGAGAAATTTAAAACGGCACCCGGCACGACAGACATTTCGTACGTCGAAGTTAGTCAGTGGGGCGCGCGGGTGTTGACGGTTGACGGTGAGTTTCCCGTCGCCCGCGCAGTCTTTGGTATCACGCAATTTAATCACGCATGCCTTCCTAATTACTCCTGCTTTGTGGCTTCTTTCCCCTGCTCTGTGGCTTTTCCCATATCCCTGTTCTCTGTTTGTCCCAGTAGGCCTAGGCTCGCAGTTCCTTGGTGGGTAAAAGGGTAAAAACATCCTCTCGGTGGGTTGGATATGACCAAACGCACGTGTGTATTCTCGATTGAGTACTACCTGGCAAGCCGCACTTTACTCTGGGCTGGTCACGTCGCACGCATGCCCAAGAGCCGGCTACCCAAAAGGCTCATGCTTTCGTGGATACACGAACCGAGGATAGAAGGTGGTCAAGAGATGGCGTATATGGCAGATCGCTCGAGCGGCATCTGAAGCACTTCGGCCTCGTGGACGACGGCGGAAAAGCGATCACCTTTTCGGAATGGGCAACCCTGGCGCAGGACCGCGCTGGCTGGCTGAAGCTCGTCACAAAAGTGCCTTTTGACTTTGGCAAACCGCAACTAAGGCCACCCCGGTGCGACACTAGGGTTACGCCTGAGGAGAAGCGGAGGTTTTTGGCTCGGCGCGCCCAAGAGACGGAGCAACGGCGCGCCCTCTTCAACGCAGAAGCAGACGCAGAAGGGACTTAAGGCTGGCCCCAAATTTATTTCATGAACAGTTTCCACTTTAGAGAGTGGGGGGGTCCAAACTTCCTCGCCTGTACGCACTTCCTATTTACGATTTTGACTTGCGCGCAACGCACGCGCGTACACTTCTGCCCGCAGCATTGGCTTCTGTGTCATTTGGGTTTGTATTAATTCGAGTTCGAGTTCGCAGACCTCGCAGTTACAGGAGAGGAAATCGGGTCAGGATGAGCGGTGAGAAACCCCCACCAAACTCTCGGATAGCAAGCGAATTTGAGCCTACACACTAAACACCATAGAATCTTGGATCTTTGTTCGACCTTGCTAATCGCTAAGTACGGCTTCTGGAGCGGAGATAGAGGCAATTCCTGTGTTCATAAACCCGTGAATATTCGTGTTTGTACGGGGTGCAGCATCGCAGCTACCTGATCCATTATACTTCGTTAGCAAAAAGAGATACGACAACTCGTAGATCTGGTTGTGACGCACGAACGACCACTCAGCCCCGCCGAGTTGTTCGGAGAAAGACGCATGTTGGAACCTTAATTGGCCTTCTAGAGCGAATTTGCTGCGTAGCGCATATATGGCAGCATATGCAGCTCGAGTGGATATTTTTTCATGTGCATCTATGACTTCTGTGTATTTGCTTCCCTTCGTTCTTGGGAGAGTATTCACTTGCTAGACCTGAGTATGCTAATGATGGTAATTGCAAGCAAAATCTGGCTCCTTGGCTCCTTGGTCCTTGGTGCTTGGCAGTGCCAGGTGCAAGGGTTATGCGCTATAGGGGGTTCATTGAGGTCCATCGTGGCAGTAAAATGAGAATGGTCTTGCGCTCGAAGCCACTCACCCCAGCAGTCAGCAGTCAGATGACTTTTGGCTCTGGTCTGCATGTTAATGATTTTCTGCAACTGCGGAGTAAGCATCAATCAAGTTACTTCTTATGCCTGCATTTGCACCAATATCATCACCACTGTCCCTATCTACACTTACCATCATGCTCAATGTCAACACCTGAAGCGATACCATTATTGCTGCCCACAGTTCTGTCCATGCCTGCATGTGCACTGTCAAGTGTCAAGTGTGCTGCCTAAACCTTTGCAACTGCCGCGGCGCCCGACCAGTAAGCAACTGCCGCGGCGCCCGAGTCATAAGTATCCGAGCAACGTGGCCAGCCCAACGAAGAATCCGATTGTTATAGTAGCTATCAACGAGCCTTTGAAGAGGAGTGGCTGAACGAATGTGATGATGAAATGAAAGGCATGATGGAAACTCCGAGTTATAATTATGCCAATACCTCTCTGCTGTTCGCTGTTCAGAAACTCTAGGGACTTTGGCCTTCATTCGCCCCTATCTTCGATAATAATGCGAATTGAGAGGCCCTGGCTCGTATGGTTGCGTGCTTATTTCCCTCTAGACCCCGAAAGCAGAATGCAGTCAGCAGTCAAAACATACAGCGCAGAGCGCAGTATAACTTGTACAACTATATACGGAATTGTCCAACAAAAAAGAAAGAAAAGGGGGCGCTTCTTAATAAAAAAATTCATCACTGGGAACAGCAAGACGGTCCATAGCTCCAAATACCATATACAACCGTCCAAAGTTCCTAATGTTTCGCCTAAATCATTTGAAGCGCCTTTGGGGGGGGGGCTCATCACCCACATCTTTCATCCTCCTCCTATTTACGAAAGCACGCAGCAGGCTTGCACGGCTTTGGTGGCGTCGAGCGGTGGCTCCACTTCGCCTTCGGCTTCGAACTCCGCCAATTGGTCAAGCAGCGCCGCAAAGGAGGGCCTCGCTTTCGGCTCCGCGCGCCAGGCGTCCCCCAGCAAAGCCGCCAGGCGCTTGTCGTAGGAGCGAGGCACGGGGGGGCGGTCGCCGGCACACGCCAACTGAACCGCTTTCTCGCCTGCCAGATCGGCCCACGGCGCCCTGTGCCGTCGTGGTGGCGATTAAAGGAAGGAGAATTAAGGTGTGGGAAACAAATGAATGAGTAAAACACACAAACACACATTCACACGTCCAACCTTGACTCGAGGATGTTGTACGCGATCATGGCAAAGGAGTACACGTCCACCGGCCGCCCATAGGGCTTCTCGCAGTAGACTTCCGGGGCCATGAATCGAAAAGAACCCGTTAAACCTGTCAAGTCCACGAAAGGCTCGTCCACTGCTGCTGCATCTCCAACAGGACCTGCGGCGGCTAAGGCACCCCGGCTAGCAGAGGCACCGCGCGTAGAAGCACTCGATGCCCCCTCCATGTTTTTGTGGGAAGTGTTCGCCGCCACCGCGGCCGGGCGCCGCAGAGTAGCTAACCCAAAATCGGCCACTCGAATCGAACCCGCCGCGTCGATCAACAAGTTGGCGGGCTGGTTCAAAGCGTTTGTAACGAGAATGAGAGAGAAAAAGGAAAGATGAGCACATGCATGTAAGTGCATGTGGTTGCTCTAAGATTGCCTCTCCTCCTGCCTTCAAACACACCTTGAGGTCCCGGTGCAGGACAGGAGGGTCTTGGGTGTGCAAGTAGTGCATCCCGCGCGCGAGCTCCTGCAAGTAGCGCAGGCCTCGCCGCTTGCCAATGGGGCGGTCGTGCAAGTTCGCAGTGCGCAGCACGTCCAACAGCGAGCACCGCATGAGCTCGGAGACCATCACCTCCTTGCCGGGCTCCGTCGAATACGCCAACAGAAGGCAAATGTTGGGATGCCGCAAATGGCGTAATATCCCCGCTTCCACGTGAAAGTCGGCGAGCGCCTGCCGTCGTTCGGGGCCGGTGGCTCTCAGGCACTTCGCCGCGACCGGGGTTTGTTTCCATTTCGCTTTGTAAACGTCCCCGAAGGACCCCCCACCTAAGCGCACCTCGAGCTCTACTTCTTTCAGGTCCACAAACAACCCTGCGTCCGCGGCCGCCTGCCTAGCTGCAGCCGCCGCTTTCCCCCCTTTAGACGAACTCATGTCCATGGCCTTGGCGGTGGCTTCTGCACGACTCGAAGCCGCAGTGGTCTTGGCCGCACCTCCGGCAGCCTTGAGAACAGCGATGATTGCCTCGTTGTCTTCGTCCGCGCTGAGGGGCACGTCGAGCAAGCCAGGTTTACGAGGTGCGAGCGCGTCGTCTACCGGGGTGTGTCCCCAGCGATCGGCTGCAGTGGCACTAGCGCCGTGCTTCAGGAGCAGCTCCACAACTTTCAAATGGTTCTCGCCCGCGGCCAAATGCAGGGGCTAGGGAGGAAGGAAGGGGGGGTGAGGGGCGGATTGATGAACGGAAGTTAGATCCACGTACACACATGCAAAAGCATGCGTGCGTACCCGACAGGAAAGAGCAGTCTCATAAATATGATATTTTCCCCAGGTGGTGCCCTCATCGTCTCTTGATCTTCTCATAAATTGCGTTACCGTGCGTTTATCGTAATCGGCGCAGTTGGCATTGGCGCCGTCATCTAAGAGAGCGCGCACTTCATTTTCATCCCCTGCAGCGGCTGCTGTGATTAGGGCCGCCTTGTGGTCTCGCACGCCGCCTCGCCCGCCGGCTTCACGCAGCACGGCTGCCACTTCCAAGTGCCTATATATTAGAGAGTGTGGCACAAAAACAGTTCTAAAACAGAAGGAGAAGAGAAAGGGTGCAACTCTACCGTCATGCCAATTTCACAATATGCTCTGTGCAAAGTTAAGAACTGCAGGACGTGGAATATATTCTGGGAGGCGACAATTAATTCTCACCGGTGGCGAAGGGCATCGTCAAGCGGCGAACCGCCCCATCGGTCGCTCCGGTTCAGCCTTGCTCGTTTGCTAATCAGAAGCGAAACAATCAACCGGTGGCCCTCGGCTGCTGCTACATGCAACGGCTACCAAAAGAGAGAGAGAGAGAGAGCCGACCAGTGCATGAGACATCAGCAAAAGGTCAGAAGTTAGAAGAGTCTCTTGTTGAGTTACATACCGTGCGACGGTCGTAGTCTCGGAAATTTACGAGTTGAGGCTCGTCCTTAATGAAAGATTTTACACCCTTTTCATCGCCACGGGCTACGAGTAGCAACAACTTGCAGCCTTTTCCGAACTCCGTCTGTACACGGTGCTTATGTGAGAGATTAATGCAAATATGCACAAAATACGTCGGATACTAACCTCGTCTGCCAGCTCACTTTGAACCGCAGCAAAGTAAACTCCGTTCGCAGCTTCTTCACTTTTACCGTGCACTGTACCAGAGTCGTCCATTATGTGCTTTATAAATAGAATAAAGATAACAATGGAAGCGTCACAACTCCCAGCGGAATGAATCTCTTGCAGGGCCTCAAGTGCAGTGCAAGAGACTCCAGTTTATTTTTTTCTCTTCCGAGCTTTTTGAGAGAGAGAGAGCTCAAGATTCGACCACGATTCGCTGGTCGAATGACCTTTACTTTTCCGTTGGAAATTGTATTTATACTGTATACATTAGTGCAGTAGCTACAGTACGTAGGTACAGAAGTACTGTAGATTCAATCGAATTGAACATCGAACAAGTTTGTCTTTTTTTCGAACCTTCGTCTAGTCTGTCTAAGAACACCGTTGTTGCGCGCGGTCTCCTATCTTCGTCAATCACTATTGCCTGCATGGTGTTTAAAAAAAGCTTCCATCATTGATAGGATCATAATTGAATTAGTCTATTGTGGAGTTGTACCTTCAAGATTTTCTCTAGTATACAAGTGTCAACGTACGTCTTTACTATAGACATTCGCAGCGGCTGAGGCGAACGTCAGTTTCGACGCCTAGCGCAGAGAGGTTCCTGCAATGACGACGCACCAAAAATTGGACCCCCTTATCGTCGGGTTTTTAGCCGGTGCTGCTGCCGTTGGCACGGGAGTGGCACTGTGGCAACTAATCCGAAAGCCAAAGTCCTCAGAGGACTCCTACCACGGGCCTTCGTCAGCCGCCGAATCATCATCATCTCAACCCAAATTGCGCTCCCTTAAGCGCACCGACTCTGAAGAGTTTCGTGCGGGCATGTATATGGGCGACCAGCGACAGTTGCACCGCCCCGCCGACCACAGTAGTTCCTCCTTCGTAGTGGCCGAGGGCGGCACCGATAAAATGCCGCCAGTGGTGCTAGGTGGCAGCAACGACTCAGAGAAGGTCCAGCGCACCTGCGTCACTGTGCGCGTGCCCGCCACAAGTGCTAACATGGGGCCAGGCTTCGACACGATTGGCATGTGTTTGGACATGTGGTCGGAGTTCACGGTTTCGCTCTCAGACAAGTTTGAGCTCACCAACGAGGGCGACGGTAAGTCAAAAATGTAATACGCCTTCGGATCAACCGCTCCATTCAACGACTTAACTTCATTAACAATCTAAATTACTGGTTTTTGCATTTTGCCGGTCGTGTCTTTGCTGTGCCCATGACCTACATCCTTTCTGGTTTGCACATTCGTTTATTCTCTGTACTAATATACTTAGGTGCCGAGGACTGCCCTACAGATGAGACGAATTTGGTGTGCGTAGGGCTCCACAAAGCTTATGGCCTCGCTGGCAAACCCGTGCCGCCTCTCAAGTAAAAAATAGAAGTGCAGTTCTACGTGCAATTGCCCTTCAGTCATTGTTCGTTACTGTTTTTCCTGTCCTTTCACATCCTTTCATAGTCCCTCTTTGCGCGTCTCTCTCTCTCGCTTGCCCCGTGCTTATGTGCCGGTGTGCACTCATATCCCCCGTGTACGAATACACAGGTACCGGTGCGTGAATCGCATCCCTTATGCACGTGGGTTGGGCTCTTCGTCCGCGGCGATTGTGGGAGGCATCATCGCTGGCCTCATGTTGAGCGGGCACCGCCTCAGCTGCTGGGGCGCGGAAGAACTCCTCCAAATCGCATGCGACATCGAGGGCCACCCCGACAACGTGGCACCGGTAAATGATGATGATGATGACAATTATGATGAGGATGATGATGATGGGAAGTGCTGAGCTGCTATAAGCTGTAGTGATGCGATGATTGGCTCCCGTTTTTTACTTGCCCGCCACAAGTGTGATGGCTGCTCGTGTACTCCCAATGAGGAAAGGGCTGTGGGTTGCGCCTTCCTTCTTTCCCTCACTTTACCCCATACCTACTCGGTCTGCATGCGCGTAACTAAAACAATTTGAAGGCAATTTACGGGGGCATTCAGCTCGGCATCTTCGCGGAATCGGAAGACCAAAAGCAGGGCAAACGATGGTGGACCGAGCGAGTCAACATGCCGGCGGGCTTGCAGGTTCGCGTGTGTGTTATTACAAATGGAGTGATGGTGGCTTAGGTTCTTAGGCTCCCACATGGGTCCTTCGATGTCTGAGAAAATTATAGTCTTTGTTTTCTGAATCCAAACAATGTCATCACACCTGCAATTACCCTTGAATTAAGTGTATCTGTTTTCTGGACCTTGCGCGTGTCCTTATGATGATCAGATTGTGATTTTCATTCCCAATTTCGTGGGCAAAACTTCGGACGCACGGAGGGTTCTGCCCAAGGACTACAAAGTGAAAGACATCGTGTACAACATTGGCCGCATTGCATGGCTGGTAAGACCGACCACAACTACCTTTTTGTTTGTGAACTTACTTGCATACTTCGAACGGATGCGAAATAGGCGTCAACTTCCATTTCTGTAGCAGCTCACACTTTCAGTCATAATTAGCTCTGAACCAAGTGCTTTCCCTTGCTCCTTCTTCTATTTATAGGTCAACGCTTTAGCCACCAACAATTTGAATCAGCTCAAGTTCGGGGTCCAGGACGCCATGCACCAGCCTCAGCGCGGCGCCATCTACAAGCACCTCGACCCCATGATCGCTGCGGCCACCGCTGCCGGCGCAGCGTGCTGCTACCTCTCCGGCGCGGGGCCCTCAGTCCTGGCCATCACTACAGGGGCGGCGGGGGACATCTTTGCACAGCGCGAAAAGGAACGCGTGGACCGTAAGGTAGCGGATGCGATGATTGCTGCAGCGGAGCAAGTTGGCGTGCAAGGGCAAGTGTTCATCACGGAGCCAAGCTTAACGGGGGCTTACGTAGCGAGTGTAGAGCCTCCTTTCTCGGGCGGCCTGGTGTCGTACAGGGGTGACGTGTAAATGTGGCGGCGAAGAGTTTGAAATGAGAGAAAGATAGCGAGAAGCGAGAACACCTGGACAAGCGCCATGAAAGAGAACATTTATAAGAACACTTAAACAGGCTTACCCAGTTATCCCGAAATCTCTTTTATGAATCGAAACATCCAGTTCTCGATAAAACGTAAGAATAAGAAGGTGGAATGTAGAATAGAATGGGAATGGGTAACATCGCCATCATATATATATATCATCATAATTGAAACTAATAACAAATAACAAATTTCGTTCTAATCGACAAAGCCCGATCTCCAGCCCCAGAGAAGAGCCTCAGCCCCGGGAGATGGAAATGCTTTGCCTTTTCCTGGATTTCTTTGCTTCATGCTTCTTTGCCCACGGTTAACGGTAACGGTTAACGGTTTGTAGCTTCACGGCATGTTTTTTCCTATAGGCTATAGCTCGGAGTGGTCCGAATACTTTAATTCGAAATATAAGTGCGTTCTAGATTTTTATGGCTGTTGGGCCTTCGTGCTTCTGGTTTGAGTACGAAGCGGCACAGGTCGTGATTCTGTTGGGCGTTGGGCGTTGGGCGTTGGGCGTTGGGCGTTGGGCGTTGTGCCGTTGTTCCGTTGTTGTGGTCGTTGCCTCAAAAAATCTACATACCCCGTATGGGCATCTAAGAGATACAGTATGAAGATTTTTGAACGAGAGGAAAGAGAGAGAAAAGAGCAGGGTGGAAGATGATGCACTTCGCCGCTCCTCTCCCCTGAGCTGACATCTGTGACATCTGTGCTCCTTTACATTAGATCCAAGCGAAGGCTCTCGCAAAGCATCTTTATTCATATAGATATCGTTCTTCTTAAAACATATATCGACTCCTCTAGCTTTCTCACCGCGCTGCTATACTGGCCCGATATCAAATAGCCAGACATGATGAGTGAGAGCGTTGCAAATGCCACAGTGCCTGTCAAAAAGCGCTGGGGCGCTCTCAAGCAAGCGGTAGTTGAACCAACCACCACAACGCCTGGAAGTTCTGCAGACGCTATGCAGTCGAATGGTGGCTTCAAAAAGAAGGGCGTTTCAGCGCTGCGAGAGCGCATGCGTGCCTTCGAAGAAAAGGCCAACATGCAGGAAACGTCGGAGAAAATGCCCGAGCCCCCACCCCCACCCTGGCCCACGCCAGTTGTAAACACAAAGGCAGTCGAATCAGCTCCATTGGTACGTGCTTGTATCTGTGCACATCTATCCATTAGACTAGAGGTTAGAGGTGCACTGTTGCCAGCGTGGGTTGGCGTTGATAGCTGCATGAATGCGTAGCGTGCGTTTGCTTGTACTCGCGCCCAAAATAAGGGTAGAACAGGTAGGTATTCTCTTTCGGGATTATATATCTGTGCACCTCCTCTTCACGTTACAGGTCGAAGAGTCGAAAGTGCCACCGCTAGCTGAGCAGTGGGCGTGCGGTATCTGCAAGCGTTCAAACGATGCATCAGCACCGGTTTGTGGAACTTGTTTCACGCCACACAGTTACCGCTCGAAAGACCACACTAACAATGACGCCATCGATGAAGATGAAGGTACGACTCGCCCTCCACCTGAGCCGGATACAGCAAGGCAGGGGCGATTAGGCGCGCGTCTCGCTAGCACTGCAAACAAAGAACCCAACAAGAGCAGGAGTACCAGTACCAGCAGCGATGCACCTAATAATAGCAGCGATAGTAGCGTTGGTAGCGACCTAGGCAGCAGCAGTAGCGGCAGCAGTGATCCAAGCAGCAGGCTGACTCCTCAGTACCTTGAACCATTGAGCGAGGACAGAAGTGAACACCCTTTTTTCCCTCCGCCATCTCTCGCGAAGGTGCGCGTTTCCAAAGGACCACAAGACGAGACTGTGAGTGGAATTTGCAGCAATTGCGAGGGCGTTCTCAAGGCGTGCGCAGCATACTGTGGAATTTGCGGCGCCCGTCGGCAAGACGCGAGCGTTGTTCACTCCATAGACTGCACAGAGGAAGAGGCCGACGCAATGCGAGCTGAGCTTGCGTCAACTCCGGGTCGTCTGGCACTAGCAGAGGCGCCTAAACCGGAACCGGAGTTTAGCAAATTAGGTGCACGCCTCGCAAAAAATCGGAGCAACAACGGCAGCGGTGCTCCTAGTTCTTGTGAGCTCGCAAGTGCTGACGCTCAAGGCAAAAGTGCGGGCGCTGCAGGGTCAGCAAACCAAAATGGCAACAGGAAGAAAAATAGCACCACCAATCACAGCTCCAATTACTCCAACGTCAATTCAGACACCAACAAGGACCAACGCAGTGGTAGCACAGTGGCAAGCGATGGTGGGAAAGTATTGCTTGGGTTTAAGGCTGCCATGGCGGCAAAAGCTGCTGCTGTTGCTGCTGCTGGTTCAGCTGGCAAGAGCGGAAGCAACGCCACGATATCATGGAAAGATAAGAGTTCGTATATGAAAGTTCCATCAACGAAATTGTCAGCAGAGGATGCAGATGCGATTGTAAGTGACGAAAAAAGTTCAAACAGAACTACTCAAGTTGATGCAGCGATCTCAAAGGAGAGTGGAAAACCATTGCTTGAGAATGAGGTAAATCCTACACGCGTTCAAGCTGGCTCAAAAACCCAAGGCAACAAGTCATTCGCCAAAAATAATGATGCTACCAGCGATGGCAACAAGAATAACAGCAGTAGCTCAGCGACAAATGGCGGCGGAAAAGTATTGCTTGGGTTTAAGGCTGCTATGGTGGCAAAAGCTGCTGCTGTTGCTGCTGCTGGTTCAGCTGGCAAGAGCGGAAGCAACGCTACTGTACCGTGGAGTAAAAAGACAGCGCAGTCAAAAGTACCATCAACGGACGCTACAGCTCCACAAGCACTTGATCCAAAAGCGGCAATACCTGCAGAGGACAATGTTCCTGAAAGCGAAACAATCTCAATGCCAGAGGAGTCAGGCGAGAATCCTGGCGTACATGTAACTCATCAGGACAATAACGGCACTACAGCGGCTGACACAGCAACAGCTGACACTGCAGCGGTCGAAAGCATACCGATGAGTACAAAGCAGGCTGCTGTAGGAAATTCGGACACCGAGGCATCAGAGGCTTCGAAAGATGCAAAGCCAGCTGAGGGCATCAAAGCTGAAGTTCCGAAAAAGGGCACGTTTACACCTCCTCGCCGTCATAGCAAGTTGCTGTGGAATTTGATGGGCGACAAAATTCGAGAAGATTCTCCTTCGGAAGCTCGGCGGAAAAATGCGCTAATGAACTTCGAACAAGGCCGCTACAGTTTCAAAGAGGTAGGATGCAAAGAGGAGGAAGGTCAAATCAAGGATGAAGTAACAGTTTCAAATCACTCGGCATTTGCACTTTTCTTTATCTATTGTTGCATCCTGGTTTGTAAAATTTGAAGTGCGAACGGATGGTTCATCTTGCATTTGGCATCCAAGCAAATTTTATTACATTCCTCCTGTTTCTTTTTTAAACCCTCTTATCCTTCTGCAATGTTCCTCTTATCATGAACGTGCCTTCGTCCTGCTGAAGTTGCCGACAGTGGCAAAAAGTAAGCAGGGTGATGTGGCGATCTCTGAGGACCAAGATGTCTCCTTCCCGCCGAATGCTTTCGATTCACCAAACAGAAATACTAGTGCAGATGATTTGTCTGGTGGCGATCACGGCGACGACAACGATTCAACCAGCGTAAGAGGGAACGGA
>Ga0307982_1001457_pt1 | contig 19280 bp, 17 predicted proteins | sample OrgLakmetagen989_FD_201847 | JGI IMG/M metagenome (GOLD analysis project Ga0307982, IMG submission 201847) | Saline water microbial communities from Organic Lake, Antarctica - #989 | ecosystem: Environmental > Aquatic > Non-marine Saline and Alkaline > Saline | place: Antarctica: Organic Lake... | reverse complement strand
GTTGCTTTCGTGATTGCTGGCTCTCTGCTGTGATCAAGGCGTAGGAGTTTGCGATCGTAGCATTCGTGGGGCATTGTCTTGACTTCGCACAGGATGGCTTCTGCATTGCTCGCAGCGAGAAGGAAAAGTCATGGAGCCATAAGTGTAGCACCTCAGCCGCAGATTGCAGATGAGGAGTTTGAGCTGGTGCTGCTTCCTCATGAAGGCAGCTTTTACTCTGGCCAGTTCGACATGGTCACATCGGTAGGGTTTCGGCGTCGTTTCAAAGTATTCACTTGAACGCACCTTTCGCGTGTACAGAAAGCGGGAATGCCAAGTTACCACGATACATTACCACATTTGACGCAATGCCGGAAGCCGCTTTCGCTCACAGTGAACCCACCTTCAGATGCTGCCCCAGAAGGTGAGTCCTTCCTCGACATGCAACATCTCCCCGCCGCTTCACGCCTCCACTGTGCCCAGGTACGCTTGTCCTGGCTGATACTGGGGACAGAAATGTGTTCATTGGCGAACTCGACAAGAATGTTCCACAATACGGTGCGTCCAGCCCTGTTGTATGATAGTAGCATCACCACATACTTCACTCAAGTGTGTGCATGCAGCTGCCCTTGTCCCACTTTCACCCAAGGAAGACGGGACAAAACGCATGGGAGTGCGTCTGTTGGATGCAGCCGTTTCCTTTCATAAGCAGGTGCAGAATCCCATCGGCGCCGCGGCGGCGGGTGGCTTTGACGAGGAGGAGCCGGTGGTGGCGACGCTGGCTCGTAAGAACCGTTTCGCAACCCTGCGTGCCGAAGTGCTCAGAAAACAAGGCCAGCACGACGAAGCAGCGGCTGAGAAGACCAGTAAAGGCGCGTCCAGGGCTGGACAGACAGGGCCACCGCGCGGCACGACAGCGGACCAACGCCGGGACCAGAAAATCAACTTTGCGTACGAGAAAAAGTATGAAGCAGATGAAGCGGCAGAAATGCAAAACACAGGAAGGTATCACCGCCTGATGCCTGACGATGACGATGGTATGGACGAAACGTACCGTGGTGCTTTCAGGGCAGAGGGTGATTTGCCCGCTGCCAAATCTCAGCGGTATGGTGGCATTTCTGGATCTGGCACACACGCTGAGGACGAAATGCTCGGCGAATCTGGGCAGGGCTTCGGTTCATTTCGCGATGACGCCGCTGCTCACTTAGAGGAGTTTCACATTGCAACTGAGGACGAGGAGGGGGCCTGGTACGACCAGGACGCGAATGACCAAGAAACCTCCGCCAAGATCGAGGCACAGCATCAAGTGCTGCTCGACGCCACAGCTGCAGACAAGGATGGCGACGATGGTCTGGACGAAGAGGAGGAAGAGGGAAAACAGCTCACAGAAAAACAGCGCCATGAGCGTTTGCGAACAGCGATGGAACAGCAGGTGGAAGCAGACGCGGCAAGGGAGCGGGAGTATCAGCGCACGGTGGGGGGCGCCGCCGCAAAAGCCGCACGGGCTGCTGCAGCAGCCAAAGCTGCCGCAGCAGCAGCGCGCGCCAGCAAGAAACGCCCCCGAGAGGAGTCGCCGCCGGCTGCTGGCTCAGCCATGGGACCCCCAATGCCTCGCTCTGCAGGCCCCCCTGCCGCAAAATCCATGCGCCTGGGGGCAGCCGCCCTGAGCGCCGCCTCCAGCAGCAGTAACAAGCGCAACCCATTCGACGGCAGTGTGGACCCAAAGATTGCAATTGCCGAGGAAATCACGCGCGAGTTGAAGTCCCACGGCATGTCCTGCAAATACCGGATCGTGGTCAACTTCCTGCGGTCACGTATCCGTGCCTGCGGTGAGGAGTACCGGAAGATCGCGCTGGCTGCGCTGAAACGCCTAGCATTGCAAGAGAAGAACGCCCAAGGTGAAACGGTGTACAAACTGAAGAGCGAGTATTGGAAGTAGGTGGATGGGGGGTCTTCTCCTGGAGGGGGCACCTGGGCTGGGCAACCTACCAGGAGAAGATCAGGCATGCGCCTGTACTGCCAGCCCCATGTACAAAAATCCTGGCGTTAAGGGGTTGAGCAGTGTGACAACCAACCCTTGTGCGCTCAATCCACTGCACTCGTGCTCCCCGACCCCCCTGCACGCTCCCTTCACAGCTCGAATGTGCCTATTTGATACTTCTATATTCGAGTTGGAAGTGTACGCCACTTAACATTTAAACGCACTTTTTTCCTGCTTTCATTGTTCCGTGGACTTTTCCACAGTTCGACCGCAGCAACCAATTCCATCATCATGTCTGGCACCGTGCTGCATCCTCCCCTCAAATGGGCTCAGCGCAAGTCTTCCCTGTATTTCACAATTGCTGTGTCTGACTTGAAGGTGGACACTTTGGAGCTCACCGAGAAGAAGCTGGTTTTCAAGTGCGTCTGGAAATGCTTGGCGTGGTGCCGCTGTGTCAAAAGCCGCACCTCATAGAATGCTCGTCAGTATTCCCTTACCCTCTCAACTTGCACCTTTTTCAGGGGCACATCCGAAGAGACAGGCAAGACACAGTCATATGCTCTGGAGTTTGACTTCTTTGCTGAGGTTGACCCCAAGGCTGAGGTAAGTGATCCTGTGAGCAAACCACATGCTCAAACGTCTCTGCCCTGGCTGTGATATGGGCACTTGTCTTGCCAATGTGCATTTCGAATGCTATTGTGTGCGTATTTGACTTTATTGTTGCGTTGCAGGGAAGTGTCTGGAATGTGCGCCCCCGCGAGGCACACTTCCACATCATGAAGAAGGACCAGGAGGCCGAGTACTGGCCCCGCCTCACCAGCGACAAGGCCGCCGAGAAGAAGCAGCCTATCTCTGTGGACTGGAGTCGCTACACCGACGAGGACGAGGAGGATGAGAGCAGTGGCTTCGACACCAACGCCATGGGTGGCGGCATGGTATGTACACCGCATTGACTTCACAGCCTGCCTTTGCTCAGAACGCACACTTTTTATTTCGTGCAGAACTTCGCTGACATGATGGGCGGCGGTGCAGCTGGCGGCATGGGTGGTATGGGCGGTATGCCCGGTATGGGCGGTGCAGGTGGTATGCCCGGCATGGGTGGTATGGGTGGTATGCCCGGTATGGGTGGTATGGGTGGTATGCCCGGTATGGGCGGTGCTGGAGGTGCCGGTGGTATGGACCTCGCCGCACTCATGGCGCAGATGGGCGGTGCAGGAGGCGCTGGCGGCATGCCTGACCTCTCCGCGTTGGGTGGCGCTGGCCTGGGGGACGAGGGTGATAGCGACGACGAGGCAGACCTGCCCGATCTGGAGGGCGCAGGCGGCCCCGGCGCTGACTCCCCCGCTGACGGTGCCCAGGCAAGCGGCGGCAACTAAACCACTAGCCCCTTGTGTAGCTTTGTAGCGACGGCACGAATGCATTGATTGTGTCCAATTGCCCCTTGTCACTCTGCAGCAGCAGCGGCGCCAGCTTGCGCCTCAATTTCCGCAAGCTTGTCCGCGGCAAACTTCCAAGTGCGGAAAGTGAGGGCATACGGCATGTCTGCTCCATGCTGGATGCCCCTTCGAGGTTCCCCCTGCATGCCAGCGGGGTCTAGGGGGTACTCGCCTGAATTCCACCGCACATACTGGGAGGAGTCAATGTTGCTGCCAGCAACGCACACGGCCAGAAACGTGTTCGGTGCGTCACCCACTTCCCTGATGAAGTCGTTGGCGGTGCCACCCCGAACAGAGAAGGCATTCACCCAGCCCTTGACAGGGGGGGTGCCTGCATACCCCCAGTCCAAGCTTGAGCGGACAGCAGCAGCTGCAGGCGCCGGCCGCTCAGGTACAGCACGGGGCACTTTGTTGGACGGTTGCTCCATCTCCATCTCTGGAACCACGAGAGTAGGCGCCTGCATGCGTGCTGCCTCCCCTTGGCCATCCTGCAGGATGGCCCGCTCGGCTGCCGGCAGACGAGCCACTGAGCGGGGGGGGTCAAAATTGATAAGGCGATGCACAGGGCGGATCGGCACTGGTTTAATGGGTGGTTGTTCCGCCGCCTGCGCTTGCTGCGCCGCATCACGCCGGGGACGGGGGTCGCGTGCCTGGGCCAGCCGCTGCCGCCAGGTGCACGACGGCAGCATGCATTCGCCCAGTGGAAGCCGCACCAATGCATGCAAATAGCCACGGTACACACTGAAATCAGCCAAAGCCATACCCAGCGGGTGGCTTGCTATTGCTGCCAGCTGCATCTCTTGTTGCCGCACTGCATCAGGCAGCGACAGCTCGCACCAATACTCAACGGCAGAGTTCGCTTTCGACGAGCACACTGCGAGCTGAACAAGGGCACTACCAGGCAGCATCTCTGTAAGTATACACCCGAACTGAGTGCCGCAAGAAAGCAGCCCAGGTGTGCTGCTGTGCTGGCTGGCACTGCTTGCCATGGTGTGCTCTTGAGCGGCGACAATTCTCCTGAGTTTTGCACGAAAGCTTTATCCAGAGAAATGTGTTGCCAGATTACGAGCAATAAGGACCCAACAAGAAGTATTTTTGCAATCAGCTTGTGCGAATTGTTGCAAAGATAGGCATCATTGCTTGATAAGAGGCCCCATGCACGAGGTTATGTTGGGAAATTGTTGGTCGTGTTGCAGCTCATGCAGCTTCAGCAGCATGTGTGCAGAGCAATACATGAAACACACATACAACACGCATTGTGTCACATGCCTCCAGCATGTTACGTTGGTATTGCTGATACAGCGGCCGTCAGCTGTGCCCGCTAGTACAAACTACTTCCTGGATTTGAGAGCTTGCGTGTGGCTGTCGGCTTGATCCTTTATTTAGTATGGCAGCAGGTGAGCCCACTGGGTCACCAATGCTGTACATAAGCGCATTTTTCGTGACAATTGCAACTATTCTTGGAACCGGAATTCTTGTAAGTGAAGCTGAAGAGCAGAGCGCGCTAGTGTATCAAGCCCCAGGACGGTTGAAACTCTACCAGCAGCTGCCGCGGCTCTATGTCTGCCAAGAACTGCAGCACGCACGCAAGTTATCTGCACAGGGTCTACCTGTCACACTTGCAAACTCCGGGATCGCTCCATTTGCTGCAACATTCGCGGTATGCCTGTTGATGCAGGTGAGCCAGTTCCCAAAGTGGGAGTTTCACCAAGCTACGCGCTGGCCCGTTGCCCCAGTGCTGCGCCACTGCACCACGCATGCCCACCGTGCAGCTATCCATCGTTTGGTTGATGGTTGATTTACTTCAGTGGACGCGTGTGCGCCTGCAGTACATGGCTCACGGTGACGCTTTGGAAGCCCAGAGCTCTGCAGCGGCGCACTCGCAACTAGTTGGGGCCAAAGAAGGCCAGGCAAACCCTAGCAGCCCACAGCAGTACAATGCCTTGATGGATGCAGACACACCAGATGATCTGCTTGCGTCAGGCCAGCCAGGTTCTGATGAAGCCGGCAGTGGAGAAGTGCCCGACAAGCATGCACACTCCATCGGTGACTCAGCTACTGTCAGCGATGCACCAGACCTTCACGCCATGGGGAAAATGTTCCTAGGCAAGACCTCCCGTGTGATTTTTGATGCAGCAGTAATGCTGCACTTCTTGTCGGTGCTAGTGTCGTATGCGTTGGCGGGTTCGCTCGCTTATGCTCAACTGCTTGGAATCATCTCCCACCTCACACTTGTCATCCCAGTGTACATTGCTGTATACTGTGTTCTAATCATTTTTGGAGGGCGGTTTGTGCAGAGTGTTATTTCCACGTTCACATTTTTCAAGGTCACACTGCTTCTGTTCATGATTGGCGTGGTGGGCATCGTGGCAAAACGCATTGACCTGCCCATTCAAGACGACTGGGGCAGCAGCATGGAACCATTTTTGCTGGGAACCGTTGCTCTAGGTGGTGTTGTGAACATTATGCCTGTCATTTTCTCTCGCATCCCATTCAATGCCAGTGCCATGCTGCGCTTTCGATGGGCCGTCACGGGGGGTGTGGTGCTGTGTTGGATGCTGAACTTGCTGTGGGCATATTTTGTGCTGGAGATTGTTCCGCAAACTCCAGCCCTCGGTATTCGTGCAGGCATAAGGCACCCAGAGTTGTCTGGGCTTGACATTTCTCTGCAGCGATCCCGGGAGCATGGCGAAATCAGCACCGTGCCTGTGACAGAAATCATCAACACTGGCTACCCGCAGTACAATTGGATTTCATTAACTGTTACCATTTTCATTGTGTTGTCTGTGTCTGTGTCATTCATCACAATTGGCACCGGAATGAAGCACGTGCTGGATGGAATGGGTAAGTCTGAAAGGCTCAGTGCGAACGCCGTTGCTGCAGCGCCCCCTCGCTTGCATGCAGGTGCACAAGTCGTATATGCGCAGTTACCCAGCGCGCACGAGATAGTGCCACGGAGACCGACGCCCAATCGCAAGTTTCGTCTGCCCCAAGCCAGGAGTCAATCGCTGTGAATGCCTCCCCCAATCCCACACAAAGCAGTGCAGCAACAGCTGCGGAAATTGACGGCATCACTGATATTGCAGTGCAAAGTGACAGTGACGAAGATGACGAAGACTTGCTCGGCGGTGGCAGAGACGCAGATGTGCAAGAGTGGAGCCAGGAGAAGGAAACACGCAACTGCGTGCAGCATTTCTGGGCAGTGGGCAATGCCTGGCTAGGGGCGCTGCCCTGTCTACAGTCCCAGCTGGGGCAGCGCTGGGCGCTGTACCTGTTCTGGTTTGGCCTTGTTCTTGTTGTGGCGCTTGCCAACCCTCAAGGCTTCCTCATTGTGCTTGAAGTCTTCACCAGCTTGGCGTTGAACCTTGAGTCGGGCTTGTTTGTGGGACTGATGTACTACAGAGCGGCCAAGGACAATCGGGTGCCCTTCCTTGCAGCGTGTGGTTGTGCCCTGTGTTTCCCCTCCTGTGGTCGCCGCGACCGCGTGCGACAAGGACAGAACGCCCGGCTGCAGCACCGGAGGCACAGCACGGCTGGCGATGTAGTGAGAACACTGGAGGCAAAGTGGGACGCAGTCGCTGCCCGAGTCAAGGGTGGTGGAACGGTGAAGCAGGAACATCCACAGTCGGAACAATCCCTCATCGCGCAGGGCACTGGCAGTACCAGCCCTTCGGCACATGTGCCCACAGGGGGCGCTGCCCTGGGTGGGGTGCAGCTGCACAGCGCTGACGATGCCAACAACGGTGGGTCTGCCGTGCGTGCACATGTGGACCATGCTGTGCTGGCCATCCCTCTGCCGCTGCCCCCCTTTCTGGGCAGCTGGCTCATGTGGTTCGCAGTGGTCACCTTTCTGGGTGCGTGTGTGTTCGATGTGTGGACGGCGCTGTCGGGGCTCATTGGCCCACACCGCACCGGCTGGGTGTTTATGGGCTGCTTGTTCGCGTTGTGGCAGGTGCTGTTGCTGCCCAGGCTGGTGGGCCCTCACTCATTCACGGTGTACCATTCACTGAGACTCCGCTCCTCCGGGGAGGCACGACCCCTGCTGCAGCCCAGCACACCGGAAGCAGCTTCTGCTGCGGATGGGGCAGCCGGACCCCATGCCGCTGGCACCCGCTCATTGCAGCAGGCCAGAGCCCGTGGAGCCCAATCAACAGATTCAATTTTGCCTAGAACGCGAGATGTGTCGCTTCCCTGTCTGGCCGTTGGAGTGGCCTCCCTGGGCATGGTGTTCCTTGTTCCTGGTACACGGATTGCTGCCCAAGACGCCGGCACATATGCCCTGGCCGCCACTCTTGGCGTATTGCTTGTCAGCAGTGCAGTGGCCGCTGCCTCGGTGCGTTTTGCGACACGCAGGTGGCAAATGGCGTTCTTTCTTTCAGCTGCAAGCGCACTTCTTGCTGTGAGTATGACTGTTGCAGCCAGCTTGGAGGCGAATGTGGCAGGGGCGGCGCTGAGTGCTGTGGCCAGCTTGCTGCTGGGATGGGAGACACTGCTGCACGCACAGACTCTGAGCATGAATGCTGCCATGGTTGCGCGATGGCAGTCTTCGGAGGGCGCTGCTGTGTGGGCGCTGCGGGGCTCGGAGTTGGCGGAAGTGGTGGATGGTGTGCAGCATGGCTCGGCTGCTGCCTCCCCGGCTGTACTGCCCAGCAAAAGCTATGCTGAAGCTGCTGCACCGTGAAGGCATGTGCGTGTTTGAGATTTATTGATGTTGTGGCACGGCTACCGCTTGCGGGGGCGTTTTCGCCGGCCTTTCCGCTTGGGAGCTGCGTCGGCGCCGTCGCCGTCTGCGGCCTCGTCCTCCGCAAAAACATCCTCCAGCGGGCTGCCTGTTGTTCCTGAAGTACCTCCTCCTGCAGATGCTGCCGAAGTGGAAGGCACAGCGCCGTGGGGGTTGTTCCACCCGTCTGCTGCGCCCGCTTGCGGCTCAAACAACCGTTCATTCAAAATGTCCACCAAGGCAGTGGCAGCATCCTCGCCCCCAAGACGGCCAACAGCATCTTCTACCACCAAATGCAGGTCAATCAGTGTGGTCGCTGGTAAATTGACAATGGCTAACTGCTCTGCCTCGGAAAGCTCGTCGCCAGCTGCGGTCTCAAGCTGAGGAGGCCGCAATGCGGAAATTGAGGCAGCGACTGAAGCTCTGGTCTGTTGTGCAGTCTGCTGGGAGTCGAAGTATTTCATGACCTGTGGACAAGAACACTTTGGTCCGCATGGGTGGCAACGGTTTTCATTCGTGCATACCTTGGCCTCAAGCCATCGAGCTTCCTTGTTGCTCGTGTGATGCCCCTCACGCTTCTTGGTGTGTTGTCCAGAAAGCCAACGAGCATGGCGGCGACTCCTGAGTAATTCATTCACCTCGACATTTGTGACAGCATGTTGCTCTGGTAAAAGCTCCATTGGGCAAGTCCGTCCACTCGCTTAGGTGTCGTCTATGGAGTATCCTCCTGCAAATTCTCACTCTGAGTGACTGAGGCGATCTGGTTGATTGAACTGAAGGCAAATGCACAGCTGACAGAGTCACAGTACTCAAGTTGATGAATAGTAAGCCCGCATGATCATAGTCAATGACGAGGACATAGCTGCGCGCCTGCTCGGAATTAGCTTGAGTTGAGGCCCCTTGATTGAGGTGAGGCAAACTGAGAGAACTTTCTCGCTCTCGCAGTTGTCATGCATGGGCTGGCCGCGCTGTAGTATGCACCCAGGACTGAGGCAGAGCCTGCGAACCACGAAAATATTAGGGAAAATAACACCAGCTGGTCCTGCTACACATTGGGGTGGATGTCTGCAAGCGCTACCTTCTGCACCAGTCTACCATCTTCGAAAATCAACAGCCAGCTGCTGCTGTGCGAATCCAATGGGCCCCCGTCCCGCCGCCAGGTGTGAGGTGTGCAAGATGCTGCAGGTTGATACCAACACACTTTTTGGTTGGGTTTCTCCACTTACAGGTGTTTGTTGATGCTTCCCCGGCTTCGTCTGCGGGAGTCGCGCTATTCGCAGTGCTGCAAAAAGCAAGCTATCAACATGTCATCCCAGCAGGATGACAAGGACCAGCCCCTTCTCAAGGGTGAGGCTGCTGTGGAAGCTAACCCAGGCGCTGCAAATAAGAAAAACTCCAAGGCCCTTCTGATTGGCTTCATTGCCATGTGCTTTGCCGTAAGTTGCTGCCAAGGTTGCGGAAATTGGATGTATGGGTATCAATCCTTGCATATGTTTGCTGTACAGGCTCTGGGGAATTCTATCTTCCGTGTGCTGCAACTGAAGCCCCTTAAACGATATGCACTCTTCAGCAACTTGGCAAGCACGTACGTTTGCTCTGTTAGTGCTGCATGGAGCTCGCTTATTTCTCTCCGCGCTGGAGATGTCTGCTGACAAGGAACCTACTCTCCAGCCCCACACACTTCGTGCACAGGTTCGTGTACATCCCCACTTCATTTGCGTATATATTTTTCATGTGGAAGTACGGCTCTTCGATTTCCCCCGAGGCTGTGGCAGTGCCCAAGTACAAATTCGCCGTGATGGGCGCCTTGGACTCGCTCTCTGGTATCATGCAAGTTGTGGCCATCGCCATCCTGGCCAACGGCTCCCTGGTCACCCTGCTGCTGCAGAGCGCCATTCCCTTCTCCATGGTGATCTCCCGTGTGGCGCTGAAGACGCGCTACACCTCCCCCCAGTACGTGGGCGCGGCGGTGGTGGTGATGGGGCTGGTGGTGGTGCTGCTCCCGTCCTTCATTAGCCCCGAGAGCAGCGGCAGCGGGGGCAACCCCATCCTGTGGAGCTGCATCCTCATGCTGTCTTGCGTCCCCATGGCCATCTCCAGTGTGTACAAGGAAATGGCGTTGGATGATGTGGATATTGACGTCGTGTACCTAAACGGGTGGGTGGCACTGTTCCAGCTGCTGGCCGCTGTGCCCCTGTTGTACCCCTCTGCGCTCGCCCAAGGCATCAGTGCAGGAGATGTGTGGACCAACGTGTACCACGGCCTGCTGTGCGCGGGGGGACACAACACTGTGACTCACGGCGATGACCCTGACGACTGTTCCATGGGGCCAGTGTTCCTGCCTATCTACCTCATGTTCAACCTGGCATACAATGTGCTCATCATTTACTTGCTCAAGTACGGCGGCAGCAACATCTTGTGGCTGTCCATCACCGCCACTGTTCCGCTTGTCAATGTGGTGTTCACCATCCCCGGTGTTCCGGATGGACAAGCTGCCCACTGGGAGAACTGGGTGGGTTTGGTGCTCATCATGGGCGGCCTCATCACGTACCGATTCTGGGACAAGCTCGTGAAAGCGTACTTCCCCCAGTGGGCCCCACAGAAGCAAGCCTACAAGACGCTGAACGGCGATGTGGAAAGCCTGGGGCGCTCTGGGTCGCCCTCTGGCGTGTCCTTATCCGACACCTCAGTTGGCGCAGACGGCCTGCTTGCACTGGACGAGGAGAGCATGCTTGCCTCCCCCGGCACCCCTGGTGGCGTGAGCACGCCTGGGCGCGGCACGCTGCTGCACGTGCAGCGGGAGCGCAAGGATGGGAAGCCCCGGGGGGGAAACAAGGGCAAGGCAACGTCAGAGGCACCCTACTAATCGCCCGGCCCACCGATCTGCCGCTGTGCTTTGTGTGCACGTCAGGGGCAGGCAGTGTCAGTTGTGGCCGTGGGGCGCTTTGGGGGGGCAACTTGCCCGGCGGGGCAGGGGGGGCTGGGGTGTGGCGGGTGATGCAAGCCAGGCCCGCTCCTGCCTTTCACGTGTGTGTAGCATGTACTTCTGTATGTTCAACGGCGTGAAATCACATTTGCATTGCTACCAGCCCGGTACGCAGTTGAATACACCGTCTCTCCACACAGCAACTGCCTCAGCTGTGCTGAGTGGCGGCTGGGCCGGATAAGCCCCTTGGCACAGCTGTCACTTCCTCCGTATCGTCCACAAAACTGGAGTCAGAGCAAGCAGCGGCAGCCCCCTTGACCCCTCAAGCGGAGGATGGCTGCACCTCTGCTGCACCCTTGCTGGTTGCACCTGCCCCACCTGTGCTGGGGGACACGGGGGCATGGTGATTGCCGGCCCCAGTGTCAACCGGTGGAATTGAAAGCGGCTGGGGGCCTCTGCTCCGTCCGTTGGCGACAGCGGGAATTCCGTGATGTCGAGCGCCACAATCGGCGAGCCTCTAGTGTCGGGGCGGCGCCACTGGTCACCTCCTCTGTTTGCGCCTCCAAGTGGTTCCTAGGCTTCACGACATTTCTTGTGATTGCCATCAATCTGCACATGAACTTGGTGCAGCCCTCCCTGTCAGTGCTGTCCTGGCGAGTGATTGGGGACGGGTGTGTTCTGGTTGCTGACCTGGATTTACAAGCGAGCGAGCACAGGGCGCTGCTGCTTGGCATCGGCTTCACTGGCATGGCAGTGTTTGGCGTTGGCGTTGTAATTGCTGCCGGCATTCTCATGTAAATCAGCAGCTCCTGTGCCTGCGGAAAGTGGCTGGTGCTCCTCGCCGCGTAACTGGTAATGGGCCCTGGAGCAAGCCGCGCGGCGGAAACAGGTCCCCCGCCCCTCTGGGGGTTGAAGAAGCTGCAGAACCATTCGAGTGACATTTTCTGCACCTGGCGTCCACGGGCCCGACAACGCCAGATCAGATCTAAGAACAGACCCTTGAAATGCATGAGTATGGTTGTAAAAGGAGTGAAAGTGCGGCGTGCGATGCAGTGGCTGTACATGTTGCCAAGTATGCCCAGTCCTCTGCCAAAATTCGGAAGGCAGTGAAGGCTGGCTTGCTGGACTAGACGCAGAACTGGCCTCATTGAAAGCGATGCAAATGAATTATGCTGCTGTGTCAAATAACAAATCAGATGCAAATGCTCAGGCCTTGGGCAAGCTAGCCTCCCTCCGCTCATCTCGAGCCAGAGGCCTGATGGAAAATCGTGTAACCGCCAGGCTATACGTATACCATGTCATCGACATGACTGGCAATAAGTGATCCTGTCCTCGCCCTAAGCCCCCCTGGGTCTGGGCAGCAGCCCACAGCCTCAGGGCGCGCCTCCAGCGTCAGCCCCAGCAGCGTCGCTTGTGGGGGGCGCCTCCCCCCCACCCACCCCAGCAGGCACTGCAGTGGCACCTTTCACTACCCGTCCCTGCTCCCCCATGCGGGCAATCCCCTCCACCTCCCGCATCTCCGCTTTGCTGCGCTCCCATGCACGCTCCTTGGCCTGAGCCTCGCGGCTGCCGTGACCCACAGCAGTGTACTCCTTGCCGCTGATGGGGTGGGTGAAACGGGTTTCTGTGGAAACCACAGTGTACTGTGGCACAGGGGGGGGGCTGGCGGCGGAGGCCCCCCCCCCTGCCCCGCCCGACACAGAGCCACCCTTCACTGGAGGCGTGTCAGCCTCGGGCAAGGCAGGCTGGGACTGTGACTCCTTTGCCTCCTGCAGGGCAGACTGCAGCATATTCATCCAATGTGGGGTGCTTTGTTTGTTTGGTGCTGGGGCTACACCGCTCCTGTGGGCGCTGTATGCTGCCTCGACTGCGGTCGGCGTGTCGGCGGAGTTTCCGCGCAGGCCACCAGTGGCGGCGCCGGTATCACCTGATGATGCATCCATGCTTGGCAGGGGATGATACGACCTGTACATTTATGTTTATTGGTCTGCTTTGTGGGTGCTTACAGTGAAGTGTGAGCATCTTTTGACCGGAGGTCGGCGCATGGAATTTGGGCACGTGTGCAGATGAGAAGACTCCTCAGAAGCTGCAGCAGCGATACACACAGCGAGTGTGCCCACTTACAAATGATCTGGTAAGAACGATGTTGATAATGATGTATCTGATTTCGCAAAATGTGTTCAATACTGTGAGCAGACTATGAATTGATTCGGTAACTATAACTGCATCAGACGCCTTGCCGCTGTAGCCGCGGGTGGCTGTGTACCCCTTGACACACTTATGCAGCACACCACCCCTGCTCCCCTCACAACGGTGTGATGCCCTCAAGGTGCAGTAATGCGTGGTTTGTTGCGTCCTTGGAGGCCATGGTGCTCAGGCCAGGCCAGGCCAGGCTGGGCCAGGCTGTGCGGGCGGCCTGATGTGCACTGGGGGGAGGGGGCTGTACTTGCCCTGGCTATACAGGGGGGCGGCCTGATGCGCACCAGGGGGGGGCTGTACTTGCCCTGGCTACCGGGGGGGGCACGCTTGGACGCAGTGCAGTGGAAACGGGGGGGGTGAACGAGGTGTTGCGGTTGATGATTCATTGGGCTTCGCTTGGAAGGTGGCCGTGAGCCTACACCCACCCCACCACGCATCGCATCGCCCCAGACCGGTGGAGTAGAACTCAGAGATGCCTTCATCCTGCACCGCGTCCCATGGGGTCAAACTATGCTCCAAAAGCCCCCCGCCCCCCGCTCGGCGCTGGCCCGGGCTGGCATGGGACCCCATCAAGCGGTGCTTGAGCTCACGGCGGCGAACACATCAAAGGGAATACAGGCGTCGTCGGCGACATACTCGAGTTCCTTTGGGGATAACGGGAAGCGCCACTTGGCCTTCCAGGAGGTGACTTGCTTTTTGTAGAAACGCCCAAGCACGGAGGCCACCAGTGCAGGGGCCCCTGTTTGCACTTTGAAGGGGGTCCCAGCCGTGGCATCCACGTACCCGTGTGCTGCGTTGCACTTGAAGCATCCCGGTAGGTCGCCTCCAAACACTGCAATGAGCCCTGCGGCGTCATTGGTCATGCTGCGGCCCACCTTACGCACGGCGGGGTGGGTCAGCAGCACAAGCAGCCCAGGAAGGGCTTTGCCCAGGGGGGAGAGCAGATGCCCCCCCCCCGCCGCACTGAGGCCGGTGTGGTGCTGCTGCTGTAGCTGTTGGTGCATGAGCAGGGTGTGTACAATCAGCACGCTCTCCGCTGTGGCCAGTTGCAAAATGACAGTGGGAGAGCCCACGCCCTTGAAGCCATGCCACTCAGTGTCAAAGCCCAGTGTGACCACTGGAGCACTGTTGCCCTGCGGGGACACCCCCTCTAAGGCCTGTACCAGGGGGTGGATCCACTGTGCAACCTCCTGCACATCTGCTGTCTCAATCACCGTGCGCCCGTGTGTATACAGGGGCAGTGCTGCAGCCTCCTCGGCAGCTACATCGGCTCCCGGGGTACCCCCAGCCGAGGCGGCCACAGATGTAGCTGTAGCTGATGCAGGTACATGCACGGATGGGTTTGCGGGGGTGGCGGCAGCCGGTACGGGGGCTGGGGAGAGGGGTGAGGGGGGGGGCTGCTCCGCTGCATCACCCCCCTCTGCTGAAAAGCAGCAATCCTGCCACAGGGCATGCAGCAGTGCACGCTTGGCTTCGGCTTTTGTTGTGCGGATGGCCCAATTGGTGGATTTGCGCCCTGTGGCGGGGTGTGTGAAGGTGCCTGTGGCCTTGAACTGGGGGCCCGAGGGGGACTGCCCCCGGTACACTTTCAGGGTCAAGCAGGCATCCAGCGATGCCCTGTGCTGCTGGCAGAGCTCATTCAATGTTGAAGCGTGGCTGTGTACCGGCTTGGCGGCGGCGGCAGCGGCGGCGGCAGCGGCGGCTGGGGTGTGTGCAGGCTGGCTGTGTTGCGGCTTGGTGCTTGCGCTGGAGCCGGCAGCAGGTGCAGCTGCAGAAGCTGCTGAAGAGTCGCTTGATAATTTTGAAAGCAGCTCCCCCGCACATATATTGCGTGCAATTTTCTTGGTTGCACCGCTGCCTTGTGCACTGTATTCGACTGCACCGCGCGCGAAGGTGAATGTGCACTTCCAAGAAGTTCCCTCACGAGCTGTCGTCTGGACCACATCTGCCATTGTCATGCGGCGATGCGTCAAGTAAACATTCAACTTCGAAACATAATCTTGATTCATGTTGGTCTGGCACCTTCTATTGAAAGGCCCTCTGCAAATTGGTCCGACACTTGTGCTCTAATCGCAAGGAAGTGAGTTTCCGCAAGAATTTGCCAAATTCAGCAGGAGCTCAAACTGACCTCAAGAGCAGAACTTCAGCACACAATAAAGGAAATTATACAGATATTCAAAATGTCCATACGATATTTTTTTGGTGAATGCCAGTAAGATCAAGGCAGGCCAGCAGCTCAAACTCGTCAAGTCCGAGCCCCCCTGAAAACTGTCTGAGTACACAGCCCCTTGTGTCTCACACACAGCAAGGGTTAGACTCATATGAATACATTTTTTTGTTCAAACTAGCTTCCTGTCGTTGGGCACCTTCAAATTAAGGTCACGGCAGCAGCCCAATCTTCCGAGGCCAGGCCTCATCTGCCGAAATCGATTTGTGCTGACTTGACTGCGTGCCGTAATGCAACTTGCAAACAGAATGATCCCCCAGCAGATTTCAAAGCGCAGTGTTTCAACGCTGTCTGTAGCTGGGGAGCGGGCGCTGATCCGTGTGAAGTGAGTCGTAGCCTACACGCCCGGCAAAAAGGCGTCACGATAAATGACGCGTGCGCGGCTCAGCGATACACTCGAGCATACTTGCAGAGGACCCGATGCGCGATCTTTCCTCCAAGGTTACGCTACGCAAGACATGGAAAGCGCCCTGCCTGGAAGCGCGTCGTTCACGGCATTTCTGAACTCCAAAGGGCGTGCGGTCTTCGAAGCATGCGTATTTGCTCCGAGCCAGCGGGACAACACTGTCTTCTTGGATGTGCACACAGATTGCCTTGCAACTGCCATGACACATTTGCGAACCTATAAGTTGCGTGCTGACGTTTCTGTCACCGATGCCTCGAAAAAGTACACGGTGCTGTCAGCGCTGCCCAGCGATGTCGCCCAGGGGCAGACGGCTGACTTTGCTCAAATGGTACAGATTGCACAAGCGGCTGCCCAAGGCTGCTCTACACAAGCCAGGACGGAGCATATTTGCATTCATCAGGATCCTCGCTCTATTCTGCTTGGAACAAAGCTTGTCGTTCCGGTTGAAGCTGCAGGTACGCTCTGCAGCCATGTTCCCGATGCCGTGTGCTTAGCACCCACCGCCAATCTGCACAGAGGCTGTCTCGGCAGCAATGCCCCACTTGCACATCCTTAGTCAACAAGAACACTACTGTTCGCGCTGGCTTGCAGGTGTTCCAGAAGGCATAGAGGCGCAGGGGTACATGCCCCTGGAATGGGGGGTGGACTACTTGAACGGGGTCAGCTTCCGCAAGGGGTGCTACCTCGGACAGGAGCTCATGGCAAGAACACACTTCACGGGGCAAGTGCGCAAGCGTGCCCTGCCGGTGCTGCTGCTGCCGGGAGGGCACCCCCCTTCACCCCCCTTGTTTGCTGAGACACTTCTGTCGCAACAGGCCCTGCTGGCGACTGCAACCGCCTCCTCCTCTAGCCTGTCAGGGGATGTCCCTGAAGATAATGTGCCCCGAAGTCTCCCTGACGCGGCAGGTATGGGCCCACCCTCCGCCTGGCAGCAGGCCGCCACGCGAGGGGCACTGTGGGAGTCACACTCCGCCCAGGAGAAACGTCTGCAGGGCCGCTGGCAGGATGACGAGTCACCACCTGCTGCCATTAAAGCGCCTCCTTCAGTACGGGCACCTACGGTGCAAGAAGTGCGCGCCGCAGTGCATTTGGCAGCTGCTGCTGCTTGCGCTGGTGAAGGGGGGTTGCGAGGCAAGACACCCCCCCCTGCTCCAGGTGCAGCCTTGCTGACAGGTGCTGGCCGCAAAGCAGGTCGCATCCTCAGCAGCAGTCCTGTCGCCTCGCCTGCCGGTGTCACACTGGGTTTTGCGGTGCTTAAGCTGGTCCATGCAGGGGGGGTCATGCAGCCCCCCCTGACCGAGGCCCAGCGACAGGGGGGGGAAATCTACCCAGCGCAAGGCACGTGCCCTGCCGACTGCCCCGACACAGACCTGCTCACAGCAGCAATGGAGGGGGGGGGTGCATCATACAGAGTGACCCCGTGGGTGCCCCCCCACTTCGCCGCCTTGCAAGCAGACGAGTCACAGGCACAAGCGCAGTACAACGACAGATAGACAGCAGGTAAAATGCATTGGGGGTGGCTCTACACAGCCCGTGTTGCTCAACATTGCTGTTGGAGGTCTGGGCTTGAGCTGTCCGTGGTACTGGTCAGCAGCTTGGTGCGATGTGTGATTCCGAAGTCCAGGATACGTGCCCTGATGCTGCTACTACTGCCAGGCACAATTTGACACGAGCTTGACAATCATGTCGCGCCCGCGGATATGCTAGGCACAAAAGGTGCCGTGCCCGGTCAAGGGGGGTGCAGGGGGGGTGCTCATCGGCGGCGTGCCTTGCGGCCTCGGCCCTTGGAGGCGACCTCGCTGCCACCAGCAGCGGCTGCTGCAGCGGCCTTGGCCACAGCTGCAGGGGGCATGGGGGGGGCTTCGTCCTCATCCCGGGGACGTTTCAGGGCTTTTTCCTTACGGGTCTGCATGTCGTCGATGTTCTGCTTGCCCACGTGGATTGTCCCCATGCGCTCCCCAAAGGCGTTCTTGCTGATGTTCTTGCTCTTGGACTCCCTGAGCTGTTCCGGCACAGTGCACGCCTCCGAACGAGTGGCTGAGTCGCCCCACTTGCTGCGGCGGGGGGTCAAGTCGGCGAAGGGGCCGCATGCGACTAGCTTCACCTTTGGGATGCGAGTGCCGGATTTCTTCAGCTGGGTGACATACACACGCAGATGGATGACGCGGTCCTCGCCCGCGGTGAAGCTGAACACAGGGGCACCCTCGATGGCTGGCAGGGCGAGACCGTCCTTCATTGTGCGCCCTCGGTAAAAGTCCTGGAAGAGATTCTGAATGTGTGCCATGTCGGGGTCGTTCACCCAAGCGTCTCCGTTGAAAATCATAATGGGCTTGCTGGGATTGCGCGGCTGCGGTGCGCTGTTCAGCTTTGTGATGTCTTCCATGCAGCCATACGCCTTCAAGCCAAATTCCGCAACATCCAGCACTTGTCCATCGAACAAGCGGCCAAACATGATGTTGTCAGGGCGCTTCTTGTTGGTGTTGGTTTCAAAGAACAGACCGCATTTGTTCTTTTCTGCCAGAAACTCGATTGAAGAGGTGTCCTCAAAGGGCAGGATTGGGTTCCTCTTTTGCATGAGCACTCCGTGCGGCTTTTGAAGCGAGTACTGCAAAGTGTCAAAGTGCCCCATAATGCGTGCATTCTGAGAAGACGCCACCCCACTGTGGAGGGAATCACTCACCAAATCCTTCATGAAGCCAACGCAAGGCTCTGATGCGCGCAGTCCGCGAAAGTACATGGCCCGCTTGGGGTCTTCGATCAATTTCGGCAGCTCTGCTTTGATTGCTCGCTCAATTTTGGCCTTCTTGCTACGCTTGCGCTTGGTGGAGAAGTGCTCTTTGGGGATAATTTTGTTGCCAAGACGCATCGTTTGGCCGCTGGGAGTCGTAGACATGGCTACAGAGATATGAAGTCGCTATGTGCGGAAAATGCTCGCCCGCAGTGTTCGACTGCAGTGTTTTGACGCCTAAGAAGCGCTCATACTCCAGTCAAAACCTCGTCACAGCAAAAAATACAATTATATCAACTTTAAGCAGGACAAAATATAGCAGTGCTATGTGCCCCTGCTACGGTGTGGTGCACGAGCTCGGACCCCTGCTCAAAGCATCAGTTCAAAACATCTATTAGTCGGACTCGCTGTCCGAAAACGAGGAATGCACCGCAGCAGTACCGCTGCACAGCAGCTTCAGCGCCGCTAACCACCCTGTACGCGTGTCTTTGCAGTCCACTGCGCACAGCAGCGTGGCGCTGCCGGTGCTGGCGCTGCTTTGGCGCCGCTTGCCGGGGGCCACTCCTCCAGGCAAGCTGTCATTCACCAAGGCGACACTGGACACAGCGGCAGCGCCAGCCCCCCCACTGGGCGCCACGCCGCCCTGGTGGTGCAGCTGCCAGGGGAATACGGCGCCCT
>Ga0307982_1001456_pt1 | contig 19285 bp, 17 predicted proteins | sample OrgLakmetagen989_FD_201847 | JGI IMG/M metagenome (GOLD analysis project Ga0307982, IMG submission 201847) | Saline water microbial communities from Organic Lake, Antarctica - #989 | ecosystem: Environmental > Aquatic > Non-marine Saline and Alkaline > Saline | place: Antarctica: Organic Lake... | reverse complement strand
AGCACCCTATGCCTTCGAATTTCAAGCAGCGGCGGCGGCGATGACCACGTCTCTTCCTTCTTCTAGTGGTGGCGGTGGTGGCAGTATTAGATCTGCGAAGAGTTCAGGAGGCAATAGCAAGTCCACAAATGACAGCGTCGACTCAAATGGGTGAGTAGAAAGCGCAGCTTGATCTATTTCATTTCCCTACTGTTGCCGCATCTCTGCCTCTCCCACTTTTCTGACGTGTGTAAACGTATCATTTTCGATGCTTCAATGAGTGACGTCTCGCAATTTGTCGTCATTTCTTCGTTTCGGGGGGCCATGCACGTTAAGGTCCGCGATTCATCGGCACGTCATGGAGTTGTTGCGTGAAGTGAATGCGGAGTCTGGGAGCTTAGATGGGCAAGGCGGCGACGGTGGTGGTGCATCTGCAACGCCGCTGACCAGTGCTGCTCACGCATCGGCTCAATCCCCAGATCATGCTCCATTACCCACGCCCTTTGACCTCAACCTCACCAGAGAGCAGTACATTACTCTCATTCGAAAGGTTGGTTCAATTTCATGTCATAATAACTGTTACTGTCACTCGACCAATGCGAGATGTTCCTTATTATATAGTAGTTCTCTTGTTGATTTATTTTCGCTCTGGCTTGTTATTGCAACCATTGAAGAGCTCCTTTCAATGAACACTCATCAAAGAATGTGTCCGAGGCTCTTCATCTCATTGATTGGTTGCGGTATCATTTTTTTCGCGCAGGTCAACGACGACTACAACATTTTGTCGGACCGCGAAGTCCTTTCCTTGCCGCAGCTGCACCGTGTCGAGCTCAAGCAGTTGTTGGCCACCACCATGGACGCGCTCGAGCTTCGCGAAGAAGAAGCCGCCATGGAGCTCGCCGAAGACCTTCGGTACCGTGCTGTGCTGCTTGTGTGTGTGTGGGGGGGAGGGGTTGTTGTGTTGGTATGCTATGCGTGGGTTCGTTGGTTGGTGTGTTCGCTTGCATGCTACTACAGATCTATAGCATGCGTTGAATTGTGCGTTTCTAGGAACGCATTGTATCGTGCTGTCTGTACTTCCACTAGCTCTAATGAGCCATCTCTCTCTCTCTCTCTCTGTCGCAGATTTATGCACTATTCCTTTTGGCGCTGGACGTCGATTTTGATGGAACTCGAGTTCGCGAACCCTGTAGACAATGCGTGCACCCGAAACCTCCGCGCATTTCGGTTCTATTCCAAACTCTTCATGGTGGTGGCGGCCACACTGTATGTGAATGCGGCGCTTGCGCACAGCCCTGGGCTTTCCAAGCCGCATGGACCGGAGGACGCAGGAAGAGCAGCACGTGGCAGCTTAATGCCTTCACTGCAGCCAACTGTGCGTCCGTACGTGTAGAATATATAGGGCTGGCATAATACAGGGACTACTTATAATTGACTGCGAGCGCCCCCCTTATAATACTTTTTTTTTTTTTTAAGTCTTCTTCAATGATGATATAATTAAGGCGGATACAGATGTAAGGATTAAGAGGTCGTCGCGATCGCCCGTGGGTTTCGAGGGCATCTAAAACCTTTGATTACACTCCAATGTGCTTGTGCCTCTCGAAGCAAGACCGCCTCTGCCTACGCCAGCCGAAAATCGTTCTGAATGAGTTCTGAAATTTTAAAAGCTATAATGTATATGCTACAGAGCTATAACAGTTTTTTTTTTTAAACAAAACAATGGCGAAGTGCTTGATAGATTACAGTGAAATAAAGAAACCTAGAGCCTAGAGGCTGAAATTTGTTATCCAGTTGCACCGCGGAGGTCCACGACCGGTCCATATGCCTTTCTCATTCAAAAGATTCTGAGGAGTCCTGAGGAGTTCGCATATTTTAAACGACGACACCGCTATATCCTTATGATGCTACGGCTGCCGCGCCAGTGCCCCTATCATAAAATTGCCATCATATCGACGACTATGCCGCAACAAATGCTCCATCGAAATATTGACATGCGTTCTTAATATCTCAATTTCAATACAAATCTTGATTCACCAAATCAAATGGTGGAGCTTGAGCTTGGTTTCGTCGGGCCAGATACTTCGTTTATCAAAGATCAAACCGACACGGCCGCGGACGCAAGCTCGTCCCATAGTGAAAACATTTTCCCAGTTGCATCTACGTCTCCTGGCCGAGGGTTGCAACTTTCAAAGCCGCCAGAACGACCACCATACCAGCCTGAGTTATTCAAGAGAAGATGAAGAATCATACATTGAATCAGGATCAAGACAAAAAAGCGTGGGAAATAGACAACAAAGTAACCTATGCACATGGTGATACTTACAATGATCGATATCGTGAAGAGTGCACGCTTCAACAGGTGCGCCTGGGCAATCCCAGCGCAGACAATTCGACGTGTTGCTTGTAAACGTGGTCGTTGGTACTTCGCTTCCATCGCAGCCATTTCGTGTGCGCCACAGGTCGTTCATTGCCTCTTGCCCCGCCCACGCCGCAGTGCCATTGTAAGGCACCGTGTTGTCCGCGTACGAGTGAAATGAGGACATAGGCACTGCACCCGACCCAGCCTCGCAAGTTGAATACTCTGGCCATGAGAGCCCGCCAGCATCAGTGCCAGCTGCAAAGATTTGGTTCGGGTAGCGGCACGCAATACCGTAGGAAAGGAATGCGCCGGTGGAAAAACCAGCAGTGTGCACGCGAGTCATATCGGCACAAAGCTCAGTTTCGGCGAAGGATAAGAGGGCTTCGAAAAAGGCGAAGTCGTCCACGCCAGGCGATCCACATGGAATGCCGTCAGCGTTCCAACCAAAGTTACCCCCTGACGTTCGAGTGCCAACTGGTGTAATAGCATACCATCCACGGTCCTTGCACGCCCCATTGAAGCGTGAAATGTCTTCAGCGTAGTCCAGAACGGGCACGTGCGGGGAGCAACCATGCCAATTCATCGCGACAGGGCGCGCCGTGGAAGGTGGTCCAGTGACGTAGCAATTGGGGCCACAATCCCCGCTCTCCCAAGGAACATACAGCTCAAACGTTCGGTTGAGGCCGTTGACCTCGATGGTTACGTTTTGAAGACCGCTGAAATAGTTTGGATTCGAGCACGAAGTGCTATTCGTGTCTGAGACTTGAGGCACAGGCATGATGTCAGAGTTGGGAAGGAATGTGCTCCCAGAAGCCGCGTGGATCAAGAGTCCCACGCTAGCCCACTCAAATGAATGCTTCATCACAGCGAAGCTAATTACTTATATAAGGATTGAATAGCACTCTGGCTAAGCCTCTTGGTAAATAGTTGATGACCAACACGAATAGCTGCCGTAGTCTAGCTAAGAGAGCAAGACTAATTTGTCATGAAGCGTCGTAGCGTCGTAGCCATACTTAGCATGACGTACAGAAACCTGTCTCTAGCTAGCTAGCTAGCTGGCTAGCTAGCTACTGTAGAGTTTGTTCAGTGTTGATGATGATTTGTGATGAGTTGTGAGTTGTGAGAAGACAGACGTCGTCGTTGAAACAGGAGTCGCGTCGAGAGGCAACCAAAAAAATCTTTAGCACATCAGCCACATCAGCTTGGCCTGCTATCTAGGCTAGCTAGCTTGTAGAAGAGTAGAAGAGATCTAGAGATTTTGCAGCTCTGGAGAATTTACAGCATGGGTTCTAAATTGTTACTTAAGCTTGCTGTGTGCGCAGCACTACAACACTCAGTCGCTGCGTGGTCGATGGTAAGATGCTCTTGTCATTGCTACAGAACAGCAAAAGCAAAATAGTATTCTTTATCTCCTTTACAGTATGAAGTACTAGTAATAGGGTCTTACCCGATTGATAACTGAATCTAAGATTTCCTTCATATAGGGCGGTCGTGGCTACTGCAGGGCGTTCACCGCACAGTCACGACTCAGGTATGCCTAAGGTTGCTATCTCTAGTCCACTTGAAGGTCATGGCTGGAATCTGATGACCTATTTTTGTGGTAAATAATTATTGAGCAGATCTCGTGACTGGGTGCTTTCTGCCAAACGCCGTGTTCGCAAAGCTGACTCTGAGGCTCTGCCTGACGGGCCTACTCCACCCTCGTCGCCAGATAATTCTGATGCCGTTGATGCTGCGGCGCAGCTTTTAGTAGAAAGCGCAGACTCGCTACCTTCGTTTTTCGAGACGCCCTCAGCAAGCCCTGAAATGCCGAACTCTTCTCCTCTTGAAGAGGTGGACGCCACTACACAAGGCATGGTTGCACAAATGGAAGCAAATGAGGGTGCTGTTTCCGATCCTTTCGAACAGAGCATGCTTGACGACATTGCTGAATTCAAACGAACTCGGAACGTTGACCCAGTAGAAGAAGATAAGAACGCGCAGCTGAAAAAGGTCGTGACCGTGCTCGGCACCGTGCTAAGCTACAACTTCGTTATCATCATCGGCTTTTTCCTGTGGTTCATCACTGGTTGCATCGGCAAATTTGCCTTTGAGGTACATTTTGTAAGAGGTTTCTTTATCCATTGTTGAGTCGGTAGGCTTTCTTTGCTAACATATGTTATCTCTGTGTGCGCCAGTCTGAGGTGGTGATTAACGCCTTCACGGGCCTTTGGGAAGTACTCATCTTGCCGCTTTTAAGCACACACATGGCGCTGACCTTCCTTTCCGCGGGGATTGAGAAATTCGGCCTTCCTGAGAAGAAAGCTGCCTGAGAAACTTTCTCAGATTGATCATCGAGGACAACTTCAGCAATACAAACAGGAATGGGAGGAACCACAGCGGTTTAGATTTAAGGATTATGGAAGGCTCCGAAGGGGTATATCAGTACTATCTTATTTTAGCACTTGCCTCAATATGAATTCAGAATTCGTTTCGTCTGAAACACTGTGACCTATTCACGAATTTTTGGACTGTTACTCCCTACCCTTCTGGCAATAAACCTTCACTAGCCACTAGTTCACTAGTGTAGTTCGGTGAACAATGCGCGAACTCACGTAGGTTTGGGATAAAAGAAAATCCTCCAGGCCTGCCTCGGATACCCGGAAATGAATTAGAATCAGAAATCATAAATCAGATAGCGCTGTGGCATAAGATTACGACTTTGACAAAATTGGATTGGATTGGATTGGATATTGGACTACTCCCTCATTTCAAATATCACCAACAAAACTCGAACTCGAACTTATTCAAACCCAAATGACACAGAAGCCAATGTTGCGGGCAGAAGTGTACGCGCGTGCGTTGCACGCAAGTCAAAATCGTAAAGAGGATAGTTTGCAGGGGGCAGGAAGCATAATACTTCCACCCCCTCTAAAGTAAAAACTGTTCATGAAATCACCAACAAACAGGGCAAAGTACCAAACCACGTATTGGCAAATTCTCCCAAAACAAGCCTGACTGGGGAGGGGGGGGGGGCTGAGTTGGAGTGTCTTGTAGCCTTCGGCACGTTCAAAATTATTAGTTAAGGCATCGTAGAACATAGACATGCAAATGCCCTCCATGGACTCCGAGTGGCGGCAATAAAAAGTTTTAAAGAAGATATTTAGTGAATGGTAAATGCAAGTGACCAAAGGAGGGGCAACGGCTTGTAAGAAAACAGCCTCAATGGCGTCTTTCGTGTAATGAGTAGAGGCGTGTAATGAGCCATTTCTGGGAAAGCGGATTCAGTTAGGTCCCACTGCTGGCAACAACTCCATCGTCTGCCTTGGATTGTATCATGGCTTGTCGAAGGCAATTATTTATTTCCGAGAAATCCAAATGAAAGCGGTAATTTCCCCGGTGCAGCATTATTTGATCTCTTGTTTATGACCTTTGGGGCTTTAGATCCCCATGAATTTGGCAAGTTATTATTAGATGCCGGGCCACTGAGATCTTCAAGAGCATCGTAATCGAAGTCCTCATCTTGAGTCAAGTCATAAGAGCGGCCTACACGTACATGTGAAGCTGGAGAGTTTTGTGCCTTCTTTTGGCCTGGAAGCTGCATGTTTCTTTCCGAAGACAACGAAGAAAATGGGCGGTATTTCGGCGGTGAATGCTGACTTTCGCGCGAACGCGGAGGTAACTGTACGTTGCCATGTAGCTGTGGATGATGCTGGTAACTTTGTCGTCCTGGTTGACGCGAGTGCCTTTGTTGAAGCTCTTGTTGAGGTTGATTTTGCCTTAAAGATCCAGCAGATGGAGGGACAGAATAACTCATTTTGGGTGACGTTTTAGCTTCTTGGTGTTGTTGTGGCATGCTATAAGCATTTGACACACGCTGGTGCGGCTGACGAAGGTCCTTCCCTGAAACGTTATCTTGATTTATGGATGAAAAAGGAAGCTGTTTCTCAGGACCCTTTGATGGACTAAGATGATACTGGTGAAGCCAAGGTGAGGTGTATGCAGCTCGCAGATTGAGAGGTAATCCAGTAGAACCTATCGTGGAAGGCGATTCATCAAAAGTACTTCGACTTTTGCATGGGAGACCTCGCAATTCCCCGAGAGCACTAAGAGCTGAACGAACTGGAGCTGCATAACTCTGAATACAAAGACAGTCGCTCGCAGTCAGCGGTTGGTGTGCATCAACAGGCTGCAGAAGTACCTCATTTGGCAATATTTGCTGCATTATGGCGGACTCCCAAGCTCGAGGACTGACTCCCTCGTTCTCGAGAGATTTAGCGTCAATACTTGCATTTTGTAGGGGGCTAGATGCACGGTCGCAATGCAGGAGCCAAATCTCATCGTGACCACAAAATTCTGGAGAGGAACTGCAACTGAGTAAGAGCCCGCAATCGCTCACTGCTATTTCTTGGCATAACGCAGCAAACAGGCAGCGATTTTCTGTCACCGCGGACTGTGGCAACTTGGGTTGCATCCCATCTGTCGTTGTAATTGGTGCCAGGGAAAGGGCAGCACTAAGGCGCAAAGGATCGACTTGAGAAAGAGGAATGATGCTCATCGCATTCATCCGGGAAAGTCCGGAGTGCCACCATGAGAGAGTGGTCCAAGCAGCAGGGCTTATGTTGCCGAAAATTGTCAATGTCGTCATGGCTGTTTCGGCAGCTTCGGCGTGACCAAAACGACTCTTGCTCCTCGGGTCTACATGAATTTGGACCGCACGAGGCTCAAACATCCAGGAAGTAATTTGCCGAAACAAATCGTTGAATGCGTCATCCGTTGCAGATATGACTTTTGTCGAAAATGGGGAAATTTGTGAAGTCGTGCATCGCGCCGAATTGAATGTTTGAAGTCGAGATAGGCAGGACTTTTCCAGAGAGCTTTCTGCTGTGATAGATTGTTGCATTTCAACAAGGAAAAAGTCGCAACTCTTAACTCGTGCGCTTTTGGTGCCATTTTCTGGTATCAAGTAACTTTGAATTTCTTCCAAAACAGAAGTCCAGTCTTCTCCATCTTCAGCGTCATTTTGGCTTGCATGCCATGGTGATAAAAAGAGGACGCGAGCATTGGATTCGCATGGAAGGACAACTTCAAGAGACCCCAGAGCACTCGCTAAAACATGTAATGACGTAGGTCCTTGGTGGAGTCGCGGTAAAGGTTCTGACAAGAGTTCTACCAGATTCGGCTGAGCTTTTCGGGATCCTCGAGGCCATAAACCCGTGAGAGGCCGGGCGAGTGCGCTGCCGTTGTAACAGGAAACGAAAACGAAGACAGAATAATCATTGAGTGCTGCGTTGAGGGCCCTTTCGAGAAGCTGGTTCACGTGCTGTTCATAGAATCTGTAAAACAAATCGGAATCCACACCGGATGCTGAGCGGCAACGGAAAGTGTCTACGACCAGGACAGTGGCTGTGGACATTCCTGTGGTAGCTTTGCTTGCACAACACTTTCTTTCTGTGTTGACTCTAAGGAGAGCTCTTGGGAGTCTAGGACAAAGATAGCTGTTGTTCGCGCATGTTTTCTTCTGGTTGTTTTCGTTTTTTGCGCCTCCTCGAGTTTTCAAAATCAAACAATCGAGCGTCGGAAGCGAACGAAAAGATGTAAATAATTTCATTCATAATATTAGGGTAACAATTTTACTTGCCCAATTTTTAGCTCGCAACACACAAGGATCGTGGTTCGTTTCTTTCATCGAGCCGAGAGAGCTGTGCCTCTTTGTAGGGAAAGGAGGCGCCTTGTGCCAAGATGCCGGATGCTATCGACCGCGACCTCCAAGCTGGGCTAGATACCTTATATACAATTCAGGTATGATATCTTTGCATAACTCTAGCCCTCAGTCACTCTCTCAATGATTCCTTGTCGACCTCACATTCTTACAGTCGGTTATTGGAGGCAGCGATCAAGTGAACCAGGAAAAAAGAGCACTCGAAGCATTCAAAGGGGACCCTTTCATGGAGACAAAGTATACTATGATGAAGAAACTTGAGCAGACATCGGATGTGAGTGTCTAACTCTAGAGAATTACAGGCCGTAGTGCTATCTAGTCTAACTTCGTCCTGTATTTTTTTACGTATGCGCATTTGTGCGGAGCAGGCTATGCAAGAAGTAAAACAATTAAACGCTGCATCGGGTACGTAAAGCACTGCATCCCTATCCTTTGAATGGCCTAGCGTGGTCTTCTAGCCTTGGTGCTTGACCATCTAACGAATTGCCTCGCATACCTCGCCCGAAGCCATCCTTTTTATTAAGCCTCACCTAGGAAGTGCTTGTACCTTTAGCATTTATGCAGCACTCGTGCACACGCTCAATACGTTTTACATGAATTCCAATTAACTGTTTCTCTCATTACTCTTCTACCTCTCGGTGTCTGTCCTGCCTGAACTCTACTCTTCATAAATGGTGCCACATCTCTTTAACAGCTGCCCCTGACGTGAAAATTCGCAAAGAGCAAGAAATTCGTGAAGCCTTAAAATCGCTGACTGCAACATGGGCTACGCTGGACAAACTATACCAGAAGGAAGCCGGAAAAACCAAGAGCAAGCTAGCCCAGGGAGAGCTTGTGAGCCGAGGTGAAATTGTCGCCAATTTACGGGAACACATCGACGGGTTAAAAAACGAGTTCGTCGCGGACTATGCTGGTGGTGGGGGCGGGGGACGCGTTGGACAGCCGAAAGTGCAAACCTTCAGCGAATTTCGTGCGGACATGGCGGCGAAGGTGAATTATATTGTTTCAGTTATTAATGCAGCGCTGAAAGAGTAGAGGCCAATTCACAAGTAAAGTGAGCGTTTCATGCAAAAATAAATCTTTTGTCGCTTTATCTTTACTTTTTTCTCACTTATTCTTCCGTTCTACAAATGCCTTTTATTGTACAGTCGGCCAAGTCCGGTGGAGCCGGGCCCGATTTGGTCAAGCTCGAGCAGGAAGAAGTGTCGGCGCAGCAGCAGCAGCGGCTGCAGCAGATTGACCAGCGGTCGGCGAAGCAAGACGACTTGGTGTCTGCCATCGACGAAGGCGTGACTCGGCTGGCTGCCATTGCGTTGGCCATGGGCGATGAGGTAGGAGGGGCGAGCAAAGAAGAAGAATAGATGGCAGGCTTTACATTCTACACCTTGCGTTTCAACTGTTTTTTTAATACAAAAAAAAGACATGTCTAAGATTCGGCAGCCAATGCGTGTATCGCGTCCCTTGTCCTTCTTCTTAAATTACCTCTGTGCCTCGTTGTTTCTTTGAAGTGTGACGTTTGCATGACCTCACCCTTGTTGTTGTTGTTGTTGTTGTTGCTGTTGCTCTTGTCGCAGGTCCAAGTACAGGGGGACATGTTACGAGCGCTGGACGCGGACCTAGGCCAAGTGCAGGAGCACGTGGAGTCAGTGAGCGAAACTCTGGCCACCACCCTGAAGGAAGTGCGCGACAGCGACCGCTTCTGCCTGGACGTGTTTTGCATTTTGCTCATGCTCGGCATTGCCGGCGTGTTTCTGAAGGTATACAACAACAACAAAGCCGCAGAAGCAGCCGCTGCGTCGTCGTCCTCAGACACAACGGCGGATTAAGTTGTTATATAATATAAATTTTATCCCGAAAAGCAGAAACCAAAACCAAAACCCCGCGAAAGGTAATTTTACATTTGCATGTCCAATAAGATCGTAACTTATGTACATGAACGAAGAACGGGGAACTGAAATCCATTTGCGGTTGATACCAGGGTTGAGATTCCCGTTTCCGCGGAATTCCCGCGCGATGGTCAAAATTTTCACTTCACGTGGTATTTCCGCGCGGTTTCCGCGGGATTTTCGTGCCGTATTCATAGAGGCACTGCTAAATTCCCGTCGCGGAAATCACGTCTGATTTGTAAAAATTTCCCTTTCCGCGGGAATTCCGCGGAATTTCCCGCGGGAAACCGAACCGAGGTTGATACAGAACGGTAAATTGTAAATTGGTCTGCCAGGCCAGTGTACAAAAGGCGAATAACGAGAGGAACTGAGCACGTTCGACGTTCCAAATGTATACTGCACGCATCATGTATGATGAGAGTTCTGGAATCCGAATGGTTTAATTTAACTTAAAACTTAGACCTCGCGATTTTTTAAGTGCACCAGGGCGCACCGCATGTCAAATCCATCCAGCGCGACATGTGCTGAAGAATTCGCCGTGGAGACGAGGAATAATGAATGAACAAGCTTGGGACTTGAGGACAGCTGCCAATCTTAAAGATCCTTGAGGCTTGATGATTGATTGAATTGTTGAGGAGCCAGCAGATGCAACGCTTGCGGTATCCTTGGCACTGCTACCACTAGAGCTACCGTGAGTAGTACACTTAGCAGCACATTCGGACCGTTGAAGTAGCGCTGCCGCCAGGTTTTTGGCGTCATGAGGAGTGGTGCTGCAGTTCGCACCTCAGCTGCAAGGTCCTGAAGGGCGCAGAAGTCAAGAAGTCGAGAGAATGTCAGAGTGTGAATACATTCTAAAAAACACTAATCTAGTAGTATACTTGCAGCATCTACGGCTTCCCTAGAAAAGACCAAACGAAACTTCGTTATCACCTCTTGAAATAACCAACGAACGCAACGAGTGGTCTACATCCTGTCGAATATCTCAAGTGCACTGAATCAATCGAAAAGATAGGGCATCTTTTACCACCTTCCTCTCCAACCTCGTTTCTATCTCATTTACATGATTAGATCATTTGCAATGCCAGTAGGCTTTTCCCACTCCCCATTTGGCACATGTACCTCAGGAGTGCCGTCGTTGACGAGAATCACATTTGCTCGTAATGCCTTGTCTTCAGCGCTCAGTTTCTGCGCGGCAATGCGGCGCTTCGCATCCTCTTGTCCTGCGCCATCTCGGGCCGCTAGCCGAGCGAGTTGCACTTCAGGACTGACGGCAACTACGTACACCACGTCACAAACCTTATCTAAGCCAGTCTCGTACCTGCAAAATGAAACAGCTTCAAGTCAGTGAGGAAAGACAAAACAACCTGAGAACGAGTAGGTCATCGAGATGTGCGTAATAAGGCTACCAAAATGCTCAGTTCATGCATAGCCCTTGAAGTAGGCGTAAGCAAAAGCTAGTCGAAAATCTGGTTCTAAAATAACTCACAGTAAAGGAACGTCTAGCACAACGACTCGGGTTCCCTTGACCCAGTGGAATAGAACGGCTCGAAACATAGCCCACGCTATGGCGCCATTCATGAGCTGCCCAAGCTGCTTACGCTTGGCGTCATCAGTGAACACAATATCACCTAGCTTCTTGCGATCAATAGGGCGAGGCTGCTTCGCGACTTCATCTTTACGCGAGCTAGATGCGTTACTTTCGGCAGGTACTCTATCTTGCAGGATAACCGTTCCGAAGGCCTTGAGGACTTTTGCGTAGGTCCTTGTCCCGGGCGAAAGAACAATGTGTGCGATTTCGTCGGCGTCTACGATGGGCACCTTGAATTCAGTTGATAGTAGGCGGGACACGCTACTTTTACCGCATGCGATCCCGCCGGTGAGGCCAACAATTTTCATTCGTAGGAGGAGCTTGCTGACTGTCTCAGATTACTTCTGAAGTCGATTCGAGAAAGCCACGAATCAGTGCGGATGTTTATCAATTGATAGTTGAACAAGCGTTCTCCGCGGCTTTGCACGTAAGGGATTAGTTGGGACGTTGGGAATGGGGGTCGGAGTAGACCCTCGCTAGCTAGTCGTCAGCCACTTGTCAGCGGCCAGCGGCCAGATTCCGTATCTTTTTGTGTTGTATCAGACCAAACACCGAAATGCCACGTTGCGTATTTTACGGTCGTGTTGCTTCCTTGGTTGTTCCGTTATTCTTCCTTCTTCTTTCTTCTTCATATATTCAATCTCTTCAACAACTACTCATCAAATAGCAAAAATAGCTCATCAGCACCACCTGAAATCACGCGATTGAAGGGAGTAGCACACGGACCTCACAACCGCAATGAAATTAGCATGCGTTCTGGCAGCGGCCACAACGGCCTCTGCATGGATGACAACTCCTTCCCTAGCTCCGCGCGCTACTTCTCACGTTTCGAAAGCTCGACGGCTTTCTGCTGGGCTGAAGCTCAAAATTGCAGACGACATCACCGAAGTCATTGGGAACACTCCTATGGTTCGACTCAAGAAGGTAAGCTTATCTATTCACATTCTTTTTAGATCATGTTTAGTTGATTTTTTTTGCGCAACCAGTCGCTTCGAATTGTGGTTGATTTTTTTTTTAAGCATCGCGTATGTGACACTCTCTCGCCTGCGTGCCGAATCATAGATCCCAGGAAAGGAATGCGGCGCTGAAATTGTCTGCAAGCTAGAGTCTATGGAGCCTTGCAATAGCGTGAAAGATCGAATTGGCTTATCCATGGTACACTTTCGATGATAACTGAACCTCTTCAGATTCTGTAGCTTTTCATGCTGCCACGCGAGAGAGCTGAAGTTACCGTTCCTACGCTTCAGCTCCCGATTGCAGAGCGTAGAGAAGTCAGCGAGAGCCTTTGATTCCAATCGTGAGGTCTAGAGGTTGCTAGTGAATGCAATTTGATTCATGGTACTGTTCGTGATCTATACCTCATGCAGGTGGTCGAAGCGGAGAAGCGCGGCGACATCAAACCGGGCGTGACGACCCTCGTGGAGCCGACCTCGGGCAACACGGGCATTGCGTTGGCGATGGTGTGCGCCGCGCGCGGCTACAAGCTCATTTTAACCATGCCGGAGTCCATGTCGATGGAGCGCCGCGTCCTCCTCAAAGCGTTCGGCGCGGAACTGGTATAGATTTCGTCTTTTTTTGCTTTGATGCGCTTGCGCATTCGAAGCTGCAACTTGTTCCTTTCTCCTTCTTTTGTTACCGTGATTATCCTCATGACTCTTCTCATACACATGTTGATCACATCTTTCGCAGGTGCTGACGCCAGCCACGAAAGGCATGGCTGGCGCGGTGGCCAAAGCAGAGTCGATTCTGGCTGGCTTGGGCCCGGATGGGTACTTGCTCCAACAGTTCAACAACGCGGACAACCCGAAGGTACGAAGAAAAAGAAGAAAAAAGGTCCGGTAGTGAGGGATCTTGTTTAAACATTGGAGATCCTTTTGCTAGCTTGCGCCACATACTGCAGCTCAGGAAACTTGTTGGTCTACTTTGTGAAAAGATGAGACATTGTTACTCTAGCTTGCAAAATATACTACGGTCCAGACGTTCTTTCTTTTCTCAGATCACATCTTGTTAATTTGTTCATTCGTTCATTCGTTACACCGATGAACTCAATTTTTGTCATTGAAACAAACACAAGGTCCACCGCGAAACGACTGGGCCTGAAATTTGGGACCAGTGCGATGGGAAAGTCGATTTATTAGTGTGCGGCGTTGGCACGGGCGGCACTATCACGGGTTGCGCTCAATTTCTCAAGCCGAAAAACCCTGAATTGAAGGTTGGTATAGCAATAGGTGGTTATGAAAGCCTAAAATGTCGAGAAATTCACACTGACTTGCCAATCATTCTTGATTGAATTACAGTACACGACTCCATCAGATGCAGCTTTACACTCAAGACATACCTGTGGGTTTTCCCAACTCTTACGATGGTTTAATCAGCTGCATTCGTCGTGATTTCTATTGCATCCCATAAAGGTGGTGGCAGTAGAGCCCGCGGAGTCGGCAGTGTTGAGCGGCGGCACCTCGGGCCCCCACAAGATTCAGGGCATCGGCGCGGGCTTCGTGCCGGGCAACGTTGATGTGGCCATCATCGACGACATTGTCACAGTAAGGGCAATGGCGATGCTGGCGATGGCAGAATGAGAGTGCATCGAAGAGAGAAGAGACTTTTTTCTAAATACAATGCGAATTGGCTCAAGTTCATTTCAGCTCAATATGACCCGTGAACGTGTGCATTTTTTCAATTGTTGACTTCTTTTTTTAAAATGTATTATCTACTAGCGATAACATAACTCCATTTTGCACGCGTATATATTTGTACGTATTCACGCCGCATATCATACCTGCCAAAAGGTTACTTCGGACACGGCGATGGCCATGGCGCGAAGGCTGGCCAAGGAGGAAGGCTTGCTGGTGGGGATCAGCGCGGGAGCCGCCGTCGACGCTGCGGTTGAGGTAAGAAAATGAAAAGGAGACAACAACAACAAATAGTGCGAATGATGTAATCCACACACTCTTTTGATATCATTGCATGTAATGTTGAATACTTTTTCCGGCAATATTTAATGCTTGTTGGACACATAAATTCTTCGTTGATGTGTTCTCATCTTTCTGTCCATTCTATTGTTGGTTAGATGGGCTCAAAGCCTGAAAATGCCGGCAAACGAATTGTTGTGGTGATTCCTTCCTTCGGCGAACGGTACAGAAAAGACAAGAATTGCAATCATGTTCCACCTCTAACCGTTCTTGTTTAAAACCTCGTGGCTCGCAATTATTTATTACTTTTTATTTAGTATTGTGGGTCCTGGTTAATTTCATCTTTCTCCTTGAAATCTGTCTCTTTTTGTCAGGTATCTTTCTACTGCGCTGTTTCAAGGGCTTTGGGAAGAGGCCAGCAAACAAACTGCTGAATAGAACACACGCCGAAATATGCAGAACAGCGAAATGACACAAGAAGCACGTGCAATTGGGGTATCTTGTTCATTTGATTCTTAATTTGCCGATGCCGTTGCAAATGCAAGTAGGCGCCAGGCCTATAAACCCTCTTTACTCCCAAAACACGGAGAGTGTCCATTGTTTACACAGCCGAGGCAAAAAAAAAAGGAAATGCACATGAGGTTAACTAAAGCGAGCGAATTTCCCCGCGGTATCCGCATCCGCAGTTATCTCTTATTTATGAGTAATTTCGTGTGGCTATGGCTTTTGGCTTAATGCAGCAAAGTCCTGGAGCCAGAGCCAGAGCCAGAACATTAAGCAAAAGCAAAAGGCCAATGAATTTCGGATGGTGAATGGCTTATACAGTACTTATACTTATACGGCAAGATTATACTTTATACGGCCAGTTCGAGTCAAAAAGCGAACTGGACTAAAGAGTTCAATGAGACATGCGCATAAAGGAAGTTGGCCCAGACACAAGAGCACCTACAACGTGATAGTATCTAGTGTCCAGGCAGTGGCCTCCGTCCTCCGCGAAGAGCGCTGCGTCGGTCTAGGACTCTGCCACTCACCTGAGCAAAGGACAAGGACAGGTGTGAGTGTTTCTGGCATTGTGCAGGAAGGCATTCACAGGAACTGAAACAAGCTTACATGGGTGCATGATAGAATTAAGGGAGACGAGGATAAGAATGCCATGATCTAGCGCCTATTTTGAGCGTACCGTGGAGATCGCCACTTGAAGAGTGTATGGAACCCCTGGTGCTCCTACTAGGTCCACTGCGCCATGTCTCCACGCTGCTCGGCCAAACACTCCAACACTGAGCACCTTGTAGCGGTAGGAGAAAGCGCCAGGCAGTCACATTTGGTAGAAGTATAGGGAGACAGTGAAAGAAAGTAATTTCGCGGAATATAAGTCGAAAATGGAGTATCGATAGCACGCAAAGCAACTACTATAGTAGCTTTCCGAAAGGAAGTTATTTTAGAAGCCGTTTAAAATTCTGTCGACACTGATCGAAGCACAGTAGTACCTTTCCACGGCCTGATGGTGTAGCAGGGGCGCGCATGAAGTCTTCCAGGTAAGTGGCCACTTCGATGCTATCCTAAGATAGGGGTAAGGGGTAAGTACAAGGGGATGGAACAGAGAGTGATGAAGGATATTGGATGGATTAGAGACTTGATTCCAACAGGAAATGAATCATTGTATTCTCCAAATAAGAGGGCTGAACGAGTAAAAACGATGAATCACTTAATACAGAAATCCATACTTCGGGCCCAACATCTGCTGAGATCCAGGTAGCATGATCGAAGGTTGGCCGAGGGTCATCCGTTGAGATGTACAAATCTCCATTGTAAGACGATGCCTGTCGGAGACAACAACGATACGAATGGCAATTCGAATCTCATTCAGATCAATGCTACGCACAGCATACAATTGCTTAATTATTCTCGTCCTCCTTTGTGAGCATATGCTATGGTTTTCTAAACAAAGTGGTTTTCAGATTCAAGTTCCCAGAATGGAGATGTGGATGAGAACTCCGATCACAGCTACAAAGGTTAAGGCCAAAACACTGCCTACCGATGTAGCATGGCCTGCTTCGTGGCCCACCATGGGTGTGCTGAGGTGCAGGCTGACTGAAGTGTGCTGCAGCGGGTGAATCGGTACGCACACTTGGTAGTAGTGGTACTGGTTGATTGGCACTGTTCCGCTCACGCTAGCGTTGTTTCGTAGAGCTCTCGATTTGCTTTTCATGTTGCTCTTACTGCCAAGCGACTCTGTTTTCGAGGAATCACCTGGAGTGGTGGCATACGCTAGGCCCGACGCAGCGTCGACAGCGAAGGCGACGTCGTCACAGCCTCCCAGTCCGCCGTCGACCATACCTAAGTCGTTCGCGTCGTCTGTCGCTCGGCCTTCTTCGCTTCGCTGTGGCCCTATGTACACCATGCTGCTAGCTTGCGGTAAATCTACTGGCTGTGGCTTTTGATCGGCAATCGTAGTAGCAAAGTGATTTATTTCAGCTGATTGTGTAGTAGCACCATGGCTAGCCATGCTGCCGAGCCAAATGTAAATCGCCGCACTGCATAGGAGTAAACCAAAACCTGCATAGGACCACCCTAAAGCCGATCGGTGACGGCGGAGATCCTAGGAGATATCATTCGAACTGTTAATGAGGTCATGCATCCTACAAAGATGCTACGAGTTCTTATCCTATAGCACTGGCAGGTTTGATATCATACCTTTGAATTATCTCTGTCGAAATTCCTTGAACTTGACGAGGGCTGCTGAAATCTTAGCATAATCGTTGGCAGCAATTTTAATGGCTAGAGTTCGATTCGGCCACTTGGCAGATGCTTGGTCTGCTAAATCCACATGACCCAGCAGCGTGCCTGGTTAGACTTAGCACATCAGCTTTTAGGTGGTTATGGTAGCCTAGATAGCTCAAGTTATCATCACAGCAAGAGTGAATCTACTTATCGTTGGTAACACTATGGAGAATAGCTTATAACGCAATTGAGCTTAGCTCGGCTCTTCTGTAGTCGTGAGCTAGCTAGACGGTACTTAGATGTACAGCTGCAGTGCTATCAAGGGTATACCCTTGGTGCTATAGTGGAGTCAGTCTACTGTAGCCAGAACGCTAGCTAGCCTAGCTTACGACACCATCGTAAAATTCAAAAATACGACGATGTCAGAAGAGCAACAAAAATAATTTTCTTCGATTTTCTTGATGTTGCCGTTCGTTGATGTTTGTGCTGCATCGCTGCATCTATCTGCATACCTGCATTGCTGTAAGGAGCTCAAGCTAGCTAGAACCTGGGGAATCGTTGGTGCAATACATTTGAGATTTAGCGTTTAATATTTCTATTGGGCGTCTATAAAAGCTCCAGTCAACCTTCATTCAATCTCGAAGATAGGTTGATAAGAACATGATTCGTCAAGGCGTTGTTCTTGCCATAGCAATGGTTGCCTCCCCAGTTGGTGCATTCTACGCCTGGAGATGGCCTAGTGAAATCTATCGTCCAATGACCCGAGCTTTATGCTCGAATGTACTGCAGCACTCAACAGCAGGGGTGGCTATCGATGATTTAGTGCTCAATTACGGCGTCATTGTCCCAGCACCACAACATCTTGTGGATTGGCACGAAGCTTCTTATGGAGCCCAAGCCGATGCAAGTGACCAAATAGAGCAATCTACCGAAAGACTCGTAGTATCGACAGCTACAACTTTACCGGGTGTCTTGGCTCAAACTTGGGATGCGATATCGAAGTTAGCCGGAGGGGACGCACAACCAGGCGTGGAAACAATGCTGCTGTTCCCAACGTGTGAGGCGCTAGCAGCACCGGGCACCTTGGAGAAGTTAATGGACCATCTGGAGACTTGCAAAGACGTCTGCGAACGTTTCGGAGCGACGGTAAGGCAGCGAGGAGGTGCTGTGTGAGTGAAGTACGGGCTGAGTTAATTCTGTTGGTATCATTCTTGGAAGATTTGTTACGATGAGGGCTAGCCAGAAAGGTTACTACAAACACGGAAGCGGAAAGTCTAGGCTAGCGAAATACTGTTTGCAAACCACGTTTATTAAATCTATCACTATTGTGTTCGTGTATACGCGCATTCTAACAACACACATCGCTGGCTGCTTTACTCATAATGACAAATACCTGTCGTGTCACGTTGCCCCCCTTCCCAACAGGTGATGCCTTTCGCGATTGATCCGCGTGCCCCCAAAGGCCACCCAATGCATGGCCCTGCTGCTGGCTTGAGGCTGAAAGTGTACGGGGCTTCCAAAGAGCGCGCTTTGAATGACTGGAACGACGAATGGGACGACGATTGGGATGTTGACCCAGCGGTGCTTGAAGCAGCGCGGCTAGGTAATTGGAATGGCATAAGAAATAAGCGGGGGAATGAGGAGGAAGGAGAGGGAGAATCAGTAGCCTTTTATAGTGGACAGTTGCGTAAGTGGAGACACGCATTGGGGAGGTACATGTGTCGATGGATGCCCGTGTAGGTTTTACAAGTGTAGGTGGTTGAGTAATATTTACAGAAGTATGAGGTACTCTGTTTGGATCTTGCCTGCTTCTTCAGTTCAAGCTTTCTTGTGGCATTCTTAATTGCTTTTTAGCGCAAACCACGCCTCTTTATTTTCTTTTTTGTAATCAAATTACAGATACAGCCAACGAGCTGAGTGTGGAAGGGCTGTCCACTGAAGAGCTCACTAGCTTGAACAATGTCCCAGACGACGAACACGAACTGGTGCGCCTCTTTTGACGACTTCACTGTTTTTATTCAATGACTATCATCCTTGGCACCATTTCAGTGTCATTTTCGTCGTCATCACCCATGCATCACTTCCTCCTCCTAGGTGTCCATCTCCAAGGATTGGGTAGCTGCAATGATCGCGGACATG
>Ga0307982_1001455_pt1 | contig 19285 bp, 18 predicted proteins | sample OrgLakmetagen989_FD_201847 | JGI IMG/M metagenome (GOLD analysis project Ga0307982, IMG submission 201847) | Saline water microbial communities from Organic Lake, Antarctica - #989 | ecosystem: Environmental > Aquatic > Non-marine Saline and Alkaline > Saline | place: Antarctica: Organic Lake... | reverse complement strand
TAGCTCTCGGTAACCTTGCTTTCCGTATAGCAGAAATACTTTTCCTACCCACGTCTGAGTAATTGACCTTGAGCTTATAATTATCCAACTGACACTGAAGCCAATGCTGCGGACAGAAGTATAGGCACATGCGATGCACGCATCACTATAGCCAATAGCGCGTGAAGAAAGTGCGTTTAGAGTGCATAGGGTAGGGAGTTTAAGGCTTTCAACCCACTATGAAGGGGAAGTCAGCTTAAACTACTCTACTACGTACAATCCAGTCAAAATTTTCTCCCAAAATAATATAAAAAGGAGTTCACAGTAGTCGCAGGAGCACAAAATTAATTGTGTTAGAGCTGCACTTGCGCTAGCAAATTCGCTTTAGAAGGCCTCAAATGCATAGAAATCTTGCACGTAAATTAGATCAAATTGTTATATAATCCCCAATAACAAAGGATTTTTTTAAAGTAGGTATCATGAAGCTGCGTATCGATCAACTCTCCAGGTCAAGTCGGGCTGGAGACATCACCGCTCGGTCCTTGATTTAACTGTGGGACCCTCAGTTGATCGAATGTAGATACAACGGAGGACAATTTGGTTTGACGAACGCATCCCGACAGCTACAAACAGAATCAAAGCTATCTTGCCGATCACTTGCGCGGATCCAGCACTCTTCGAGGTATACGCAGACGACTTGCTCTCAGGTGGAGGGTTCTGCAAGGTTTAAAAAGACGCTGAAAGGCGACCACGTAGCGATCATGGTGTTTGATAGAAGATGTATGGGTTTAATTGTATGATAAAGAGGGGCCGCTAGGCCACCAAAGGCCCGCTTGCATGATGCTGTTTGTATCTTTGAAGAGGAGGCTCCTCTATCCACTAGCATTCCGCGGGAAGGAAGGAGCTCCTTTCCTGTCAGCCTGTCAGGGCCTCTCAAGGCCCGGGGACAGAACAATGGGCGCCCTGTGTGCTGACAGAAACGTTCTGTCCCCTGCCTATGAAACTGCGTGTTCCACAAGTCAAGAGCTTCGCTCGCAATACCAACAAATGCCCCGCTTTTTGCGAGGAATTTGGCCAGTTCCCCTGCCCCGCCTAATTACTTCCGCCCACAGCATTGACATTTATGTCATTTGGGTTTGAATTAGAACGAAGATCAATTCCGAGGTCGGAGACAGAAAGAAAGGGCCAACACGAGGAACACAACACATTCATCAACTTCCACAAGGACTTTTGAAAAATGATCTTGCACTCTCTCGGCTCCCTTAAACAGTCAGTATCATATTTTGGCTTTTTGTTCGAGGAGCATATGCCAAGTGCCGCTACACGTGATTCTAGGCAGTTCACAGAAACAACACCTGTTTCTAATGTTACCCGAAGGGCCAGAATTATAGGGCAATCAAACAAGCACGAATGGCCAGTACGGGCACTGCAGTACAGGAAATTATACAAGTAGAAAAACTAGTGAGGCGCACATGCGGGAGTGGCCATGAAATTAGCTACGAAGCTATGAAGATCTATAGTCGCGAGCTTTTCCTCTTTTCAGCTCAGAACTCCAGTTCTTCGGGCTGTGCAAAGCATTGTCCTGTGGAAGAGCAAGCTCTTGAATTCAGGTTCTTCGGGGCCTGTCCCAAAATTTGGCTACAATTGTGTTCGAAGTAGTGCGCGCAAGCCTAAGCGGTCATAGTAATAGCGATAATGGTACAGTGTAGCCTATTCCTCCATATCGTGTAATTTTTGCGCAAAAGTAGAGCTCGTGGTCCAAGAAAGGGCGCAATCATAAAGTCCTTAGGCCGTGCTCGTCAACGTCGTCGTATATAAGCCGCCTCCGGTGTTTCCTACTTTCCCCCCCAAAGGTGACCAATATTAGCTACTATGTAGCAGAGAAGGTGGCCATCTCTACTTGACACCAGAAAGGATTCTCAGTCCGTACTTGAGGTCTGGCTCAAGGTCATGGACCTTTGGCGTTCAGCCCCTACTCCTACTGTGTTTCGACGCTGGCCCCAAATTTTTTTTTTGAGACAGGCCCCGAAGGGCCGGAAATTAGAAGGCTACCAGGTAGAGAAGAAAAGCGAAGCAGCGCAAACCAAACCTAAGAAGCTAATCAGGCGCACATGCCCGAGAGACCATGGAAGTGATGGTAGCGGTCTAAAGTGGCACGCTCCTCCGTGCTCTGAGAGTGCAGCTCAAAAGAAGACTTTCCGCCCGCAGAGGAGGGGACTACAACGAAGTCCCTCAGGCGATCCAGAAGAAGAGTCGCCCATCCCCGAGCTATTGCGTCACCCCATCTGCGTGCAAGCTTCTGTCTGAACAAGGCTTTGGCTTCCGAAAAGCCAATGTTGTAGAATACCGTGTGTTTGCGAGCCATTTCCCGAGCGACGAGGTCCAAGATGAGGCTGAGGTCAGAGGAAGCACCCCCGTATCGGCCAATGACTGGGGCAAGAACACGACCACTGTGGCCGTACTCATTAAGTTCGCTCTCAATTGGGCTTCTTTGATCTTCTTGCGTGCCATGCAGCTCAAGGTCGAGCGAACTCGATCTCGAACTCGAACTCGAACTCGAACTCGAACTCGAACTCGAACTAATACAATTCCAAATGACACAGAAGCCAATGCTGCGGGCAGAAGTGTACGTGCGTGCGTTGCGCGCAAGTCAAAATTGTAAAGAGGATAGTGTGTAGAGGGCAGGAAGCATAATACTTCCACCCCCCTCTAAAGTGGAAACTGTTCATGAAATAATTTTGAAACTGGACTTAAGTCGTTTCTGCGTCTGTTTCTGCATTGAAGAGAGCGCGCCGTTGTTCGAGCTTCTTAGTGCGATCGTGGTACTCTTTGTTGACAGCTTTTTTCCTTTTCTCCAGAGTGGCCCCGGGAATACTAGAGGTGTTGTCATAGTGCGAAAGGCCTTGTAGAGTCTTGAAGTCCACAATGTGGTCTGCACCGTCTAAGTCGCAATCGACACCATTTTCTTTTTTTCAATCTACTGCCTTGATGGTGCCTTGCCCTACATTACTTATACCAGTCCATCTTCCTGCACAGGCCTTTAATTCAAGAACATCAAGCTCCCAGTTTAGCATACGGGATCACATTGATACAAACTATTCATTGGACTGTATCCTGCCCTTGATTCTGCCCCATAATTTTCTCTGATCTAATTAGTCTACACTTAAATTCCTTCCAGTACAGACGACGACAACCCAACTCCACAACCCAGTCACCCCTTATGGGGGGGGGGGGGGGTGGAAATCTCGGAATGCAGTGATGCCTTCGGGGCTTCGGGCCAGAACATACTGTAACAGTGTAAACAGCGAGCCAGACGCAGCGCAGACAGCGAGTATACAGCGATTCTTCAAATAGAAACGCTAAAATGGACGTCGAAGAGCGCAAAGCCGCCAAAAAAGCTTTAAAAATGAAGCGTGAGAAGAAAGAAAAGAAGGAGAGTTCGACCAAATCCGCCGAATCAAAGAAGCGCAAGACTGCTGCTAGTTCGGACGAGGAGGAGGAAGCGACACGCGCGGCGGTTGCATCGGTGCCGCCTGATGGTGCAACAAGCAAACGACCGCGCACACGTTCGATGGACAAAGCTGAAGAAAAAGCACAAGTAGATACAAGCGAATTGCCACCTGGACATTTGAGTCGCTTTGCCTTGTCGGGCGCCACGTTGACTGCGCTGCGCACCCGCGGCATCGAGTCCCTATTCGACATTCAGGCGCAGACCTTTTCACTGATTCGGTCAGGCCGTGACGTCATCGGCAAGGCCCGCACGGGGCAAGGCAAAACCCTCGCTTTCGCACTACCAATCGCAGAGATGTTGCAAGAATTGGGCACGAATTTGAAGCCCGGTCGACCACCAGCAGCCGTGGTGATCGCGCCCACGCGTGAGCTGGCAGGGCAAGTGGCTACGGAAATTGCTACCGTGTGCGCTGGGTTTGTGGTGCTGACGGTTTACGGTGGCACGCCGTACCCGCCGCAATTTTCGGCACTACGCGCGGTAGGTCTTTTTTTTAGAGCTCAGCAAGTTAGCTACGTAGTAGATGTCATTATTTCGAACCTAGCTAGCTAGGTGTCTTCCAAAGACTACTGTTTCGTTTTTCAACCACTCTCTCTCTCACATGAATGCGTATTGATTAAAACAGGGCGTGGACGTCATCGTGGGCACCCCAGGTCGCGTGAAAGACCATTTGGAAAAAGGTACCCTCGACCTCGCGACGAGATGCAAGATCGCAGTCCTCGACGAAGCGGATCAAATGCTCGACATGGTACTACGTGCTTCGAACATGAAACTTACTTGTAGTCCTTGGTTCTGGTTGCTTCTGTATTCTAAAGATTGCGAAGAGGCAGGAATGAAAGGCCTCGTAGCATTGCAGCACTAACTTTTAAAGCATGTAACGATCTTATTGCTTTTGAACCTTTTCACTGTTTAAATCCCCCTGTCACTCACTCACGAACGCTTTTTTAAACTCCTCTCAGGGCTTCGCAGATGACATGGAGATCATTTTGGGTGCTTGCACGCTGGAAGGCCGGCAAACGTGCCTCTTCAGTGCCACGCTACCCTCCTGGGTGATGGGCATCGCCAAGAAGTACATGGCGTCGCCTGAGCTAGTGGATGTGGTTGGAAACAGCTCAGTGCAAGCGTCCACGGATGTGCGGCACATTGCCATCCCAACCCACTGGGAAACCAGAGCTGGCACCATTTCGGACACCATCTCGATGTTTGCTGGCGCTACCGGGCGCACGATTGTATTTTGCGAGACCAAATTAGAGTGCAACGACCTGAGCGTGGACGATTCGCTCAAGTTTGAGTCCAAGGCCCTCCACGGCGACGTGCCTCAGGCCACACGCGAGGCGACGATGGCAGCGTTCCGGAAAGGCAAGTTTCGGGTGCTCATCGCGACGGACGTGGCGGCACGGGGCTTGGACATGATCGTAGACTTAGTGATCAACAACAAGCCTCCAGAGTCCAGGTCAGGGCGACCAGAGACCGAGACCTACGTGCATCGGTCGGGGCGCACAGGGCGTGCCGGTCGCAAGGGCATCTGCGTGACTCTCTTCACCCCAAAGCAACGCACCACGCTGCAGACCATTGAGAGGCAGACCAAGAATGCCTTCGAGTGGCAGGGCGCGCCTCAACCTGTGGCCATTCTGCTGACCGCCGCACAGACCGTGTCGGAGGATGCAGTGGCGGTAGCTCCTGCGGTGAGGCTCTTGTTCCAACCCGCTGCTACCGCGCTCTTAGCTCGAATGGACAGTACAGCAGATGGAGGTCTAGCAGCCCTTAGCGCTGCCCTTGCCGTGGCCACAGGATACACCGAGCTCCCTCCGGTGCGGTCCCTGCTCTCTTCGTCAGAAGGCTATGCCACGGTGCATTTCGATGGGAAAGGGCGCGCGGTGAGGACCATGAGTGACGTGTGGGCGGCTTTAAGGCGTATCATGCCGCCGGGCTTCTGCGAGTCAAACCAAAACGTGCGCCAAATGCAACTGACCGCAGATGAAGCTGGCGCTGTGATGGACATCAAAGTGCGTGGCGCGGATGACGACGAGAAAGAGGGCCTCTTGCTCGATCAACTGAAGAAGATCAGCGAGGAGTCTGGCTTTTTGACCCTCCTCAAGGAAACACTGCCACCTCTCAAGGAAAGGGCTGCTCCAATGATGGGTGGTAAAGGCGGCTGGGGAGGCGGTAAGGGAGGCAAAGGAAGTAGTGGCAAAGGCGGCAAGGGTGGAGGCAAAGGAGGCGGCAAGGGGCGAGGGAGCCCTTTTTCTGGAGGCCGTGGGGGCGGGCGGGGGAGTTCTTAACCCTGCTTTCCTAATGGAGTTGGCACGTGAATTCTACTTTCCTTTGGGCAAAAAAAAGCCACTTCCAAGGCAGCAAACGGTTATCATGGACAGGACTTCGAATTACACAAGGAGCTACATCCAGTGTGTCATACTTATTCATTTAGTATGCGTATGCTTTATCCTTCTGCCCATTGCCCAATCGCCAAACGGCTGTGATGTGTGATGTTATATATTGCCGTGGTGGTGCTTGAATGCTTGCTTGGAAGTGGAAGTGTGGGTCCACAGCCCCGCAGGGGCGTTCGGGAGAGCACACAGTACACGTATACGTATACTACTGTACAGTAGTACAGTACCATAGTTCAGCAGTTATTTGGTCGCAGCCATGAGAGATTTGCCACGCGGCCTGGTAGTGTAGCCCGTTTGATGAACTAGTGGTGCTGAACTCAGATTTACCCAATACCAGCTAGCTTCTCCGTTGATTAGATGAACAATCCCAGCCTAGCGATGTTGATTAGAGGCTGTTCGACGGCACTTGTGTTCCTGCTGTTTGCCGTGGTTAACGGAGGCAGCAGTAATGGCGGCAGCAGCAATGCAGGCAAAGCCATGAGCTTTGCAGACGGGCTCTTGAGCTCAATACCGGCTGGATTTTGCTTAGATTACCGCTCGCCGGGAGACTATTGGTCCTATCGGTGGTGCCACCGTTTTAACGTCACGCAATACCGCGGCCGGTCACACCATCTCAAGTCCCAGGAACAATTGTTAGGTAAACCTCTGCGTCAGCAGTTACTATGATGACATATGATTGTGTGCACCATACTGCTAGACATTTGTTACTCAGAAATCTCATTGTATAGTACAAAATACTAATTCAAACGTGTTCCTTCCCTAAATAGGGCTCTTTAACAGCGGCCTCACGTCAGTCGCGAATTCGCCGTCCTTTGACGTGGCGCACGGCTTCGATCGCGGTGACGCATGCGTGCCTCCCGGGAAACACAACCCGCCGCTCCCTCGCGAGACGAAAGTCAATCTCATGTGCTGTTCAGCACGGCGGGACCGGGTGAGCTCTTGACTTCCATAGCACCCTGCTTGTTGCAAATCATATGCGCTTTCCATCTTTGCATGTATAAAAAAGCAATTACCTTGTTGAACTGTTTAAAAGTTTGTCTCAGACGGCATAGCTCCTCTCACGCTATGTACACCTTCGTATTTTTGGAAATGTCAAGGCGAAAAGCGTGCACTTAAAGTCAGTCACCGAGCCAGCACCGTGCGAGTACGAGGTCACCGTGTGTGTCCCGAGCCTATGCGTTACCAAGCCCTCAGCGTCGCCCGTGCACTATAGCGGCAGCAGCAGCAGCCGCGGGAGTAACGAAGAAAAAGACAGCGACAACAGGGAAGAAAGTGATGACGGAGGTGAGGTGTCTTATCCCTCTTCCCCTGAGAATCACGCAAACGAGGATGCGTTGACTCGAGCTTCTAGAAAGCGAGACGAACGCCGGCGATCGCAACACAGCAGCATTAGCAGTAGCAGTAGTAGCAGTAGTGAATCACACCGCTATGACGAGCGGAGTTTAACCGCAGCACGAATAGGGAGAACCATGTCTCCGAGGGAGCGGCAGGCCTACAAGGAGGCCGCGCGTCGCATCTTCGTGCACGCCTACGATGGTTACATGTACCACGCGTATCCTCGGGGCGAGCTCGCGCCTGTTTCCTGCAGCGGCCAAGCCTTTGACATGATTCGACTACCGGCCGTCACCCTCATTGATACCCTCGACACTCTCGTAGTGATGGGGAATTACACGGAATTTCGGCGTGCGGTTGTGCTGGTGAAACGCGCTCTGCCGTCGAAGTTCGATTTCGACGACAATGTGAGCGTGTTCGAGACCACGATTCGCATCCTGGGAGGTCTTCTGAGCGCCCATCAACTTGCCACCGACCCCATTTTAAACATCTATCCCAAGGTATCTTTCTCGTTTTACGATTTTTATTTTGTTCTACTTCAGCCGCAAAATAATATTTTGATTGTTTTTCTTTTAATAAGGGGTAGTTCATGCACCGCTACCAGATTATTTTTTTATCCCACACCTTCCCCAAACCTCATTTCTTGCCGTTTCTTAAAACATCAAATGAAGGACGGAAGCACCGCCTATGACGGTATCTTGTTAGACTTAGCTATCGACCTAGGCGAGCGCTTGTTACTGGCATTCCACACCCCTACGGGTATTCCCTACGGCACCGTAAACCTACGACACGGCGTGCCGAAAGGGGAAACCCCCATCGCCTCCCTTGCGGGGGCGGGCTCTTTGGCCCTCGAGTTCACCATGCTCTCGCACTTGAGCGGTTTGCCCGAATATGGTATCGCCGCGCAGCAGGCCGCTCTCGCCCTCCACAGCCGGCGCACCCCCTTGGGGTTACTGGGCAAACATGTGAACGTTCGGTCCGGCAAGGTGAGAGGAAGGATTTTTGGTTCATGAGTAAGGGAGAGCCTCGAAAGTTGCTGGCATTCTACTCGGAAACTTCTTCTCCCACACATAACTGATCATCCCTCTAATTTTATGAAAACCTTACCTGCACAGTGGTCGGAATCTGTGTCGGGAATCGGCAGCAACGCAGATTCGTACTTCGAATACCTCCTCAAGGTACATGACGATGCTAGCGCTACTTCTGGTTGCTTCAACCATCACGAAAATTGACATTGCTGATTGTATCTTACTATCCGCCTCCGCCTTGTTCTCTCCCTCTTTTGCTTCTTTTAGATGTACCTCTTGTTTGGCGATGTGAAGTGGTGGGAGGCTTACGTTGAGACGGTCAAGAGCATTGACAGTCACTTGAGGAGAGGGGATTGGTTCATCGATGTGGATACTTATTCGGGTCAGCCGAGAAGGCAGCGCTTTGAGAATCTCATGGCGTTTTGGCCTGGAGTGCAGGTGAATAAGAATCAGGGGGTCTGTGCCTCGTACCTGTTGGTTATTGTTCACATCTCCTTTTTGACTTCTATTTTGAAAATTTCAGCCACTCTCCTATTATAGTTTCGAGCTAGAGTGAACATCTGTTTACGCTCTTCCTCTTATTTCGCGTATCTTAATAATCTTTTTTCTTCTTCTCCTTCTTCATATCTCCTAGGCCTTAGCCGGTGATTTATCGGGAGCCACTCAGAGCCTCAACGCATTTTGTTTGGTGTGGCGAGATTGGGGGTTCTTGCCGGAAGAGTACGATTTTGCCGCGTGGCAATTGTCCGGCACTTCCCTGTACCCGCTGAGGCCCGAGCTGATCGAGTCCATTTACTTGGTAGGTGTGCATGTTTTGCGGTGCAAATGTGTCACCCCACCTTTGTTATCTTCGTTTTGCCTTGTGTACGCCCTCTCTTACCATCTCTTTTTATTTCCATATGATTCGAGTGTATGATTGAAATTCGTTGCTCATTTTTTCTTTTTTTTTGGCTTTATTGTGTTGCCATGTATCTATATCAGGTGCGCCGGGCCACGGGTGACGATTCTTGGCTGTGGGCTGGGGCTTCCTTCCTGGAATCCTTAGCAAAACACACCGGCACTTCCTGTGGGCATGCCACTGTGAAAAATGTCGCCACTCTCGAGCTCGAAGACACCATGCCCTCGTTCTTTTTAGCGGAAACCGCCAAGTATGATAATGCCCATACACATATAACTTTATTTTAATTTACTTGAACCTATCATCCTTCTGATACTTTATTTTACCTTGCTGATCATTTTCATTTGGCTTAAGCGTACAATCTCAAGGCTCCCTTGACGCCTGTATGTATCTGCATGAAACAATTCGTCTGTTATCGTCTCTTCTCTCGTGTGCACGTGTGTGTGTGATGTCAAAGGTACTTGTATTTGCTCTTCGATGACGACAACTGGATTCACGACCGACCATTTGTGTTCACTACTGAAGCGCACCCTTTTCTCATGACATCGTTTCACTCTTCGATAGCACCTGAAGCCAACAACGAAGAAGAAGAAGAAGCAGATCTAGTAGCAAAGGAGGTGGTGGCGGAAGCATCAAAACAGGCAGCAACTTGTGAGGCGAGCGAAGATAGTAACGATATCGCTGACAGCGACATTGACACCGTTGAATGGATGATGGATGAACTAGAAGGGGAGTTCAGCGAAGAGGACAGGGAATGGCACGCGAGAGCCAAGGAAGTAGTGCAGGGGATGTCCAAGGCTAAAAAAGCCAAGGTATCAAGCAAAAGGTCTTCTGCTTCTTGGCCGCCTCCCTCACTACGCGGACCCCCACCCAAACGAGCTTCAACTCCTCCTGTGGGGGCGAAAACCTTGCAGTCCAAAGTGCCACACTGGCTATCGGAGCTGGGCTACGACGCCGACTATGCCGACGACCTCGGGACCGAAACCCGACGGCACGCGGCTCCGAGCAGCAGACGAGGAGACCGAGGGGCTAGCAGTGGTCGAAATGCGGCAAATCGGTTCAAACGTGTATTCAATGACCTGCCATGGCATTTAGTAGCACCGAGGAGTCAAGATGAGGAAGATGGCGATGAAGATGGTGAAGGATCTGGTGGAGGCAAAAAAGGAGGCAGAGAGCAGTCTACGTGGGCTGATGCGCCAGTTGCTGAGACGGGTGGTACCACCTTTTCGATGGGCGATTTAGGGACCTTCAAGGTTTCTGTCTTCACGGATGGGTAGGTCGTAGTAGGAGGAGCTCGGATGTGGTCCTAAAATATCATTGCGTTTTGTGCACAGCAGGAGAGGACGAATAAGCGAGCGAAATAAAGAGAAGAATAATTGTGATTGATCATAGAGGCTTTATGAGAGTCCGTCAATGAGAGAGCGATTATTTTTCTAGATGGAGACTCGTGCTTCCATCCGCATGTGCATACTCACCGTCATTAACTCACAGGTTTTTGGTGGAGAATTTAGATGACGGGGAGACCCTGGAGATTGCCAACATTGGTTCAGGAGTGGTGTCAGTCGTCAATTCACGCCCTCACAACGCTATTACAAATCAACCCGCGGTGTCAAGGGCAGTGGCCTCGAATCTTCACAGCCAAAAGCTGGTGTGCAGAATCAACCTCGACCATGAAGGCACCGCTGCTTCTTCTGCTTCTTCTTCTGCCAGTGTCGAGAATGACCACGAGAATGACCACGAGGAGCACTTCGATACGAACGCTGCTGCTTCCTTGGTTCAAACGGCGTTGTCACCGTTGCCCTTGCCTGCGCTGTTCAACATCCCCTGTGCTGTGTCGGGCTTTGGTCGGTCTTTAGACGCTGAGCCTTCGCCACCAGTGTCTGGAACCATGCACTTTTCAAGCACTGACCCGAAGGGCTGTACTGACCCACTCAGAACGAGTCCTTCATCACCGCCGTCAACAGCAGCAGCAGCAGCTGCCGCTCCTGAGCCATCAGGACCTCATTCGTGGATTTTCCCACGCCCTTCTGCTCCACCGCCCTCTTCCTCAACCCAGCAAGAGACTTCGAATGAAAGCGGCACGGTGTCAGTCGTGCAGCGCGGGGATTGCATGTTTGAGCACAAGGCAAGAGTCGCCGAACAAAAGGGTGCTGCTGCAGTTGTGGTGGTGAATTCTGAGTACGGACAAAAGTTTATCATGTCAGGCCAGACCATCACTGCACCCACCCTCATTCCTAACCCTGTGCAGCCTTCAAAACAAGACGAGGAGGGCACTGCTGAAGATGTAGCTGGAAGTGCAAACACTGCAGTCAACTCAGATGCTGCTGTAGATGATGCTGTTCCAGCTCCAGCTCCAGTGGGGATCCCCGTGGTGATGGTAGCCCGGGAGCACGGAGAGCTACTAGAAGCGGCGCAGGAAAGGCTCGCAGCGAAAGGGTTTACGCCAAAGCTTACGGTACATGTAGACAAGCATCCAAGGCCGGGCAGCAGCAGCAGTGGTTCAGATAGACGCGATACAGACGAATACACGTGGCCTACGGTAGTAGTGGCAGCCAACTCCTTGCAGGTGTTAGGCATGGGCGAATGGGGCGCTTTCTTGTCGTCGCCGAGTGGGAAAGAGTGGCAACTTTTCGTGACAAAAAAACAAGCAACACCGGCGAGCACCACGGAAAATAGCGGCTCCTCGACAGTCCCGGTGGAGTGAATAATTCTTACCACTCCTTTTTGATCAAAAGCTTTCGTAAGGCACGTCACCGAAAACGCGCTTTGCTGTAGCTACTTAATTGAATTGAAAATACGCCATTCAGCGCCCCCTCTTGTATTTGTATAGCGCCAAAATAAATTTCCATTGTGGCCTGCCCATTGCTCTGATATCTGATATATCACCGTGATATCACCGGTACATAACGCCTCAAAAGATTTTACACGGATGTAAGTGCACTGGCACTGGGCGACTATCTATAGGACATCAATGAGGCCCATTTAAGCGAATGAGTCCACTACTGCACTTGCTTACCTCTGATGCTTAATGCAGATGTTGACAAGCGAATAACATCAGCGACGGCTGCTTTTGGCGTCCTAAAAAACATTTTTGCTGACAAGTATCTTTCGGAGGAACTTAAGGGTGAAGTATACAAGGCTCTTATCTTACCTTCTTTACTTTACGGTTGTGAAGCTTGGTCCTTGCGTGAAGATTTATTTAAGCGCCTTCGAAGTTTCCATGACAGGTGTGCTCGTAGCATTTGCCGTGTGAACCTCCATCGTACCTTCCGCCACCATATCACTTCCGCGAGTCTCTTCCGTCGCTTGGGCATTCTTGACATCGACAGTTACTTTCATAATCGGATTCTTAATTGGGCTGGCCACGTCGCACGTATGCCCATGAGCCGGGCGCCACGGCAGTTACTGACTGATTGGGTATCGCATTCTCGACCGATTGGTTGTCCACAGATGACTTGGGGCAGGACGTTGGAGAACGCGCTCAAAGGAAGGGCATTTCGAAGGATTTTGATGAGTGGATCGCCATTGCCAAGGACAGGTCGAAGTGGAGACAGCTGACTCACTCCATTCCCAAACCTCCTGATGCCTGATGGTTGAAGGACACCTCGAGAGTAAACGATTACAATTGCTTTACGCAAAAGGACACTCAGCCCAGTCAGACTTGTTCTGAAGGTTACATTTTTTGTTGCTATATGCCACGGTGGTGTTTCTTTGTATTTTTGGGGAGTATAAACCAGACTAGACTCGTAGAAACAAGGGATAGATATAAAAAAGCTAGTGCATAAGGAAAGATTATCACCAGGAATTAAATCCTTCTCTTAGCCCCAATCCAAAGGTTTGTCATAGAAAGGCTTTCGACTAGCTCCTTGTAATGCAGCTCCTTTCTCGAGGGCGCAAAACGCTTCAAGGGCCATCTTCAGGGCATGTCGTTTGCCCGGGTTGATGTTTGACACGTCTGGCTGTCCATTGGCATCTAGAAGCTGAAAGGATTCCCAACTCGAGGAAGGGTCACACTTCACCCCACTACTAGCAGCGTTTGAGGCCTGCTCGACAGTTGCGTGGTTGTGTTGCAGCGAAGGATCCACGAATTCTGCGACGTCTTTCGCGCTTACTTCTCGAGGGAGCTTGAGGTTACACAGCTGCTCGAGGGCTTTTGCTACCCGCGTTACTTCAATGAGTGGGGATGCGTTGATGGCAGCGTTACTAGTGGCGACCATACATAACCCTTGTGACTGCTGCAGCGCCTGTGCAGAAATAGGTCAAAATAAAGAGTTAGGTGTAGGAAGTGGAACTTTGGAAAAAAGTTGTCATGGAAACTCAAGGAATAGAATCATGGACTAAACTCTGCACGTATCTTAGCACAAGCCGTACCATTTCGTTGTAGGCAAGCCATAAGAGAAGCCCGCGCTTGATTCCAAACCCTTCTCGCTTTTGCAAGCTCTTGGCTACTTCTACAGGGTGTCGATAAGTGAACAGCACTGCAGGCGCGACTCCTTTTCCACTCGCACCTGCCTCCTTCCTCTCACTGACAGTACTATTTCCACTACTGAGGAGGGGCAGCCAAAAGCGCAGGGTGAGGCAGAGCCTAGGGTCCTTTAAGGCCCACGGCACACTTCCTCCTCCTTTGCTTGAAGAAGCATGAGATGTTAGCAGTGCTTTCATCGCTTTGGCGCCGTATTGCTGCCAGTCGACAGTCCCCGCTGCGACGGCTTGAGTGGCTATTGAAGCATTGAAACGATCGCCAAACAAACTCCAGTGCACCTTTTGCTGCTTCATGAGGTAGTCATTTTGCAGCACTATATCGGTGCGCTCGAAGAAACCTTTCGCGTTATCGGTTGGAGAAGCACCCCAAATCAAGTCTCGACGATCTCCCACCCACAGTCCCGCTCGAAACAAAAGGCCCGTCAAAAGAGACGTGCCTGAGCGGTGCATACCCAACACTACCACACCCGGTGGTGGCGGTGAAGTGCGATCAACTTTCGTTGCCACTTCTTCTTCAGAAGTGGTGGCAACTACTCTAGGAGCTCGTGCCTGAGGAGCTGATGCTTGGGAGGCTAATGATAAGGCAGGTGCAACAGAAGTGTCGTGGAGCTTAACATTGCCCCGAAGAGCCTTGCTGGCCTTTTCATTTCGTAAACGAGCTTCTACACCCGTATTGAAGGTCGTCTCAAGAGCCTTAATCGCGGCCTCTTGCGCTGCTCTCTGCTGAAGCGTCGATACAGCAGGTGCATGCATATCAGCCGGCGATGGCGCTGACCAGAAAAAGCTCACACAACCTAACAATACGAGGTTCATTGCTAAAAAAACCTCTAAGCTAAATGAGCTACGGCTACGCTTCGAGCTTTGTTGAAACGACGGATGATACTTTGGCATCTTTATCTCTAGAGTAGGTTGGGCTACTTGTACATGTCAGCTCTTTCAGAATAAGCTCGGAGCAACATCTAGACTCAAGAGTAGAGTTGCCAAGAAATAAGCCATATTGCTAGGCTCCGAGAGTCGTCTCACTGTGTAATATTTGAGCATGTGCTATTAGTCATCCGGGTAGTAGGATGGAAAGCCATGAAGCCATGGTGCCTGAAAAGGGAAGCTGTGAAAACATCATTCTCTAATATTGTATCTACAATAATGTCGTACTGAGTTAGCGAGTTGCTCGTAAAAAATGTAGTCACGCTATCGCGCTGAAGGAGTACTATAACTTACATTTACTAAGACTTGCATTTGCTAGCTTATTCCTTTATAATTGTATTTCGCTTCAAAAAAGGACAACAAATTCGCAAGCTCGAATGCTACTACTTCGTGGGATTCGTAAGCCGGCGGCTCGCACCTTCATTCGATGCCGCAACCTAGCGTCAGTGGTGCCACCTCTAGAGCTTCGAGTACATAACTCACTGACAGGTACCAAGGAAGCACTGCCACCGCTGCCAGAAGGGCAGTCGCACTGGGGGTGGTATGCTTGCGGCCCTACAGTTTACGACGATGCCCACATAGGGCATGCCCGAACCTACGTGTGCTTCGATATGATAAGACGAGTAAGAGCAAAATGCAAAATCTCAATAGTAGGTCAACAACAAGACTTCCATGTCCAATCACTTCTAGTCTATCTTAGTGTGGTGGGTTCTCCCATGCAGCAATTTTGAATCACAGCACAACGCACCGTGCAGCCCACTAACTCCGCCCTCTGTGTCTCCTGCGCAGGTGCTGATGGAGCATTTCGGCGTGCCACTTTGTTACGCTGTTGGAGTCACCGACATTGATGACAAAATTTTAAAGAAAGCGGAGGCACTGAAAGTGCCCCCTCATGTGGTCGCTCGAAAGTTTGAAGCGCGCTTCTTTGCTGACATGGCAACGCTAGGCGTGCTAGAACCTAACGCAAAACTGCGCGTGTCAGAGCACATGAGCGACATCATCGCTTACGTAGAGGGTATTATCGCGCGGGGATACGGGTATGCAACACCTGATGGCTCGGTGTACTTTGACGTCGCTGCTTTTGGCGACCAGCACTATGGGCGGTTCGGTCGCACCCTCGCTGCAAGAGCAGAAGGGTCTGGGGTAGTGGCTGACCAAGAGCAAGAAGCACCTGACGTCTCCGCAGTGCAGGGCAACAACAACAGCAGTAGTTTTAGGAGTGATGATAATAACAGCAGCATTAGTGGTGCTGGCTTTGTTGCTGGCGGGAAACGTAATGCGGTGGACTTTGCACTCTGGAAAGGGGCACCTGAAGGAGCCAGAGCATCCGAGGCAGCAGTCAGTGAGGGCAGTGCGTGGCCTTCTCCTTGGGGGGTGGGTCGACCTGGATGGCACATCGAATGCTCGGCCATGACGCACGCGCATTTCGGCCCCGACCTGCAAGTGCATTCGGGTACTCCAACGTAAAGAGAGTATGATTCTTGACAAAAGTTACCTAGGGCTTCTACGTTTTATGACCTCTTCTTCCTTTCTTGTCGTGCTCTCACTTGTTTCCAGGTGGCAAGGACCTGGCGTTTCCGCACCACTGCAACGAAATGGCGCAGTGCGAGGCTTTTCAGGGCGCCCCGGGGGGTGGGTGGGTGCCCTTGTGGCTGCACGCAGGGCACGTGCACATTACAGGGAGAAAAATGAGCAAAAGCCTGAAGAACTTCGTCACGGTAAACACGTGCAGAAATTGACGAATGAAGTCTCGATGAGAAATACGACCATGAGTATATGTCTCGCAAATTCTTGTTTCTCTCTGACTTGAATTGCACGCAATTTGAGTGATGCGCCCCCCCATGATATGCTCTGCTGTATATTATCATGAACACTACATTAGGTGCGGGACTTCCTCTCTGAAAACGGCCATCCCGACGACCTTCGCGTGTTTTGCCTCCAGGTTTGATGCTAGGACAGAATTCCTTTCTTGGAGAAGAAAGAGTATGCATGAACGAGTAGGATGTCATATCCTCATAACCACCTTCCCACTCCCCACCATCACATATATACTTATAAAAACAGTACCACTACCGCAGCGACGTGACGTATTCGGAAGCCCGGATGGAAGAAGCTCGCCACCTTCGCCTCAATTTGATTCGCTTCCTGGAACGAGTCCAAAATGCCACTTCTACAAGTGGGCTAGAAGAGGGAAAGGATGAAAAAGAGGAGAAGCATCATTCTTGTGGCACATCATCCTGGGGTTCGCATGAAGCTACTCTGGTGTCGGCACATGCTGACGCCAATGCGACGGTGATAACAATACCCTGACCTATGCATTCACGACAATTCTTTAACTTTTTATAGGCAGCAGCCTCCTCGCTCAACTCCACCCCTGGCCCTCTACTAAGCTCTAATACCATTTTTGCCTTCACATTAGTCCAATTGCTCGCTGAATAAAGGTGCTTCGCGCTCTCGCTGATGACTTCGATACACCGAAGGCGATGCGGGCTCTTGCTACACTTGCTGCTGCGGGGGAAGCATACCTCTTGGCCAAAGAATCAGATTTTGCGGCGAGTGGTGCATTGACCAATGCTAGGACCCAGTTTTCAGTGCCACCTGAGCCGTTGGCGCTTTGCGCGAGGCTTGTGGCTAAAATGTCGACACTTTTTGGCATTGAATCCGTAGCAAGTGCTTACATGCCAGCCAGTGCCGAAACCTCCAATGCTGATGGCACTCCTGGCTCAAGTAGCAGCGGTAGCAATACAAGTGGCAGCGCTGGAGAAGCGTTACATGTACTGACCGACTTTCGGGCTCAAGTGCGTGCAGCTGCGAAAAGAGCACTCGTTGCTAACGCTAAGGCCGCTAAGGCAGCTAAAAAGGCGGCAGCTGCGAAGGAAGATGATGGTGCTTCACCCTCTCGTGACGAGGATGGTCTCAAAAGCAGCGACACAGTAGCAGCTTCTGCCTTAGCGCAAGAGTTGCTTGAGATGTGCGACAAATTGCGAGACGAAGTACTCCCTGAGAAGCTTGGCGTTGCATTGGAGGATCGGCCTTCAGGCAAAGCGCACGTGACCACCTTGCGCAAATAAAAGGAAGACACCAGCTAGGAGCCAAAGCCAGGAGCTGGCGAAGTACTGGGGCTAGTGATCGCGCTTTAAATTCTTCAATTGTGCTTAAAATGATATAGAATTGTGATTGATATTTGGGCTTTTGGAATCATTTGGAATATCGCTCATATGTTTGGCTGGTAATAATATGTCATGTCATGTCATTGTCATGGATATTTAGGAGGACGAAATTTATAATTCTTTTAGCGGTAGGTGCTAGCAAAGGTATATATAGATACCGTTGGTGCTAGGCCGAAAAGAAAGAAATAGGTTGAGTACTAACCATTAAAGTCTAACTTTTATTGGGAACGTCTGAGATGTGAGATGTCGTTGGATTGAATAATGAATATATATTAGGGGGAATTCATAAGAAAACCAACTTTTCCAAATCGTAATGAAAGTGTGATTTTTTTCGCTGGATAGTTCCAAGATACCCAGGATAGAACGAATTAGGCCGCAGCCGGACCTACAACCGTCTGCATGGTCATTTTTTATGGAATTTAAATACATATTTTTTTCAAAACAAAAAATACGCATTTCCCTAATATTTTATGGAAAAAAAATCTATTTGAGCACCTTGCTGAACTCAAAATAAAAAAAGTTTAGTGGCAATATTAATTTAAAATAGCTCATTACTCTACTGAAATACTCTCAAAAGAACATTTTAAGTCGATATTTATCTTTAACTACTACTTCGTCATGAAATTGGGTCACCGGATTATCACCCTTTTTTTTTCATATTGGCCGCCCTTGAGGCTTTAGGCTCAAGTTTGAATCACTCTTTTTTGGGCGCACGTAAATATTCGATTTAAACTTATACTTTTGGTGCCTTTGGAAATTGTTTTGATGATAATGTCGTGTTTTAAATCGGATTTCAAGGATCTCGAGAGGCCGAGGTCTACTGGTGATGATTTAGAAAATGCACCGTGTGGGTACAGCATTTACCATGAAGATGAACTCCAATGATGAAATTCGATGCGGCAATGTTGTTTGATATCAGCATATTACTGTACTAAAATCAACTCAATAGTTTGATTGGAGTCGATCTTCACCTACAAATTCAATTTGGTCATCTAATTGGGTCATCGAAATACCACCCTTTATATTCCATATCGGCCGTCCTTGAGGCTCTAGACTCAAGTGTGTATCACTCTTTTGGGGACACGAAAGATTATCCGATTTAAACTCATTCTTTTGGTGCCTTTGGGAATTGCTTTTATTAAATATTCGGGTTTAAATCGGATTTCGGGGATCTTGAGAGGCCGAGGTCTACTGGTGGTGATTTAGAAAATACACCGTGTTGGTACAGCGTTTACCATGAAGATGAACTCCAATGATAAAATATGATATGGTAATGTTGTTTGATATCAGCATATTACTGTACTAAAATCAACTCAATAGTTTGATTGGAGTCGATCTTCACCTACAAATTCAATTTGGTCATCTAATTGGGTCATCGAAATACCACCCTTTATATTCCATATCGGCCGTTCTTGATGCCTTAGACTCAAGTGTGTATCACTTTTTGGGGGGCACGAAAGATTATCCGATTTAAACTTATTCTTTTGGTGCCTTTGGGAATTGCTTTTATTAAATATCCGTGTTTTAAATCGGATTTCGGTGATCTCGAGAGGCCAAGGTCTACTGGTAGTGAT
>Ga0307982_1001453_pt1 | contig 19307 bp, 6 predicted proteins | sample OrgLakmetagen989_FD_201847 | JGI IMG/M metagenome (GOLD analysis project Ga0307982, IMG submission 201847) | Saline water microbial communities from Organic Lake, Antarctica - #989 | ecosystem: Environmental > Aquatic > Non-marine Saline and Alkaline > Saline | place: Antarctica: Organic Lake... | reverse complement strand
ATCTTGAGGCACTTCGCCTCGTGCTTCTTCGCCGCCATCGTACCCATATTCTTTTTGAAGATCAAGCAACTCAGCCTCTTGGTTGGAACTCTTCTCGAGCTCTTTTTTCTTCACATCCACCAGCTTAATGCGCTCATCAGGAAAGAGGGACCCGAGAGCCTCCTGATAGCGGTCCACTATTTCTTGCTCAAAGCTCTTGACACTGCCACGGTCAACGTCAAAACGAGGTGTCTCTGAGATTTCGGGGCCGCCATCAGAAGCTTCTGCCAAGCCAAGCCGGAATCTTGGTGTGCTAGTCTCAAGCATTGTATCGTTGCTGTCGTTATCAATTTCGAGTCCATCATTGTCATTCTCAGTGGTAGGCTCTTGAGGTGTCAAGGGTGTTGGTAAGGTGCCACGAGCAGTCGCAGGTTGAGAACTTCGAGCTGTACTGGCACGCGAAAGTGGTGTAAACTGGCCATCAAATGATGCTCTAGAATCTCTAGAAACGAATCGACCATCAAAAGAGGCCCTGGAATTTCTTGAACCAAATCGTCCATCAAATGAGGCCCTAGATTCAATCAAACCAGGAGGCAAGGACTCTTGCGATAGGTCAAGCCCAAATTGTTCCGAGAGCGACCTTGGGGCACCGTCCAAGACGAAACCATTTTGCTGGTCATGCACGCCATCTTCTCCAACGTTAGGAGTGCCGTCGCAGTCTGCGGGAGACATTACTTCCGAAAACTGTTCGGCCAGAGAGGCATTGCTTTCAGCAAAGGACGCATATGGGTCATACGATGCATCGTCCGTCTCTGCAAGCCCCAGCGCTGCCAGTGCAAGGCGCACTTGCTTTAGATCTGCAGTGACAGTATCGATGCGCGCCTTGCACTTCCGCATGCGCTTATCGGTGGCTTTAACTTCAGACTCAACAGCACGCCGCGTATCGTGAAGATCGTCCATGATCACCAGCTTTAGAATGTTTGAGCTGCGCAAAGCTTTACGTTGGTGCTCAAAGTCTGAAATGAGGGCAACGAGCTCGTTTTTGGCACCATTCGCGTTTATCTCAGAATTCGAGATGGCCTGCAGAAGCTTGTCGACTTGAGCACGCCGAAAATTCACGTACTCAACGAGCTGTGAATCTGGCCAAGACACACTCGGGAGCGGCCTACCGGTGCTAACTTGCTCTGCCTCCGCGGCCTGTACTTTTTCAGCCGCCGTCATTTTGGCCCGTTGAGCCTGCGCCGAATACGCAACATCGAGCTGGCCTTCCAGCCGAGCAATCATTTTCCGCCACTTCATTATTTCGCGCTCGCACGCCATGATGACGCCCCGGATGCGTCGCCGGGAGTTCGCCAGTTCAGCGTCTTGTTCCCTGATGTCTTCAGAGCCTGTCCAAACGCCCTCTTCTGTGGATGCGTCAGCCTGGCCTAGGGCATTTTGGCACTCACTGAGCACCTTGAGCTGCTGCGTCTGCTGTTGCATTTCCTGGCTAGCTCCATTACGATGCCTTTGCAACGTGTTCAGCTCAGAGCGCAGCAAGGAAGCAATTCGAGACAGGTTGCACCACTGCCGAGGCACAACAACTCCTTCTTCGCCGCGTATATCCTCCGCAGGAGCCCTGAATGGCTCTGAAGCAGAAGGCCAAAAGGGTGAAACAGCAGTTGTCTCCTCGGCAGACAACCGCAGGAATTCAACTGGCAGAATCGAGGAGCGGAGTCTTTCGCATATTAGGGGCACCTCCTGGTTGATTTTAATTCGCCGATGGCTTGACGAATAGGCATGAAGGCGGTCAGGAACTGCATCTGGCACCACGTTTAGAAGTGGCAACGGAGCTGAATCGAAGACATCGACGCCTGAACCCGTCGAATTTACTGGGGATTTCCACATTCGCGGCACTTTGGGCGGCGCCGTTTGGTAAAGCGCGGCGTAGTCTTGCGTGACGTTTCGGCGCAACGCAGCCTGAAGGAGATAAGCATCTCGCTCAAATTCTAAACGGCGCTGCTCACGCACAAGCCGCAAGTCGTTGACCTGCTTCTCTTCGCACACCACTAACGCCCTCCAGGCCGTGTTTTCACGCTTTTGACGATTGAATGTTGATCCTTCTCCTCGCATGTCCATTAGTTTTTGGGCGTCGAAATGAATAGATGCGTCATCTTGCTGTTTGCTCCAGGTAGAAAGCCATTGCAATGCCTGTACAAGCAGAAACAACGCACGAAATTGAACTTTAGGTATTAGCCACACCAACGATAACGACAATCGGCAAAGCATACATTAATCTTGCATACGAAAGAGGCCTCACCTGCCGCCGCCGCAAGACCTCAAGGTCACCTTCGTCCTCATCGCTAGGGTCTTCAATCCCATTCAGGCTTAACTGCCTTTGGATTCCACGAAGGAGTGGCTTTCCCGTGTTCTTTTGCGCATCCTCCGTTGAATCTGCTTCGTCGTCTTCCGGCAGGCGCTGTGCTTCCTCCATAGCGGCCTTCACGCTGGCCAGGCGGCGACACTGCCTCCTAGCTAGAGCCACATTTAGCTTAGGTGCACTTAGAGATGTAGATTTGGACGCGAACTGCCTTGAAATGTCTTTCTCGACCTCGCGGCTGCGCACTTCGATGAGGCCGTGCGTCACGTACCGCCACATGGAAATTCCCCCCACTTCATTCCACTGCATGGCCATCAATTCTGCACATTTGCTGAGCTCGCTTTGCGTTGGCGCCGACACCACACGTTCAGAATGAGTGCTTATCAGTGCAGCCACCTGCGGATTAGTCGCCACATCAAGAGCCCGGCGCCCAAGGGCATCGCGGCGGTTGACGTCAGCACCGCAGTGCAGCAACAACGCCACCACCTTAAGGTGCCGCTCCGCGAAGGATGCCGCAGCCAGGTGCAGTGGCGTGGAGCCATCTCCATCGAAGCTGACGAAGTCTACGCGCGCACCATTTTCGAGGAGCCGTTCGACGGCGGCTGCGTCGCCGCTCTCGATGGCTGCTAGCAGCTCCAATTCCAAGTCAGTCAGCTGTATCCGTGGCTTCGACGAGAGCGATGACGCGGCGTTCATCGACGCATCGTGTGCTGGTAAAAGAGACCGTACAGCTTCTTGAGGCAAGTCCAACTCAGGGCGATATCCAGCTAACACTTGATCGGCCAAATCATGCGCATGAGTGATAGCATTGAGAGGCTCGAGACCTAGAGCGCTGTTGGCTTCTGAACTTTTGGAGGTGCACCGGTACCACGCACGAAACACAGTGGTCATCAAGTGCTGGGCAGAATCGCGCTGGTGCATGTAATAGAATGCCTTCCAAGCATTGCGCCGGGTGCGAAGAAACTGCCATTGCCGAAAACAAAACAAGACGTAGTACTTGGTGAGGTGCCCGCTCAAGATGTACATCGACGACATGACGGGAAAAAAAGAATTCGGGTCAATGATGCGCCGCAACCGAAACAGCTTCACGAGCCTTGTGTTGTTCAGAGTTAAAGTCCACCGCCGTAGACCTTGCTGCACGCTAGACTTGGCCGCTTTCATGATCAAGAGCTGTTTGAGCTGCCGGAGGCGCTTCTTTTTTGGGGCCCATTCTTTCCAGGCGTCGAAGTACACCGAGCGACGGCGCAGGAGCCGGCCGCGGCAGCGCGTGTGACTCAGCCAGTACCACAAAACTTTGCGCTGTAGTCCGTCTTGGTAGTACTGCGCTGCATATAATATTCGACCCACGAGACCCTTCATGTATCGGGTGTACCACTAGACAGAAAAAAAAACAAGAGTGTGAGGCAACAAAGGAAGTTGGAAGAGAGGTTAAAGGGGTCATAAGACGGGGCTAGAGTAGAAAATCAGAACCTCTGAGGTCAATTTCGAATCATAGATTAAATTGTTCCATCAAAATTGGCTAATTACCCTCCATCGTCGAAGCTTATTGAGCTTAAAGAGACGGAGCCCGCGCTTATCCGCTTTTTGTTTCAACAACTGCTTCCGCATGTAGCTTCTCAACCATGCTTGCCACTCCGGCAACTCGGGATCATGAAAAGTGGGCAGCCGCAGCTGGGCTTTGAAACATCGTTTGTAAGTGACAGAACGATACCACATGTAAAACACGAGCGCCTTGAGCTCAGGCGCCCAACGCGCTTTCGGCATCTCAGGGTGAAGCCGGAGCGCTCGCTGTAGAGTTATCACTGCTTCAGTGCGGCAGCGCTGCCATTCTTTCACTTGATTGTGCCAAGCTCTGAGGAGCTTCAACAGCACCTGCCGCCGCACCCCGAACCGTAGCGCGTTGGCGCAGAGTGGATCTGGCGGGTCGATAGCTGGATCGGCGAAAAAGAGGTTCACTGCTGATATGGACAGCGAAGTTCGCCCAATCCGACCGCGGAATACTTGCCAGGTCACGTTTCGGATGCGCTTCCCGTCCACAACCATCTGCCGCCATCCATGAAACACCCACTTGCAAAGCACTCTTTGAAAGAAAGCCCCGGCATTGGAGGCGGCAGCCCACGCACGAAAATGCAGCCGTAAGCGTTTAGCTCGGTTTAAGCGCCATCGGCCTAAACGCTGCCGTTTCTTGCGGCCACGCCAGATAGTTTGCACCTTTATTTCAAATTTTGATTTATTTAAGATATCAAAAAAATGGATAGCACACTTGAAAACATGCTAGCAAACTGGGAATCGAGCCGTGCATGTGGCTTGATTCGTTGTCAAGTAGTACAGACAAAATTGGAATTTTGTACCTTGGTAGAAGCCATGTCAAACCTCGACGACTCGAGTTCGCTAAAAAATGCACGGTACTCGTTGCCGAATGGCCCATCCAGCCCCATGCCATACGTGTCGACGGGTTGGTCGGAATAGTGTCGCCGCCCGTCGTCGTCCATCGCTCTCAGCATGAGTGCTAACACTTCGGTCTTTGCCTCTGACGACGCTACTGTGGCCTGGGCGCGAGCGCGCTTGAATGACACGGTAGAATCAGAGTTTCGTGACGCCAACACTGCTAGTTCGTCATCGCGCTGCAAGGCACCATGCTCCCCGAGCTCACTCATCTTAGCGTCGGTCGTTGAGGCAGCAGCGACGTCTAGACGGGTTTCAATATTGTTCATGAAACCATTGAGAGCTGAAAGTTCATCAACCCACGTGGAAGAATCCATCGTCCTCTTTTGATTCTTGTATTCGTTATCACTGTTGAAGCATATCAGAACCTTGAGCAAGGCATTTACTGTTACTGCTAGGGAAGGCGTTAATTCTCTCGAGAGCTACTGGCGCGTTGCGTTGGGAAGTAAAAGTAGTTTGTTGGGATGCTGTGTCCCACCCAGCAGCTCCTCAGTTCACTTCAGGATCAACGACCAGAAACCGTTGTTGTCCGTTGAAGTGGACATTTGGTTTTCTCCGCGTGCCAATCAGGGCGACGAGCGGAGACCGTTTGACACAACTTCAAAGTTGCCCAGCTTGCACCCTTGCGCCCACCCGCAGTCTAGTCGAGCTCAAGGACCAAGGAAGGATAAAAACAAAGACAGATAGATAGAGAGTTACTGAGAGCAATGCGCTTGTGTGAAAGCGCGTCTTGTTTTTCTGATTATTCGGGGTCGCAATCACTCCTCGTCATTCGTAAACCTACGTCCCAGGGTCCTCATCCGTAGGACCCTGGGACGTAGGTTTACGAATGATGAGGAGTGGGTCGCAATGGGGATGTCTAGCCTAAGCCCTTTAGGCCACAGGGGAGGGGAGGATGTGTGTGCATGAAAGATCACGAAACCGTGCGTTTGTGCATTCCAAAGATATTGTGCTAGGGTATGTTATATCACCCCCCTTCTTGACCCTTTGGCCCTTCGTTTAGACTACTGTACTTACATAAAAGAAAAAAAGAAAAGCCCCTGGTTCTCCCTGGTTGAGCTGGGCGTGAATTAAATTTCACTTTCGTTTATATTTCTTCAATTCCTTTACATCCTTTTTTTCTTGAATTAAGATCGAGAGGCTGTGAGGCTCTACTACAGTAGCAAGAGGGAAGGGTGGGTGATTGAAGGAGGGTGGTTCATTTGAGACTAGTGGAATAAATTCGTGCTGCTTTAGTGCTCGAACTTTCGCTAGAACAAGCGTCTCCGCTGGTTGTAATTCGCCAATCGTTTTATTCTTAACTAGATTTGGATAATCGTAAATCAAAAGAAATGCATCTGTAAGGTACAATGTACAATTCGAAGTGTGGTTGTAACTTTTGATGTAAATTTAGTAGTGCTCTAGCGCAGCTCTATGAAAGAAAGTGCGGTGGGTTACCCAAAAATTGTACTCATAGAGGCATATTTGCTCTGAGCACACTGCCTAAAGCTATCGCGATTTTTACCCATACTCTGCAATTGGAATAATGAGCAATGTGGCACATTGCCATGGCATCATATGAATTTTAGAATCCAAAAACCGAAGATCGCGGTTATCTTCCATTTGCAAATTGTTCTTGATGTACGCGCGATCCTTCTCATGGTCAGAATTTCATCCAATTGTGGTATAGTTTCCCAGATTTGAGTTGGATTTTGGCTCAGGACTGGGAAGGTAGCGAATCAGGAATGCCAGATGGCAGTGGAGTTGGGGTGCCTGAAGGTAGGGAAGTTGGGACACTGGAAGGAAGCAGACTTGGGGCAGCAGAGGGCAGCAAAGAAGGAAGGCCAGAAGGCAGCGGAGATGGAAGCAGGCTCTTCACTTTCAAGACGTCCAGGTGCACGTGATGGGCTTCTAGGATGGCTGGCGCCAAAAAAGTCACACGATAAACTGATCCAGCAAAGCGATTAGTGCTCTGCCTGGTTACGACAACGGTGCCCGCCGTTTCGAGCTTTTGAAGTGCATCCTGGACCACCGTCGCAGAAGAACCAGCCTTTACTTCATCAGTGATCTCGCTTCGCCTGCCTCTGGTAACATTCAGAACGAAGTTGGTACCCGCCTCAAGAGAACTAAAGCGAACTTCGTGCACGACATCTCCAAACCCTATTGGATCGGCAAACACAGCAGGGCCATAACCACGCTCATTTGCGGCCATCACGCGTACTAAAATCGGGACGCCCGGGCGTAGGCCCTCAATGCGATACAAATAAGTGTCTACATCAGACGTATTGGTAATGGCATCCACCACAGCTGACCCTGCGGAATCATCAAATGATGTGTCCATATCCCATTGCACTTGATAACGCAGTACTAGAGGTCCACCCGTCGAAAGAGGCGATACCCACGACACCTCAAGTGAAGTGGGTGAAAAGACGGAAACTACTGCGCTCGCTGGAGCCGCTGGCAATTGTGCAGTAGGATGCGTCGACGCTGGAGCCGTCGCATAGCTGCTCCAGCCGCGAGCATTATACGCGCTCACACGCACTGCATAAGAGTTCTTTGTGGAGAGGTCGTGCGGTGTCACAAAAGTGGTGGCTAGTCTTCCTTTTGTGATTTCAGATACCTCGAGTTGTACGCCCGTGCCCAGAAGCAACCCACCAGCTGCTGTGGTGCTGGCGCGGGACCCTCTAGAACTGACTAGTATCGATGGCAAGTCGCCCGTTTGTGAGGCAAAAGTCACCGACCAATACCAGCCAAAGTTTGAAATTGGGGCCACAGTGGACTGACGGGTATTTTGTTTTGTCACGAAGACTTCACTTGTCACGGTAGATAAGCCGCGGAGAGCACTCTCTAAGACGTTTGTCGGCGCGTTCGCGTGAATGCGGCGCGTACGCTCCCCCATAAATTCCAAGAAGAAGAACCCATCGATGTCTTCAGCTTGAGCTGTCAAAGCTACGCGTTGCACCTCAAAAGGGGCCTCAACGATAGACGCACCAAGCGGTCGTGTTTGAATGCCTACCGTTCCGCCTGAAAATGTCGCCTTGGTACCGCGCAGAGCTTCAGTGACGACGCACGCACCTTGGTGTCCACGTAGAAGTGACGCGTCCGCCACAAGGAGCGGCTGGTCTCCAACAAGGTCTACGAATGTAACACGCCAAGCGTAGCCATCCATGTCACGTGGTAGTAACACTGTCTGCTCCACCAACACGCGGCCATGGACGGTTGGCAGCGACTCAAGCGCCGCACCCAGCTGCTTTGAAGAGACATCGTGCGGCAGGAGCCGCGTAAAGTGGCCTTTGAAAGCGAGCCGAAAACTACCAGCCATTTCAGTTCCTTTTGTAACACTAGACTGAACTACTTGTACTTCTCGCACAACAGCGCTGGCGACATCCCATTCGACTAAGTATTTTTCAACAAGCAAGCCACCCGTGTTTAGCGGTGGTTCCCACGTAATACGCAGCGCGTGGTTGCTTTCAGCAGCCGCCGTGACTTTAGATGGCGGATTAGGCACCGTGGATGGATAGGCCAGCGCAGGTGACGAATATTGCGATAACCCATACATGAAGCCAGCTCCGTTCCATGCCGATACACGTGCGTGGTAGCCTTCACCTTGAATGAGCCCTGGAATTTGAATTTGAACGGAGTCGCCGACGATGGCATCACCGCTTAGTACTATCTCGCCACGGTATTTGTTGTCAAGCACGGGAAGTTCCCCAGTTTCCATTGTGTCAACCTGAATGCCAAAAGTGGCCGCAATTTCGGAGCTCCGCACGTCGGAAGTGTCACCAGAGAGCAGCGGTTGGGGTCCAAGAAGATCAAGATAAAGTATCACCCATGACCGCACACACACAGCCGCTTGACATGCTGGAGCCGCATCAAGTTCGTTTACCACCACTTTTGCCCCACCGCAGAGCGACGTGATGGCCACGGCCATTGCTGAGGCGTTAATGTCAACAGGAAGGGCCAGAGTAGAGAGGCCACTGCGACGCAACCGAAACGAACCAGCCAGGATGGCATGATTGCTAGACGAGTAAAGTGTTACCACGTGTGAAGCAAACCCTTTTAGGCGCGGGACGGATTTAGACACTGACACACGACCTGTTTTACAGTTGGTGCACCTCAAAGCATGCATGCTTTGTGATGCGCCATTTGGGGGGACAATATCCACATCGGGTCTAAATTCGGACGCATGCAAACTATCGTCGATGGCCAGTACAAGCGAGGGTGCGCCACCGATGCCCCCGTATTGCCCACTCAAGGTGAGAAAGGTGACGTCCCAGTTGTGACCATACGCGCCGTTTGCCATCATCGACTTTTCTGTGCGAGTTACTATCACATCTCCAGCGGTTGGAAGGGATTCAATTGCATGCTCCATCTCGGCTGCCTTCGCATCAAGAGGCAATGCGTTCGTTGCAAACCCACTAAGAGCCACACGGAAGGTTCCGTACATAGATGACGAGTCACATGCCGTCTGAATGGTTTGGATCATGTGCGGAGAGTATAGCAAATCTTGGGGCGGCGACCCGCTACGGGCTGCTGTGAGGCCTAAAGGAGCCCATTCCACGAGGTACTTGGTGACTGGAGCACCCCCGTTATCGGCAGTATGTGGGAACTGCACTAAAAGCGATGTCGCGGAAGCCCCCGGCATTAGAGATACAGTAGAGGGTGGGTCTGGCGTGCGCTTTGGAGCTTCGCTTGGCGATCCTTGTGGAAATCCCGGCATGTTCGAGTATCCAAATGAATTATAAGCGTAGATGCGCACGAAGTAAGGCAAACCTTTGGTCAGCGAATAAATTGTGTAGCTACATGAAATGATTCGGCATTCCAAAGCAGGATCTGACACGGGAACGTGATGCGTTCCCAGTGGGGATCCTTGAGCACTCTCAAATCCAGCTTCGCGGTCCCACTCTACTTTATACTTGGTGACCGCTGCTCCGCCGTCTGAGTCGGGGTGGTTCCAGTAGATTCGAAGCGAGGTCTCCGAGTTCACCGTAAGTTTTACATTCAGAGGCGCATCGGGAATTTGTTTCGGGACAATTACGCTTGGAGGATCAGAAAATTGCGGCCGACTTTCGCCCAAAGCATTTACAGCAGAAACGCGTACAAAGCACATTTGGCCTGGCACAAGCCCAGTGATGATATGATTCACATAATAGCCTGGTTCACCAACAGGCAAGCGCGTCTCCGTGAGCCCGACGGCTTGAAGTCCTGGAGGATTGACTCCGTATTGGACAACAGCGGACTCAGAGGGTCCGAAGTACCGCTCGTTCAAATAAATGACTCCTTGTATATGATCAAGTGCTCTAATTTGTAAGACGCTACCATCGTTGAATCGAACAAAATCGTTTGCCGTAAGTGGTGACGCATCCGAAACATGAGCCAATTGCGCACCCCTCTCCACTACTGTATGTAGTGATGCTTTCCATCCTGGAAGGTCTGGCAAAATGCCGTGGCCAACGGCTGAATAAATGCCACCACCTTCGACGTAAAGTCCACTACCATCAACCTGGAGGGACTGCCCTCGTGCTGCAGGGACTTCTGTAAGGAAGGTTATGGTCCATTGGTACCCGTATCTCCCCGAAACAGTGGTCACCGTTCGAACTACCGTCACGTCCCTGAGGAATGGTATTGCTTCGAGAGCGCCTTCAATCAATTGCTCTGTAGCGTCATGCGGAATGGGTGTAGTGGCGATTCCGTCAAAAAGTAAGTTAAAAGTACCTTCAATAGAACTTGATTGATTACTTGCGCTAGTACTGACCTCCAAAACTTCAACCTCGTCCCGTCCTGGCGCTCTCCAATTTTCTACCAAAAATGCAGTTATCGGAAAGCCATTACTGTTCACAGTCGCAGGAAATGTGACACGAAGAGAAGTTGAAGACTCACGAACGGAAACCATTTCTTCGCCGGCTGGAATCGATGTAAGCCTGATATTTCCATCTTTACTGCCTAAATTAAATTGATCGGGCGCAGAACCGGGCACGAGTGACATAGGAGCTGAAAACGCACCGGATCCAACACCAGCTTCATTGATAGCTGAGACGCGGATAAAGAAGCGGATTCCAACCTGAACACGAATTGTCAGTCCATAGTATTTGCCAAACATTGGATGCGGCAGGCGAGGAGATGAAACTTCCGATAACGGCTTGCGAATTTGGCTACTTAAGTTACTTTCAACAAAATCAGGGGAAGTATTCCACTCGATCAAATAAGCTGAAACAGGGGAACCTCTATCTTTTGACTCACTCGTACTTGTCCACGTCACCATTATCTCATCAGCTTTATGTCCGCGCTCAATTTCTACTAGTTGAGGAGGGTCTGGAACGGATATAGGTTTGATTTGAACGGGCTTTGAGGGGATTCCAAAGTCATTTGATGGATTCCGTGCTCTGACACGCACCAAGAATCCATTCGGAATAGATGAACTCTGAATTGCGTTCTTGATGGTGTACGTATACGGTGCTCCTTCGCTGACACGGTGCAATCCCCCAGTCCACGATCCTCCACTAGAGAGCGTTGCGTTGCCTGCGCGAAACAGATTCGGCCCGTCGGTACACTTTATCTGCGGGCTTATCGACGTATTTGGTGTGCCATCATGACAGATGAACACTGAAGTCGATGCGTTGAATGTTAGACCTTGACGTGAGGACATCAAATTTGAGGGATCAACCTGCAGGGGTCCTAAATTTCCGGTATTCGAAATGAATGTAATACGATATCCCCACGCTGATCCTTGTGGCGGCAAATTGTCCAGACGCTCAACATTTACGTTGCCAACATCTCCCAGATACTCTAGTGCCTCTGTGATATTACTCTCAGTTACATCCCAAGCGAGAGGAAACGGATATTTTAATCCGCCAGGGGAAGTGAGCCACCAGACGCCACCGTCGATCACGTCTGCGAAGATTATAGACTGCACTTCTGCTTGACCGTAAGCGCCAGGAGCCGCACTCCACCATTCCACCTTATATTCGGACAAGCTCTCGCCACCATCATCGTCTGGAGGGTACCATTGAACGAGTATCTTGTCCCAATCTATTATTTGGAGGTTCACATAGGTTGGAGGTCCTGGCTTTACAGACTCGGGCCGTATAGAAAACGGAGACCCCATAATTGAATCTGTGGCGCTAAACAGTCGATTGGGAGGTATTACCTCGTGCGCTTGTGATGGACTCGACCACATGAGATGCACACATGCATTTCCTGTGCGCTCACGCCACTCAAGAGTGATCTCGGTCAAAGTGCGCTCAGTCATATTGATCATCCCTTGATAAGTTATTGGAGCATCGTCACCTTCGGCTCTTTCGTCAAATGCATCGAATAATAGCTTTCCATGAAGAAAGAGCCGTGCACCGTCATCAGTGCTTACACTGAATGTATATGTTTCACTATACGCGGCTTCAACGTAGCCAGCCCATCGAGCACTAACGTAATCTCGTCCAGATGGAGTAATTATGTCAGTGTCAGCCCAAGCAAAGTCCACGGAAGCATCGATACGTGAGAGCACCGCGTGCCCGTACAACCACCGGTTATTGAAGTAGCTGGCATGAAGTCCGCCAGGTTGAGCTCCCACAACCTCGAGTGCATACGTTCCGACGCGTGGTGTGTCGTAAGTAACTTCATAAAGACCACTTTCAAGATGCAAGACATCAGCGCGCACACTTTGAGCACCAGCCAAGCGGGCAACAAAATTTGCTCCAAGAAGACCTCGAACAGTCTGAACATCAGAGCCAACAGACCAACCCTCAGAATGGTTGTAATGGGTCGAAGTTCTTGGACAATCATGCTCAACTGCAATCCGAACGCCTGTTCCACTCAGTCGATATCCTTCAGCATAGAGAAGTTCTAGATCTCCATCGACTGCATCTATCTGAATGGTCCAAGAGTGCGTGTCAAAAGCTCCGCCATTTCGAGCTTCTAAGACAGTTACTGCATGCACTGACGGAAGACCAAGCAGTGCTTCTACTACCTCGTCTCGCCCTGCGTTGTGCTGAATCGATGATGTGCGCTCACCCTTGAACTCAAGGTAGAAGTCGCCACCAATGTCATCAAGAGCAGCCATGGTGACTGTCTGGACTTTGTAAGCGTCACAATTCAAAATTTGAATACGCGCAAGATTGCCTCCAATATCCGAAAGACCAGTACCGTCCACCATAAGCGCAGGAAGATCCCCAAGGCCGTGACTGAACTCGATTATGTATTGATAGCCTATGCGGTGACCGACGGCACTTTTGCCTTGCTCAAAGATTTCTATGGAAGCATTTGTCGGACCCATGTACGGAGATGAGAGGACGAGTGAATAAGGGGACTGTGAAGATATGTCACTGATTGCGAAGAGAGGACCAGTAGTGTTGCCAATGCGAATCCAATCTCCAATTTCGTAAGTACTACGAAGGTCCGATGAAGGAGTTCCAATGAAGCTGCCATGTACGACTGATAGAGTTATTTGAGAGACCAAGTCACGAGCAGAAGTGCTGCTCACTTCAGCAACACCAATCCCAGGCAACTGCAGCAGTTGCTTTTTTAAATCAGAAGGCAGAATATTGTATGGCACGGTAACACGTCTTTCATGTTGTCCAAGTGTAAATGAGCCACGAAGCCCCCCAGACGCGAAAGTTTCCAACACCTGACGCTCCGCTACACTACCTTGTTGAACACGATTCCGGAAACGGTCACGTGCTTCCACCATGAACGAATTTGGGTATTGATAAATACCTGTAGCCAGACCATTTCTACCAGCAATATTTGGTTCGTGGGTTGCCGTGGAGTGTCGTGAGCTGAGGGGAGCGTAGTCTACAACTGCCTCAAATGGACTTAGACCATCTGAGAAATTAAATCCTGTGCCGCTGATTCCACTTCTTCCACCTAGAACCGAGATTGAACAAGTCGTTGAAGTTTCGATAGTTTTTGCGACCATCTGAGGGAGATCACCATAGTTTGACATGTGCTCAGCAGTGTGACCTGTGGAGGGCGTAAATTCGACTCGCCATTCGGACTTCGCTGGTTTGTGGGGAGTATGGATAACTTGCCGTTCTACTAAAACGGAACCTACGCTTTGGAGCGCTTCAAGAGCATTCTGCACTTCAAATGCACTAGCGTTGGCTCTCAAAGAATGGGTGATTTGCCCATTGAATGCTAAATGAAACGCGCACTCGGAGACGGATCCAGTGAGCTGCACGACCTGAATTTCGTTCATCAACAACCGGTCTACCCAAGGATTCGCCTTGTCCATCACATTTTTATCTTGAAAAGTTTTGATGTGCTCCATGACCCCATCTTGGACAGTCTCCACGGTGAGAGAACCCTCAAATTGCAATTCGATGTGCGAGGTTTCAACAGCAAGCTGCGGTATATCGCCGACCATCGATACAAAAGTGACGATGAATGTCCTTTGCATGATATCAAACGCATGATTTCCTTGAGAAGTCTCCCTAACCTCAACCTTACCAATGACAACGAGCGCACCTAAAGCATTTGATATATCTTCGGCAGAAGAAAGCCATGAGAGTGGCGAAGACATATGATCGAAGGCAACTAAGGCATACTGACCGTCACACTTTTCGACTCCATCACAGGTGAGCACTAGGAGCTGGCTCTCTTGAAGTACACCCATCATGACCATAATTGTATGTTTTCCAGCAGACTTCGGCTCGAAAGTCACATGATATGTTCCCTCATCTTCAGGAATAACACTGCCACCGATTTCCGGCGGAAGCTTTCCAGAGCCATCTGCTGTAGTTGGAAACGCTATCACCTTGAAATTCTCAAAGGATGATAACTGGTCGTTCCCCCATGCATCCTTTGCCTGGATTGTGAATGCTGACATTTCGCCAGCTTGACCCTTGACTAGGCCTTTACCGTAAGCTGTGGTGAAAGGAGCGCTCGCGGGGCCTGGAGATACGTCGACCTGAAATGGGGCACCAGTGATTTGTATAAATGCAGAACCCCAATTCTCCACTATGGCAACCACTGATGCAGCATTGCCTGATAGATGATGGGTATCAAGAAGGGGTGCCGCGAAATTGTGTGCAATGAAAGATAATAACCAAGAGCATGCACGAAATGGTTTGCTGCAATTCTCTCGCTTGACATGGAGGTCCATCCATGGAACTGCGGCATTCTGCAGAGCAAGGACTACATCATCAGCTGAGGCATTAAAAGCGATTGGAAGACTTTTCCATTGTTGTTGCGCTTCGATAATTTGAAACACGCCATCTATGTGGGCGCCACCAGGAACGACCGATGTCGAAAGCCGAAGTTGAATTGGGGCAGCAGGCACCGAAATAAAGAGATTGTACGTCCCACGTACATAGGGTTTGTACGACACAACATACTGACCACCTGTGCTTCTTGAGCTGCGATAAACAGAAACAACTCCACTATTTCCAAGAAAGGGTGCATTGAGAGGGACCAATTCATTCGAGAATGGCGCCATTGTTTCGATCTCAAAAACCTCGTCTCTCAGAACAACGATATCGCCCCGCTTCAATTGCTTCTTCACGTCAGAGTTGTTTGCATATACGTAATTTTTACCTTGAAACACTGTAGCATATCCTAAAAAAGTCCAGAGTAAAGGCTTGACATGCGGGATATACTTTATTGCAGTCCCGTTGATCCTCTCATTCGTTCGTCCGATCTCAGCCCAACCGCTGACACCAATCATTGAAAGGTCCCATTTCTCCGAGCCCCTATTAAAGATGTGATTTCCTTGTGAATCGCGTGCTTGAATTGTGAATTGGCATTTGTCCATAGCAGTACAATTAGACAGACCACTACCAGTAGCCGATGATTTGGATGCATCAACTTCGCCCGGGTATGAAGCAACATTAAATGGACTATTGGCAGTATGCCTAGAGAAGTATAGAGCACCAGGAGGGACGATTGACCTTGGAAAAGTGCTTGACTCCCATGAAAGTCGCATGACGGCTTCTCCCCTTTCACTCACATACTCTATAAGAATTGGATAAAATTTTCCAGCCTGCATCTCCATTTGTACTGGTATACGCTCAATCATAGAGCCAGGTCCTTCATCAATAAGAAGGACCTTGTCAATGCTGAGGCGAATGTGATTGTCCGCTTCAACGATGAAAGAAATAGTCCCTGTGATTGGAGCCAAGATTTCACCAGCCCAGCGTACACTGAAGTAATCCACTGGAAACAAGAGATCTGCTGCTAGCGGTGAAGCAAGCCCCCAAGTGAAGTTGATGCTAGAGTCAAGCTGAGTTGAATCACACTTTAGAAGTGAGGGGCCGCACCATGCAGGTTCATGGTATGGAAATCTGTGATGGTCGTTGTTTTCCAGGTGTGCTCCAGTAAAGTCGGCGCGCGTGAAATAAGTTGCTAGGAGCCCACCAGGGCTTCGAAGTAAAGATTGCAACGTGTGAGGTCCAGCGAATTCTGTGGTATATGAGACAGAAACTACCCCATTCGTATTTGGTATTTGTTCTGTAACTGCACCATGAAGTGTGGACGTGGAACCTGACGGCTGACCACTAAGCGAGTGTGCTGTACCATCTACTCGGACTAATAATGAATAGTCAGAAACGAGTGGGGCTAAAATGAGGTTTCCAAAGCGATCCATTGATTGAAATGTAAAGTGTTCAATTTTTCCGACGGTTACTAAGGCTTTTGCAGTGTGCAGGACACGTTGTGCGCTTAATCTAGCAGGGACAACTTGAACGGCGGTTAAGACAGGTGAGAAGCCATGATGCATTCCGACGCCGACACCATCAATGGTGGCACGTATTGTATAATTTCCGACGACACATGGGGTATAGGTCACCTCGTAATTCCAAGAATGGTCGAAAAATCCTGTAGCTACAATAGAATCAATACCAAAGGTTCGTTGTCTTGTTGATACATCGACGCCTATCATATAACTGGATTCAATCAAGAGCGAGGGCAATGTGCCAATATGATGAAGTGTAATTTCGAGCACCGTAGTATGCAATCCTTTTTGGCATACTGTATTGCTCTTTGAGCCGCTCGTTTTTATTATTACTCCTTCCTTCAGACTTGGATGCATGTGCGTCAATTTATGCTGGAGATCATGGACCGATGAATAGGCCTCTATCCAGAGTTCGCGGTCAAAAAATGATATTTTGAATTTTGCATTAGCCATTTCCGTATCATCGTGCACTTGGCAATTGATGGCATAGAATTCGTTCATACCTATGTGAGCAACCTCTTCGCTGCCAACACGTGACAATGTTATTTCGACTAAAGCGGTATCGAGGCCCGGATCATCTGCGATGAGTGGATTACCTGAGGTTCCAGTACGCACTTCTCGCACAAAAATATCAGCTGGGCTCAGTGAGCTGTAGATATTGTTGTTAGAGACCAATCCCGAAGAGTCTACCGCAAGTAGAGGCAAATCTCCGGTGTGGAAAGGGCAAGATAGATGTTGGGAAGAAATGTTCGAGTTTGTAGCGCATTCATTTTTGAACTCCACTGTCCATATAGGAAGCGACACTCCATGGTAAGCAACTTCATCTTTCCAAACGTCAATATTCCCAACGTTCGGGAGCGCTTCAATATCTCTTTCAACTTCAATTGCAGCAGCAAAGACTGAAATGGAATTCGTTCGTTTGCTTTCGTACTCCAGTTGAAATGTTCCACTGAGAGGATGCACGCCGTCCACAGCACCATCATGTACATCGACAAATTGATCGATCAATGCGTATGAGCCAAGTCTATCCGTATTTACATCGATGAGTGGTAAATTACCTTTAAAGTCATCGAAGACAACGAACAATTTTGTTGACGCTTTAGAGCAAATTTTAGATGTGCCCCGTAGCTGATTAGCTGAGGGGACCTCATGCATGAAGACAGTAACAGAGGTTCCAAGTAGTGTTTGCAGATCATCGACGGATGCATTCGCTTGAATATACTTCGTAGTGATGTGTCCCGGAAGAGAAAGTGTCCAATATCCTAGGGCTGGGGCGCTTGTGTTGACGATTGAGCACTGTAAGACTTGCACTTCATTTCTTACTGGAGTGACTCCTTGCACTATTTGCGACACTATATTCTCGGTATTGCTTGAAGAGAGCATGGGCACGTTGCCTTGTAGACCCGTGAAAGTAATTTGAAATCGAGTAGGAAGATATTTCAGGTCTAAGAAAGTAGTTACTTTGACAGCATTCGCTCCCAAAGTCGGAATATTGTCCAAATTATGCTCAAGGTCAGTTGAAGAGGAAGTGTTCGTGAGAGGAACTGCAAATCCACAAAAACTTAACGAAAAAGGGACGAATGAAACGACAACTTCTTGAACTTCATGCACAGGTTCCACCACGGGGGCGAAAACTTGTAGCGTTTGCCTCTCTGGGAGGCGCATGTCGCGCGCTTCAATTGCAACCAGCAAAGGCTCACCAGCCACGCCTCCAACGAGTCCATTTCCTGAAAGAATTGAGCTTGGCGCATGCATGGGGCCTTCTTGAAATTCAACACTGCGTGGACTGCCATGAATGTGATCGCCATCTACTGAGGTAATTGACAGCTCATACGTACCTGCGTACCATGCAGTGTATTCTACTGGATAGAAACCGCCCCCTGCAAGCCTCGCTACGCTGATTGATGCTCCCAATGAGCTCGACGGTGCGGTCGTGAACATCCCCGAAAGTCCTCCTCCATTTGTAGACTTTTGATGATGTTCGTGGAGATGAGATTGAAACGTTATGGTCCACTTATAGATTAATGAGTTACCACCTCCACTTGTAGAGTTATTTCCATGTGATTCAGTCCTGCTGACTTCGACACGGTGGCTATCTTCGTGTGTCATCTCAAGTACAGTATCCATAGCAGTCGAAGATATGTCGTAGGGCATAGCCGCAGTGCACTTACCAGCGAAACATATCTCAAAGTAGAGGTTTCTCTCTCCCATAGCTTGAAAATTAACTATTTCAATCGTGACCACATGGACAATAGTCGAAGTCAAAATTGTGTAGTCTTGGGGCCCTGTGAGAGAAACCATAAAAGCATCCGATGCTCCATCATCATAAGATGCAGGATCTCCATATCGAAGATTTCCAAAGTAGTCTCGAGATGAGATTGAAAATCGGTTGGGAACACCAACAATGCCTACAGACAAGCCTGCAATACTGGCGCGTCTTTTACCAGAAAGAATCGTAGTTGGCATATCTAGAGCAGAGCAACTTGCAGCATGTAATGGCCCATGGAGAACTTTTAGAGGAGGCGCACTTAATGAGCAATGCTCCGGTGGGTGGTAAGATTCTATTCCAGCAGAACCTCTTTGAAATAAGGTGGCCTCATGCATGTTTGACACTTTATGTCCATTCGTGCAAAGCAAAATACTTTCGGAATCATGAGAAGCGTCTACTTTGTAGGCCCCTGATATCGGGATCGAGTATGTAACCGCATACGAACCGTTGGCGAAGTCGTAAGTTTCTGCCCGGTATGTGAAATCGGAGTCTTCTACATTTTTGAATAGCACCTGAAATTCGTCACCACCAACGCGTTTGTTATTTCCATACGCATCTTTCGCCTGAATATAAAAGCGTGCAGTTTCACCCGCCACTGTTTCAAGAATATTGTC
>Ga0307982_1001452_pt1 | contig 19319 bp, 19 predicted proteins | sample OrgLakmetagen989_FD_201847 | JGI IMG/M metagenome (GOLD analysis project Ga0307982, IMG submission 201847) | Saline water microbial communities from Organic Lake, Antarctica - #989 | ecosystem: Environmental > Aquatic > Non-marine Saline and Alkaline > Saline | place: Antarctica: Organic Lake... | reverse complement strand
CTAGTGCAGTCGCCGAGCACGAGTAGTTGTGTTGTTGGCAAACGAACCATGATTGGGCGTGAAGCCATTCAATGCGCTGAGCACCAAGAGGTTGGGGTCAGCATGGCCAACAATATCACATTCAGGCAAGAGCGCGGCCGCTTGCCTCAACAGCGCTACAGTGCACCACGATTTCGGCCGAGTGCCCTAATTAAAAAAACGCAACGAGGAGAAGTGGTCCAGTGGAAAGTATTCAGAGTGAAATTAATACTTCCAAGAAAAAGAATACTCAGGGGAAATGAAATATTATATTCACTAAGCTAATCCTTTAGTTGTGTTAACCTTGGCGGAACTGTAGATGGCCGGTGAAGGTACGTCAAGAGACACGTTCCCCCAGGCACTCCCACTGCCAGTACACCACGGGTCTTCACGGGCACTGCTCTTCTCATTCAAGGTGTCGCCAGGAGATCCTGCGCCAGTGTTCCCATAGAAAGGGTCACCGACGACTGGACGCCGCAAGCGCTCTCTCTTCTCTCGATCGGTTGAAGCTTTCTCTGGCAGCTCTACGTGGCCACCGTTGCCATCGCCGCTTGGATCCACTGACGCGTCTGGAAGAGTCGTGCCTACATGATCCCAGCACACCACAAAATAAGTCATTGAAAAACTACGCTTCGAGCAACTCAGCGGTTTAAGCAAAAGCGGTCATTGCGAAAGAATATTGTCAAGCATAAGCAGGCCTCTTCGGCTTTTTTTAAGTACCAGTGCGCTTGCAGGTGTTGTCAAGTTGGGCTAGCCGATAGCGCAAATCGCGCGTTAAGCCCTCGGGAAAGCCATCTAGGAGGCACCAAGAAGGGGTTCGAGAGATGAGCCAAGGGGCGAACAAACCATTGAAAACTCGTAAAATACTTCGAGAGAGGGTGGGAGGGACAATTTAATGCACATGGAGTCTTGAGTAAGGTAGGCAGCAACTACAACTGTAACAAGCAAGATCGCACCACGGTGGAGGCGGCTGAAGCGTGCTGGCGCGTTGGCTAGAATATAAGAGAAGCCTGCTGTACATGCCGCGGCGAGAGAGCCACAGGCTGCGAGCCGAACTGTCCATGCTTCTCGCATCAAGGCCGCGGTGGTGGCATCACGGCCTGCGTCATCGTCGTTGTTGTCTGCGAGCCATCTTTTGGCGTCGCGTTCTACGGTTGCACAGGAAGGCATTGTAGGGCCTAGGTGCTGCTCATGGTGAGTGATAATACACACGTGCGGTGCTTTCTTTTGGCCAGCTTGATCGTCGAGAGTCTGTCTGCCGAGCTGCACGCTACCCACGCCAAGCATACCCGGTATTCCGAAAGCAAGTAGTACACATAGCCTCGAACATAGTCTCTTCCGATTATGCATCATTCCGATAAGCAAATCTGAAGGAAGCAGTAGAGCTGGATGGCCCTTGTTATTACTCTGACACGCCTTCCTTCTTGGGTTGACTGCTTCCTATCTTTTCGGAATTGTGCGACTCGCCTCGCTCGACAAACTGGCCATTTTTACATTTTTACGGCATTCGTAATAATGTCCGAGCTTCCGGCTTCCGGTTTTCGGCTTCTGGCTTCCTCTCAAGCCTTCCTGTTGTACTTTTCTCTCATCCCCACAGAAGGGCCAATAATCTTGGCCAATCTCGAAAGCAATTTCCTCCTCTTTTCCTCCTCTGGTAGGGTGCACAATCAAAGCGAAACAACAAAACAACAACGGTAAAAGTTGAGACTCGACGTTGGTACTTGCGCAGTTTGGTTCAGGGAGCGCACACTAGATGTCGGACGAAGACTTGCGGTTGCGCGTAGTGGAGCTGGAAGACCAGCTGGCGGCTGCCCAGGAAGAAATCGATCGGTTGCGCGACGATTTGGAACACCCGGACCGGACACGAGAGAATGAGATTTATTCCCTGGACCGCCGAGCACAGCTCTCAGAGACAAAAAACAAAGGTGCATGACCGCAGATTTAGGAGATCGCATTCTTTAAAGTAAAGCATTACAAATAATACGGCGCCCCCGGACCGCTCTTGGCATTTGGCGCTTTCTCCTGTCGAATGGCTGTGAACGCGCTCCCTATATGCCTAAATGGGGGGGCACCCACGCGCTCTTGAACGATTGGGACCGATGATGCCTCACTTTGCCAAGCTTGAGATAAGAGCACTCTTACTTAAAGTGCAGAACTTACAGTTGAAATCGATTTGATTGAGCTCAAATTTCGATTATTGTTCATGAAGCCTGACTTTCCTTTCTATGTTGTTGTGTATGCACTGCCTGTTGATGGGACCGCTGTACCCTCGATCCCTCGCGTGCAACCATCTACACGTGCGTCGCCTCTGAACACGCGATTATATTCAACTGCAGAACATTCAAATGCGCTTTCTTTATCGGCGAAGAAAATCATCAACCTCGAGCAGTCCATCAAGGCATGCACAAACTCACTTTCTCTCGTCTTTTTGCACTTAACTGTCTTGAGAACTGTAGCCTCAAAACTTTTCGCCAGAATGATCACGTTCTTTTTTGACTTCCTATTGCTGGTTTGAGACCAGTAATTAAATCATCAGTAAAACGACATATCCTTATTTTGTTTGAACTATGCCTGCGATCATCTGTATCTAACTGCTCGACTCCGATGGCTTGACTGCACGCCTGCTTCTTGCTTCTTCGTTATTTTTGGCAACAGGCGTACAAGTTTACGGCCAAGGACGTCGCGAAGTGCCTGGGCGATTGCCTTCACGGAGGCGCGTCGCTGCCGGTCACAAAAGAAGAACTTGAGGACATGTACAAGGTAACACTATTATGCACCTCTTGGAAGTTCAGTTACATCGCGCAAGGAATTGCGTTCGACTACACATTTGTACGTCCGCATTTATCCTTTCTTTTTATGTGATCTGCGACATTAATAATATTCTCAGTTGAATGATTTGCATGCGAGCAAAAAGCTCTTTTTTCTCCGCACATGCGCACCCACACACTCGATCATCCATGATTATATGCACCTCAATAACCACGCTTGAACTGTGTTCAATTTCTTCGTGTGTCATTACCCCCAAAAGGCGGTGAGCAGCGCCTCTCAAACGGCCGCTGACGCCACTCTAGCGTTGCGGTTGGCGGAGCGAGTAGCGTCTATCTTTAGCGTGCTTGACAACGAGCTGCAGCAGGCTCTTGTGGACGTGCCTCCTGTGTTGAGGGAAAAGGTCAACAGAGCACTTGCACAAGGATATTTCTTAACCAGGGCCTTCCCTACTGCTTCAGATGTCTTCAAGATTACTTTGTCCTACCTGCACATTCGCCTTCACTGCTTGTCCATGTATCATTTTCTTGGTTCCCTTCTTCTCATGGTGCACGTTTTTGCTACTCTTTTCCTGTTCCTAGATTCGAATGATTCCCAACTACGAGCAGGCCATTTACGAGCACAAGCGAGGCGCCGCGCAGGTGACTGCGGACCTGCAACGGCTCTTGTCGTCGGTGGAAGAAGCGACTTTGCACTTCGACATGGAGCTGCAAGCGGTGCAGCCGGAGGGGGGAGCGGACTACTACGAAGGCGGCGACGACGACGACGACGGGGGCGGCGGAGAATACGAAGACGAGTTCAAGCCCCTCACTGTGAAGTCCTTCTTCCGAACGTAATAAAGCGTTCAAAGCCTAAAATGGTGGCAAGCGGCGTAGTTGCCAGGAAACGGCGCAGTGTCACGCGATTCGAAGAGAGAGATGAATATGATATTCCAGCTGCGCGCTGCGCGAACGAAAAACACAGAACGAGCTACAAACTACAAAAAGGCTGGGTGTTGTCAAAATTAAAATTGAGACCTGAGAGCTAAATTGAATGAGAGATTCGTGGCTGAGATTCCCCCAGCGCAGATTAGGAAGTTTTCTTCATTGGGGATATGGCAAAAGTGAATAAGTCACCATCCGAACTGCGCCGAAGTTCAAGATGAATCCATTCTTCGTCCGTGAAATCCGTTTTCAATTAGTGTTTACGTACTATATTAGTGTAGTCCAATTTCGTAAGACAGGTTACTGGGGTGTAATAACAAAATTTCAGATCCGTTGGATTACGTGGTCCTTTTACTTGGTTTCGTGTCGACCTCTCGTCCTGCATTGTCCAGTCCACGAGGCCTCGGCGAGAATGGATGTGCTCTCGAACCCGCTTGTGGTGAGCCCTTGTTGCAAACCAGCTCTCAAATTTAGCAGAGATGTGCTCACGATTGTGGAATTAATCGAGGAGTGATTTCTTAGCCAAGGCGTCACTGTGCTGCCACCAGGAATGGCTCCTGCGTGGGAGAGGCCATTCCTGCCCACATGAAACACGCCCGACTGTCACTCAATGCATCCATAGGGCAAGGAGTTAGCAAGTTAGTTGGGCAGCTTGAGAGTATTGAAGTAGTGCTAGTTGAGCCCTCTTTAGAACGATGCATGCCTTTTTTGCTCCTAATTTCTCTTCCGCTTGCTTGCATATGGCTTCCTCAAAAATCAGATTGGTGGGTGCGCCACAGCTGCGGCTGTCGGCGGCATTGCCTTCTGCATGAGCAACAACTCGAAGGTGAGCCACCGATCTAATGCTAGATTTAGAGTAACCTTTTTTTTAGACGACGAGGATTGGTCCACAAGCTCCTAATCTTACGCATTAGATGAAGAGGTGCGCCTTCGTATCGTTTCGCTTTTTTTTTTAAATAATAATGGTTGAATGTGCATACATGTGACTTTTTAAACCCTAGGACGCTCCACGGGCTGAGACAGCTGCACCAGCCAAGGTCAGTGGGCAAAAGAAAAAAGCTTCCAACAACAAGAAGGAAAAGAAAGCAGCGAAGGAGGCTGCGCCTGCACCAGCGCCAGAGCCGGAGCCAGAGCCTGCTCCCGAACCAGCTGCCCCAAAGAAGAAAGCCAAGAAGAGCAAGGGCAATGGCGACGCGGCTGCCAAGGCTGCCAAAGAGAAGGAAAAAGCCGCTGCTATGGAAGCAGCTGCAAAGGCGGAGCGGGAAGCGGCAGCCGAAGCCAAGGCGGCAGCCGAAGCCAAGGCGGCAGCCGAAGCGGCAGCCGAGGCCAAGGCGGCAGCTGAGGCAGCCGCAGCGGCAGCAGCAGCAGCAGCGAAGGCGGAGGAAGAAGCAGCAGCGAAGAAGGCTGCCAGCAGCAAGAAGTCGAAGAAGAAGAAGGCCAAGGCAGCTGCCGCAGCGCCTGCAGCGGAACCGGAGGCACCCTCTGCCAACGGCAGCAGCAGCGGGAGTAACGCGGCCAGCAGCGACGACCGGTCTCTGTGGCAGGCAGCGGACTCCTCCTCGGCCGCTAATGGCGCTGCAGACGCGTCCCAGGGAGTGGCTGAAGATGAGGAGTGGTCCACGGTGAAGACGAACCGCGGCAAAAAGTCGAAAGCAGCCGCTGTGCAGGCAGCCGCGGCGGCACCCGGCAGCGGAGGCGGCGACGGCTTGGACGAGGGCGGCGGCGGCGGTGGCAACGGCGGGCAGCCCTCTACGGTGATTGACCTTGGGGTGTTCGTGTCGTCGGTGATTGGCAAGTCGGGGTCGACCATCAAGGCCATCACGGAGCAGAGCGGCGCGAAGATCAAGGTGGGCGACCGGGCCAAGGACGGGTCGGGCGGTTCGGTGGCGGGGAGCAGCCTGTGCACCATCACCGGCGACGAGGTACAATGACAATGCCATAAGCTAGCGCACAACTATTTTTAACATTGAGAGTAGGGAGAGATTCTGGCATGACGACAGCCTTGAAATGCGTTACATTTGATCAACGTGAAGGTCGGGTTGAAGGCATGTGGGCCGATCTGTATATGGAAGAGAAGCCCCTCCTGAAGTCCTCGTCTTCATCGTCTTCTTTGCTCACCTCAGTCTTCCTCTTTCTTCTTCTTCTTCAAACTTCTCGTGTGTTTCTCTCTCCACATTTTGGCACGGGTTCCCAGATGAGTGTGGCAACGGCGGCAGCCCTCATCACTGACATTTTGGCACGGGAACAGGCCGCGAAAGATGCACGCGTAGAGATTGTGCTCGAGGTATAAGTTCAAGCGAGGACATAAGAATATCGCTACTCAAGTTCAAGAAATGGTTTTCCTCATTACTTCTCCTTATGTTAAGTTTGTGAGTGAAATCTGTCGAAAAAGAGCTATTTTTGCATCACCATCCTCTACTACTCTGAAGTGTGCAACTTCTTTTCATTTTTCACGGTTGTATCCTTTCTCACCCTTCCAATGATAACAACTCTTTTCTCAGGTGGGCAACAAGATGCCGTCGGTGATGGGCAAAGCCGGCGCCACCATCAAGAAAATCCTCGCCGAGTCGGGCGCTTCGGTGTCGCGGGTGCCCGGCGGGACGGTGGGGGTCTCCGAGGGCCTGAGCCTCAGCGGCCTCCCGTCGCAAGTGGAAGCCGCCAAGAATTTGGTGGAGCTGTACATGGCGGGAGGGCCGCCACCAGAGTGCCGGGAAGAGGTGAGCCTCGGAGCGTTAAAAGCTCTGGCCGAATCCATCTTCGTGGCTGCCTGCTTTTTGTCTTTTGCCAGCTTTGGCGTGCATACCATCTCTGCTCTTTCCGAGCACAATTTTGCTTTGTTTTGCCGCCTTCGTCCTAGGCTTGACATACTTGCGTGTGTGCGTCTTGGCCTTTCGAACCTCTTTTTCTTTTTTCTTACTCATCTCTCCCTTCTGCTGAATAACAAGGTGGAGTTGGGGTCGGAGCGCGGCCGTTTCGTCGTGCTGGGCCCAAAAGGCGCCACCATTCGCCAAGTGCAAGAAGAAAGCGGCGCCAAGATCAACCTCGAAGCCGGCAAGACTTACGTCGCCGTAGAAGGCGACACGGCGCAAGTGGCGGCTGCGGTGAGCACAGATGATGCCAAGAGTAGAAGGATGAAGACGTGGCATGCCTAGTGACGAAACAATGCCGACAGAATGAGCCGAATGTTTGCAGTCGAATCAAGCAAGAAATACGGGCTTTTGTGTATCCTAAAAGTGTATTTCTCCTCGCCCCTATGAAGTGTTGCTTTCTTTGCGTTTTTTTTACTTTCTTGTTAGGTCGCCACCTTGCAAGCGTTGCTGGACGCCAACTCGCAAGTGGAGAAGATTTCGGTGAAAGGGCCCGACGGGAAGTCCCACCTCGCTGCCATCATCGGGAAAGGGGGCGCGGTGATCCGGAACATCCGGGACACCAGTGGGGCCGCGGTGGACTTGTTGAGCGTGGAAGACATGGTCAAAGTCACGGGAAGCCGGGAGCAGGTGGCCAAGGGCGCGGCCATGGTGCGCAAGATCCTCAACGACGAGTTCACCCCCGCCCACGCCAAGCTCGGCAAAGGAGAGGTGTGCGAAGACGTGGTGGTGCCGGTGGCGGCGGTGGGGATGCTCATCGGCCGCATGGGCTCCACCATCAAGAACATCAAGGAGTCCACGGGCGCGAACGTGGACGTGCCCAAGGGCGTGTCGGGCCCGCAAGCCGACGCTGAGGTGCCGACCACCGTGGCCAAGGTATTCGGTCCGAAGGAAGGGGTGGCCAAGGCCGTAGGCATGGTGCAAGAGCTCCTGAAGAAGCACGACGAGCAGAAGGCTCGGGACGCCGCGCGGGCCGCGGCCAACAAGGCCCGGGCGGCGAAAGACCTGGCTGAAGGCAAGGAGCCCGCTACTGCTGGGAAAGAAGGAAGCAACAGCGGTGATGGTGCGGACAAGAAGAAGGACAGCGGCAACGGCAACGGCAGCGCAGTGGCGTTTTTCGGGGTAGAAGAGGACAGCGACGAGAAGCACGACGGCGACGACATCACTTTTGCCGGGGAAGGCTCGGCCGGCGCCGGTTGGAATGCCGAGCCGTCGGCTGGCCCGCCGGGCCTGGCTGCAGCACCCGGGTGGAGCTAAATGAGTGGAAAGGAGAAGCGAGCGGCGGCAGAGAGAAGGATGAAGAGGAAGAAAGGAGACGCACGTAGTTGCTGCAGTCTACACTGCGCCATGGAGATGCCGTCTACATATCGGGGCTGGAATTAATTGCCCTCGCTGCTGCTGAATCGTGGGTACTGGAGTACGAGTTTTCGACGTGAATTTCTTCAGTATCGACTTGCCTCGGATCGGCACGGGGATTTGTTTGGGAGTCGAGCACCATGAACAACTGCCGTGTTTGAGTTGTTATACCGGAGTTGCTTTATGACAGCAACACACACAAGTTCCTTTTTTGGTAATACTTACTAGCGCAGTTGCAGTATCCTCAATAAAAAAAGCCAGTTATGATTTATACCGCACTTTACGTATTTACTAAGAAATCCGACTACGACAAAGAAGATTTAAAACCAACAGCAGGCTGCATCAAGGTCGCATGGCCCAAAGAACTCTATGATCTCGGATGCGGAAACAGGTTTGCGTTCGAAATCGATGATGACCAAGACCTAGCGCGGATAATGAAAAATATCGTCGGCAATTGAAGTGAATCTCGTAAGACATCCCGTTTCATTTGGGGAAGATTACACTTCATAAAATAGAGCTCGCGTCTCGTGTGTATAAGGCAGCTTCCTCCGAATTCAAAGCGCGCAACACATGAAACCGCGAGGCGCCCGAGCTTTCGTCTGATTGTGACATCACGCACACGCACAGCCGTTGCTGTGACGCTGTTGCTGCTGCTGCTGCTGTATCTTTAGCTGAATTGGGTGCCGCTGGAGCGCTAGCTTCAGTTCCAGCGGCTGCTTCTGGCGTTATAGGGCTGGGCGCAGGCGGTGGCCCACCCGCGAACGCGAGCTGAGGTGAAGGTGGCCCGCCGTTGCGTGCGAGGGTTACGGTGCGTCTTGTGGCGTTGTAGCACAAGCGAATGTGATCCCGGCGCTGCCAAGGGGCTACTGCCCACACAGGCACCTGATTTCAAAAATAAACAGCGATAAATCGTCTCGAGGAAGTTTATTGGGCACCTACCTCTCTCTCAGAGCTCTCTTAACTATTTGAACAGGCTGTAATCAAAGAACGAGGGTAAATGCATGCTTCATAAAAACTGCAAATGACGCACTTGGTCAGCGCCATCCATTTCGCCGTCGCTCGAAAACGTGATGGCATATTCAGGTTCCTGGGGTGGCAACGGCGGTGCACTTCCGCTTTGAGCTGCTGACTCAGCAACCTCGTCAGCCTCTGTACGATAAGTGTCGCGGCCCTGTTTCACAACCAAGCACAAGCACAAGGATTCCGCGAAGAGCATTATCAATGAAAACGCTAGAAGCCTAGGAAATAAATACAATGAAAGACAGCAAAAAGTTTTATGAATGGTGTCACAGACTATATCATTTCATGTTTTGATACTCTCCTTTCGTGTCCTCTCAACCGGTGTCCCCAAGCATATCTTATTTGACGACTTCATAGAGAGGCACCGTAACTACCTGAGATAGGAAGTAATCCACACCAACAAATTGCGCTATCATAATTTGGCAGCCCCCGGGTGGTGGCGTCACTTCGAGATCCAGTGTAGCTGTTTTGAGAATAAGGAGAAGGCGTGAATGCGGACAATATACGGGAGTAGCAGACGAGTCATGTTCGAAGGTTCAGTAAGATTGAACGACTCACCATCCTCATCTATTCCAAAGGTAGGCTCAAGCAGAGCAACTCGGTGCGAGTTGGCGTTTGAACTTACAGTTCGTCCGTCATCACTCACTGTGAAACAATCAACCGATGGGGTACGGAAAGAGACTATTAAATCAGTTAGATCGTGTGGGTTGCGTGCACCTATCGAGAACAGCTCAAGCTATTTCTGTTTAGAATTAGCATTCAAGGTCTCGACTTTGTTTACCATCCCAGTCGTTGCTGCCTTGTGTGAAGCGAAACTGAGTGTTCGATATTGCGACGTCGGGAGCATCAAGTGCTGCCATTTTTAGATTTGATCACGTATGTTAATACGTACTATTTAACTATTTATACGTAAACGAAATACCGTACACAGACGACTATAGACTGCAGTAGTCATAATCGCAGTTTGAGTAATTAGCTTGTGCATAGTGGATTACGGAGTACGAGATACGAGGCCCTCGGCGAAAAGGGTTACGAGTGAATAACAAGGAAGGCATGTCGAACTGGACGGCGATATCAGTGGTAATCGCGCTTCTCTCTTAGAAGCGGAGGCCGAGAGCACCCATAACGGGGTGTCGTTTCGGTCCTGTCACTTGAACCGTGTGTAAACCCGACGAGTGCACGGCTGTCTTGCGCGCTATTGTCACGATTTGCTGTATTTTTCCGCGGCAAAAAGGGCACACCTATTTCACAAATCAGAAGGTATAGCGTTGAGAAAGAGGGAAAAAACACTCAGGTTCTGGGCAAGGATTCAAAGGGGAGTACGTAGGAGGAGAGAGAATGGAGGAGCACAGAACACGTGCGCAGCAGTGCAGAACAACGAGAAGAGCGGCAAAAGAATCCCTCAAAGAGGTGAGGTATCTATATTAGGCAACAAAATGCCCATTGGTCCTCTGATAGGTAGGGCTGTAGCACACTGAGGCTGTAATCCTGAACGGATGAATGCGTGGATGCACGCACGCACCTCGCGGTGGGCAACAAACGTGTCCATGGCGCACTGGTAGCAGACGCCCCCGTGGCCACAGCCCAAAAACACCGCGTCCGGCTCGCGGTCGAAGCACAGCAAGCAGAGGCCCGGCACGGCGTCTTCCTGGGCCGCGAGCTCTCTTCGGAATTCGAGCTCCAGAATCTTAAGCGTGTGCGTACGAGTACACCAGACAGCACAAAGAAAAAGACAAGCAAAAGTCGTGAACAGGAATTAATCACGTTCAAGGAGAATGGTGACCTAGTTTCGAACGAATTCTGTGCTCAAGTCTAATATTTGTCTGAGAGAACAACTTACTTTCTGTTGTTCAGCCTCGAAATTTCGCACCACCAGCTGCTGCTGTTGCTCCCCGTGCGGCGGCGGGGATCGTTGTAGCTGTGATTGCTGCTCGTGAGAGGATCCTGTGTTATCATCTTCGCTCCTCGCAGCCAGCAGTGGATTTAAGCTCTCGCTTACACTGAGGCAAGCAATGGTGGCGCAGTCATGAGTGCCTCCGTCGCTGCTGCTGTTTGTGGTGCTGTCACCACTGCTGCCGTCCGCGCTTGCTCCCATCGTCGTTGGAGCGCTAGCAGTTGCTCCCGCCTCTGCTGCTGCGGCTCTCTGCTCTGCGGCTGCTTTCTCCTCGGCGGCTGCTGCCTCTTGCGAAGGTGCCGCTGCCATGGCTGCGTCGGTGGCCGCCGCAGCCTGGCTCGGGGACATAATGCCTGCCCCCACTAGCGCGGCCGCAGCGGCTTCGGCACGGGCACGGGCAGAGGCTTCTTCTTCGTGCAGCTGCGCTGACGGTAATTCCGCTGCTGCAGCGTCTTCCGCCGCCGCCGCTGCTGCCGTTGATCCTACCGCTGTAGTTCCTGCTGTTGTTGCCTGCTGCTCCGTGTTCTCGGCGCTTTCTTCTGCTAAAATGCGGGCCGCCAAGGACGATTCCGCCGGGGCAGCACGAGCATTGCTACCACTTCCAGCACCTTCCAGAGGAGTCGATGCTCCGGGCGCCGCGCCAGATCCTGCGGTCTCCCACGGGGGCACCAGGTTCAGCTGCATGCAGAAGGTGGTGATGCGCTGCGACACCGATGTCGCAGACGAGGGGTCGAAGGGCGACGGAGGTTCGCAAGCAAAGGAATGGCAGACCGTGCCGTCGCCCAGGAGCTTTGCTTTCTTCAGTCCCAAACGTTGCAACTCCTGGAAGTGGCACCGGATTAGGGGGAAGCTTGTAAAGATGAACGCATGTCAAGGCAGCAGGGTTGTCGAAAGGACGACGAGCACGCGCAATTTTACTGTCCGAGGGAGTTCACTCTAGAGCACGGTGTTCGCGGGATCGGGGTGCGACAGCACTATACATGCACGTGACGAGCTTCAACGACACAAGAGCTCGTTTTTGCATTCATAAATGCACTTGGCTGTAAAATTATATTCTTGTGTGCTACTCGAGGTGCATTTAAAAAACTCGGGTACCTCTTCCGTTGGTCGGGAATACGAAGGGCTGCCGCCCTCAATCCGTCGAATCACCAAAATGACGGGCTTTTCCGCTGCCTCGTGGTAAGATTGGGCAGCCCTGTGCAATTAACGCAGAATAATCCCGGATTGATTTAATCAAACGAGAAGATAAGGTCTAAATGCCTAGGAGGATTTGCTAGAGCTGTGGCATTTGTATATCAATTAAACGTTGGGGCGAGCCCTTATTCCATCTCTCTTTCCCAATCCCTAAAGCCATCCCCAACGCAACTTACTCTCGGAGCGCCTCGGGGTCGACGGCATACGTGGCATCTTGCATCATCATCTATTCAACCAGTAAATAACGTGGGTGAGTTGACAAGCACGCGCGTGAAAGGCCGTAATGTTCATCAGCCAGAAAAGGTGTAACTGGAGATGGGAACACCTCTTCATCGTCGAGATTTTCAAGGGCAATGCCTGTTGTTCCAGCTCCAATGACAGCAAGCAAGACGAGAAAGAACATCCTTGGCGCCGTGGGTTTGAATGATGTCCTCCTGTGCCAACCTCCACCGACGACCTAAATACCTAAATGTGTCCTACTGCCCGCGAGGTGGAACCTTCCCCAATCATCAATGCTGAGCATGCTGACTGACTTGTGCACAGGGACGCGCACGACAGGTGATGAGAAACAAGAACCTTCTTGTCTTCTTGTCCGACACTCATGTTCTCATGTTGTCCATCAATCACCGAGATTCTCATAATTTTAAGTGTGTATCATGTCATCGTGTGATCGTGTCTTCCTTCTTGGAAATCTTTCGTGAAACATGATGTTGTGGAGTTACGGAAGGGCATGTGCCGTTAGGTGCGCCATTACGCCAGCATCGTGATTTTGTTGTGAAAATCTCTTCAACATCCTAGAATTAAGCCACTCGCTCATGGCTAGTGATACGGAAAGCGATGAAGAGGTTGTCTTCCCATCTGACAGCGAGGAAGAGACAGAAGCCGATGGAATCGGTGCAGTTGCTGATGAGTGCTCAAACGTTGCTCCGACTAGCTCACCGTCGATGACACGGCAAGTAAGCTATACAATGGTCATGGGCACAGAAGAGGTACTTCGCATGCGAGCCATGATGATCAATGATGTAATTGAGGTTGGACTCAATGAGGAAGCTGCTACCGATCTTCTTGTCAAGTGCAAGTGGAATTTGGCTGACACGATGGAGGGCTTACTCAACGCGACATCTTCATCTGATGCGCCCTCTTCTTTGCCATTGCCTTTGACCACTACTGAGGCCAGCGGAACAAGCCAGCAAGTTAGCGTAGAAGGCTCTCAGCATAGTACACCGTTGGTCGTCCGTTGTCTCGTGTGTGATGAGCCACCTCCAGCGGTTGACCTTGGGTGTGGGCACGCTTTGTGCAGCGAATGCTGGAGCACTTACTTGAGTACGGCCCTGCTAAACCGAGGCGAGGTAATTAGTGTGTGTTTCGTGGTAAAGTTCTGCTGGATCATGTGGTTTTGCATTCCTCGCCAGTGGGTTCGTCCTAGCTTCAGCCTTAGAGGCCCAAACTCTGGTGTTTGCTTTCTAGCCTAGCCTTCTAACCCGGAACAATTTCTTGTCCTGCTCTTTTGAAATAGGCTGTCGTCAGTACGCCATGCTTCTACACCGATGGAAAAAGACCATGTCCACGACGCGTGCCAGTATCTCTTTTTCAGCAGCACTTGCCACCAGAGCATTTTACCCTGTTTCAAAAAAGATTGGCTTCTGACTTTATCGCTGGCCATTCAACTCTAAGCTCTTGTCCTGCACCTAATTGCGACCTCGTCGTGAGGTGATAACACTCACTTTGGTAAAATGTGTGATTCAATCGGGATTGCCGGCATTCGCGCAGGGTATGTTACTTCCTTTAACTTACTGTCTTTTTGACTGTCTACCTATAGATACGAGAAGCTTTCCACGCGCGACGTCACGTGCAATTGCGGACAAAACTTTTGTTTCAATTGCTCCGAAAATGCCCATCATCCTATCGGTTGTGCCAAGGTAAGGCGCTACTTGGTACTTCCAAGACCTTAGAAGCTTTCTTTCAATTTCACACGGGCGTGGCCTATGCCTTCTGCGATCTAAGTAAGATATCGCGTGACATAAGATACTTGTGGCGATACCTTCAAGTTACTTTCCTTTCTTTTTTTCATTTGTGAATGACGGCGCATTTCAGGCCTCCAAGTGGCGACAAAAGGAAGTGGGCGAGGGCTCTACGGCGAGCTACCTGACCTTGCACACCAAGCCCTGTCCAAAATGCCACACGCCGATTGCAGTCCACGTGTGCGATGCCAAGTGCTCCAATGCATGCCAGCAGAAGAATCGGCCGGTAAAAGACGAAACGAGAAAGGAAATAAAAAGGGTGTGGTTTGATAATTCTGCTCTTATCGAATGGCGAAAACACGAAGTCTTAAAGAAGTTTAGAAGTTTTCTGACAAATGTGTAAGGTACTTGTTTTTTCAGGCCTTCTAGTAGCTCACTTAATATATTATCTGTTCTCCTCGGTATCTCTTTCTTTCTTTCTTTCTTTCTTTCTTTCTTTCTTTCTTTCTTTCTTTCTTTCTTTCTTTCTTTCTTTCTTTCTTTCTTTCTGTGTACATCACAACGAAAACAACAACGACGACCACATCGTAGGCGATGGGGGGCTGCAACCATTTCACGTGTTCTTGCCGCCACCAATTCTGCTGGCTGTGCATGCGCGATTGGAAGACCCACGCCACGGCAACCACACCGGCGGCTTCTACAATTGCAACGTGTTTGCGAGCGACGACGTGAGATAATAGGGAATGGAGTCAGTACGCTGTGAACTCTGAGGACTTAGACGAACTACAGTGAAGTACCTACTCGTTGATTGCTGCCTCAAGTCTTTTCTCTTTTACTCGCATTCGTTCGCCGTCTTCTTAAACGTTCTACACCCCCGAGCCTTCTTGTGAGTTTTCTTTCTCTCTACTTTAATTTGGTGTCATTAGCTCCTCTTCGTACTCGCGTATGCCTCAGCAGTCTAGCAAAGCACAGGGCGACCTGAAGCCAGAAGAAGCAGCACGAGAAGAACTCCGGAAAGAAGCTCGCAGGTGTGTGTTGACCTCGTTAAGTGTTTCAGTCTCATCTTTCATGAGAGCAGTTGCTGTCCTATTTACTGAAGGTCTTTTAAGCTCCTCGAAGGGTTTGGCGTTTACTCCTTCTGATTTTATGCCCGTGAAAATAACTTTGGCTTCTTTTTTTCGTTCTTCTGCGTCAATTTGCTATTTGCGATGTACTACCTACTAGGTACGAGTTTTACTATGCGCGCTATCAGCAGCACCAGACCGGCGTCAAGTCGCATTCGGCACTCCTCCACCTCGCGCGAGGGGCTGCGGATATATTAGGGCAAGCGATCGACGCTTCAATCACGAACAACAGCCAAACTGCAGGGGGAGTATCGTCGCCTACTGTATTAGAGCATGCTGGACTGGGAGGCGGGTTCAATCAGGTGATGGTGTGTTTCTCTGAATACTACATTCGTGAGGTGAGCGCTCTATTTGGAAGTGTGCTTCAGATTCAAGGAGTACGCCATCTAGAGAGGGAGTGCCTCAGGATTCCAACGGCAATTGGCATCGCGGGATTTGTCCATCTGTTCAGGTGAAGTTTCTAGTGGAGGCAGCGGACCTCCTCGGAGACGCTCGCAGAGTGCTCATGTGGACCTATGCCTACGCGTTCTTTTTGCCGTCGGAGCACGCCAACCGAAGGTGGGGCATTTAACAAGTGAAAATATTTAGGGTTTCATTGTTTGCCTTCGTATTCAGTAGTGTGTTTTTGGCATTTCTTTTTGCAAGTAACAATCTGCGTTCTTTCTTCTCTTGTATCTATCCTCAAGAAACTACCTCAACGACAACTTCCTTTTTCTTTCTGTTGTTGCTTGTGATTCCACCTTCAGGTTACTGGAGCAGCAGCAAGGAGACTTGGAAAAGTACACCAACCACGTGCACTCCGAAGTGGTTCGTTTCTGTGAAATTAACGCCTCTGTAGAAGCCGCTGCCGTAGCCAGTGGTCACGCTGCGCTCCTGCATGGGTCGTGGCAGTTCAAAGCGAATTTCACGACGTACACGGCGGCTATTCGCAAGTTTGTGGCTGGGCTGGAGGCTCAAGTGAGGGCGTGGGAAAAGCAAGAAGAAGTCTATGGCGCTGACGAGTTGCCTACAGGGAAGATTGGTGTTGGAGCGGAAGCAGGTTTAATGAACCGTGCTTCGAAAGCCGAAGAAGAAGATCGTGGGGGAGAGATACTTCCAAGAGAAGACTGGCAGTGTCGCCAGTGCACATATCTCAACACACATACCACACACGCGAACTCCTGTGTCATGTGCAGTGCGCCTCGGCTTCTCTTGGGAAATACTACTGGATTGTCCGAGTGAAGTGCCGATTTTTAGTTCAAAATTAAATCAAAGTCACAAGAAGCCATAAATGTGACATAAATTTTGCTAGGTCTATTTCTATATTGTCTGTTGTTGCGCAAACGGGGCTGCTGGGATCCCCGAGATACCCATTACCCATCGACTGCCTTGGTTCTTACGGTTCTTGGTTTACACTAGCTGAGGCACTAGCTAGGCAGCTAAGCTAAGCAGGAGCCAATATAACGACCAGCGATATAAAACGAGCAGAAATAAGTAGAAGAACGCACGTGTACTACTGCAACTATGCTATGGATTTTGCTAGTACTCTCCACGAGGGCACGTTCTTAACTTTTGTTGTTGTCCTTTAACCTTTATTTGGATTTTTAATAAGCCTGATCAGACATGAACCCCAGGAGCTAAGAGGCCTGCGTGGCCCAGCTAGAAAACAAAATGGCGCTTGCCTTGGCTCTGTGTGCGGTGCTCTCTGAATTCATTTGAATGCTGGTCGCGTCGTCGCGGTCAAAGACATTTCCCTTGCACCCCCTGATGTTACATGTTTCAAGGCGCGTGCGCCTCTAGTCTTCTGCTCGAAGGGTCCGCACCGATTGCGAGTTCCTCAGCGCCTCAATGTTTGGGTACTGGCGCGACGCGCGCGCTTGCTCTAAGAACGACCCCGCCTGTACGCCCACGCAAGGGAAAGTGGTCCCGACCAGAGACGCCACGCACGACACCAGTTGCGACACCGCCATGATTTGCTTGAGCATGAACGCCAAGAGCAGGCCATCTTTCAACCCGGGCACGGTCAGCGCCGGTCGGTCCAGCCAAAACCAGCGGCTCAAGATGGCGCCATATGCCGACGCAGGCAGGCCCGCCGCGCCGGTGTCCTGGTAGAGCCGAAACTGCACGTGGCCGTGGTCGAGGTACAGGAGCAGCAGGAAGCACTCCGACGCCAGGCAAACCAGCGTGAGGACGGAAGGAGCTTTGGTGGCGAGGCTCAGGGCCAGCGGGGACTTCATTTCCAGCTCCCCACAGTCCGACGCGAAGAGCTGAAACCAGCAGGCCGAAAAGTCGAGTGCTAGGAAGGCGAGGAAGAGGCCACAGTAGTCGCCGTGAAAGAGCGCCAGTGTCCCGTACAACACGAGCGCTTGCGCCCGGTCTGCGAAAATGCTGGTAGCTTCCCCTAGGAAATCGTGCACGTGTGCATAGAGCACGCATTCGCGCTGGCACAAGTCCAGGAGCAGGGCGAACACCAGCGGCGCCACGACCTGAAGGGGGTGCGCGCTGGTGGTGTCAGCACTGAGGTTGGTGTGAAGGGCTGCGTAAGCGGCAACTCCAATGCACATCAGCCGAGCCGTCACTGCAAGGAGGCCTAGCGCTCGCCACACGCTCTGCTCCCGTGCTTCGTCCAAGGGGCCAAATTCTTTGAACGCCCCGTCGTCGGTCTTAGCTAGGGCCGACACCATGGTGTCGTTTTCGTCGTAAAGATACATGCAATCGCCTTCCGTAGAGAGCACGGGTTCGTTGCGGAGGGCGCCTCGAGGGGTCTTCCACAACAGCAAAGTCGTGCGACCGTCTTCTTCTTCGAAGGCCTCGAGGCTCTTGGTGCGCCCAGGGGCACACACTACCTTCAAAAAGGATTTGGGCGCCACGACGACGTCTTCTGGAAATTGCAACTTGCTTTGCCTGCCCTCGTTGCACATGCAGTACGCGCCCATGTTCACGGGCGACCACGTCATGTTCTCAATGAGCACCCAGTCCTCGTGCAGATCGATGTCGTAAATGCGAACGCCGTGCTTGGCGCTGAAGAGAGAGCCCACGAAAGTGGCACTCCAGCTCAGCGCCCGCCGCTGCCGCTCGTAGTAAGGGACTTCCACAGTGCGGCTCAAGCGGCCCGTTTGAAAGGCATCCATCATTGACGGACGAGGGCTTGGCGGTGACACCACTTCGCCTGTGCCATTGAGGTCTGAGGAGCGCTGTCGCCTTAATGGAGACGCCATTCAATCTGATGTTGCCGTATTTACGCCCACGCCACCTAATTTTTTGAAAAAGACAGTTTGAGTGCATTACATTGTAACTGTGGATTATGGTGCTCTTGATTGATGGGTAGCTCGATTCTCCACGTGTCGAGTTGTGGACGAATCGAACGTGCGACGTTACGAAGAATAAAGCCACCGTGGACTTACGAGCTGGTGCCAATTTATCAGGCCACGGGAAGTAGCAAAGCAACGCAGCAAGCGGCAGCTGTGTCTGTGCTCGAAATGTGACAACAACAGGAAAAGGATGAGGTTAGATTTTAAACAACTGATTCCCAAAGGAGGAAAGTTGCTGAAGCCAAGAAGAAGGAAAAAGTCCAAAAGTAAGTAAAAGTTTGTTGTTGTTGTTCGCTTGTTCGCTGTGGTTGTTCGGCTTCTTGATCAACTTGATGCTTGATGCTGGTATGCTGGTGCTGATTTCATTATCGAGGGGTATCAAGGACGAACGGAGGGAGTCAACGAAGTAGTCTACAAGTTGAGTAGCTGACAAGGCTTAATGGCCCAAAGAAGGGATTTAAACATTGGGCAACACTGGCGCAGGACCGCGCTGGCTGGCTGAAGCTCGTCACGAAAGTGCCTTTCGACATTGGCAAACCGCAGCTACGGCCGCCCCGGTGCGACACCAGGGTCACGCCAGAGGAGAAGCGGAGGTCTTTGGCTAGGCGCGCCCAAGAGACGAAGCAACGACGGGCTCTCTTCACGACAATAACGACAATAACGACGACGGCGACGAGGCTATTTGGGGGTCCTTGGACTCGGATGCTGCCGTCGTGCTCCTGTGCGTGGGCTGCGAGGACGAAGTTCACCTTGCATGTCTTGGTTTGGCGGCGGTGCCCGACGGCGATTGGTTCTGCCGAGCGTGCCAGCCGCCTCTCTTCGACTTGAAAAATAATATTATTATTCTGAGAAATGCGGATATAGTTACACGGGAACGGTCGCTCGGTCGCTTCGTAGTATTACGTC
>Ga0307982_1001451_pt1 | contig 19330 bp, 20 predicted proteins | sample OrgLakmetagen989_FD_201847 | JGI IMG/M metagenome (GOLD analysis project Ga0307982, IMG submission 201847) | Saline water microbial communities from Organic Lake, Antarctica - #989 | ecosystem: Environmental > Aquatic > Non-marine Saline and Alkaline > Saline | place: Antarctica: Organic Lake... | reverse complement strand
CGGTTACATCCAGGTTATCCAATGTAGTAAGTCCAGAAATATCCATACCAGCATTATTAATTACAGAGCCACCACAGAAATTAATCCCGGATACATCATTTATTAGATTGCAACACATATCTAAATCTCCCCCACTAATAATAACATCATAGCTTGAGCCATCAATCCTCATTATTTCAGTATTATCAACACCAAATATTAGATTTTCACCAGCATTAAATGTACCAATAGCCATACCCTTACCACCTAATGAAAAAATCAAATTATTACTTATATCACCAAACCTAGTGTTATTAGAGGAACCCGTAAAAATTGTCCCATTTAATGTTTGGACTTGTGATAACACTTTATTCAATGAATTATCAATTTTAAATACACCACCATTATCCATAGTTAATCCTTTGTTTGTTATGAATTTATTTGTTGATACATCCCATACAGCAACACCGTTTTCAGTGGGTAAATCTTCTCTTGTTGCTACTGGTTGAGTTTCGCCTGATATCCCTATTCTAAATGAATTTGAACTTTCATCATATACAAATTGGTATTCATCTCTTACTATGTCTCCTGGTAAAATAGGACCCCTATAAACACTAAAACCACTTATGATATTGGAAGGGTCAGGTAGAACATCTTGGGTTGGATTCCCACAAGAATCCATAGTTTGATTTATAAAAATAATATTATCATTTACAATTAAATCTTGGGTGCTTATGCTTGTTGTTGTCCCTTGGATGTTTAAATTACCTACAATACTAACGTTATTATTAAACTTAGTATCACCATCAATAACAATATTCTGGCTTGTTTTTAAATGTAAAACTTCGTTGGTTGAGATATCAAAACTATCGCCGTGACCTATATAAGTGCCGTCACAGAAATTAATGCCAGATACATCATTTATTAAGTTGCATGACATATCCAGGTTTCCATTTATTTCAATATTACCACTTATCTCTAAATCTCCATTCATAACTGTATCTCCATTGATTGTTAAATCTCCATTGATTGTTCCACCATTTATTACAGAATAGTCATTAATGAACCTACATATTTCGCTTTCTACTCTTTTACTTTTAAAATATGAATTATAATCATTAAATTTTTTATTACAATTCATTTAGTATAATATAATAAAGTAAAATAAAATAATTATACACCTAAATTATGATTTATATATATTACTAAATGAAAATATTAAATCATCTAGTAATATTTTTATATTGCTTATCTTTTAAAATGAAGAGGGATATCAATATTATAACCTTGAAATAGTTGTATTATTTCTTCATTATTCATTAACTTTTTCTCTTCATTATTTACTCTAATGTAATGCCTGCAATGCCAATTTCTCTCTATCCCTATCCCCTTATCATAATGACAATAATCGTATATAATAAACTCTAATGAACCCATGGAATAAATCTCATGAATATTATATATATCATTATTTATATTAGGTTCTTGAGGATAGACCCAATTCTTTAAGGCTTTATTGAAAAATTTGATTATATTAATGATAATGACTAATTACTTGATTTTAATAGTGGCTATATGTTTAATATAATTTATAATTAGAACTAGGGGCTAAGAAACGCATATTTTTTCATACTCCGTGCGTATGCGTTAATATGTGTTTCTGTTTAAGATATGATAATTATCAGTTAATATACAGAGAGAAAATAGAATATTCTACAAGCGTAAATCAATTATCACAAATAATCTATTTATGCTATCTGCGTTTCTTACTTTTAATTAGAAGTAGTCTCTCTTAAGGAGATGGGGAAATTATGTTAAGAACACCATCATTATTCCATACACTCCCAACTGGTAGATCACTGGGATCAACTGGTAAATTTGAAAAAATAATAGCACCATTAATAGTTGCGTCTCCCGCTGTTATCTTAGTTCCAATAACTGCTTGTGACGCAGTTATATCACCAGCAATAACTGCTTTTGTCGCTCTTATCTCACCATCAACTTCTAGTTCTCCCGCTCTTATCTCACCATCAACTTCTAGTTCTCCCGCTGATATCGTAGCAACAACAACGCTTCCCGCTGTTATTAGTGCGCTATTGACATTAATATCTTTTATGGTAAGAGTTCCACCCACAGTTAAATTTTCTGTAATTTAAGCACTACCGACTAAACTACCTGATTTAGCATATAGTTCAGACCTTATTTTACGATTAGAAATAGTATCTGTATATTTCATTATATATATATATAAAATTAGTGAGTATAATTTTAATAATACACGTATAAAACGCTAAACGCTAAACGCTAAAATACATACCCTTCCGTATCATATTCAATATCCTGGAAATCGCTCATATCTGGCATATTAGTAGTCCCTAATTCATTATTTATTGAAGTCTCACAAATATTATCTTCATTGTCTTCGTTATCTTCATTATCTTCTTCATAAAATCTCTTATAAAACTCCTTAACTTTTGGATTTGCCTTAATTTTTTGTGGGTTAAAACTTGTTAAATACAATCCTTCTAATGATCTTACCCGTGATAGAGCCACATAACTCTGTCCATATGTAAATACTGTGGATCCTAAATTCATCTGTGCTTTATCTAAACTAGCCCCTTGTGATTTATGGATAGTAATAGCCCATGCCAATACAAGTGGAATTTGTTTAATACTAATCGCATAATTTTCACTATTCCAAACGTGAGGCATAAATAAATATTCTGTTCCACTATTCAATTTTACAAATGGGATACCATTTCTAAATTCAGTAATTACCCCGGTGCTTCCATTACAAATATTGGCATCCATATCAATATTTGCGATACACATTACTTGCGAACCAATTTTCAACTCTAATTCAGCCTCAAATAGGGAATTATTAATCATATATTTCACCTCTTGTTCTAATTGTTTTTTACTCGGCTTAGCTTTATTTAGTGGTTTAAAATACCCATCTTTATCCTTATTTTTCTCTAGGTTTTCAGGTGTTTCTTCAACTTGATATTTATATAAAATTGTTTCAGTATCCAGGGCTTTCATCTCTCTATTATTAATTTCATTTACATGTTTCTTTGTTGGGTGCAAAATAACTGGTCTAATCTCATTAACTGAACCACATCCATCATTACACACAGTATCATCATCTTTAATAACACGTGTTTTCAGTAAATTAAGACCCGTTTTATATAAATTTCCTTCACGAACCTGATGTAAAACATCAATATAAGCGGTATTCGTTTGTCTAAATATTTTATCTAGTAAAATCTGGTATTCAAATGTATTTTCCCAGCGTTCGCTTTCGAAACAGAACTTACTTGTCTCGATGTTTCCCCTATCTCCAACAGGAGGTAATTGATAAAAGTCACCGGAAAATATAACTTGGATACCACCAAATGGTTTATCGCATCTACGGACACGTTTCCCAATGGAATCAAGTAGTTCAAATAAATGTTTTGACATCATAGATACTTCATCAACAATCAATATATCAGTTAACAACCAGTTTCGTTTTTTATATCCATTCATTAAGATATTGGTAATAATCTCATTATGATCTCCTTTACCGAGACCAATCCCAGCCCATGAATGTAAGGTTTTCGCACCACAATTTAATAAAACAGCAGCACATCCAGTCATAGCACATACTTTAATTTTCTTATTATTTATTTTAGCATGATTTACGATGCCTTTAATAATATGGGATTTCCCACAGCCACCAGGTCCTGTAATAAATATATTATTTCTCTCCAAATAACCGTCAAATATGAACTGTTGATCTTCTGTATAATCCATAATTGAATGATATTATAAAATTCTATGAGTGGGTAATTAATAGTGCTGGATTATTTTCCAACTAATATCTTATTCAATTTTCATTTGAGGATATGGGGTAACAAGAATAAAAAGTAAAAGAGTTATCAGGGATAATAAAATTATAATTACATACAACTAATAAAAATACCTCAATAAAAATTGATTAATTTAAATAGATATAAATGATGTATTATATTATATATTCATATTGGGTATATTAAAAGCATAGTAATAGTATAATAAAATGTCATTTAATCCACAGACTTATTTACAAAAACAAAACCCACACCCACGGGATGACAATATTACATTTGATGAAGGACCACATATTTATACAATTCGATCTATTGTAAAAGATGATGATAAAACTGATCAAGAATCAGAAACCAGGACAGAGACAAATACAACCCTGGAACCAGTATATAAATATGATTCGGGATTTACGTCAGTTACAACATGGAATCACTCCCATTTTCCACATTTTGATGCTGATAAAATTATTGATAAGATGATGAGCAATTCAACAAAATGGATGAGTAATAAATATTATGGTATGTCACGAGAAGAAATTAAGGCTGGATGGGAATTAAACAGGGATACTGCTGCTAAAGCAGGGACGCAAATGCATTATGATATTGAATGTTTCTATAATGATATTATCCCTGAAAATGATAGTATTGAATACAATTATTTTAAGAATTTTGAAGAAGCACGCACAAAAGAAGGTGGATTTGGAGAGAAGTGGAAGCCATATAGGACTGAATGGATGATTTATGACGAAGAATTACGTCTTTCCGGTTCGGTTGATATGATTTATGAAGATGAAAATGGTGTTCTGAAGATATTTGACTGGAAACGTAGTAAAGAAATTAGAAAATCAAATTACTGGGAAACAGCAACAACTGAGTGTATTAGTCATTTACCAAATGCGAATTATTGGCATTACACATTACAACTCAATACATATAAGGCTATTCTAGAACGTAATTATGGTAAAAAGGTTGATACGTTATGCTTAGTATGTCTACACCCTGATAATAAAAATGGGAATTTCCAGATGATTAAAGTGCCAACATTACAAGATGAGATTGAAGATTTATTTGAAGAAAGGATTAATAGTATTAGAGTTTAAAAATAACTATTACAATTAAATAAAACGTAAATAGTAAAACGTAAATAATAAATAATAATGTTTATTGAATATTAAATATTACAAATACACTTAAATAATAATCAGTAATATTCATTAAAATGTTTCATTATCAAGAATTCGATGAACTACAATATAGGGAGTTAGATAAGATTATTAGACAGTCCTATAATAGAACTCATGATCCTTTTTTTATTTCAATATTGGTTTTATTATCAATATTTTTTGGTAGTATTTTTATTGCCACTTTAATCATATCAAACTATTTATATCAGAAAAATAATAAATATATTGATTATCTAACAAATATAACTGATAGTGATACAATTGCTAGCGACACAGATGCTAGTGTTGACAGTTCAGATAGTGAAACAGAACCAGAACCAGAAAAGTATGAAAATAAGTATCCAATTAAAACCGGTATAAAACATATTTCTAATCCATCACATAATACTTATATTACGGAAAATACACCCAATGGACTTGTATTTATGCAATATAACGTGGATGAAGAAGGCTTTTATTATTGGGCGAACCATAATATCCAGTTTAAATATTTAGAAACAGTAGCAAGAAAATATGTAAATATGATGCAATGCTGTGATTATTATGTATCTCGTGAAGATAAACTGACAACTGTTGAAAATATTGAAAATATTAAAATAGATGTGGAAGATGTAACAATGGATAATGATAATGTGAATAATACTATTACCGATATTGTAACAGAACCTGAACCTCATGTAAATAGTCCATTTGCCACACTGAAAAATTACAGTAAAAATAATAGTAAAAACGATATTAAACAATATAACGCTTGTAAATTTATTAAACGTGGTTCTATTAATGATTTAAATCTGATCCATATTACAACTTCCAATACAACACGAGAAAAAAATATTGATTTTGCCTCATTCAAAGCACTATTCATGGAAAAAGATAAAGAATAAAGCCACATAAAATAATGACATCATCCCTTAATTACATTCATGATACCTATACTCATTTATAAAAATTGATTATAATAAAGCCATATAAAATAGAATTATTATAATTTATAAAATGGAGACAAAAACTAATTCACATGTATTTAGATTTAATTTCTCTGTAGAAATGAGCAATGAATTAGATAGATTTACAAAAGTGAATAATTATTTAACAGTAAGTGAATATAAAAGTAATTGGGAAGACTGGGTTAGTGAAAATGAGGGAATAATTGAAGAAGAAAATACTAGATTGAAAGAACTAGGTTATATTGGTGATATTTATATTAAGATGTATAAAAGTGCTAGATATTATTTAAGGAAGAAATGTATTAAATCAAATACTAATACGCAAAGTAAACGAAGAAAATATGTCCCTATCAGTAAAACATTATTGAACGTAATGGATAATTATATTGTAGAAAACCTAACAACTTGTGATTTAATTAAACCATCCCAGCAATATCAGGTATTTATTGATAAATATAATGATTTAATTACTAGGGAATGTAATGATTTAGATAATGAGGGATTACAAAAACTAACCAAAGAGGATTTAGTATTTAAGATAAAAAAGACTTATAAGAATAGATATTATTTAATTACGCATAAATAAATAAAATAGGTTCAATATATAGTATATATATAGATATTTGAATATTTTAATATAATTAGATTAAAAAAGAGATGAATGATGAAAATATGGAGAATATGATTGGTGAACAAAATGGTGGTAATGTATTATCAGAAGGAGCATATGGATGTGTATTTATGCCACGCGTTGGATGTGATGGGAAACAAACTGACGATAAAAAGTATATAAGTAAAATACAAGTATATGATGAAACAGCAAATAATGAAATAGAGATTAGCAAAAAAGTAAATAACAATATTGATACTGTAAAAATGATGTTTGCACCAGTTGAAGAAACTTGTAATATAGATATTAATAAAATAGAAGATGGAACAAAAGAAGAATGTAATATATTGAAAAAAACTAATAAAAAATACATAAATATGAAAATAAGATTTGTGGATAAACTTATATTTTTTGATTATATGAAACAAGAAACAGACCATAATATATTCAATGTATTCTTAGATAATTATAATTACTTATTAGTCTCAATATCTAAACTGGTAGATAATAATATAATCCATATGGATTTGAAAGGAAATAATATAATGATGGACACTGGTAAAAATATCCCTATTATAATTGATTTTGGTTTATCTATAGATATGAATAAATTAACAAGTCATAATAATTCTATGATACATATGGATGAAAATAGAGAGAACCTTTCTACTTTGAATATAATGATTGATAATAAATATTTAAAACAGAGTTTTTATGTGTATGGTCCTGATTATTTTGTTTGGGCTCCCGAGATACATTATATAAATTACCTTGTAAATGTGAATGATACTCCGGATAAAGAGGAAATAAAGGGAATATGTAATAGTATAATAGATGGTATAATTGTTTTAAAACGATTGTATAACGAGGATTTTATAGATAAAATGAAGATTGTTTTATATAATTATTATTTGCGATTTCACAATAAACCCAAAGATGAATGTATTAATATTTTATTGAGTTATTCCAATAGTTGGGATAAGTATAGTTTATCAATGATATTCTTGAGGATATTAAGTTATATTATATTAAATAATAATACGTCATCATTAACAGAATATAATAGTAAATTTATAAAGTCATTTTCTAAAATATTGCTTTATAATATTCATCCTAATCCATCAAAAAGGTATTCAATAGAAAAAAATATTGATCAGATAAATAAATATATATATTATAAAAGTTATGGAGATGTAGAATTTTTAGATAATATGAAGACTGTAATGCCTAATAATGAAATAACAAGTAAAATAATTAAGAGTGATGAAGAATATATATCAAAAATAAGCAAAGATACAATACGGAGAGAAAAATAGAATATAAAAATTATTTTTATAATAATAATAATTTTTATAGTAGTAGCAATTAAATAATTTTATTTCTCCTTATTATTTTTTGGACTTTTTTTGGGTCTTTTTGTGTGCGGTCTTTTTATGCGCGGTCTTTTTGTGTGCGGTCTTTTTGTGTGCGGTCTTTTTATGTGCTGTCTTTTTATGTGCTGTCTTTTTATGTGCTGTCTTTTTGTGTGCGGTCTTTTTGTGTGCGGTCTTTTTGTGTGCTTTCTTAATGATAGGTTTTAATTTACCAACAGTCTTTTTAAGTATTTCTTTTAATCTTAATTCAGGGTGTAATTTCATTGTCTCTTTTACGTGTTCTAACCTAGTACTCATTATTATGTATAGAGAGAAAATAAAATTGAAATTAATCAGTTAAATATATAACGCACTATTAAAACCATAACCACAATTTTGAATTAATAAAAATGAATTTTGATAAAATGGAGTTATCCAGGTTTCTTTATCCAATTGATGAAGTTAAAGCCTCTATAGTTACCTGTATCCTAAAAAAGCGGTCATTTGATGAGACTATATATTGGATATGCGAATATTATCATAGTGGTTATTATAGAAAATCATGGGAATTATTACATTTCGTATATTATTCATTTTATAGCATGGAATATCCTAAAATAGGAAAAAGAATAAATTTATTATATAAAAAATGGAGTGATAAATGTAAGAAGTTAGAAAAGGTTTTTAACACGGGGGCTATAATAAAATCTAATAAAAATAACGGGAGAGATAATAATGAATTATATAAAAATGAATTATTAGAATTAGAAAAACATATGTTAAATGATATTATTTATTGCTATAAAAATATACATATTCGTACATATTCAACTACTGTATATGAAATATACTGCTATGATAAATATTATGATAAAAACCTGGAAAATATAGGGGGACTTGAAAAAATAAAATGCGTGTCTACGACAAGTAAACTATTAAAAAAACGTTATAAGAGGAAAATATGTAAAAAAATAGAAGACTTCTATGGATATTATATGAAATGTAATTTACAAAATAGAGAGAAAGAAACCAATATTAATTTCGAAAATATGGAAAACATAGAAAATACGGAAAATATAATATCAAAGAAAGATTTTATTACGATATGTGAGGCAATTAAATCACGTGATTTAATAATTATTGTATATTTTATGAAAAAGTATTCTCTTTATAAAAATATATATGAAAATACTGAGAACACTGTATTTGTAATATTTCTCTCAATCTTAATAGAATTTTTCCAAATTAAAGTCAGTAGAAATTGTAAGCAATATATAGAATGTGGTTTAATAGTTGATTGGATTGATATGCTCCATTCTACTGTGTTTAATGAATATTATTTATTAGGTGAAATATATAATTTAATTATAAAGAATAAAATATTATTATATGGTAATAAGAAAAATATAGAAGAAAAAGAAGAATTAAAAGAAACTGAAACTGAAACTGAAACTGAAAAAAATAAAATAAAACAATCAGGACAACATATTAAAATTGTTAAAAGTCATTCTAACATTAGTATTAATATGGAGAAAGGAAATATGAATAAAAATATGAATAAAAATAATATTAGATTAGATATTGTAGAAAATACAATTAATGATGATATTAGAGAAGTTAGAGAAGAAAATAGAGATAACTCACATATAAAAATACTTATTAGACGTCCAAAAAATATCAAATCTTTATATTTACAACTTAATTCATATTACAAAAATATTATAGAATATAATTCAACAATAACACCAATCCGTGATATTCTCTCTAATTATAACGAATATTTTCAAGATACAACAGGGAAAAAAATACAATCATATGATATTCTCAAACATCATTATTTATATAAATGTCCAAACGAGATAACTACATTTAATATTTTACGACAACAGAAACATAATATTGAATTTAAATATATATATTGGTATAAATGGCAAGTTTATTGTTATAATACACCTATATGGAATAATAGAATTAAATATTACAATGGATATATTGATCAGGAAAATAGTGTGAACACCAGCGTGGACACTGTGTGTAATTTTGATATATTATTTGATAATGATGATTTATTGGAATTATTCAATGATATTTATAATTATGAACCTGATGAACAACCAAGATATATACAGGATTATGTAATATCTGATATTGATAAATTACCTAATATATTTAATATTTCTATTAATTGTCAAATAATCTAAAAATATATAAATATATTAATATATCAATATATAATTTATTAAGATGCCAAATATGAAAAATATAATATTGGGAATAGCAGGAAAAAAAAGGAGTGGTAAAGATACCATAGGGAATTATTTAATTAATAATTATGGATATATTAGATATGCGTTTGGAGATCCAGTAAAGGAGGTTTGCAAGATATTATTTGGTTTTAATAATGAGCAGTTACATGGAGAGAAAAAAGAATTAGTGTCTCAATATGGAATATCACCACGCGAAGCATTCCAAAAGATAGGCACTGAATTTGGTCGTGTCACAATACATGATATATTACCAAGTCTAAATATAGAACAAGGTAATTTATGGATAGAAATTTTTAATAGGAAATGCAATGAGATTAGAGAGAATGAAAAAGGGAAAACAAATATTATAATTACTGATGTTAGGTTTGAAAATGAGGTAGAAGCAATTAAAAAACAAGGTGGTAAAATAATTTTTATAGAATCTATATATGCTGATATAAACGATACACACGAATCAGAGAATAGTAATTTGAAATATGATTTTTTAATTAATAATAACGGGACAAAAAAAGAATTATATTCTAAAATAGACAATATAATACTTGATTTAAATAAAGAGGATTGGTGTATGTAGATAAATCCACAACTCGCTTATATAACTGGATAGTGATTACTATTTTATTACGTTGCTAATAAAACATTTCCAAAATAGAGGGAATTTATAAATTATATTTACATGACCTATATTTTTCATGTGTTCCTTAAACTTTATAGAACTGTCATTGTCGTTCCATTCTTTAATATGAATAAATATTTTTTTTACCTTTTGTGTATAATTATACACTTCATCAATTCTATCAATTGAACCAATATTAAGTTTATTAAATAACTTGAATATATCACTTTTGATTGTATTTATATCAATGCATGGGATACATAGAGTATTATAATCATTATTTTCTGTTGTATTATTGAAACTATAATCTTGTGATTTTACTGGAATTGAATGATTACTTTTTTTATTATACCCTTTATATGTGTTATTCTTCTTAGAAGATACAGGGAATGTTTTTGATTTATTAATATGGTTCATATTAACACTGTTCATAATAAGATGTTTATTATATATGTATTTATGTATTGTATATGTATATTTATAATGATTTAGGTATTAATGATATATCAATTTTTAAAATGGCGGGAATTATAATATTACCTGATAATATTTTTAATAATAATAAACTTACCTATTTATTATTATATACTTAATTATTTCTTTTCAAATATATCTATATATGCTTCTCTCTATAATCCTACTGGGTGGGGTGGTGTCTATGGGATGTGGGGTTATATGTACAATAACATATAATGCTGTTTTCTGTAATACCATATAATCATTTGTCGCTTATTAATTTGAATTTGTTTGAATAAAATTGCTGTTAGAAAACGCTTGTTAGTAATATAACTATAAATTACTAACTCGCATATAAATAATATATTATTTGTTTAAGTTAGTTTTATGGGAATAATGATTATATTATTAATATTTTATGTGATAATATTTCTTAATTCTTAATTCTTAATTATTATTATTAGTAAAAATGATTTAAATAAATTCATTGTTTGAATATCAAATAAGAGAGTAATATATAGTTGATATTTTATATTTCGTATTTGTCATTCGTTATAACATATTTTTAATAAACATGAGTAATATTACAAAACCTTTTAAATCAGTTCATAATTCAAGTATAAATTCAAATACAAATATGGATAAAAAAACTGCTATTACACGAGATAATAGATTTACAGGCAATTCTTTTGGGAGTTCATATTCAAATTCATATTCAAATACTAGAACTAGAGATAACTTCTCAAATCACACACGGGAACGGGAACATAATAAAAATCAGGATAATAGTAACACATTTAAATATAGTCGAGGGAGGTTTAATAAAGACAAAGGAGAAAATATCTATAAAAAAGATAGTAACCGTGTTATTGAAGAAACATCGACATATAGTAATTTAATAGATTTAGCAATGAAAAAAAAATATAATAACAAACAAGAAAATGACTGTAATCCTGTAATTACTAGAGGCAATAATAATAATAATAATAATAATAAGGATAATAAATACAAAGACGAAGACGAAGAATTTCCAGTATTAGGGAGGGGTTCGGGATTATCTAATAGTAAAAAGAATATTATGAGTGATAAATATAAACAAAAACTATCACATAATTATAGTGATATATTAAAGACATCATTACAAGTAGGTAATAATAGTAATAATCATGGTATTAAAAAGAGTATTAAAAGTGAGAGTAATGATTTAAAAACGAAAACATGTAATAAAACTATTAATATCAAGAATATCAAGAATACAATAGTAATACATAATAATAACGACAATTATTATAAAAAAAGATGTATAAATAAATACTCTAGAGATAATGATGAACTATCAGTGGATAGTTTTGAAGAATATATTAATAATGAGGATGATGAATATTATGAAGAAAGTCAAAATGAAGAAGATAAAGATAATGATGATTTAGATTATGAAGATGATTATTATTATAGATAACGGGGGAATGGTAAAGAGTAAAGACATAACAGAGATAACAGAGAAGGGCTAAGAGAGAAGAAATAATAAAGACGAAATAATATGTTATTAGTTTATTCACTCATAACATAATATTATAATAAAATAATACTCTACACATTACTTTATAGTTAAATACTTATACAGGAATTAATATGGGTGATATAAACACACACAAGAGTAAAAAACACGACCACGAAAATGTTATGGATACAACATGGATTGAAGATTTTAATAATTACGCTGGATTTTATAAGGATACTATAACAAATATTAGCCTTTTTATTTATTATATAAATGGAAGCAATGAGATATTTAATATTCATAAGGAGAATACATTATTGGATAATAAATCTGTATTAAGCCAGGAGAAATTAGTTTTTTTATTAAAACATTTTTCAACAAATAATAAGAAAAAATATAAATTAGATTATATTTTAAAATACAATCCTTGTTATGATAATGATGATATTATAAAGTGCGATATAAATACAGAAAATGACAAATATTTTCACGAGATACAATCACTAAATGATATAAAATGGAATGATTGTGTTGATATATTCAAGGATTTGAATGAATTACATATATTTTATAGAATGAAAAATAACAGGGTTGACAACTCTAACGCTAATAAGGGGGAAATTGATAATAGGGATAACGGACACTATAAAATTTTGAAAAAAACACACTTTAATAATACAATTAAAAATGTCAAATTATATATACCAAATAAGAAGGGGGGTAATAAGGGTAAAAAATGTAAAACTCGTAAGGCATTGTTTTAATTATATAATATCTTTATATGTTTACATAATTGTATTAAAGCCATCTGTATATATAAACATATTATGACTACTATGAAAACTCTTATTTCAGCATTGGATGATGTTTCCGAGAGAAGCAACGATATTCAATTAGGTGAAAATGGACATATTGAACATTCTTGGACTAATACAACACGCGAAACCGAAATGATTACCCAATTTTATTTTCAACTAGTAAGATCTAAAAAATCTGATACCCTGATTAAGAAATTACATAAAATGATTATCCATTTTTCTCAAATGGATAATGAAGGTAAATATATATATCAAGAATATTTGACAATCCTATATTCTCTAATTGCTCATACACGTGATATTGTAGAAGGTAAAGGCGAATATGATTTGGCGTTTATGCAGATTTTTGTATGGTATCAATATTTCCCATCACTTGCTGTTAAAGCCCTTGAGAGTTTTGTTAAATTGGACGATAAAGAAAAACATCCATACGGCTCTTGGAAAGATATTAAACATTTTTGCGAATATGTAAAGGAACAAACCAATGGGACGATTTCAAAGAAGGCACTCCAAGAACATCCTCTTATTAAGACTGCTATTTATATCCTATTGTCTCAAATTGATGAAGATATTAAAAATATGAAGGACAATAAGACTATTTCACTCGTTGCCAAATGGTGTCCTCGTGAAAAGGGTAAATACAACTGGCTGTATAATGCCATTATTAAGATGACCCCTTTTTATTCTCTCTATATGGAAACCGCCACTACAAAACAACAACAAGAAATGGCAATTATGAAAATTAAAACAAAATTCCGTAAAATGATATCTTCAATGAATAAATATATTGATACAGTCCAGATTAAGATGTGTAATAAGTCTTGGCGTGATATTGATTTTAATAAGGTGTCGTCTAAATCAATGAAGATATACAAACATTCATTTTTGAACAAGAAAAGGGATGATAGCGTTAAATATCCATGCAATGAAGATCGTATTATGTGTGCTTCTAATTTTAAAACATTCGTTGATAATGTTACACAAAATAAAGATAATACCGGTAAAAAAGAGACTATGAAAGGACAGCGTTTGGATGTTTATGAATTAGTAAAAGACGCAATTGAGACAGAACACACAGCTGATAAGACTATTACAGATACAATTAACGCACAATGGGAAACAAACCGGAAAAATAATGTCCCAAATATCGGCAATATAATCCCCATGGCGGATACATCTGGTTCAATGACGTGTGATAATAGTATCCCACTATATAATTCTATCGGTCTATCTATTCGTGTTTCAGAATGCACAAATGATATTTTTAAGAATCGTATTATGACATTTTCTAATACTCCTGAATGGGTAAAATTGGATGATAAAATGACATTTACAGAAAAGGTATCAAAAGTAAGTGAGTGTGCTTGGATGATGAATACAAATTTTTATTCTGCTTTAAAAATGATTTTGGATACTATTAAGGAACATGATATTTCTCCTGATAATGTAAAAGATATGGTATTGGCTGTATTCTCTGATATGCAAATTGATTGTGCTATAAATTATAAAAATAGAGATATGAATAAAATGTTTGAACAAATCACAAAAATGTATTCTAAAGCAGGTCTGGAATCAAAATGGGAAACTCCTTATTCACCACCACATATCCTATTTTGGAACCTACGACAAACTGACGGATTTCCATCAATGACTAATGATAAAAATGTTACCATGCTTAGCGGGTATAGTTCTGTTTTATTGAATGAATTCGCAAATAAAGGCATGTCTATCCTTCAAGATTACACGCCTTATAAAATGGTTCAATCACTATTGAAAAAAGAAAGATACCAACTATTAAGTAATTTTATCACCAATGAACTGGAATTCTCGGTGAATTCATAAATTATATAGTTAGTTACATAAATGACAACTGTTGGTAAAATATACAATATATAATATAAAATATAAATAATATATTAGAAGTTATAATATATTATTTATTAAAATAGAAGGCAATGAGTTCAAATACTAATATATATGATGTTTCTAATTCATATGATCAAGAAAGTAATCATTTTGAAAACAATCCTGAAAACAATCCTGAAAACCATAATGGGAACCAAATGAGCAACATAATAGACAATCAAGAGGAAACTAATGATTATTTGAACGAATTTCTCAATTTATTTAATGGTAATATTGTCCCTCGTGAAAATAACGACATAATTCATACTTCCAATGGGGATTATAGCAATTATAATAATATAGTTATACCAAGAGTATTTGATACTTCAACCGCATATTTAATGGAATTCACACCACTAACTAATTTAACCAGATTATCTCATATAGGAGACCCACAATATAGTATATTAAATAATATATATGGTAATAATGAAGGTAATAATGGTATGATAGACCCAATAATTAGAGGCGAACCATCAAACAACTTACAAGATTTTATAAATGAAACATTATTAACAGATAATCCAAAATATAAAGTAATTACTTCAGAAAAGGGAAAAAATGAAATTATAAAAGGTTCATATCATGATACCATGGAGTATAATGAGTGTCCCATAACGAGAGAAGAATTTAAAAATGGAGATATAATATTAATATTACCGTGTAATCATTATTTTACTCCAGCAGAAATAAATATATGGCTTGATGAGAGCAATAAATGTCCTATATGTAGGTATGAATTGGATGGAGTAGAAGTTAAAATAAAAATAAATAATATACAAGATGATGTAGAAATAAGTGATATATCAGGCGATATATCAGGCGATATAATACAACAACAAGAAACATATGATTTTTTTTATAATATGAGTAATATAGATAATAATTTAAATATTCCACACTCGTATATTCAACTTTTATAATATATTATGCAACCGAATTTAATAAATCACGCTGATGAATATGAAGATGGTGATGAAAATGTATTGATACAACAGGTATTATTAGATATCATCAATATCGTAATCATGAAATATATCGTCACAACCACCTCCTCCCCCACCACCACGGATAGTAGATGTTAAAACCGTTGTGTTTTCATTTTTTATTTGTTCCATCAAATCATTATATTCATCAGCATTTTCATCAAAATCAAATGCGTCATCATTATTTAATTTGGGTCTATCAAATTCAGATAGTAATGTATCCCAATTACAACGCCTGTCATTAATCAAATCCTTATGTTGTTTCTTATCATAGACTTCCAATAAATCGCATTTTTCTTTCTTCTTCTCAGTTAGTGTTTCCCAATCACGGAGACCAACTAATAATTTTGTTCCTACAGAGATAACATTTCCACGTTTATTACGTCCTTTGAATTTATTACGGATAAAACAAACACGCTGTTTTCCATCATTACAGATTACGTCGCAATTTTGTCCATACATTTTTAATACACTTGCGTACATCTCGCATGGTTCTTTCCTATTTGCCAAACGGGTTTTAAATGTTGCTTTTTCGGCGTTGACAAACTTACTCGCCATCTTTTTGTGACCACTACCACCTTTAATGTTTTTTACCATTATATTGTCTGATTATAATAATATATTTGTTCTTTATTTAATTCTTGATTATCTTAAATCAATTTTTATTTATATAAAAGGAGTTTAAGATTAAGAATATAGAATATAATATATATATAAGAAGATGTCTTTTAATACTATTTTTAGAAATGATTTTTTCCATATTACAGTCGATAAAAGAGGTATATATAATATTAGATACAATACTAAATTGGATTTTATGATACCAACTTCTCTCTATCAAGAAGAGAGAATTGATGGAAAGACATTGCACGATAAAAAATATTTTGATCTGAAATTATCAAATATCCCTATTATGACACTAGGACAATATTTAAATAGTAAAGAAGGACAGTTATCGTATATAGATATTAATAATTTGATAATCCAGGTAGGCAACCAGATATCAGAAATAGAGAGAAATAATATAACAGTTCCATTTATAGAACCGGTTGATATTATTGTTATTAATAATTATTTTCTTTATTTAGGTGTTAATGTTATCACTATTAAGGATAATACATCAGTTATAATTTCCAAGCCATATACTAAAAATATATTTTTCTCTCCAGAAATGATAGCAATTAATAGCCTCCCAAGTAACGTAAGCAAAAAATCTTGGATATATAGTTTGGGTATGATATGTATTTTTTGCTTATCCAAAGATAAGAGATTGAATGGAAAAAATAATGAAGAATTAATGGGAGCAATAAAAGATATTGAATCAACCAAATTATATTTTTGTATTGAAAGATGTATTAATTCTAATCCAAATAAGAGGTTTTATTATTATATTTGATGAGAAGGATAATGATAAGAAGAAGAAGAATAAACATAAACAGGATTAATATTATACATAAGACATATAATATTAGACATATAATAGAGTGATAGACAATGGATATGTAGATAAAGAGAAAGATTGAAATATGTTATACTCAAATAAATGATAAATGATAAATGATAAATAACTAACAATAAATTATGATATATAAAATATAAATCATAATATATAATATACAATGTTAGCACGAAAATATTACGCACAACGTGGGACAAATAGAGACACAATTAATAAAGCATCTATAGCACCTTCATCAAGTTCTAGATTGAATAATATAAAACGGAATGTATGTAATACATATAAGCAATATCCACTTAATACTTCTAGTTTACATATTAAAGAATTAAGAGCAAATGCTAAAAAATGCGAATCAACTGGGAATGACCCGGATCCTCAAAATAATAATGGAACAAAAAACGGGCAATGTCAGACCATACATAACATGTCAACTAAAACACAGGGTGAATATATTCATGATTATGTTTATTGTCCATTAGACGAAGAATTAAGAAAACCAACAATAAAAAATAATTGTTAATTTATTATTTATTAATTTACTAATTTAACACGCTAAAATATCTATATTTGTCCTTATTTTTTACTAACAATAACAAGTTTCTTTTTCCTCTTTGTAATTTTTTGCTTAGGTTGTTTCCTCGATATCACTGCCATCACTAATATCACTTGTGTTATCAGTATTATCACAATCGGATGGTGTTTCTTCATTGTTATTTTGTTCTTCATCATCTTCATTCCCATTATCCTCATTGTCAATATCATTATCACTATCATTAATATCATTATCACCGGTTAATACATTAGATTTAATAACGTTAGACATGAATAACTGAGCTTGTTTCTTATTTTCTTCAATGTCTTTTTCTAACTCTCTAATTAGGTTATCATTAGATTCACAATATTTTACAATTTCTTCCTGGCGTTCAAGTGATGGAATATGGATTTTGATATTTTTTAAACTAGTTTTTGAAATATTTCGAATAGCAACACCTGTATATAAAGAGCTCATAATATCCAAATTATTAAGGAAATAATAATATACATATTTTAAATTATAGATACAGGTATCTTTATTTTGTAGTACATAACAGTGGTCACTACAAGAAAACACTGTTCCATAATTAATATTAGCATCTCCTCCGTCACCGATAATAATACTTTCTTGTGTATAATCAGGAACATCTACATAACTCTTTACAATTAAAGAACTCTTAAAGAATGGATATAGTCCCTCTTTATTTCCATATTTAGCACTCCTTTTACTCTTAGGTAAGAAAGAACAAACATCCCTCAATTTCATAATTTCATTATTACCAAATATTTTCTGATTATTTAAAGAGAATTCTTTTAATCTATTCAATTCATTAATTTTTTCACTGCTTGTTTTATTCGCGATTTCATA
>Ga0307982_1001450_pt1 | contig 19334 bp, 17 predicted proteins | sample OrgLakmetagen989_FD_201847 | JGI IMG/M metagenome (GOLD analysis project Ga0307982, IMG submission 201847) | Saline water microbial communities from Organic Lake, Antarctica - #989 | ecosystem: Environmental > Aquatic > Non-marine Saline and Alkaline > Saline | place: Antarctica: Organic Lake... | reverse complement strand
TTGCTCGGTTGCAGGCGGAGAAAGAGGCCAAGGAGCAGGCCGAAGAGGAAGAGCGTCAGCGTGTGGCTGCTGCTGCTGCTGCATTGGAAGCTGCTCGGTTGCAGGCGGCGAAAGAGGCCAAGGAGCAGGCCGAAGAGGAAGAGCGTCAGCGTGTGGCTGCTGCTGCATTGGAAGCTGCTCGGTTGCAGGCGGAGAAAGAGGCCAAGGAGCAAGCCGAAGAGGAAGAGCGTCAGCGCGTGGCTGCTGCTGCATTGGAAGCTGCTCGGTTGCAGGCGGAGAAAGAGGCCAAGGAGCAGGCCGAAGAGGAAGAGCGTCAGCGCGTAGCTGCTGTTGCTGCATTGGAAGCTGCTCGGTTGCAGGCGGAGAAAGAGGCCAAGGAGCAGGCCGAAGAGGAAGAGCGTCAACGTGTGTCTGCTGCTGCTGCATTGGAAGCTGCTCGGTTGCAGGCGGAGAAAGAGGCCAAGGAGCAGGCCCCATCGAGATGGGCTTATTTGGTTGAGTTTGATGATGAGTCAGACCACCCCACTGACGTTGGTGGTTCTGAGTCGGGCTGGGCATCTCCGGATGAAGCGGATGCAGAGCCTGATCTCGCTGATATTGATGATGATCGCTGGGCGTCAGAAGAAGAGGCAGAAGCGGAGCCATCACACCCAGATGGGCAATAATCATATTTTTCGGTTTATTTCCTGTTTTCCGTCGCCCTGTTTCTGTTTTTTTCTGAGCCCCCCCCCGAGGGGGGACTGGATTTAGTAACTAACAGAAAGGGTGCCATTTTAAACATATACAGTATACTTGCCATTTGCAATCGGGGCACCATTGCCAATTAGGGTACACATTGGGAGCACACCATTCATTCAATCTGCTTTCCAATTTGTACAGCCTAACATTTGATTTCACATCGCATAATGTTCTAAATCGGCGCTGGAAAGTGTGCAAACGTACGCGGCGAGATGTGAATTTAATTACTGCACCACGCAGCCTCCGCCCCCACCACCACCCTGAGAAAATCCAGGCTTAGTCTTATCGCCAACAGCCAACACCTCCACCTCGAAAATGAGCGTGGAATTGGGTGGGATCACTCCAGGCACGCCGTTTGACCCATATGCCATGTCGTCCGTGATCGTTAGCTTTGCTTTCTCGCCGAGGCTCATCGTCATGACGCCTTCATCCCAACCTGACCACACATTATCATCAATCACGATTCAAATTATATTGGGGAAAACATTTTAGGTCTTAGGACATCGCATTCAGCCGTAGGTCATCACCGGAGCAGACTACTTGGGAATAATTGCTCGTTACCTTGGATAACAGCACCGATGCCGATCCGAAACCGAAAAGGTCTATTCTTCCGGACAGAGGAGTCGAACTCTTTGCCGTCCATCAGAGTGCCGGTGTAGTGCATGGTTAATTCTTGACCTGTTGACGGCTTCGTCACACCGTCGCCTTGTGTGATAATTTCTTTAGTGACGCCCATTTCCTTTGTATCGAAAGCAGCTGCTCTTCCTGAAATAAGCAGTAACTTCGGGGCTAACAATTGCCAATAACTTGAAGGCACTAAATGCTTTCAGAACTAAGTATGAGCAACTATCTGTTGGCGTGTTTGGTGTGTGTTCGCTTGGGCAAAGGGTACTGTAAGTCTAGCTAGCCACAGTCGCCACAGATTGCACATCTACTGTAGTAGCTACAGAGTAGCTTGGTAGCTTGTAGTACATAACTGATACTAAACAATGCACACGACACACGACAACGAACAACACAAACACAAACACAACAACTTACTCTGTACTGTACACACTGTCTAGCTAGCTAGCTACAGATAGCTAGCTAGCAGACGACTTCTGTATGAAGCTTGCTGTAAATATCCTGCCCGCTGCCAGCATTCCTAGCCAGCATGCCAGCTTGAGGTTCAATAAATACCTGCAGCTCCTGCAGTCAGCCTTCAGCGCTGTAGAAAGCTAATAGATTGTAAATCTGCTATACTTTTGTAGCTTGTAGGATACTATAGGTACAGTAAAGAGCTCTTGACAGAGCCTATGTAGCCGCATAGCCCTCTAACTACATTTCAAGTAAATGTATGTCTCAGGCTAGGCATTGATTTGTCATACAAGAATATCTGCTCAACTTTAAACGAACTACAAATTGGAGTACTTGTGAGTGCTTTGACAATGCTAAACGTCATGAGCTCGCGAATGTATGCAATCTTTGTAGCTGCCTGTTTCACGTTAGCTCCTAGCTGGCCGCTAAAAAACACAAATGACCCTAATGGAGATGGTGGCCTAATCTTGAAGATTCGATCGCCAATGCCTGGCCAAATATGGCTACCAAGCATAGCAGTGCAAGTGCACGTAAACGTTGATGTCACGGAGGGGCCTGCCGCAGATTCGGTAACAAATGTCTGAGAACCCCCAAGCCATTTGCTGCCAATTTTGTTGTTTATTTCTAATTACGTAAATGAGATAGAAATTCGTATTTTCTATTTAGTGAAGTGAGCGTGCCATATGCATGCATGTATGTGACCAGGTAAGGTTGGAAGCCTACGCGTACGAATTATGCTACCACGGTGGTGGCACCGAGCCTCCTCAGTGCAAGCCCCTGATTGAAGGCAATCGCAAAACAATGCCAGTCCACTACACTGAAGAAGGGGTCGACAAGGGTAGCGAGACTCAAAGCATTTGGGCTGTAGCAGAACCCAATGGCCTTGCGACCGTAACAGCCTGGTTGCAGCGTATCGAGAGCTCGCAGCTCGCACACCCAGCAGCTGCCCTCGCGCCGCCGGCAACGGTGCACCTCTGGGAAAACGCCACTGCGGCAGCGATTGAGTTTCAATGCTGGCTGAGCATACCCAACCATGAAGATACGACCGAAGAAAAAGTTGATGATATGAACTGTGCAGAAGCAGCGGGTAGAGTTCCTCCTTTAAAGCCACTAATTGATCCGAGTGAGCGGGCAGCGATATTCAACCACTTAGGTTTTGCTCTGTTGGACAATCATCGATTTGCTGAGTCTGCGCATGCATTCTATTGCGTGGAAGCAATTCAACGCAGCATTAGCAGTGGCAGTGGTACAACAGTTAAGGCTGGCAGTTCATCACGAGTTCAGGGCGATATTCCATCAGAATGCAGCCCGGGGTATGCTACAAGTGCTGCCCATTCTATGTCAATGCGTGCCGAGGGTACAGTTTTGTCTAACGCAGGTTGCAATACTTTTGGCAGTTCGCTGCAAGCCAACGAATGCCGTGCTGCGACTGTACTCCAGTATGCGCCGTGTGTAGGGGAAGCGTCCGTTGAAGCTGCAGTAGCGCTCGGGCTTGATGAAGTTCTCGCGGCGCTTTGCCGCCAATCTGATGATGAAGCAGATGAGGTAACAAATGCATCACCATATCAAAATACCAAGGCATCTAGATCTGAATCATTACGTGAGGGAGTGTCCTCACCACACAAGAAGTTGAAAGATGCACAAAAAATGAAGTCGGACAAACCGCTGCTCGTAATCATGGTGGGAAATGGGTTATCCAACCGTTTAAGAGCCGTTGCATCAGCAGTGTTGCTTGCGCGCCGATCGCATCGACGGCTCGTATTGCTGTGGCCCTTAGAGGCGCATTGCCGAGCTCACTTTAGCGACCTCTTCAACGGTTCATCTCTTGCAATTAACAAAGCTTATTTTGTCGATGAAATTGATAATCATGGCGTCAACAATGATGATGACGATGAATCACCGTTAGTAGTGGAATTTCCGCTGGACTATCCACCGGATGTTGTCGACGATTTCTTTGCCTCTTTGGCAATTAAGGGCTCCAAACAAGTGAATACTTACATATATTCGTTTTGGAACAGCCCAGTGATGAATTTAGGAGTGCATGACAGCACTCACAGACTTAATGGTGGTCTATCAAGCAATGAAAGTCTATTGGATCCTTCCTTGGTTGAAAACCACGGAGCTCATCATGCCTACGCACGGTCGTCGTATTGGCTCGTTTCTCAAGATCATGGGGACACAAGGTTGGGCGGTGGTAGCGACGAAGCTATGCGCGCAGTGCTCAAACACATATTTGCAGCATCCAGCACTACTGTTGGTGCTACGTTGGCCCGAGAACAAGCGAGAGTCACTGCAGCACTGAAGTCGACGTCGATTATACCATCGCAACAGCCATTACAACGGTTGCTTGTGGCAGTACACATTCGAATGCAGGTTGCACATGCGTACTCATAATTGTCTCCATAGAGATCCACTTCACGCGTATTTCGATGCAGTTACCCTTCCTTACACCAAACCCTTGTTCTTGTTTTTTTTTTAATTCACGGGCTCGCGTATCCTTCCCTGCATCGCCATCTTTTATTGATATGTTTCTGTGTGCATAGGCCAACATGAGCAAGGACGTGCCATCGCCACCTGCTCACATGGCCACGGAAATGGAAATGCTTGGTGAAACAGCCCGTTTAACGAGAGAAGCATGCGCGCCGCCCTCATTCATGGTAGCCATGCGCAAACTGCAGAGCACGTACCGCGCCAACGGTTATCAAGTAGTGTTTTACATCGCATCCGATGTGCCCGAAGCAGTGACCACTTTACAAGCCGCTTTCGCACCTGGCGTCGTGCTTGGTTACGATGGTCACTTGTGTCGCACTCGTTCGGAAAGCAATTCGAGTCATCGTCTTCGCCGCGACATCAACAGTAGCCGCGGAAGTGGCGACAGCAGCAGCAGCAGCGGTAGCGATAGTGGCGGTGGTTACGAGGAAGACATGACAAGAAGTTCAGCGTGCTTTCAACGTGCTCTTATAGAACAAATCATGCTCACGGATGAACGTGTGGTGAGGGTTGCAAACTAATATTCAGATTTATGGGCAATCAAAAGCGAATTCCCTGTATTATCATGAACTTATCAAGTTGAAATACTGTCTTCGGAGGCACGTGATTTAGAACATCACCTGCAAGCTTTCCAATTTTTGATTTTAAGTTTCGATTAATTTTGGCATATTTGCACTCTCTTTAACTGAATCATAGGTGACGCGCGTCATTTCGCATTGGTCCACCTTCTCTGAAGTCGTATCGCGAGTGGCTCCATTAAGTGCTGTGCCAGTGGTCTCTGGCTGCGGTCACCGACAAGGTGATTTGTTAGGAAACCCGAAGCCACCGCAGCTGAGTGCCCTGCCCGTAGGAGAGTCTTCTTCCGAGCGCTTCGACAGCAACGGTACAAATAGTAGCAATGGTGATATTGAAGCAGTGACATTGACTGCATCAGAAATGATGGCAGTCGAATGCGCTGCGGGCAAGTGTGTTGTTGCTTATGCACTTCCAGCCTGCGAAGAGGATTGGCTCAAGGCAACTAGCGGTGACAGCAGCAGTAACAATAATGAAGGCTCAAACATCACAAGCTCTGAAGCAGCACGAGATGGCGCTGTAAGCACCGAAAAGTGGCCAGGTGAATTTGCAGCTTCTTTTGCAGGAGCACGAGCTCTTGCTCGACGGCTAGTGAAAGTGGCGGCGAATTCATCTCCTGGGAGCAAAGACGAAGGCAGCGGAAGTGGTGATGGCCTGGGGCGCTTTGGATCTCAGTATCCCTTTGCGCATTGGCAAATGCGCCTTTACCACGCTTGTCCAGAAGGCACCTACCATCCTAATGGACTCCTGAAAGAACTTGCGACCGCTGGCGTGGAACTCGTGAATGTGTCTCACCTCGACACTCCTCACAGATATCACTTAAACGGCGATGGCGACATAAAGCACTATCAAGACAATAAATACGACCATGAAGTAGGCATTGACCGCTTTGTGGCGCGAGGGTTGCATTCGGGGCTCTTGACCCGCAGGGATGAGGCGAGCGTAAGCGCATGGGCGATGTCCGGCTTAGCATGCCACGCGGTTCGTGTGCTAAACATTTCAAACAAGATTTACACTTCTGCTATCTTCAAGCCGCGGAAAGCGATGGTCCATCTCTTCTGATTCTTTTACTTTTTCTCCTTCCGTTTGATACCTAAGCATCAAGTTTTTTTTTAAATTGGGAGCTTATTTAACTTCTCTGTTATGGATATGATCTTTTTGTCAATAAAATAAACAGGTTCGCGACCACCCCCACCACTTTGGAATCGAAAGCATTCTTCACACTCGCGACTCGTGGCGTGGCAACGGCCGGTCTCCGCCCCCTCACCATCGATGGGCTGCTGCGAGGGGGGCATTAGCATCGATGACCGCAGCAATATCAGCAAGAACAACGGTTTCGCAACACCATAGCGAGTTTGGAAGTTTTGGAACCCACTCGGCAGCACAATTTCTTGCCGGAGTAGGCGCACAAGCTTGGCCTCAGTGCCGTGAACTTGGCTTACTCTTACACGACAGTTGGGTGCCTGCCCCGATTTCAAAAAACTCTGATATAGGTTCTCAAAGCAGTAGCATGAATGCTAAGCTTGTCTCTAAAGAGGCACCCTATTGGGTCAACGATTTGGGTGACTGGCCGGAAAGTTTAGATGGTCGAGGGGCACCCTGGCGTATTAATGCCTTGGATTTGAACGTGGAAGGTCTTTTAGGAGAGTGGGTCGTGCAGCAGCCTTTGCCGTGGTTGCGGGACGCCAGTGGCCTTGATTTCGTCGGTCGAACCGTAAACGCTGAGGGAACTTGGCGCGCAGAGGAGGTGTTGGCGCTGCAGTCACCTCGACCAAGTGCAGCTCGCATTTCAGGCACAGAAGAATATGAAGACCTCAAGAGTGGCAAGTTTGGGTTGGTGCCGTGGCCACTGATGACGACATCATCACTCCCTTTGGCGCGCACTGATTCAAATACGACATCAATGCACAAGTCTAAAAGCAGTACTGTGCAAGTATGGGCATTGACGACAACACCTGACATTAGGAGCAGTACTGTCAGCAGTATCAATAGCAATAAAAATGGGAGTGGTGCTCTACGAGTGCTTTCTCCTCTCGAAGGCGCTGCTCTAGACCTTGATTCACGTGTTCAGGTTATCGTAGATTGGCTCTTTGATCCTGCTGCTGAGGCATTCATCAGTGGTAGCGGCAGCAGCAGCAGTGGCATGTGGCACATTTGCGCGTGCCTTGTAGGTTCTCGCGACGTCGGCGGTATTCAAAAAGAGTACGTTTCATCCTGTGCGTTAAGTTCTGAGGAAGACTTGGTGTCAGAGCAATGTACAGCGGCCGATGACAGTGCAGGGCCTCGCTTCGTATTCCAGCTGGCACCACCGCAGGCAACCCAATCAAGTAGCCTCAAAGATGATCTCAGCAACGAAAACTTCGCGAGTACTTCTTCAAGGCCAACACCCCTCCAATACTGCATTGAAGCCTCCTTACGCTTTTATCGATGGGAAGACATTCCGCCTCAAGATACAAAGATACCCAAAGCACCAGAGTCTTCGTCAGTTTCGGCTGCTAGAACACCTGCATCCTACTTGCACGAATATGCCCGCGTGGGAGTGGGATTCGTGAAGTCTTGATGTCTGATGTCCCTGTCACTACATCTGGAGTATTTACATATACAACATTTGAGCCATATTATCCATTCGTGTTGTGTGATTTAGCGAGTATGCAAATAGCAAATAGGCACCAAAGCACGGAGTCGATAAATGATAAGCGGGATCCATTTGCCTCGTTGCTCTTTACCCTTCACTGATAAAGGAATCGAGGGACTTTTGTTCGTGCGCGAATGGATAAAAGGGGTTTCGTATATGAAAATTCCCGTGTGTTTTAGAGAATTTAGAGCAAGGAGCTATAAACAAAAGACTATGCTGCCTAGGATTAGCACTATCATATATTATATGTCATGGAGCTACCAAAACGAAAAAAAACAAGTAGAATCGGGAATTGCGACATATATGCCACTAAGTGTCGGGTTTTATAAAACCCGACACTAAGATTATACAGAGGCAATAATATGGCCCCATGATCCCTCGGGCTGATGCCAATTTTGACCGTAAATTAAAAGAGCAGATTACTCCACGGGGCGATTCGAAATAACTGCACACACATATATGCCTCTGACTTTTGAGATCGACGGAATTCACTCAAGGTCGCACAGTTTCACGCAGAGACTCCAAGACACCTCCTCCGATACCACTGTTGTCCGGGAAGAACGACGACGGTTGCGCTTGTTGCGGAGCGGAATTGGCCGCAGAGAGCGCTTTACTGATGCGCTCATTCATGTCGCCGCTGGAGATTTCCACTCTACGGCGCAGCTCTTCGATGGCTTGCGACGTCGAGCTCGACATGTTGTTGATCTTTTGCAAGATGGTGGGGAGGGTGGCCTTGTCCCTGACCTTGCCCTGGATCGCGCGGCTCTTTTTGATCGGCATGCACCGCGGCGAGTGGCGCATCAAAAACGGGGCCACGTGCATTTCCATGCCGGAGTACTGGGTGCGGTCCTTGTCGCGCAAGTAAATTTTGAGCCACACGTACTGCCACATGTTGTGGTCTTGCTTGATGTGGTCGCTGAACCGCACGTTGAACTGCTCGAAGTCTTCCGGCTCGATGTCGCAAATGAAGCAACTGCCTTTCAAATCTTGCTCCACGTCGTTGCGGTCCGAACGCATTTGCGCAAACGTGTCAATGATGATACCGCTCACGATGGCGGTGATCACCAGATTGATCAAGAAGTAGTACAAAAAACCAAAAATTGAGCCTTGCGCGCTCGTGATGGGGCCGTCACTGTCCGTGAATACCAGGGGGTTAATCACGCCGTAATCCAAGTGCAATTGAAACCAGGTAGCGAAGTCTCCGCCGCAATTGCCTTGCTCCATTGCAACCTCCGCGCAAGGGTAATGCTCTTCAAACCCGTACTCGAAATTGAAGAAAAACGCAAACGCCGCGAAGAGGTACAGCAAAATGGCCATGAAAAACACCGTCACAATCACCTGTGAGGAGATTGGTCATGGAAGCATGTCAATACAACCTTGGTAAGATGCAATTTCCATTCAGGAGCGGAAAGAAAAATCAAGCACAATTACTAAATGATTTGCTACTTGTAGATTCAATGTTACCTGGTCAATGTTGTAAGTCAGCGACCGAATCACTTTCTGCATCGTGGGCGACATCCGCACGACGTCAAACATGCAAATCACAAACGCCATGGGCGTCACTGCAAATCCAATGAACGACACCCCCACAAAACTTGTGTAATAAGTGGCCCGCCAGTCGCTGGCGTAGAAGTGCACGGGCGCCAAGAGAGCCGTTGGAATCACGAAAGTAACTTCATGGTCGTCTTCGGCGCCACCGCTGCCACCCCGAGCTTCCCCACTACCACCTGAAACATCGGCGCCAATGGAGCCCATGCCCCCGCCTGCCGAAAGCACATCCGCAGCCTGTGGTGTAGGATATGCAGCAAGGAGAGAAGTTCAATGCAAATTAGAAATGTTTTTGAGGGAGGATAGCATAAGAAATCATTTTGGCATAACAAGCAGAAAGACTACTAGTATGTTGAAAAGATAGACGGCTATCTAGGAGAGATTGCTAACATGCCATTTCCTGAAATGGCGTGCTTATTACCTTGGGGCGGCAGTACAGGAGGGCGCCCAGTGCTTTCGCGAGCTTGATCAGCCATCGCTCGCGGCTGTAAAAAGTCACTACTCCGTCTTCGTTCTTGGTGCGCGCTGCGCTAACGTTGCGCCAGCCCGTGGAGACGATGTAGGACGCAAACAGGAGCAGGGATGAAATGAAATGCCACAGCGGCAAACTTGAGTACGAGATCTCGCTGGTGCCCTCGATGTCACTGCCGTCGTTGGAATACCCCACCCGAAAGAGAAGGAGCACGTTGATAATGAGCGTTAAAATCAGCACAATCCTGCTTAGAGGCGCGGACTGCTGCCCTAACTCTGCCACAAACCACTGGAGCCCCCCACGGGCTCCCAACTCCTGCAGCATGAATTCGTGCTCCAAAATATCCACCAAACCGTCGGACTGGATTAAGAAGTCTTTGATCTTTTCGTCCGGGTTGCTTCGCTTGCTCAAATTATCAGGATACAAAATCAAGTTCCGCTCGTGCTTTACTTCGGGCCGCCACCAGCAACTGGTCACGATTGGAGGCACGGGGAAGTACAGCAGCGACACTTGGTCGCTTTTGCCCACCACTTCCACGCGGCCGACGAGAGGCAAGCCGTTTTTGCTCACGCTCACCCGCCGCAGCGTGCACAATTCTCGGTAGTCCCCTTTGAACGCGGGCCCGAGAGCGCCGGAATCCCCCATGCTTTCAATCAAAATGTGCCACTGAATGGCCATGGCGTTCACTTCTGTGACTCGGTTTCGGCTCACGTGCATCGGGCTCGCTTTCTCGAAGCTGCGGCTGAACTCCTGGAGAATCCCCAGCCAATTGGCCGCGCAGCCAAACATCACTGACATGTCCCAGTTCTGCACCACGTGATCGACCACCTCGGAATCGACGTCGCCGCCTTCCACGATGCTCTGCACGAAAGTGACCAGCGCTTTCTCCATCTTCAAGCTCATGTTGGTCAAGTCTTCGATGTCGCTGTAAATGTTGCGAGGGGGCTTCCGCAGTTGCCGCACGAAGCGCCACGCTCCCTTTTTGTCCCCCTGATGGGGCCGCCATTTCTCGGCTTTTTTGCCTGCGTTGATTGCCACGAAGGCGCGCTTGGCCGCAATCCACCCACCGTCGCGCCCATCGGTATCGAAAGCATTCGCACCAACTGCACTGCGAGCACCCGCACTAGAGGCCGCCGCAGCGGCAGCAGCCGCAACCTCGTCAAGTTCTTCGAAGTCGTTCGCGCCGTTGCTGCTTCGGTCTACGTCGGAGTCGTTTCCGGACACCGAAACTCGGAGGTCGCCGATGAGCCCTTTCAACGCGTTACCGGCACCCACGCCGACATTTGCGATATTTCCGATGTTGCCCAGGTCACCGAAACCACTGACGTGGCCGTTCGCGCCGTCGTTGTCGTCAAATTGACTGCTATTGTCCACTCGCAAGGTGCCCAGCAGGCTCACGAGCGACGACGCATCGTCCGGGTAGCTTACTTCTTCGGCTCTGTAACCGGTGCGCGCACCGCCGCCTTGCACGTTAAGCAGACGGGCCTTGACTTTCTTCTCGGCGTGCATTCGCTGTCGGAACAGCATGAACAAGAGAGCCGGATCATTCCCGACCCATTTGGACCCCGGAGCATGGCCTTTTCCAAAACTCAACGTGTACGAGTGACTCGCCGAGAGGTCGCCAAGAACGCTGTCACTGCCACCGGAGCGACCGCTCATCAACGCCGTATCATTTAAGGAGGTTATCCACAGGTCCGCACTGGCTGCGGCCCAGGTACGCTTGAAACTGGCCAAGGCAGCGGACTCTTTCACCTGGGTGCCAGTCTTTTTGGGAGCAGCCGCTCCCGCGGGGTCGTTCGTCCCAAGACTCGCGCGTCGAGTCGCCGCAACGGGCTTCGTAAGGAGTTTCCTTTTCTCTGGAGGAGGCGCAGCTTGACGCAGCTGCAGCGCCCCAAAGAACGCAAAGAGTTTCGGAAAGGAAGCGCACACCCCCGCACGCACCACCGTGAGTTGGTTCTGCAAGTTGGGCCCCGCGCAGACTTCTTGCAACGTGTCCAGGCACTGCTCCAGCACCGGCATCACGACGCGCAGTTTCGCGAAATCAATCCCTTCGTGCCAGGCCACAATTTTGGACCGGCCAAAGGAGGCTGCAGCGACAGACACCCCGTCGCCTGAGGCGCTGCTACTGCTGCTGCTGCTGCCGGCGCCCGGGCCGCTCCCTTTTGTCTTAATGTTGCGGTGCGACTTTTGGGAGTTCCACAGGTAGCCCGCTACAGGGGGCGCGTACTTGGCGTTGAAGTCGCGGTCTTGCACTAATTTAAACTCGGCGTCTACACACTCGTACAGGGCGTTGTAGAACGTGCTCACTTCGCGCACCAGGTTGACCGTTTCCGTTACCCCGGGCTGGACCCGCAAGAAATCTTGATGAGCGGATTGGTGGCCCTCCACTAGTTGCGAAGAAGAAGAAGTAATAGGCCAACAAGAATCGAAAAGCGGAGAGAAAAATAATTCGCGAGAAGAGGAAAACTAAATAATGCGAGCAAAAGCAACGGTGCAGACGGATGAAGAAATACAATTACCGAGATTTTGGATGAATTTGAGGACCTCGACAGCCCGCTCTCGCGCTACCTCCATCGCCGCCAATTGGCCCAAGTTCTTGAGGTCCAAGTTGGGGTTCAAAAACTGCTTCTGCAAGTCCCGCAGCTGCTGTTGCAGGCTCTTCAGGAACCCTTCTTCCTTGTGCGACTCGAGCGACGTCTTCTTCGCCACGAAGATCTCCAAAATGCGCCGCTGAGCTTCATAGTTGCCGCCGTCTAAGAGTGCGTTCGCGAGATCGTTCGCTTGCGGAACCATTGCTGCGTAGTACGAGTTCAGCTCCACTCCAGAGTGGCGGTGCCCTAGGGACACCAGCGCTAGGATTGCTTCCGGGGCCCCGAGGTTGATGAGCGCGCATTGCATGAGCTTGGTCACGAGATCGTCGTCAGCCAGCGAGCTGCTCAAGGAACTCTTGGGTTTCGCTGAATGCATCAGGTGCTCTTCCTCGATCTCTCGCCGCTTGGAGGCCATCAATTGCTGCAGCGCCAGGGCAAGATACGTGTCGCACTCGGTGAAACTTTCCGAGAGAAATCCGCACAAGTGCTCCAACAGCTGCACCATGTAAAGCTTAGACTGCTCCGTGAAAACATCGAAGGCCGCAGTGCGCGCCCGGAGCGTTAGTTGCGTCGCAGCTTGGTCATGTTCTTGCCCCTTGCTGAACAGGGCGGACCCTCGTCGCCGCGACGACCGGAACGACGTCTGTCGACTCGGGACTTGCCGCACGGTGTCCTCTATGGGGGCAGATGCAGCCTCCACGAAATTCATGGCCGAAGCTTCCAAGTCTTCTTCGTCCACGAAATTGTAGTTCAGCACGTCTAGAGCATCTTCGATGCTCCGCCCCCCGGTGAGCCGCGCCAACTGCACCGCCAACGGCAGCGGCGGCTGCACCGTGCCACCGCCACCGGAATTTCCCACGCCGCTCGCAGGAGACGACGAACTTGACGCGGACTCGCTGCCACCGATGACGTCACTGCCCGACGTGTTGGCTCGGATGTAATTCATGATCCGGCTTCGAATCGTGTCGACAAACACGTCAAAGAAAGGGTCGCGCAACGGGTCCAGCAGAGCTTCAGTAGAAACGATCACGAGGCCCGACGCGCCGCTGCTGCTGCTAGAGCTGCTGCTCAAAGCCGACCCAAACCGCGTGAGCGTGCTGCTAAAAGAATAGTCGTATGATTGGTTCTCTTCCAGGCACTCCAGGATCACATGCACGAAATGAGGCAGCGCCGATTTCACTGCAGCCTATGAGTTAGTTAGTAGTGTGCACACAGAGAGAAAGTTGTGGAACCGTTCAAAAAAAAAGGGCTCACAATAGACAAAAAGCGAAAAACACGGAAGGTTTTGCAGCCTCATTGCTCAAACTGACGTAAAGAAGCAAGAGGGAGTTTCATCTCAAGAACAAGAACCTTTTTCCGGCGCTGCATGATGACGTCTTCGTCTTCGTCACCTGCAATCCCTTCTGCCTCCATCTGCACCACAAACTGCTCGATTTGCCGTTCGGCTTCCCCAATGGACGCGCTCAAATTCGACTCTGGCGGAACCATCAAGTCTTCGTTGGCGCTACCGCTGCTGCTGCCCAATCCGCCGCTGTCGTCGCTGCCTCCAATGCGCCTCGACCGCGCCGCCACCAGGGCTTCCAGCACTCCCACCCGCGCGTTTTCCCACTTTTGAATCTTGTCGTGCCCGGCGAGCTTGGCGAGTTGGTGCACGATGCTGCTCGGGTGCCGCGCGCACTTCCACAGCAGCGATTGGTTGCCATCCTTGCCGCTGTCGCTGCCGCTGCTGCTGCCTTTGAAGGACTTGGCTGAAGTCAACAACGGCCGGCCGCTGCGCTCTTGCGAGCCATACACATCCGGAGGCGTGTCCAAGCCGCCACGAGCGCTGCTGTCGCAGCCGTCGTCACCGGCCGCAACGAAGGCCACTGCGCTTCCCCAGTGGTCCCCGTGCGAAGGCGGCAGCAGCGACCAGGAGCCCGTGAAAAAATCCTTCAAAAACGGCAAGACCACGTCCACCGCCACGTTCTCGAAGTCTTCTTGCTCTTCGTACAGCGTCGCGGTCATGGCGTTGGCCGCGGAATCCAATTGGAAACGGTGCAAGAGCCGCAAGTAAGAGTTGAAATCTCCGAACACGCTCACCATCGCCTGTTGGTGGCGTTCGATGAGTTCTTCCGCGCGGTCTTCGACGTCCGTCGCAAGGCTGTCCTCACCGCCGGTCCCGCTGCCGCCGCTTACGTGCGCGCGGGAAAAGTAAGTCCCGTGCATGTACCGTGCGTAGCAACCCTTCAATACAGGGTGGTGCAAGCCAATGCCCCGGACCATTTCTGGCTCGGAAATGAACAAGCTGCACCACTGCTCCACCGCCAAGTTGTCGCCCTTCGAGAGCATCCCCAAGATGTCCACCACTTTGATGTGGAACGACAGGTGGGTGCTTTCCGGCAGCGGCTTGCAGCGCAAGTGGTAGGCCTTCCACTTCGCAACGGTTTCAAACTTCCGAGGCGGGTGGCGTTTCGTGGTGAGGCGTTCGTACTCTTCCACCACGCGGGACACTCGGTACAAGCTGGACACGTCTTCCAGCTCGTTGTCGTCGTCATTGTCGTCATGACTGCCGCCTCCACGGCTGCTGGCTTCGGATTGGTTCTCAGCGGCTTGGTTCCGCGCCAAGAGAGCTTCGACGCTGCTGGTGTCCAGGTACAAAAACGCAGCCAAGAGATGGCCGTCGGTCGCGCCAGGGGTGTCACTGGAGAGTTTCAAGCCTTCTTCGAGTGCTTGCGTCACCAATTCTTGCCTCGCCATAATAGGCCCCGCATCGCTTTCCACCATTGAAGCGAGCAAATCGAGAAGCGAAGACGCTTTTGTCCAGTCACCTTTCTCATTGGTCGAGTCGCTGGCAGCTGCCTTGTCGTCCGCGCTGGCGCGCCGCACTGCATCGAAGAGCATCGCCACTGTGTCGAAAAAAGCGCACGATATGAAGGTCAAAGCAGGGGTTCGAAATAAAAGTTTTAAAAAAACATTCGATTGAACAAAAGGTTTTAAAAAAAATAGATGGTTTCAATCACAGGTCAGAATAACACTTCCAAATGAGACGAAGTGGTTGAACGAAGAAAGGCGCGCGGGCAAATCTTCAAACGTCGTACCAAAAGCGCGCACATGGTTTCCTTCCACCATTTTGTTGCCGGCGTCGTTGTCTCGGAGCACTTCCGCCAGCAGCACCGCGACTTCGCTCCCCTCCCACCATGGCAACAGGTTGAGCAAAACCTCCAGGTAAGCTGGAGTCGACAAGAGGTCGGAATTGTGCACGTGTGCGTAACAAAAGTAGAAAAGAAACACCAGGCACGCCTTCACGACTTGCTTCTGTTCGGCGCACAGATTCGTGTCGAAGTCGTCTTTCGAGCGTTCATTGCGCACCACGTCCTTCAAAAACTCCAACACCGTTTCGTGCACCCCCTGTTCGCCGAGCATTTGCTGGTTCATCTCTTCCACTTTTTCTTCTCGCGGCAAGCCCCGCACCAGCGGGTGCGCGCCGTAGCCCGCCAGCACCATCACCCGCTCCGTGGCAGTGAGCACCTTGGGCGCGGACGTGACCGCCGCGTCGCTTTCGCCGCTCGCAGCGCTGGAGAAGGAGCCCTGCGAATCGCCGGCGGCAGCGCTCGCAAACGAGGACGCAGCGGTTGCCGCCGCGGCTTCGAGGCCGTCGTTGTCGCTGCTGTTGTCGAAGGCATCCCAAAGGGGGGTCCAGCACAGGTTGACCAACCCCAGGGGGCCCGGGCTCCGCTCGGGGTCGTTGAACAGCACGCACACGAACTCGGCCAGGTTTTTCAGGCGCTGCTGCGTGGCTTTCGCGCGCTTATCGGCGTCTTTGGAGGCCACAGCACCTCCGCGGTACGGGTTGGCAAACTGCTGCATGCACCGGCTCAAGGCCCCTCGCCGCTTGGCCACAAACTTGAGGGTGTCCTTGTCTTGCGACTCGAGGACGAGGGTGGAGTTGATGAGGCGGCTCGAGAACTCAACGCGGCGGTTGAAGTGGCGGTACAGTATTTTTACCGCCAACCCGCTGAGTTCATCGTTGTCGTACAGCAGCAAGTTCAAGAACGCAATACCACGCTGCTTCTGGATCTCTATGTTGGCCGACTCCACAACAAAGTCGCCCATGAGCCGCTTCCGATTGTCGTTCTTGAACACGTCTAGAACTTTCCGTACCTCAGCCTTGGCTTCCTGGCGAAATTTCGCCCACGCGTTGGCGTCCACGTCACGATGCTCCAAGTAGCGCCGCTCGTTGCGCTCTTGCTCGGTCAGCGCTCTTGCTTTCGACATCATCGCTTCCTCGGGCAAGTCTTCTTCTTGGGAATATTGCCGAGAAGGCATGGTCGACAGGCGCTTGGGCGCCATTTCAATGCCAGTGCCTCGGCTGGGGTTCTCCATCTCAAAGGATAAGTCTGGTTTCGAAACTTGGCCTAGTGCCAGCATCTCGCTCACTTTGTCGAGGTCTACTTCATCGCCATTGATCACACTGCCTGTGTCCACGTTCTTCTGTATCGCAGAGCCGTCGCCATCTTCGTCGTCATCCTCGTCATCATGCCCTGCGTCCGCTTCGTCGGTGAGCTCCTGCACAGGAAAGCACACGTCTTCGATGTGCCGCTTGTACACGTTTTGAAACACGTTCCAAAAGGTCGCCACGCGCAAGTTTTGGTTGGTGGAAATGGACAGCTGCCAAATGTTGAGAATTTCGCACTGCAAATCCATGCGCCCTTTCTGCAGGAGCCCGTCAAGGGGGGTCTTCTGGACGTAGGCAAACGCGCGCCCGAAGTGCTCCTCAGCAAGGGAGGCATCCTCCGCCAAAGAAGGCCAGGTTTGGCCTGGAGAATCGAGCGGTTGGTCTTGGAGAGTAGGGTCCAAGGCTTTCTGCAGGGACCGCAAGATGGAGCGAATCACTTCCACCGCGTCCTCATCTTGGGCAGGGATCCCCGTGTCTTTCGTGCCCTCGCCTGAAGCGTCGAGTGGACCACCAGGCACGGGGCGCAGCACGAAGACAATGTTGCCGAAACCTGCCCCATGGGCGGCGTTTGGCCCGTCGGGGATCAAGCGAAGGGAATGCTCTTCGATGGCTTGGATCTCCAGGCCAGTAGGCACAGCTGGCAACACCTTGGCATCGACGGAGGTGCGAAAGCCAGATGGCACCAGCGTGTCGCCGCCAAAGGCGAGCACGGGCGCGGTGGACTGAGTGGAGCCAAAGAAATGCACGAGCTGGGGGGCCACCTCGCCGTCGGTGCCCCTCTGTTGAAAATGATGCAAGAGAGGAGGTGCACGCATCGTTCAGCGAGGTTAAAGCTGTCGCCCAACGACAGGAACGAGTTGCAGCAAACATGGATACGAGTGCCATGGAGAAAACGAAGCATGAGCATTTCGTACCTGCGCTGGAGTGCCTGTGAGCATTTGTTTCGTGCGGCGGTAAAAGAACGGCTCTTCCTTCACGCCGCCAATGACCAGCTCGCAGCGAGGGTACACCTCGTAAATGGGCGAAAAGAAGTTCGACGTCACCAGTTCGCGCACCAGCACCAAGAAGGCATGCGCGGCCTCCATCGCTTTCGGCGACCCAAACAAATCCTTGCCTCCTTCTTGCTTGGCAAACTTCTCCATGGCGCGCATCGTCTTGAACACCGTCGTGCGGAGGCGGTAGCGCTGCGTGAACGAACCCAAATCCACGAGCATGAACTCAGACCAGCGCCGCCGGAGCACCTTTTTGGCTTGTGCCACCAAGGCAGCGTCGTAGGCGCCAGAGGTGGACTGCGCGCCAGTGGCGCCATCGACTGACATGCGCTCGAGAGCAACTACGTCCGGCCGCTTCAGGAAGCCGATGTCGTATCGTTCTAGAAAAGGGAAAGTTGAAAAAGGTTTCAAGACAGAAACGACAAAGGATATGCAACGGAATAAATTCACCTTGAAGAGATTTTACAAAAGAGTGAAGGTAGTTGTCATGCGAAGTGAATCAAGCTTCACCAACTCACCAATGATGCTAAGTGCTTCTTCAGCGTCCATAACTTCGTTGGTGGCCCTCGGTTCATCGAATTGCGTCGCTGCGCTGAAAATCTTGTTCAGTACTTCTACTCGAACGTCTTCGTAGTCGTCAGCGACGTCTTCTTCCCCCAACGTCCAAATAAGAGTAGAATCTTCAAGTGTTCCTTCACTCACCTTGTTAGGGACAAATGGTAACAAGAGAAGCGCATTTGTGTAGGTGGTACAGTACGGGGCAATGAAAAGAAATACGATTCACCAATGGCTGCCAGTGCGGACAAATACGAGTCTATGAGAGTACCTTTTCGAGTGCAACAGCTTGGACGTGCAAGTTCTGCAGCACGCGCACAAACGCAGTGTGCAGGATCGCGAAACCTTCCTTGTCGCGGGTCTGCGACAGGCCCAGGTCCGAGAGCTCCTCCAGGCACTCTAAGATGGTGTCCACGGGCAGCAGTTTCTTGACCATCCGCTGAGACGCGCCGTTGCGTCCTGCGCAAAGCACCCCCAGCAGGTTGATCGACGACGCGAAGAACCGGAGCTGCTTGCTGTCCAAGCTCTGGAGGGCTACCCACTTCCCCGCCAACAGCGGGTGGTGCGGCTCGGCTGCTTCGTCGTAGTCGTCCGCGGTGTCACGCCACTGCTCGTAGGTCAAACCCAGGCTTGGGCTGACGAGATCGTAGGTTTCCGAAACCCCCCCGGGCTGACTGGCCATGTCCTTCGGGCTCTGACCGCGGAACTCTACCACTTTGTCCGGGGAATACTTGGGCCGGCCTTTGCCAAACCCCGAGACTTCGACTAGAACGCGGCGCCGCGGGTACCCCTGAGAAGACGAAGACGAAGATGACGACGATGGCGGCAACGGCGCGCTCCAGTCGTCTTCATTCGCAGCAGTAGCTGCGGCACTTCCAGCACCAGTGGCGCTGGCGCGTTTCGGGTCTTCGAGCTTGGTGGCGTACAAGAGGCACGACGAGGTGGCGGACTCCATGGAGAGGCCCAAGAACAATTCCCGCACCCACCCCTGTACGTCTTTTTCGGGCAGGTCGTTGGGGGCGCACACGTCGGCCAGAAAACTGTACATGTCGGCGTCAGGGACTTCGTGGGCTTTGGTCTTCTCGTACACCTAAAACGAGACACGTCAACCACAAGTTTGTGCTCACAGAAAAATCGCATTTGATCGCACACCATGGAATAAAATAACGTTTGAACACTCGGGCCGTGTCTACCAAGAGAACATAGGCACGTTCATAATCGCACCTTG
>Ga0307982_1001449_pt1 | contig 19346 bp, 14 predicted proteins | sample OrgLakmetagen989_FD_201847 | JGI IMG/M metagenome (GOLD analysis project Ga0307982, IMG submission 201847) | Saline water microbial communities from Organic Lake, Antarctica - #989 | ecosystem: Environmental > Aquatic > Non-marine Saline and Alkaline > Saline | place: Antarctica: Organic Lake... | reverse complement strand
CCCAGGACATGGGACCAGTAAGACATAAATGTATTCTCGTGGTGCAGCCCGGTTGTTTCTGTGGGTTTAATTTGTATTTGCCTCAAGGCTTGCTCAGGAAGATGACTGAGCTCCAGCTTGCTGCTGCACCCGCCGCCCCCAGGCCCCGACCCGAGGGGACCCAGTGCATCCACAAGGAAGAACGTTGCCGACACATCGAGCTGCGCACCACAATTTGGTGTGTGAAGGTAACCATTAAATGTGTGCAAGTTGCCAGCTTTTGCAAAATATTGCCTGCATTGCTCGCTTGGCTGCACAACGTTTCGAAAAGCAGAAACAGTTCGAGAGAAATCTGCTGCACCGTTGAAGCACACAGCAGCGGCGCTTTTCATGCTGGCCTTTGCCACAATGACTCGTGTGCTACTTACAGTGCTGTTGCTTTTGACATACTTTCAGCAGCTTTACGCAAAGGAACAACGGAACTCACGTGCTGTGCTTGCGGGTCACACTCGAAGCCGGGAAATGCAGGCGGCGTTTCAAGCCCCCGCTTGGCAACACTTCGTCCCACGAGATGATCAAAATGCCGAGGCATGGGCTGTTATTGTGAGTTGGACTCTCGAAGATGTGGCGATTCAATCTGCGCTTGCTCCAGACAAGCGCCGTATTTTCGAATTCGAGGGAGAAGCAGTCCAGTACGCTGTGTCAAACACGCTGAAGTATTTTCCCCGGGGGGAAGTTGGCATACGGATTGTGGACACCACTGTAAATATGACATTGACATTCGAAGACAACGCTGCACTGGCAAAGGTGAGGCTGCTTGCAGTTGGCTGAACCAGCAACCATGGCAAAGGCGCACCTGGGCACGTCTCTTGTTTGCAGGAAGCTGTGCAGCTCAGCAGTGTGGCCCAGGATGGTGGCACTGTTCAAAGCAATCAGTTTACCCTAATCCCGTGCATTCTTCAGGTTGCCGTGCTTTTGCAAGACGCAGTCAAGGCAGCAGGCCATGCGGCGCAGGTGGAAGCACGACTGAAAGACGACTATGTGGCCAAAATTCTGACCCACGAGCTTAGAAGCATTCTGGATACCAACACGTTCAATGTGGCAACAGTCGGCCTGCACCCACACGTGTCACTTGTGGCAGCCAGCACCGCCAAAGGAGGTGCTGGTTCTGGGGGCGAGCGCTGGTGGACTGCTGATTCTGCAAGTTTCTTGTGGCTCCCGGCACCCGCTTTCAACCCAGGCAAGCCCGACGTGCTGGCTTCTGCCAAGCTGCTTGAGCGTAATCTCAAGCTGTTGTACATTTTTGGGTGCCCTATTATTGCCCTTGTTGTGTCAGTTTTCGCAGTCATGACTGCAGACAAACGCTCGCTGGAGCAGTACCGGTGCTGCCTTGGGTGCTGTGGCGGAGCAGACAAGCAGCTGTACGCCATTCCAGACGGCACCATGGAGAGCAGCAGTAGGTCTAGCTCTGATCTCACTGACTCCACAGCTGGCGGCGATCCCCGCGCATCGCCAGTGCAGAGGTCCCCAACGCTGCTACCCAGCAGATCTCACAAGCCAAATGTTGTTGTACCAATCGACACGTTGGTTGACCAGAATCGGCCCCTTTCCGCCTTCAAAATTTAGGCCCCCGTTAGCGGGGCTGTGTGAGGTCTTCATCACTCTCCTCCACTTCTGAGGCCCCCTGTCCAGCTGACCTGCGGGGGGCCTTGCTGTGCCCAGCTCGAGATGAGGCGGCGGCAGCACCCGTGGCAATGCCAGCTTGCGGCACTGGCGCTGCAAGGATGGGCAGCGAGGCGGATGCCAGCATGCTCCCCGCAGCTGAGGAGGCTGCTGCCTGCGAGGAGGCTGGGCGCTTTTTGGCGCGGGGACGGGGAACCGCCTCTCCTGTTGCCGCTGCGTCCTGGGCAATGCGGGTCAAGAAGGCATCGCCTTGCAGCAAAGCTTGCTTGTTTAAGCCAGGCAGGTGCTCCGTGAAGTATGGGTGGCTCAGCGCTTCGGCAGTTGTGATGCGCTGAGTTGGGTCGTACGTGAGCAGTTTGGCCAGCAGGTCCAAGCCGTGCTCACCTAGGCGCGGCACCGCTCTCTTGAGGGATTTGGGTCGCCACTGGGGGAATGCGGGCTGGTAGTCGCGCAGGGTGGAGACGCCTGGCCATGTACTGTCATTTGGCGTGCCCAGTAGCTGAAATATTTTAAACAGTTGCCCAATCTCACTGTCCCCAGTGAAAGGCGGTCGCCCTGTAGCCATTTCCGCAAAAATGCATCCAATTGACCACGAGTCTACAGCAGCTGTGTACTTGTCTAGTCCAAGAAGAATTTCAGGTGCCCGGTACCAAAGTGTGACCACTTCATGTGTATACCGTCTCAGGGGCACAGAGAAAGTTCTTGCAAGCCCGAAGTCTGCAACTTTGAGCCAGCCGTCGTTACAAAGCAGAATATTTTGAGGCTTGATATCCCTGTGGATGATTCTATGCCGATGACAAGCATCGATTCCATTGATCAGTTGAAACATGTACAGCTGCAAAAAGAAACGCGACAAGTCAAGCACAGGTTCGGGCTTGTGCAGCAGTATGCCTCACCCTCATCAGCTCCTGACCCATTCCAGTTTGACGGCAGCTTTCCATGTATGCTCGCAGATCCCGATCGCACAAATCAAAAACCATATATAAGTTGCCGCTGAAGCTCACAAACACATCCTTCAGCCTGCAGTGAGTTTGTGCAACGGTGGCGAACGCGAAACAACAAATGTTACATACAGTACAATATTGGGGTGGGATATTTCCTTAAGTACGCTGATCTCGCGCATGGCTGTGGCTGGCACGCCTTCTTGCCATGCTGCCACTGGCATCCGCTTCAGAGCGACATATGTATCAGTTTGCTTGTCGTGCGCTTTGTACACAACGCCGTACGTCCCCTCACCAAGCTTTTCAGTCTTGACATATCGGTCGTGGGTGGCAACACTGTGTGGTGTGTGTGCCATCGCTTCGTTCGTTTGCGATGAGGCTTGAGCCATTGTGTACGACAATTCTCAACGGCAAGCGGCTTGCCTGAGGGGCACGAAAGTGTTGCAAGTATCCAGCTGTTTGCGCAGTGTTGAACCAGATATGTCAAGATGGTGAATAAAGAGCTATACCACTGTAAATCCAGGGGCTTGAGAAGATGGATGGCTTGCTTGGTGCAGAGCGCGCTGTCGACAAAACACAGTGTCTGCCCTTCACATTCAACTGCTGACTCTACGCTGAGCGAATATTTGCCCACAGAACAGAGGGCTGGGCGATCGAGTTGCTACATTTTCATTTTCATTCCACCTCATATTTTTATCCATTCGCAGACATGCAACTTTGTGAATTGGGGGGGGCAACGGGAGCCGTTTTTATGTGAGCCAGCAGGCAGTGGCCTGGACGACCAACGAGCCACTTCCCAAGAACCTTCGCAGGCTTTGCCAACTCCCTGTTGATCCACTGCTATCATGGCGTGCGGCTAGCAGGATGGCACACCAGCCCTGCCAGCTGGAAGTCGCCCAGGCCAGCTGAGAGACAGGCAGGCGCAAGTTGGGAACGGACACAAATCAGAATAACCAAGCCAATTGAATAAGTACCTGTGCATGGATTTGACGGCTCTGTGTAGTCCGCCAATTCCCACCTCACCTGAAAAGCAGTCTCCACCAGATGAAAGAATTAATTGTCATGTTGACGTCCTTGTGCCTGTTCAGATGAGAGTTCAACAAAGATGGTCGCACATGCACCTGCTCAGAGCTGCACAGTCCAAGTACTCGGCGGCAAGTCCTCAGCAGTTTGCCCAGGTGGGGCTATTCCAGGGCACCTGCTCAGGTGGGCAGGGCTGTTCGGGGGGTGGCTGGAAACGTTCACTTGCTGAGATTCATCCTTGCCTGGCGATTAAAATCTTTGTCCAATTTCAAAAGGCCCCATTTTCGTCTTCTTTTTTCGGTGGCCCTGACAATCAGCATATTTGGATTTGATGTGAACAGGAGCACGCGTTGGGCCGGTGCAGCAGACACGTTTCGTCTTTCAGGATGGGCTTCAGTCGCAGCATTCCATTCACTAGACACAAAAGGCCAAGTTTCCTATCAATTATCTGCGTTTTTGTCTGTGCTAGCTCTCTTGTGTCATCAGGCTACGTCTTTTGGTTCTTAGGCGAGCAAGATGCATCAAGGCAGTGGTCTCGTTTGAAAACTTCTCTTGTGACCTGGAAATCCAAGCTTCAGCGCATGACAGCACGCACAACCCAGCTCTGTCACTTTGAAGCTTTACCTCTTGTGCTATACCGTAGTGAAATGGAGTATGACTTCAGCTGGGTTGTCCAGTCATGTACAGATATCATCGGACAAATCGAATTGGGCGATAGCTCCCGGGCAGCTGCTGGGACAGCACCACTGCTTTACAGCGACGGCAAGCCATTATGGCATACAGATGACAGCATAAATATGCATCGAGTTCGCGTGGTGGTACAGCCAGGCTCGGTCTTTGAGTTCTCAGCTCTTTCGACATCTGTACACGGTATTGAGCTTCAAAGTGAGCCTTTCGTGGTTCCTGCAGTACCCGCATGGACAGACCAACACAGTTCGCCCACTTCTGTGTGTATTGGCTGGGTTGGCGATAGTGCAGGCAATTCAGCCGTGTTCGGTGAATTGGTCAGCAACCTACTCCAGCCTGAGCTGTGGGCAGCAGACGACTCACAACCGCTTTGCTCTCACGGAAGGGGGCTAGATTTGTTTGTCCACGTGGGCCATATCACATCCAGCACTTCCTTCAGAGATGTCCAGCATGGCCTGCTAGAGCCCCTTGAGCAGGGTGGATTTGCTCAAACAACTCCTCTTCTATTCACCGGCGGAACGCCGCTGTCCAAAACGAACAGCGAGCGTCGCTCTTCACACCTCCGCCACCAAGAGAGCAGAAGCTACAACTCGACGTTTGCAGATCAGCTATTAAGTCATGGCGATTCTGCGCCATGCATCACTTCAAAAGCTGGAAGCGCGCTGATCGTGTCCGTTCCCAGGCTTGACAAGGCGCCTGAAGCTGTGGATTGCGCTCGAATCAAGCTGCAAGAAGCAGCGCCGCACACTTTTTCGTTCAAAATTTTGGTGCTACCTTTTCCTCCTGATCGTGAATTCAGCAGCATACCGACAGCAGGTTGGCTGGACGAAGAAACTCGTCTTCAACACGAGTTTGTTCAGCTGGCGGTGCATGCCAATGTCGATGTCATCATCGGAGCGGGCAGTGCCATTTATCAGAGAACAGAAGTGGCTAGTGCTCACGAGTTGCCGCTGCTGCTGGTGAGCGGTGGGGGTGGAGCTGAGCTTGAGAGCATGACGCTAGAACATCGAGTTCATGAAAACGCAGGGTTTGTTGTCTCCCATGCAAAGCACCACGCTATCATATCTGACATTCAGAGGCAAACCACTGAATCTAACCACTGCTTTCGAGACACAATGCGCTGGGTCGTTCGTGCTGATGATATGAGCATCCTCGACTCATTTGAAATAGTACAAGATTCGCCAAAAGGCTGCCTCGAGCTCACGAAGGCCAGCAGTGCAGGTGGTGGAACAAAAGAGAAAAGCAGCATTCAGCCACCGAAATATCAAGCCAAACTCAGTGCCAAGAGCCAGCCGCCAGCACCAGTGCCAAAAGTTGATGAGAATACAAAGTCGAGAAGTCGCATCAAGGAGGCTGCACTGCTGCGCAAGAGGATGAAAAGAAGACGGCAACGGAAGAATCGAAAGCTATAGTCTTGTCAAATATACCCAAGTTCAGATCGGACGGCCTCGAAACAGTCCATCACTTGCTTGACGCTGGCCGGCTTGCTTAGAACACGGTGGGCTCCAGCCTCTAGAAACAGAGTAATGTCCTCTTGCATCGTGTTCCCAGTTACCCCAATGAATATCGGACCTCTATGGTGGCTTTCTTCATCCCCTGCTTGTTCTTGCTGGATGATTTGGAACAGCTCCCGTGCCAGTTCGTCTCCATTCATTGCTGGCATTGTCATGTCGCTGATTACCAGATCGTACGGCCGGGATTTCATGGCCATAAGTGCAACTTCCAGGCCCTCAGTGCCGTCCTCAGCTGCATCCACAGCAAAGCCCTTACGCTTGAGCTGGCGCACCATCATGCTTCGGTTGGCTGGCGAATCGTCAACGACCAAAATTTTGAGACGACCAGGTTCACTACCATCCAGTTGTCTACTAGCTGCTCGTGAGGGTGTGAATTTGGATTCGTCAGAGACCTCACACGATGTGCCACCACTTGAATGGTCAGCCTGCGAAGCTGGGCGTGCTGACATTCCATTCGTTGGAGTTTGAGAAACTGAGAGCTTTGGAGAAGTGTAGTTTTGACACTGCTGCCAAATGCGTAGGAAGTCTGCTTTGATGGGGAGGAATACGGAGAAGCTGCAGCCAAGTCCCTGTCCGGGGCTGCTGGCTGAAACCTTGGCCCCCTGCGTTTCCACCAGTTCTTTCATGAGCCACAATCCGAGGCCATTGCCCTTCAATGCTGCGCCGCTTCGCAGGCGAGAAAAGGGCTGGAACAAACTGAGCAAATCTGTTGGAGACATTCCGCGCCCCCAGTCCTGGACACTGACAAGCAGCACCCCAGGCTCGTCTGTTGCTGTGGTTACCTTCAAGCCTTCCGACAGCACGGTAGCCGGAACTGCAGCAGCAGCCCTTGCAGCATTGGCCACTGCGGTTAATGTCAGTGTCTCTGAAGAGGTTAAACATGTGTACTTGTCACTGCTTTGGCTCTCCGAACTTGCACTCAGGTGGGAGTTGCGTGCTGGCATGCCTCGGCCTGGCCCGAAGCTGTCGTCAAAGGATGGCTCGCGGGAAGCTGCTGAAGCGGCGCCGACTTTTGCAGAGCTGCCTTGCTTCAATTTTGTCACGCTGGGCCGTTTTCTTGACTTGGGGCTGGGGTGGCTGCGGAGGACACTTCTTGACGACAAGAGTGAAACGGCAATTTGGATATCGCACCGCCCGTCGCTCGTTCGCTTTCCATACTTCATGGCATTTGTCAAATAATTGGTCAGTACTTGAAGCAGGGTAGCTTGTGTTGCCGTGCTCGAGCACATGCAAAATGCCAACAGCTCCTGGACTGCATTCGGTCCCTCAGCAATGAACAGCGGCAGCGAAGGTGATGTATTCACGCTGAGCTGCATGGAGGTGTGTGGCTGTCGCACTCCTTCAATATCATGGGATGCTGAGGCGTTCTGCCAGGCTGTTTTCCAGGCTGCCAGTGGATTGAGCTCATTGTCCAGCTTTCTGTCTTTGTTGTGCATCATGGCGACGGTGCTGCGACGACGCATGTACAGCAGCATGTTGTCGAGCACCTGTGAAAGTGAGGTCAGTGGCTGCACGACAAGATCCATGGACGATTTCAAATCAAGCAACGCCGCGTGGACTTTGAGAAGCACTTCCTGAGCAGGTCCGTGGGATTTGTGGCCCAAAACTTTTGATTGCTGCGCTGCACTTGAAGGCGAAGAAGTTGGAGACAGTGCAGGCACAGGTTTGGAGGCGTATCCAAACAGGCTGTCACCGGCACTCTCAGTGCGCTTCTCTTTTTCGAACAAGAGTGCAGCAACCTCTGGAAGGCAATCTTGCAGAATGTAGTCCATGGATAGCATGGCAGCAGCAACCGGTGAACGGCATTCGTGGCTCAGCCAACGCAGCATAGCAGTTGTTTGTTGGGCCTGTTCTTTGTGGGTTGCAATCGCAAGCTTGAGAAATATTCGCTCCCAGACAACCATGAACACAAGCTGGATGAGGAAGCAAAAGAATATAACCGACTGTACAATGACGGCAATGCGCTCTGCTCCAAAGAAATCATCCGAGTTTCCACCTTCGCAGGAAATTTGCGTGGCAACCTGCTCAGGCCCATAGTCCAGACTAGAAGCACGCCCCCCTCGGCGCCGTGCACTAAGTGTCTCGAATGCACATTTAAAGTCAATGACGAGCTCATAGCATAGTAGTGCAAACAGAGATGCTGTCAAGATGACCAAAATGGCAAGGCTGGAGCGCCATTGAGCCACGCCATCAGCTCGCTGGGCTGAAGTGAGTCGAACAAGTGAATACCTCAGTTGTATTCTCTTGCAGACCATCGCACACGATTTGCCACACTGAAAGCTTGGGACAGTAATGAACGACAACCAAGGACAGGATGGTGACGACGAGGCCGTGCTCAGAGCGAGTCCAATCCCATAAACTGCGCAGCAAGTCACAGAGATCAACAGCCAAGCATCCCCCACGCGCGAGTCAACAAATGTGCTCAACAAGGGAGGGATGCTGAACACAATGCATAAACACGTTGGTACACCCCAAGCTGAAACCACGATAGTCCCAGTTCCCTGAAAACGACTCATTTGCGGTCGGTTGCGTCCTGACTGGTTTGATTGAAATTTGACGGATTGAGAGGTGTGTCCAAAAGGATAGATCACATGCCTCATGAGCATATCAGCGCTGAGTGCTGCTAGCAGTCCATAGACTGAAAGTCTAATATCTGATGTCAGACAAACCCCTATGTCCGCGCTCATGAATATTGTGAGCGCTGTTGCTGGCACAACGGCCAAAAGAAGGTACGTTGTTGCTTGTTGCGCCACAAGCACTCGTTGGTTTTGCAGGGCGGCATTTTGTGCACCAAGAATGTCTCTAGAGCTGCTTACTGTCGATTTGGGTGCGTTGCTTTGTAAACCTGCCTTGAGCATGAGCCAGAAGACCAGAGCAAATATCGACAACAGCAAGCTGTTACCCTGCAGGCGCTTTAACTGCAATTCACGCGCATCTGGCATTTCAAAGCATTGTGGATTTCCCCCATTTGCTCCAGTACCAATAAGGCAAACGAAAAGCCCAACCCCAGCCGCAGCTACGGGAAGGTACGATGACTCGATGCGAAGTGCGGACAACTGCCGCTGGCAATAGTTCCAAGAACAACAATTCATATGGAATAACGTGTCAAGTACAAATGTGTGCCTGCTAAACAAGCTGGACGTTGTGTTCGGTCGCGAAAACCAGCTGGCAAATCCTAATCAGTTGAAAGAAGTTTCTGTACTTCTGCAACAGCCTTGACAACGATTCCTGTTGCAAGAAAAGCCCACACTTCGTTCAAAAGGATCTTTATTCGTAATGGCAGCAGCCTTGCAGCATTCACGCATGTGTACGTCGTTTGGTGGCGCTAAGTTTCGGAGACCCCCGCTGGCCGGAGGAGATCCCCCTAGCTGTAAACCCTGTAGACAGGACAGGGGCTTCAAAGTAATTGATAACAAGGCACTGGCACTCTCACAGGAAAGTGTTGCCTCCGGACGATGCCTCGATGACAGGGTTCTTGACACCCTTCACACTGGCACCTGCAGTTGTGTTGGGGCCTGTCGACGCTGAGCCCTGAAAGGCTCCTATGATATTGAGGCCCACCCACAGCAGGTGGCAGACGAGCGGCACTTTTGTGCTTCTAGTGATGAGGCAGTCCCCCGTATTGCAGGGGCCCGAAGGGGCCCAGCGTCGAGAGGCCCCAACTGTGCTTGTCAGTTGAGAACCCTTTCTCAGAGTTAGAGGCCCGCTGGCAGTCAGGAACAGGCAGAGAGCTGCTCATGCCTGAGTAACTTCCCAAGGAGGTATTCGCCGCTCTCTCACACACAAGTACGGAAGGGGGCTCTCTCTCGCGAAACTGGCACCAGCCGCACAAGTGCGAGCACAAGTACATTGTCCTATGTACCCCCCTGCATGGATTCAATTGGCTGTAGACTCTGCTGACAAGGTGATTCTAAAATTCAAAACAGTCACAAACACGTTTCCATTCAGGCTAGCCCGTTTTGCGTCTCCCCCGCAGCCAAGATTCCCCCCCCCTTCGCCCCACAAACACACACACGCAGAAATTCTTCGCATCAGTGCACACATCAGCTGCGGCAGGCATTCTCAACACCCAACTACTGAGTTAAAACTACTGTGATTTATTTGGGTTCAGCCATTGTACTGGGGAGCAAGGAACTCCATCTCTATTCAGCCAGACGAGGCTCTGCCGCAAATCTTCCACTCCGCACTGCCCGACTTTTCTTTGAATTGCAAGCATGTTTTCAGAGTACTTATGGGTCGTGGTTCTGGGGTCTATGTTCGCATTCGCTGCAAGCTTTGGTATTGGTGCAAATGATGTTGGTGCGTAGTTGAGCCCTCATCATGCAGTGTGCTCAACGGATGCGGGAATCGACTTTGCAGCAAATGCGTTTGCTACCTCCGTGGGAGCCAAAAGGTTCGCGCTTCACCATGAAGTGCCAGCCAATACAGTTGTTCATACCCGCCTTGCAGTCTCACCCTGCGGCAAGCTATCGTGATTGCGGGAGTTTGCGAATTTGCCGGTGCCTTCGCTTTGGGGTCTCACGTAACTAGCACTATTCGAGACGGCATCACAGATGCATCGCAGTTCAGCGATTTCCCCGAGCTGCTAATGTTTGGTGTGTTGCCGTACATTTTCAGCCATCCCTCATTGCAAACCTTTTCTGCACGCAGGAATGCTTTGCGTCATATTCTCCACGGCTGTGTGGCTCGTCGTCGCGACCAAGCTGCATATGCCAGTGTCAACCACACAAGCCACAGTGGGGGGCATCATTGGGATAGCTCTGGTTGCCCGGGGCAGTGATGCCGTGCAGTGGTCCGGGGTCGGCCTCATTGTTGCCTCTTGGTTCGTCTCTCCCATTCTGTCTGCAGCGCTGTCCGGAGGGATCTTCTGGGCGGTGAGGCGGTTTGTTCTGCGTTCAGAACACCCCTTCGACAACGCACTCATTTCGCTACCGTTCTTGGTGGGTATTACCCTGGCTGTGAATGTGTTCTTCATTGTGTACGAGGGGCCCGAAGCATTGAGTGAGACCCCCGTATGGGCAGCTGTAGCGGCAGCAGTGGGTGCTGGCCTGCTCACAGCTGTTGTGGTGTACTTCTTCGTCATCCCACGGGTGCGTCGCAATGTGAAGGCTGACGAGCGTGCAGGTCTAGTCCCCGCCGTGCCGCCGCCAGTGGACAGCGCCCACTCCCAGTCGACCAGTGATGCTGCACACTTGTCCCCAGCTGCCGTTGTACTGGAGATGCCCAGTGTGCACGAGGGGGGTTCCTTGGACAGCTCAGCCAACGAAGCAGAGGCATCCGTGTCCCCGGAGACAGACAGCGTCCACAGCGGGGAGGGTGACTCACACGACGGCCCAGAAGGGCTGAGTCAGGGGGGGGCGGGGGAAAGTGCAGGGGGGGGGGCAGACACCCCAGACGGCGAAAACATTGCAAACAAGCTTCTCCCTGCTGAGAGCCCTCCAGTGTCTCTCGCTGCTGACGGAACAGGAAGTAAGCTGGAACAGTCAACAGGGGGGGGGTGGCGAAGCCGACTGGCAGAGGGCTTCAACCATGATATCCACGCTGATGCAGCCGAGGGCACCGGTGATGCCACAGTCACCGCCATGCATTCACAGGGCGAGGAGTTTGAGCCCCGCACGGAGCGCGTGTTCACTTACCTGCAGGTGGTCACGGCATGTTTTGACAGCTTCGGGCACGGAGCAAATGACGTGGCAAACTCCATTGGGCCCCTGGCTGCGATTGTGGCCATATACGAGACATCAAGTGTCACATCAGAGGCCAGTGTGCCGCTGTGGATCCTTGCGCTGGGGGGGGTGGGCATTGTGGTGGGGCTAGCTACTTTGGGGTATGAGATTATCAAGGCCATTGGGGTGCGGCTGAGCAAAATCACCCCCAGCAGGGGATTCACCATTGAAATTGGCGCCGCCTTTGTGATTGTGGTGGGCTCCAGGCTCGGCCTGCCGCTGTCCACAACACAGGCCCAAATCGGTTCCACCGTGGGGGTGGCGCTGCTGGAGGGGCGGCGGGACGCCGTGAACTGGAAAGCCCTGGCACGGGTGTTCGTGGGCTGGGTGCTCACGCTGGTGGTAACCGGCACCCTGGCAGCCTCATTGTTTGCGTTTTGCGTGTATGCGCCTAGTGTGCCCTCCGGCCCGCTGCATGCAGCTTCTGGCGCAGCAGGGAACAACACAATCGGTGTGTAGGGGGGGGGGTTGTCAGACGTGGTGCAGCTGGCTCCGTCTGGCGTGCACCTCAAAATATACATTTGACTGAGCTCGGTTATATTTGTCAAGTTCTCGTGCATGCCAGCTTCATGTTTTCATGTAGAGTTCACATAAGCGCCTTCCTGTGCGTTGTTGCCGATTCTGGATAAGGCACCGCTGCACGAAGTCCGTCACCAATGAATATCTTGCCGAAGAAATCCTGGCATGTTTTCAAACCTGAGAATGTTGAGAAAGTTCTCAAAGACGAAGCAGCAGCACGCGGCAAAGAAGCTGAGCGTTTCGAAGCCGAGCTGGAGGCGCAGAAAGATCTTCGCAAAGCTCGACTACTCAGTCTTCAAGCAGATGGGAGCCACACGGCACAAAAGTTCACATCACCAGGCCAAGCACCAGCAGTAGATAAACCATCCAAGTCTTCCACTGTTAGTCATCTAAATTTGTTTGAAGGGGCTGATTTCGACATTGGGTCAAAAGCTCGTAAGTTGATGGTTTTGAAGGCGCATAATGAGCTGAACCCAGCTGATTTTGGCTCTTGCAGAAGGCAGCCGACGATCATACGGGGTTGTCGACACTGAAAAATCTGCAAAGCTTGCCGCCAAGGGGCACCCGGAGTTTGAGAAGGAGGCTGCAGCCGCTGCAGCACGGGCTGTGCAACGAGAGGGCCTGCACGACGTGGCCTTTGGCAAATCTCACATTCGGGGACGCGATGTGGAGCCATGGTATGTGAAGGCACCCCAGAGTGCTGCAGCTGCTGCCCCTCGTGTGGATTGGAGCAATAAGCGTGTTCAGCGTGCTGTGGGTCGCTTGAATTCTGATCGCAGGGCGGAGGACCCCCTCACATCCATACAAGGGGGGGTGAAAAGCCTCGCACTGTTACAACGTATAGAACAGCAGCACTTGCCGCATTTACCGGCTTTACCAGCAGCGGCCTCCAGCCCACTGGCTGCATCTGCCATCCCACTCATCGGCTCTCAATCAGGCCAAGCGCCAGTCACTGCCTCTGCTGCAGCTGATAGCAGAAAATTCCCGGCTGAGCACAATGCCAGACGCTCTGAGAAGCGCCCTCGATCTGAGGGGCACAGGGCTCGAGACAGCCACCGCAAGCAGTCCCGTGGGGCACATGAGGAGACCCGTCACAGCCGTGGTCGCAGCGACAAGCTCGGCTCCCGGAGGCGGCGGGGCGATGAGCAGCCTCAGTCTAAGCCGCCCTCAGCTGCCCTGTGGGCCCACCTCAGGGAACAGCGGCAACAGCGGGAAGTGGAAAGCGGAGGCATGTAGGCCTCACTTGAATATATTCATAACCCATTTGACGCAACGCAACGCACGCACTGTCGTGGGAATGCTGCCTGGGTGGATTACTATGATGCTAGTGAGGCCTCGACACAAGCTTCAAATGCTGTTCACGCGGCATCTTGTGCTTGCCTTGAGAATCAATCGTCAAATTGCCCGTGGGCAGCCCCCTGCACCCCAGAAGGGGGGGGGATAAACTTCGCTTCCCACGCTGCAAGGGCCTCTGCATCGTACTCCTCGGGGTCTGCCAGTTGTACCCCCCCTTGATCACCAGCAGCAGCGGCGCCACCTGTCTCAGAATCTTCCGCTGATCCGAGCCCCCCTGCCCCCCCTGCCAAGCTGTCTGCAGTGATCCACTCGCCTGCCCCAGGACCCCCCCCCATACTGGGACTCTCATCATCATCAGTGTCGGGGTGCAACGCGGAGCACTTTGATATGGCTGCGAAAAGCGAGTCGGTCTCGGCAGCTGAGGCAGTCGGCAGGATGAGGCTGCTGCTGCCGCTGCCAGGCGATGAATCGACGATTGGCCACCACTCGGGCACCTCTGAGTCATATGCCAGCATGCAAAACACACAAGGCTGCGTGTGTATGCTGCCATCTTTGCTGGTGGCATGCATGTGCAGATCAGGGTAGCCAATCACAAACCCTTTCTGCTGTGCCGTAGAGGTCTCCGCAGGGAGGTCAGCTAGCCACGACAGACACTGCTGGCCAACATACAACATGCCTGAACCCAAAGAATGACCTCCCAGTTCTGGATTCACTGTCTTCAACACTAGCTCGGCATTTTGTGACAATTCGCTTTCCTGCAGATTTCTCTTGAACTCCATGTCAAAATCCGCGCTCTGTTGGACAGTGGCGGCTGACCTTGCTGAATAGCAACAACCGTCGACCTAGGAAGAACAGTGTTAAGAAGTTTGAACACACACGTGGGCCAGAAACAAAAACGCCAGCCTGGATGAACATTATTTGAACCCCCTCCTGTATACCCGAATTCATATGCCCACCCAGCGACGCAATTGAGTCTGGCCCGAGCTGTGAGGGCAAATTCTTCTGTGTCGAGAGATTGTTCACCATTTTCGGAACAAGTTCTTTATTGTAGAAGAAGGCGAAGCTGCTTAGCTGCCACCGAACCTACACAGCCCCGTTCGTAAGAAAGCGAACTCTCCCGGTTCTGCACACCCAAGTACTACAGCCACTTCGCTTCAAACATGGGCATGAGGTATTCACTTCTCAGTGCACCAACGTGGTATTTTGATGGAGTGCGTCGCTACGGGGCCGACGGCTACACAAAAGCAAGCACAAAGTGGTAAGCACCGGTCAAGTCTTGTCGGCAGCGTCACACGTGCATGCCATGTCATATTCAGGAATCCAACTGAGCTTGACGTGGACCTGACTGGACGGAACATTTTGATCACAGGTGCCAACTCTGGCATTGGGCTTGCAGCAACAAAAGCGCTTGCACGCAGAAATGCATCGGTGCACATGCTATGCCGCAACAGAGAGCGCGGAGCCACTGCACAGACGGAAGTCGTGCAGGATACAGGCAATCGAAACGTGCATTTACACGTGGTAGATGTTTCCGAAAAGGCTTCAGTCGATTCCTTCATTACCAAGTGGCAGAGCGACAACACACCAATCCACGTTTGGGTCCACAATGCGGGAGTTGTGCCGAAGTCCCGCTCCGAGACTCCGGATGGTCTTGAGCTTGCCTGGGCTACCATGATTTGGGGCACACTCTATGCACCGCTCAAACTACTACCACAGTTACAAGCTGGTGCGAAAAAGGACGACCCAGCAAGAGTCGTGCACGTTTGCTCGGGCGGGATGTACGCAGCGTACTTCGATTTGGACAATGTCGACAGCTCAAAGGGGAAGTATGACGGCACCTGGGCATACGCCAACGCCAAGCGGGCCCAAGCCGAGCTTGTCGCTAGGCTCAGCCAGGAGTGGAAAGCCGCTGGCGTGAATGCTCGCATCAACTGCGTGAACCCCGGCTGGGTGGACACACCCGGCTTGCGTGACCTGGACGGTTTCAGCTCATCCTCCGAGCTCCGCACGCCAGAGATGGGTGCAGACAGCATTGTATGGCTGGCTGCTGCGCCCCCCAGCAGCGGCGTGTTGGATCTACAGGGGGAGGTGGTCATGGACCGGGCTGCAGAGAACCCCCACACATTCTGGGGGGACACTAAGCTGTCAGAAACCACCAAGGAGCAGCTGTGGCAGCACTGTCTGGGCATGCTGGGGCTTGGGCAAGGCGACGTCACCGGCCCTGCAGCAGCTGCTGGCGGGGGCTCCGCTGCGGCGGAGAGCAGGTGACGAGGGGCACTGGACGACTGAAGTCCCAGCCTACGCCAGGGCTCACATGCCCCTCCGACCCCCATAGGCACGCCGCTTAGCAGTGTGAATGCATGTTTCATTTAAGGCGCCGCGCTCAGCGTGCTTGAGCTGCTGCTGCTCACATCCGCCCCGTGGTGTATCGGGGCCCCGGGCTCCAGACAGGGTGCGTGCGCTGTTGTGTGATGCTGGCCAGCAGCTAGCAGGAGCAAGGTGTGTGTGTGTGGGCAGGATAGGGCAGTGCGCAGTCTTGACATATATGCCAGCTCACCAGAGCATGGGGTAGGTGGGCTCGCGTTGTACTAGGGGGCTGCCAACGAGCCACATTTTTGAGCCCCTTGCTTGGCTTCACGGTGGACTGGTGGCTAGCGCCGTCGGATTTCGCTGCATCAAGGCAATCTTCAGTTATTTTATGCAGTGATTATTAGCACTGTAGGGCATATGTTCGCCCCATGCCGCATCAGATAAAAGTGTCGGTCGCTCCGGACCTGAAAGTTTCGCACGAGGACACAGCCCCTGCCGAAAGCGTAGCAATTCCTGTGAGAATGCCGAACCAGAAATTATCGCAAGCTGTTGAGGAAGATTGGGAGACTGCACGCAAGGTCGCTCAGCGTGTAAGTTGCTTGGTTGTTGCTAGTAGTTTGGCGGTTTTTGACACGGACGTGCTTCCGCAGGGTTTGCACCGGACTACGTTTGTAGAGGGTTGCAGCGGCTGCTTGACTGCGCTTGTCTGTGCCATCCTCTTGGTGGTTGCCATCGTGATTGTTCGATCTGAGGAACCTGACAGCCTCTCGCTGCCAGTATTCATCGTTGTGCTCGTCATCGCTGTCATTCTGCCCTTCGTTGTACTGGTGCGTGGCACTTGCATGCGAAAGCTGCTTTCTCGCACGTATGACAAGCTTGTTTCCACTTTGTGCAGAATTTTGCTGTTGTCGGTGGATCCCCAGATTCACATGTGCCGCGTGCCTTGCCCATCAAGGCTGCCAAGCCTGCCAAGTCTGGCGGAGCCGCCAAAGACGGTGATGTGCCTGGTGAGACTGGACCCTACCGCAACGTGCTCTGCGACGAGCTGCAAAGCACTTTCCGCGGTGCTAGTGATCTTCGCCAGTTATTTGAGAATGTTGTCGAGCGCTTTGGCTCCAACCCTGCGCAAGGATGGCGTGAGGTTGAGGTATGTATTGCGGAGTTTGCAAACGTTGCGCACGGAGCGAAGCACACCCTCTGTTTGCAGCGTAAAATCAAGCAGGAAGTCACTTTCACCAACCGAGAGGGCGAGAAGGTTACCCGGGAAACCGAGAAATGGGTCATGGCTCCTCAGTACAAGTGGCGCACCTACAACGACATGCGCGAGCTGGTGGTTGCCATTGGCGCCGGGATTTGGGCCAAGCTGCCTGAGGGCGGGGCGGAGGGCGACGACGAGGGCGATGGCAGCCCCGCACGGCGCATTGGCATCTTCGCGGAGACCAAGCCTGAGTGGATGCAAATCGCGCAGGGAGCTTTCCGCCATGGCATTCCCATCACCACCGTGTACGCAACCCTGGGCGCGGACGCCGTTGCCTACGCCATCACCCAAACCAGCCTCAGTGTCATGTTTGTGGATGGGGACTTGATGCCTGTGCTGGCTTCGTGCAAGGCTGGCCGCGAGGTGCCCACCGGTGACGGCGACGAGACCTTCACGGCGCACTGCAGCAGTCTGCAGACGGTGGTGTGGCTGGGCCCTGAGGCTGAGCTGAACACGCAGGCAGCAGACCAACTGCGCGATGCAGGCGTGGAGGTGCTGTCCCTGGCTGCCCTGCGCGAAGTGGGCCGGGACGCCCCCGTCCCTGACAACCGCGACACCATGCCCACCCCCGACAGCATCGCCAATATCCAGTACACCTCTGGCTCCACTGGCCTGCCCAAGGGCGTGATTATCCACCACCGCAACCTCGTGGCTGCCTCAGCTGGCATGGGAAACTCCATCCCCGACGTGGACGAGAACGACTGCTACATGGCGTACCTGCCCCTGGCCCACATCCTGGAGCTGGCTGCTGAGCTGAACCTGATTTGCCGCGGTGCAAGTGTGGGGTATGCCTCCAAAGACACCCTTGTGGCCTCCTCCCAGCGCATCCCCGTGGCGGATCCAGCCAAGGGCGTCCCCGTGGTGAAGGGCGATGCCGCCGTGCTGCAGCCCACCGTGATGGCCGCTGTCCCCGCCATCATGGAGAAGATTCGCCGCGGCATTTCCGCTAAGGTCGCCGCCAAGGGGGCCGTCACCAAGCTGCTGTTTGACACCGCTTTTAAGGCCAAGCAGACTGCCCTGGCTGCAGGCCGTGACACGCCGTTTTGGAACTTTTTGCTGTTTGACAAAATCCGCACTGAGGCGCTGGGTGGGCGAGTCCGCGCCATGTTGTCCGGTGGAGGCCCCCTGAACACTGAAACGCAGCAGTTCATGAATGTCGTGTTCTGCTGTCCCGTGGGACAGGGATATGGGCTGACCGAGTCCATGGGTGCCGGCACCATTGTGCACTTTGCTGATCGTGCAATGGGCACAGTGGGCCCACCTGTGCTGTCTGTGGACATCAAGCTTGAGGACTGGGCTGAGGGGGGGTACAGCACTGCTAAGAACCCCCCTAGAGGGGAAGTGTGCATCACGGGGCCCATTGTTGCTTCTGGGTACTGGATGCTCCCCGAGAAAACCGCCAGTGACTTCAAGCGCGACTCTGAGACCGGGGCCGTGTGGTTTCACACCGGCGACATTGGCGAGTTCACACCCGAGGGCGTCCTGCGCATCATCGACCGCAAGAAGGACTTGGTGAAGCTGACCACTGGCGAGTACATCTCTCTGGGCAAGATTGAGTCCACCATGAAGTTGTGCAACTGGATCACAAACTTGATGGCGTACGGTGATGGCGACGCCCCCCACGCCGTGGCTATTGTGACGCTGGACGTGGACGCAGTGCGCAAGGAGATTCCTGACGCCGGCGACAGCGTGGAGGAGCAAGCGCAGAGCGACAAGGTGAAGAAGCTGGTGCTTGACGACCTGAAACGCATTGCGAAGGAGAAGCACTTCCCAAAGATGGAGACCCCCCAGAACATTGCCATCGCCACGGAGGAGTGGACGCCCGAGAGCGGCCTGGTGACTGCTTCCCTCAAGCTGAAGCGCAAGGCACTGATGGACAAATACAAGGAGGACTTGGTTAAGCTGTACAAGGGCCGATGAGCTGGCCATGCGACGCGGCACGGCTGTGCGGGTGGTACACAATGTATTCAGTGCTCCAACCGCCATGAATTTTGCCAGCTCCATTCTTCAGAATAGTGTGCTTCCTGTAGTCCACGTGGGTGGCGCGTTGGGGGGCTTCTTCCAAAGTCGCAGACTTGTTGCAGCCTGGTGAGGGGGTGCCCTGCAGGTCTTGCAGGTCTTGGTGTCGCACTCTGGCACTGCTGCAGCTTGCGACATTATTCATTCACAAGAAGAAAGCGGCCGGGAACATAATGACGTTGGAGGGTTATCGGGGCTTCACATTCACATACTGCGGGTGCTTCAGTGCATTTTCAGGCCAAGCTCTGCCAGCAGTCGAGCTGGGCCGGCGAGTGAATTTCTCATTAAACGTTTCTCAAACAGTATGCCTGAAAGTGCATCTCTTGCTGAAACAGCAGTGCATTTGGCTGCTGGTAGTATTGGAGGAGCCTCTGGTATCATTGCTGGTCAGCCT
>Ga0307982_1001447_pt1 | contig 19352 bp, 20 predicted proteins | sample OrgLakmetagen989_FD_201847 | JGI IMG/M metagenome (GOLD analysis project Ga0307982, IMG submission 201847) | Saline water microbial communities from Organic Lake, Antarctica - #989 | ecosystem: Environmental > Aquatic > Non-marine Saline and Alkaline > Saline | place: Antarctica: Organic Lake... | reverse complement strand
TTTCTATTTCTAGACTAATCTGGAATACGTGGAAACGGGTTTTAAAATGCTGAGGAGGCCCTAGGCCCTAAATTAATGATTAGCGGAGAGCCAAATTTCTTCTCCTAGTCAACCAGAACTAAATAAGCAGATTTATGAAATTTCATTCGGGATGGAGGAGCCGGAATTTATTTGAAAACTGCGCAGTCCAACAAGAGATATAAGGATACCACATGTCACTCTTATTCGTAGCTCCCGCCCTCCCGCAACCACCTCGTATATTCCAAAAAAAAATTGTACTCGTATGGTATAAAAAGAAAAAGAGGGAAAACCCAAATCCAGTACCTCGCTCTCGTTGGTCTCGGGAAACTGGAATAAGGGGGCTAATTGGCGAAGATACAACGCAAATCAGCTCATAACAAAATAGGAGCAATTATCAGTAGATATGTTTCTAGTTTCTTAAAGCTACAATCACCTCGCAGCCTCAGAAAGCAGCCCGGAACCCGATCCATACATCAACTCGACAGCGTTGATTGCATACTGCAGCAGTTCAGCTGCTTCTCTGCGTCTCTGAATGAGGTGATTAAGATTTACCGAACGAACACTAGGCAATTTTTGCATTTCTTCTCTCTCTTCTTCCTCAATTATAGCGAGGCGTACTTGAGCAAGATCAGCTTCTGTCATGGCGCTATCCAAATGAGGAGAGCTCGCGGATAACGCATCATCGTGCCGATGGTACGGAAATAAAACCGCATTGGACGCTGCGAGTGCAGCCAAAGCGGGTTCTGCAACAGCAAACTCTCGCTGGGCTACAGCAGCGTTCGCCTTAAAGCGCCAAATCCGCCGACGCAACTCGCTTGCCGTCTCTGACGCTTCGCTGTTTGAGGTGGTGTGCACATGTGATTCCGAGAGAGCTTCTTCAGCTAAATGCATTAGTTCCAGTGCCTCTTCAGAATCTCCACTGCAGTATGCCATTACACCCCGAGAGCATAACTTTGCTGCCTCAGCATCAAAGACTATCTGCATCTCAGGCTCATGAGAAGACTCCTTGATACAGCGACCACATTTACAATCAAATTGAAAACTACGGCTGAGCAAAGACTGCCGCTTGAGATGTGGAAATGATCGTTCAATGTATGCAATAGTGACCTCCTCTCCAGGTTCAAGAGGCCGGAGAGCACGCACCACAAGGAGTGACTCGTTTTCTCTATCAAACCACACGCCTGCGGATGGATCACAATCATGATTCATCATGGCTGCCGCGCAATACATGCCAAGACCACTGCGCTTACCATCGCAACAATTTACGACTGTTAAGGCATTGATGCGCACTCTAGCCAGAGTATTCATCGCACGGATGGGTAACGTGGGGCCAAGAGATGAAAAGGAAGCGTCCAGCAGTTTAAGAACAATCTTCGAGTCGCGAGCGAGGTCTGCCTTATCTTCTGATGATAGAGATTCAATATTGGTGTGAAGTGAAGCAAACGTAGGATGACTATCATGACCAGTGCTGAGTAACTTAGCTGCGAGAGCTAAGTCGAGATTATTGTCATCATTCGTGTCACAGTAAACTAGGGAGAATGCATCCTCACGAAGAAGCACTTCGCCAGCAGTGACTGCTCTCGACACCACAAGGCTTCTATCCCGTCTAGAATCAGCAGAACATGTGACTAGCGTTGCCATACGATGCGTCTATCTACAAATCAAAAAGTTGCACGTCATATGCTGATGCTGATGCTCGATAATGAATCTCAGCTTCAGTGGGCGAACGAATATAAGATGCTGCTCTTGAGCATGTTAGTGCGGGTTCTTCTTTACATTACATTGTTAGAGGGCACGGAGAACAATTTCTTTTCTGAGGAAGCATTAGTGGCACTCTGCATTCGCAATTTGAAAGAAAGCTCCAAGCTCTAAGTCCAAAGTCTAGCTAGCTTGTAGCTATACCACTCTAACTGAAACAATGAAGCTAAGTTACAGTGCTACAGTAGCAAGAAGGTGATGAGTTCGGTGAGTTCGCAAGTTCGCACGTTCGCACGTTCCTGAGCGATTATTTTTGGATCTACTGTCGTGATTTTGAGACACGCCCCGAAGGCCCGGAATTAGAAGGCTAACAGGTAGAGATGAAAAGCAAAGCAGCGCATACTTAACCTAAGAAGCTAATCAGGCGCAACTTATGCCCGAGTGGCCATGGAAGTGATGGTAGCGGTCCAAAGTGGCACGCTCCTCCGTGCTCTGAGAGTGCAGCTCAAAAGAAGATTTTCGCGACAGGCCCCGAAGGACCGAATTAGAAGGCTAACAGGTAGAGAAGAAAAGCAAATAAGCGCAAACTAAACCTAAGAATCTTATTTCCGTCCGCAGAGGAGGGGGCTATCTGTACAACGAAGTGATTTTATTTTTACACCCAGGCCCCGAGGGGGCGGATTTAGAAGGCACACATGCCCGGTGCTGGGTCCCTCATTCCCTTCCCCTTGAACATTATTTCCGGTGAAATCCGGGTGCAAGGGCCCTTCGGTGCTTTCCTAACGCCCCCTCTTTATGTATCTCAGGGTCGCTATGCGCTATGGGAGTTCCACCTTAGATAGAGGATAGAGGTGTTTACGGCATAAGCTGCTTAGCTAGCCTCCTAATTCCGGTCCTTGGGGGCCTGTGTCTTAAAATAATTTAATGCCGCTTATACAAGTAGCGAAGCTAACCAGGCAGGCCGGTGGGTGCTCCCTCGTGGCCATATAGATATAGAAATATTGTTGTCAACGGTATCCGGGTGGCCATAAGTTATAAGTTAGGTTTTTTTTTTCATTGTGCATTCTAGTTTCATGGCACAGTCTTGGCACAAGGAAAGAAACTGATCCTCAAGAACTTAATCAGACTTCATACACCCTCTAGTCAAGACGACCAAACTTCTGTAATAATAGATAACATGCAACGGACAGACAGAACACGCAGTTGTGGTGTGATGTTTGACAAGGCGGTGCTTCACTCGGGAGGCACCATACGGTGGGTCCTTGAGTTGGCTGCCGAACAAAGAAGGGGACCTTGACAAGTCGCTGTGCTAATGCGAGTAGTGATCCAGTAACTGCACAGTTGCCGTTGAGCGCAGTGCAACAGCCAAAGAGTTTGCCACCGCAGCTGGCGAGAACGCTGCGTGCGCAGCCATGAGCCCAGCGCGGCCTTGAGCAGCCCATGCCGTTGCGTTGCGGTGCAAATGCGCGGCCACTCCCGCAAATGCTTCGGCCTCGGAGTTGCCAGGCCTGCTGCCACTGCTCCTGCTCCTCCTGCTAGCCCCGGCGCCTTTATTTCCACCATTACCAGTGGGAGCAGGCACTTCAGCCGCAGCACCCAGTGGGAGGCCAGCGGCCGCAGCACGCGTGGCGACCAGTGGAAGGGCGTGGGAAAGGGCAAGCAGGTTTTTGGTGTTGAAACCAGATGCCACACGCACCTGCAAAAATTAGGTGGTGCAGGAGAAGGAAACAGTCACACGATTCAAAGTCTGAGAAGGCTAGGGGTGAGATCACCTGGAAAAATGAAAGTTTAAAGATTGATTACCGGTGAGAGGATTACGCGCGCTTGTGTAAGAAGTGGTTCTAGGTCTTTCACGAAGCCCAAGACTCGCACACCTAGCGCTTGCTGTTGTGCCAAAGTAGCTATAGACGAATGCCAGCTGCCACCCGGTGGCTGGGCGCCAACTAAGGTCAAGTGCGCGCCCCCTCCACTGTTGTCATTCGTTGAAACCAATCCTCCTGCGCGCAGCTGCTTTCGGAGAAAGGGCCACACTTCGACAAGCAGCCAGGCTACTGCCGCAACATTCGTTGGGTTCTACATCGCTCAAAAGATATGGATTTGCACAAAGGTAAGCACGTGGACTCTCTCATGTAATTCAATTACTCAAAAACAAGGGAGCCATACTACACAAACATCTTAACACGCAGGTCTATAATGGGGTGGATATTGTAATTGTCATATTAAGATATACCACTACCTGCCCAGTGCCGACGAACAAAAAACCGTTTCGCTCTTCAAACGTTTTCCTACGCCAAGCTGCTTCCGCAGTAGCATGTGGCAGAGAAGCTGTTGGAGGCACCGTATACACACGGCTTCTAAAATCTCGCTCAATCGCGCTGCTCGTGGCAATAGCAGAAGAACCGTCCTGCAGTGGCTCGTTGACTGGTGCTGGAAACGACGAAGGCAGTTCATGTAAAAGAACGCGCATGCTAGCGCGGTCGCTGGCCGTGATGGCCAGCACGGTGTCGGCGCTTTGGTACACATTCAATTCCATGGTGCGCACATTCTCGGTGCGTTCGGGGCTAGCAGCGAGAAGGGCTTGCGCACTGTTTACTTCTTTCTTGCCGCTGCCGCGAAGACTTGTCACTGTATTTTTGTCTCGTCCTCCTCCCGCAGTGGTGGCACCGGGGCGCGTGGCTTCTCTATCTCCATGCACATCGTCCGATAATATGACAAGGCGACAGTGTGCCTGTGCTTTGGTGCTATTCCTATGCAAGAACAGACTACTGCTTTCCTGCATGTTGCCATCATGGTCGTCTTCGCCATCGATGACATCCATGGTGGCGACAGCATCGGCTACGAGCGAAGCCCAATGCGGTCTCAAAGGCCAAGTCCAAAACCAAAGAGTGCAAAGCACTATATGCGGTTGATGTATGCGCAGGCGTTTTCTCAGGCAATTCATCAATGGTTTGCTTACAGACGCCGGGTTCGTAGAGGAAAGTAACCCAGACGAAGTTGTCCCATCGTCGCAAGGTTGCCTGTCGACAGAAGCTCCGAGCGCCTCAACGGCAGATATATGCGGAGCCTTGGGCTGTTCCCAGGCATGTGTATTGCTTGAACCCAGCAGAGTTGCGTACGCCACGTACCTCACCTCGCATCCTATCGCATCTAAACTGGCTAAAACGTCGAGCAAGCGCGTGTCGGCGCCGTGGTGATTTGGGTACGGTACGTACTCGTGCGTCAACAGCACTCGCCCACACGTCCAAGGAACGGCAGTTCCTGAAATTTTCATTGGTGCACCAACAGAGCCATTGACGCCCGTATGTACCGGTAAATCTGTTATCAAAGGCTCTTCGAGTACCTCTTCAAGGAGCATGTCATCGCTCGGCTTTTCTCCGCTGTGACCTTCTGAAGCATCTTGGCTTGAATGCCTTTTGGCGCTTTTCCGGTCAACAACGTCTAAAGTGGCGATATTTGTCGCAGACGTTGCTATGGGTGCGTGACCACTTTTAGAATGCCATTGAGTCTGCAGCCATATGTTACCAAAGGCGACTATGCACAGAGCAGTGCTCATGGCATAGCTTCCACTGCACCTGACGCACTTCCTGGCGCCGCGATCTAGGCGACGCATCGTGACGAAACAAATCTTCAGTCAAGATTGGATGCTGACCTGGGGTCATCGACGTATCTTTAAAACGCTAGCTGCTGAGCTGCTGAGTAGCATTCTAAAACCGCAATGGATTCACGACCAAAACCTATCTGTGAAGAGCTAGCTGGGAACTTTTACTGTCAATAGTTTGGTCAGGAGAGCCTAGGCAAAGAACACTACTTCATTTTCACTAGCGAAAAAATTCAAATGATCAAACTGCTTCACTTCACAACGCCACATTGTCCGAAGCGTATACTGAATTTACTTTCACTCCTCCGCTTTTCGCCCATTTTCTTGTTGTTCGAGTTGTTCGTTGGTTTACATCTGTATTATGTACTGTACTATCTGTACTGTAGTATGTATGAGACTATGATGAGACGTTAATGATTACTGTATAAACTGCTATTACGGCAAGAGCACACTGCTGGCCGTAGGGAACATTATTTAGCAATAGCATCTGCTCACCTGCTCGTATAAAATCTAGTCAACAAGATACAATAGGAAGCAGCAATTATACGCCAGCTAGAGCCAAGCATTCTTGAGGATTGCGTGGCTGCTATACAAAAAGGGTCAAATTCTGTGAAACAAGTGGACATACATAGTGTGAGGTCGAGAGCTTTACGGTGCAGCACTGTTCCGCATGGCGTCAAATGCGCGCGATATTATTCTGAATGTGTACGATTTAAATGAGCAAGCTAATTCGTGGCTCGGCGGCGTCGGCTTCGGTAAGATGCTAGCATAGAAAGCTTGCGGTATACAACCCTACCAGTGTACAACCGAAGCAAACCAACCAATTGAGTACTGCGAACATGAAATGCTCAGGTGCCTACCACACGGGCGTTGAATTGGGTGGTTATGAATACAGTTTCAGCGATAGCGGCGTCTACAAGTGCCAGCCGCGCATGGCGCCGCCGCCCGCCAAGTTTAAGCAGTCCATTGTCCTGGGCGAGCATGCAGGCTCGGCAAATGACGTGTCGCGCGTTGTCAGAGAGCTGCGCGAGCTGTTTGCGCCAGGCACCTACGATTTGCTCGAAAAAAACTGCAACACTTTTTCCCAAGCGTTTAGCGACCGTTTGATTGGAGTTGAAATTCCGAGGTGGGTGAATCGACTAGCCAACACTGGTGGCTTCTTTGCCAAGATAGGAATCAATTTGAAGGCAGCTGTCGAACCAACAGCTGCCGGCTCGACATCAACAGGAGGAGCAGCCTCTGCGAATGCGCCAGGAGCAAAGACAATAACGGCAAAGAAAGAACTAACTGACACCCAACGGGCATTGCTGGCCAAAATGAAGCCGAAAAATGCATCAGCAAGCGATACATGAACCCAGTTTGGGCTCAAGCGCAGGTCACCTGGTTTCTCACATCCGATCTGGAGAAAATATAAGTGAACTTCATCCCGGGAATGAGTTTTGGGCAAAAAATATTTTAAAGCAACACCACTACATGACACGTGAAAATACGCCGTAAAACAATGCGTAATGAAATTACGAAATGGAATTATAATTATGAAATAAATTAAATAGGTTTCTATGTTTCGATTCCAACTCCATTCTATTCAATCAATAAAATACCCCTAATCCCTGGGATTTCTCATTTTAGCTATGAACTATGATCCGTTGGTGAAAATACCTTCCGTGTGATTTACGTATCGTGGCAGCTACACACAGCGGCAGTTCCATCCGTTATATATGGCTCCTTTGCCTCGTATTCAGTTCTATGTTTAGGAAGCCATTAGCTTACACTTCTAAGCGCACGCCCATACTAGCGCCGTTTCTTACTTCTCTAGCATTGGGTCGCTTGTTGCTTCTAAACTATTTGCCTTCTTGATTTTGTGGCTTGGTTGGATTAAGTTGGGCTTTCAGCCGACCTGGAAGCCAGCAGCGTGGCGCTTCAGGTATTGATATTGATATTTTAGGATGGCATTGACGATGGAGGCCTACCGGTGATTGGCGAAGGTGCATTATCGCTGTTGCTACCTTCCTTCGCGTTAGCTTGCACCGGTGCTGCGATGTCACAGGCAGCATCTTTTTCAATGATAGCAGCAGCGAGTTCATTTTGTGCAGCAACCAGCTCAGCCTGTTTCAGTTTTCGACGCTCGAGACTCCGGCGGAAAGCCTCGGCATGGTGCTTTTCGAGGCGGCCAGGCTCGTCGTCAGGCATCACGCCCTCGGGCGAGACCCCACCAAAACGGTCAGCATCTGTGGGGTTGTACAAACTTGCAGGTGAAAACATGGAGGGCCATTGGCGCTGGGGGTGCGCGCACTGGGCGTTGATGAGTTGCTCCAGAGGCCATTGCCCCATCGGCACGTCAGAGGTGCCACCATACTCTTTGGGCATTTCTTCCGCAACCAAAATGTCCTTGAGCTGTTCTTGGTAGTTGCGCCCACAAACTTTGATTTTAGCCTTCACTTCGCGCGGGATGAGGGGATACACTAACATTGCAATATTGCGGAAGTTTGGCGCATTGATGACACAAATACGGTCCGCGCGACCAACGTAATGCTGCTCCAAAATTTGGACAACTTTTTTGAATACGCCGAAAAACTGGCGAAGGTTCTTGAAGTTGAGACGATCAAGGTCGAATACCGCGACCAGACGCTGCATTTTGAAGGCCGTGTTTTGCTCGCCCACTTTGCACTCAACGGCAGTGCCCCAATGCGTGAACAAAGATTCAAGCATGAATACGTTGTGCCGAACAAGGTCGTCAGGCTTTACCAGACGCTCAGTAGGCCCTTGACCTTTTGGTTCGGTCTTGCTGCTTGCTCCCTTGATCGATGCTTGAGATACAGAAGTCTTCTTTGTAGGCAAATTGTTAATATCATTGAGACTTCCCGGAGTCGCGCTAGTCCCTGAAAACGGTGTTTTCCATAATTGCTGAAAGTCGCTGTAGCCAGGGCGCAAGTAGAGTACCACGCTGCCGCTTTTGCCGTGCCCGTGGAAGAAATGGCTAAAATGCTTACGGATGGGGACATATTGTGGGTTAGGCTCCGTGAGGATCCCATTGATGCCATAAGCTTTCTGCCACGCCAGAGTACTCGCCCATCGCCGCTTCGCCTCAGGAAGGTCTCCGTGCATGCCTTCAATGTAGCGTGGTGGCGGACAGTCTGGGAGGCTCTGGCACTCCTGATCCCTGCGCAGCGCATCTATCATCTCTGTGTCATCGCTGTGAGTGCTTGTAGATATATTTTTTTCAGCATCGACTACACGGGCTTGAGCAGCGGCGATTCTTTCCTCTGCTACGTCAACAGGACGCTGCTGAATCCCAGCAACTTGATCGTCTACGACGCCTTCGGTGGCAGCCAATGCTAGTAGCATCGACATGGCTTCAATTTCAGCTTTGTCGTCATCATCGAGATTTAAATCCACGGACGAGGCAGGGCTGTCAGATATGGCAGGTGCAGCAGACGTGTTTGGTCGACTCTTGCGAGATGCAGTGGGCCTCGGAGAACTTCCAGATGGTGGGTATTCGGGATGTCGGGATGTAGTCGAAGGCGACTCAGCCATCATGGAGACATTCAGTTGGTCCATTGATGTGCCTTTTGCCATGTTTGATTTTTTCGAATCCTCCGTGGCCTCGAAACTGCCATGTAAATCGAGATGCTTAAGCTGAATCCGTTGAGATGTCTCAGTAGCAACCAGTTGCGTATCCATGACTCAACAGGGTGGTTGAGATAGCTCTAAGAATGTGGTCTTAGCCTCTAATTCCAAGTATATTACGATGGGAACGTGTATAATAGAGTGGATGTCTACTAGATAAAAGCGGCATTAACATCACTTGCAGTGCTTTCGAGATTGATGCATACATCGTGAAGAGGATGATCGGTAATTACTTTAAAGCTCTTACTGGAAAGTCTCTTCCCCATGCTCAGCGAATGAAGAGAGGTTAGGCGAAAGAATGCACGATTAAAACAAATAAATACGATGATTGTGTACTCGTTATCAGTCAGGAGCTCAAAGGGGACACTACTCGTCAGATTACTTCAGCAGCTACAGCTCAGAGCTCAAAAGCTCAAAACAGATAGTTGTTGTTTGTTGTTGTCGATTGTCGATGTGACGTCGTGTCGTTGTTGTGACGTTGTGACGAAGAAGGAAGGTGAGGACTTTTTTTTTTTTTGGCACGTGTTCCCCCTCTTGGAACATGCTCGTATCTGTACAACAAGCTCGTGAAAATCTCAGCCGAAGATCGCCTCGTCTTGGAGCTTCGCAGAGGCCACCGCGGCAAATTGCACATATTCGTCCGCGACCTTTCTCGTTCGTTCAGTTACGATGTCGTCGTCGTGGTCATCTTATGACCCCACTAAAGCTATGGTCGACATGGGGTCAGCGGCGGTGTCCAGTGTCCTTGCTGCGAGTCCAGACCTGGGGTCGATGGGCATGGAAACGCCCCCTGTTACTCGGCCGCAATTGACAGGCCAGCTCTCCGAACTAGCGCAGTTGAGTGACGGGTCCTCCGACGAGGAGGAAGAAGAAGAGGTTGAGGAGATTGACAATTTTGAGTTGCCTGGCGCCTCGCTGATCAATGGCATGAGCAACGGGCAGGACAAGATACAATTTACTTCCAATCCCCTCGCGCGGGTAACATCAACGCATGATTCTTTACTGTCTGATTTTAGTAAAAAGGACAAGCAACAAGGCTTTTTTGTCTCCAAGTAGGCTCATTTTGATCTCATAGCTATCTATCAACCGCGCGGGTTGCTTGCAACAGGAACCATCGGCGCAGGCCGCAGATTCGTCACCACCACCAATGCAACGGAACGCCAGCACGAACTTAAGCGATGACGAAGCGGAAGGAGACGGCAGCAGTGCGGGCGCAGATATCGATCTTGACAGCGGAGTGCCCTTGGCAACGCGAGGTCGAGCGGTGTCGGCCGTGGACTTGAGGTTTAGAGTGGCCGCCGTGGCGCCAGCGGATGCTATGAAAGGAGTGTTGGGCGGCCTCAAAGCAAAAGCAGACGATTTCATGGCGAGGCTGGAAGAACAGGTAAAACATATTAGTTTCTTTCTAAATGCTTAGGAATTGCAAGTGCGACATGCACATCAAGGATTTTGCTGAGTAGCAACAATTGCCAACGAATGCTTGAAGTTTCTTTCAGTGCCCGATCTTCAATGCGATCTGTTTTCTTTGATCTTATTTTTCGTCCTTACCCCCCGAGTATTTTCTCAAAGATTCCTCATTTGTATTTTCCATTTCACGTTGTGCGCCCTCCGCGTCTGTGTGCTTGTGCATTCACAGGAGAGTCTGAGGGCCGCGGCAGAGGCCCGCGCCAGCATACGGCACGAAACCCCAACAGAGCGCCCGCCCTCGGTGATTACCTTTCACGCCTCGGTGAGCCGCACTTTCGGGCGGTCAGCTCGGCTCCTGGACGTGGACCTTGAGGCTCGCACCGTGGTGCAGGTGCGCGCACGTGTTTGTGAGAATATGCTGCGCGCTGTGATGGCGTGCTTCTCTTCTTTCTTCAACACATCCGCCCATTCAGTGGGTTCACTATTGGAAAGGAGTTTCTATCTGCCTACTCTTCGTATATTCACACACACGCCGATGTGCACGCTTGATTCCCTCCCTCCTTCACACACACATTTACGTTCATACGCGCGCCCACACGCACACGCAAGCAGGTGGAAGGGAAGCAGCGCAAAGTGGTGCACTGCCACAAGTTCATGAGCTTCACCGCCGCCAAGGACCGCCCCGACGACCTGGTGTGCGCGATCCGGATGGACGACGGGTACGGGAACAGCAACCACGAAAAAGCCAAAGTGTGGCGTTTTGCCGACGAGTCCATGGCCCAGCGGTTCCGGAACCTGGTGAACTTGCTCAACACCAGTGGGCGCACGCTGCTCGACGTTTTCAACGGAATGGACAGGAACAGAAAGGGCTACCTGAACGTGCTAGACGTGGCGTACGCGCTGAAAGGAGTGGGGCAGCCGGTGGAAGAGAAAGAAATTCGAACCATGATCATGCTGGCGCGCACCGTCGCCACGGTGCAAGCAAAGAGCTCGGCGGGGACGGCGACCGGCGGCGTCGCAGCGGGGGCATGGGCAGCGCCTGGCACCGGACAACAAATGGGCCTCACGGTGGGTGATAGGGCGATAAGATGCTCTTCCATTCGCTCTTTTGTCAGCTCTTTGGTCATTTCGTTCTTTGTTTAAATCTCCAATTTCTTTCGTTTTTCTTTTTAGTTAGTTCATCACTTCGTGCATGCACCTCAGTGTCGATTTAATTCCCTTCCTTATGCATACATGTGCGCGTGCATCCTGCGCACGCTCAGGTGGACTACGCGACTTTTTTCGAGCTCTTCGCGCACTCTGGCCAGCCGGTGCACACGTTGGAAGAGTGCTTGGTTGCGTGGCGCGCAAAGTTCGCAGCCCTCGAGTCGGGCGGTCACGCGTCGACCTCAGCCGCGTCCTCTACGGGAGGAGAAGCCACTGCCGCCGGTGGTGGTGGTGCCTCGGCGAGGCCGACCAGTGGGGTCTTTGGCATTGGCGGCCTGGGCGGAATTGGTGGGCAACAGGGGCAGTTGGCGTCAGAAACGTTGAAATCCATGACCAATAAAGTAACGTTCCCGCCACTACTGCCCGGCGAAGAACTCGTGCAGTTGCCCGCCACGACGGGCCAAGCCGCGGAGCCGGACATCGGCGGCTTGCGCTTCAGTTTGGGCCTGCCAAATGCGGTGCTGGCCCAAGACGGGCGGCTTCGGCTGTCCACCTACCAGCTCGTGCTGCGCGCGTCTACAGGGGGACGAGGCGCGAGGCACCGCTTGCCAGAAACTTTCGAAACGGTCAACGAGTTATAACAAACAGAAAAGCTACTGTGATGAGTAGTACTTTGCTTCCTGCTAGGGTAGGAAAGAGAAGGCTGTCGATTTCTTACTTCTTTTATCAATTCAGGGATGCTTTGCACAGCAGAGTGCAGAGCAGTGTGCACAGTTTTACCTTACCTATTTGCCACTCTTCTATTCTGTTTTATGTTAGATGCACGTGCCCTGGGGAGTGGTCGCTGCTGTTGAAGAAAAAGTGGTGGCAGGCGCCGCGCACGTGCTGCTCCTCTGCAAAGACTTGCGAATCGTCACCATTGCGTTCGAAGGGCGGACGCATGCGCACATGGCGCAAAAGTTTGCGAAAGCGGCGCAATCGCTAGCGTTTACCAACGGGATCTCGCCAGAAAGCACTTTTGCGTTCAAGTACGAAGTTGCTAGACGCCACTAACATCTCGTCTGTTCCTTTTATTTTGATGAGGTCTTTAATATATCTTCTTTCTTATTTACTTCTAACATGCCGGTACCTTTCCATCCCTCCCATTTCCCTGAAGGTATCGCCCGGTGATGAACCCAAGCTTGGTGCCCAACGGGTGGTTGATTTACGACCCTCTGCAAGAGTTCACGCGGCAAGGCTGCTTCAATGCCGACGGCACTTCCACTGAGTGGTACTTGGTGGACAATTCGGCGTTCAAAAAAGCCCCGACCTACCCGGCCAAATTCGTGATGCCTCTTCACTTGACTCCGGTGCGCATAGAATCACGCACATTTGCACATACACACACTTTTACTAAACTCTGGTGTTCTCAACTGTTTTCTCTTAATATTCCTACATCCTTCCTTATTGTAGCGTTCCTCTTCCTTTCGGCTCCCCTATACCCAGCTCTGGAGCGAGTGCTTCTTCATCCTTCTCCCTCCCCCCCCCTAACTTCTAGAAAGAGTTCAAGGAAGTGGCGAAATTTCGGTCCAAAAAGCGCTTGCCGGCGCTGACGTGGCAATCGTCTCACACCAAAGCCTGCTTAGCCCGCTGCGCGCAGCCGCTAGTGGGGGTCACGGGTGCAAGATCAGCAGCCGACGAGCGCCTCTTGGAGCTCTATCGCTTGAAGAGCGATTTAACCTCACCGCAGTCCCAGCAAGACCTGCATGGGCTGTATCTGGTGGGTGTTTTTTTGCATAAATGGCTTTGAACTTTACGCTGTTCTATCATGTCTACGACTGCTGTTCCTCTCTTCGTTGTTACTGCTGTTCTTATCTCGGATGCCATTAAAGTATGTTTCACAGTCGTCTAGTCTAGTCTAGTTAATACTCCCCAAAAATACAAAGAAACACCACTGTGGCAAATAGCAACAGAAAAATGTAACCTTCAGAACAAGTCTGACTGGGCTGTCACTACTACTAACCTTCAATGAACCATGCATATCAATCCCAGATGGATTGTCGAGCGGCCATTGCTGCGACAGGCAACTCCCTCAAGGGCGCTGGCGTCGAAAACGCGAAAAACTACGTGAACGCGACCTTGAAGCACTGCAACATCGGAAATATTCACACCATGCGGCAGAGCTTGAACCAATTGGCTGATCTAGTGGTGCCCTCGCCTCTCGCTGGGAAGGTACTGATTTTAACAGGGTTGTGACGGACTCGTGTAGGGAAATTCAAGCTGCAAGTCTTACCTTTGATATGAGGCGCATGCCTGTTCGCTGGCCAATGAACACATCTTTTCCTGCATTATTTGCTTCGAGTTTTGAACCTTTTCGCGTGTTTCACGTTGTTTTTTTCCAGGCGAAGCGGGACGCCGAGCTGCGCTTTCTGAGCTCGTTAGAAGAAAGCAAATGGCTGCTGCACGCGCAGTTGACTTTGGAAGCGGCGGTCATGTGCGCAGAGAAGCTCCACCTGGAAGGTGCTTCAGTGGTGTTGCACTGCTCCGACGGGTGGGACCGCACTGCGCAGGTATGCTGTGGTGTGCAACCCCCTAATAGAATTCGCCAGTTGCTGTGCACATGTGTCTTTGTTTTTGGTTTGCTACTGCATGGGTACTACAGTAGTATGTGTACGTTTGGTTGAAGTTGATGTATTCGATTGATTGTGTGTGTTTTTTTTGCATATTTTCTGCTCACCTTTTCAATCTACACCCTGGTCCATTTTCTCCTCCTTTTCTTTCCCTCTTGCTTCAATTCCTAGGTCTCCTCCCTGGCGCAAATCCTGCTCGACCCTTTCTGCCGCACCCTGCGGGGTTTAGCGGTGGTGGTGGAGAAAGATTGGTGCAGTTTTGGGCACAAATTCAGCCAGCGGTGCGGGCACGGGACCACTACGAAGACCCAGGAGCGGAGCCCGATTTTCTTGCAATTTCTCGACGCGCTCCACCAGGTCACTCCTCTCTTTCAAACTCTTTTTTTCTTCTTCTTCGAAATACCGTCGAAGTAGCTGAAGGGTGCTTGTTTCTGCGCTCAATTCTACATGCGCATACAGCCCCGATGTGTTTTATGACCGTTTCCCTCTTTTCCATTGTGGTTCTGCAGATCATGCGGCAATACCCCGATGCGTTTCAATACAACGACCGGTTGCTCGTGTTTTTGGCCGACCATTTGTACAGCGGGTTGTTCGGCACCTTTCTGGGCGACTGCGAGCGGGACCGGGTGCGAGACTTGCAGTGCCCTACCAAAACCACCTCGGTGTGGACGTATGTCCTGGGCACCGCGGACCAATTCCTGAACCGGCAGTACGTGGTTAACCCCCAACCGCTGTGGCCGTCCACGTCGATGAAGAAATTGGTGCTCTGGAGCCGCTACTACTCGCGCTGGGACCCCGACGTGTGCCCTCGCTACGACAAAGTAAGGCGCAGAAGTAGAAAGGAAATAGAACGGAATTCAGTAGATTTGAAAGGGACAGAAAAAAAGGCATGGAGTTTGAGTTCTTGTGTGCGTGTTTCTACCACTCCTTAATTGGACCCTCATCTGTTTGTTTCTGTGGTGATGCGCTGTGCAGGATTCGGACTTGAGCTGGCACGACGATTGGGGTTCCATTTTGGATCCTAAGAAACCTGCAGCAGCAAGTTTGGCCACACCCACTACTAGCGGCCAGGATTCTGGTAGCAATGCCAACGCTGCATCCTCAGGTGCGGATCCTTCGTCTGCTGCTGGTAACGCCAACAAGGCCTCCGCACCTCGGCTCAGCCTGATGCACGGCAATGCCTACGTGCCGCCTCTGCCGCAAGGCGCGCGCCGGCAGTCGTTTCACCCGCCGGCGGCACCTCCCCCTCCACCGCCATCAGTGCCTCCACCCTCTGTGCCCCCAGGGCACCAAGCCCCCTCCGCAGGCACGCAGCCACAAGCTCCTTTCCCCGTTGCATCGAGCAGTGGCCAACCGGCTCCTCGCAGCCCGCCTCCTCCGCCTCCGCCGCCAAATATGCCCGCGGCGCCTCCTCCTCCTGCTGCTGCTCCGAGCTCAGCACCGAAAGCGGGTTCCACAGGCAGCGCCTTCTTGCAAGCCCGAACTATGGGCGCTGCGCTTTCCTCGTCGGACATATGAATTCCCTGGCCTCGACTACGTATGAACTGATATGCACCTTCATTGCGCCAAGAGCACGATGCCAAAACAGGACCACGCATCCAACTGCGCATATATATAAATTCCTGTTGGTGGCGTAGCTAGTTGCCCCGTGAATTAGAATTTTCGGGGCGCTGTACAAATGGATATGTGTAGATACAGCACGAAACACGCAGGTCATTTCTGAATTTGAAATTTTATGATATAAAAATGGCAATGGCAAGATGACAAGAAGGCGCGAACTTTGACTCATTTGCCCCCGCATTTTCTTCGCTCTTTCCGCGGCGTATTCAACTGGGGATGCTCCCTAGTTCGGGCTGGAGCCTAGGCTTGCTTTTGGCTTTTGCCTCTATACTCCGCACTCCGCAATGTGTTATGTTGTATCTACATAAATCAGCAAAGCACCCTAGAACTTCAAAATGATTCCGCCAAGACCGAGACCGACATGTAGAGCATGCTTATGAACGGTGTTCAAAATTCTTGTAACAGAAGACTAGCATATACAAAAAAGAAATACTTCATTAAGAAGAGGGCGTATCATTTACACTTCCCCGTCTTCTTAATGGTTGACACTGCCATGACTTAGGAATTGGTCTCGCGAGGAAAACTGCCAAGTTCGCGTTTGCCCTTGAGAAAATGTGTTTGCAGAGCTCGTCTACAAACTCAGTACTAAGGCCAGGTACAGCACCATCTTCAAGTGAGATTTTTGACGACAAGTTGCTGGCATCTGCTACGTTGAGTTGCAGAGGCGCGCCCGTCTTCATGTCGCTCGGAAAAAAATCTGCGCCCAAATTATCTTGAATACCAAGATGTGTAAATATTGGTTGAAGGAAAAGCGCCAGTTTGGCTGCACTCTGAGAAGCAATTTCCATGTCTTCCTTGAATACTACGGTAAATGCAGCTCGATCGAATGACTTTGCCCAGCGCTTTAGGTTATGTACGTAGACACCAGTGCCGAGGTATATTCCTAAGCCGCCGCGTTGGACCCGAAAGCGTAAGACAGAAGAACAGCGTAAGTACATGAGGTATTTAGAGTAGTGTGTGACCGAGTATTAAGCTCTTACCTGTTCGCCATATTAGCTCGCCTGACGTTGCCTTGGCAAGTTCATCTTTGAGTGACTTTTTAAGAGACTTCAGATTCTTGTATTGGTCACGGCCTTCCCTCTGAAAACGAACATGCATGGCATGATGTGAGACAGCACGTCGAATGGGGCATCGCAAAACTACCACCAATCGAGCAGCTGGTAGTGCTTGGGCAACCACAACTGGATTTGCCATGGCGAGGTAAGTCGCCGAGGCTTCGCCTGTGATGTAAATATTCTGCGCGTCGACGCGGCTCCGCGCCTTACAAAATGGAGCCACCTTTTTCACGGTGCCGTCCTTCATCAATTCGACCATGTCCATGCAGGCTTCAGATGTTCCATCCAGTGGCGGGAAGTTTTTCTTAAAGTAATTATCGACGTGTCTTCTTCTTTTGGTGAAGAACCCTACCTCTTTTACTCGGGGAGGAAGAACCTAGTAGATGATAATCTAGCATTAGAGCAAATGGACTGCAGAAGTACTATGAGCAGTGATTTAATGTCCGAAACATTAATTATACAGTGATAAGCAAGTATGTTATAAACATAGAGCACTCGTATAAAATGTACGAAGCTTCAATCAATATGGAAGATCACCTGGGAGTGTTGGAGGAGATAATGGAACAAGGACGAAGTACCGCACTTCCTCTCGCCTATCAATAAAAACGTCGGACACATGTTGCTAGGGCTGGAACAGGCAGCAGACGGCGATGGCATTGTCGACAAAATATAGGCAGAAGAGCTTCTTGACGTAGCATTTTGCTCAGCCGATCTCAAGTTTTGAATAGATGGACTTGCTATGATATTGTTGTGCTCTATCACAGATGCTTGCCAGCCCTTTTGCGCTGCCTTCTCAGAGTTTGAAAGATCGCTAGTCTCAATAAAATGTGAATACATCGACATTGTACAAACTAGTGTTACTGTTATAATGAAACCAGTCACGTGGGCGGCTGCTGGCCACTTCGAGAATAGCTTTGCTTTACTCGTCGCGACCGTGACAACATTGTTGTGCATTTTGTTGATGTTATTATGACTTGACGAACAAGTTCAGGTGCCCACGCGATGCGCGGTTCACGCGCAGTTGACTTGCTGCGGAACGCAGTGTACAGCAAGTTGTCAAGCCGGTGCTGCACTTGGAATAAACTATCATTAAACACTAAATCAGGCAAGTATGGGTATCAAAATATTTGGGGGAGATGGACCGGGATAATCAGAGCAGCTAGCGCAGAATTCGTGCGCTGAGCGAATCCAAAATAACTTTTTGTGATTCAGCAGCTCGGTCATTCTGGTCCAGCTCTGTTGCTGAGTGCGCCAAAGTGTACTATGCCAGCAAGCAGTAAGGTGCAGAACGACAACTTTAGCCGCGCAGCTGGAGTAGCGGCGTGGGCCGCGTGAGACAGCTGAGCACGTGATGCGCCGGAAACCGCAGTTAGGCGCAGAGCCAAGACGAGACGAGAAGACGAAGACGAGAAACTAGAAGAACAGTTACTATTCCCATTCCCCGCTAAGGAGGAATCATCCGGGAGCTGGACCAGAATAACCGATCGGTGTATGGCGACCCAACAACCCACAAACTTGTTGGTTGGATTGCTCCAAGCACCAAACGCGTGCTTGCTGCTCTGCTTATCCCGGTCCATCTCCCTAAAAAAAATTGCAGCACCGGCTCGACTTCTTTCTGGATGATTCCTCCTTAGCGGGGAATGGGAATAGTAACTGTTCTTCTAGTTTCTCGTCTTCGTCTTCTCTTCTCGTCTTGGCTCTGCGCCTAATTGCGGTTTCCGGCGCATCACGTGCTCAGCTGTCTCACGCGGCCCACGCCGCTACTCCAGCTGCGCGGCTAAAGTTGTCGTTCCGCACCTTACTGCTTGCTGGCATAGTACACTTTGGCGCACTCACCAACACAGGACTGTGTTCGAAGCACCTTTGTTTGCTGCCTTGAGGTGCTCGTGGATGAGTTCCCCGTGCAATGCCCCTGGCGCGTTCTCCTTCTTGTGTCCGTGGTGCTACGCGCTTTTTTTCTGGTGTTCTGCACATGTACAACAGAAAACTGTCCGTAGTACAGCAAACAAAATGGGCGGACACGAACCACCACGAACGAACGAAACAACAACTCGCCTGTCTCAAACAACGATGATAATAGAAAGGATTTCAATATGCCTGTATGTTTACAGGGATGACTCCATCACTCGATTCTCAACTTACTTCTTAACACTCAACACCGCAACCTCAACACTCAACCCCAGAACCCAATCCAATTTCCTTTCCGTTTTCATTTCCCTCGAGTGAGATATACTAGTATATTGCTTAAGCCCAGATTTATAGGTAGATTTCTAACTCACTTAAACTAGGTAGGAGGCACTCTAGGAAGAACTCTACTGCGCACTGCACCCATCGCCGTCCCCTCGCCCATCATGCCTCGTGATTAGCCGAACAAAGCCCAAAGCGCCACTCGCCGCCGCTCGGGCTTGCGGCTTCTAGCATCTGCTGTGCCGAAAGCGCGCTTTGGCGCTAGTGCCGACATCAGCAACTAGATAGGAACCACCTTCCAACGCTGAAATCCATAAACTAGAGGCCAAATTATTATCATTATATTCTTTTATGTTGCGTGTTATGACAATGCCGCAATGCCAA
>Ga0307982_1001446_pt1 | contig 19353 bp, 16 predicted proteins | sample OrgLakmetagen989_FD_201847 | JGI IMG/M metagenome (GOLD analysis project Ga0307982, IMG submission 201847) | Saline water microbial communities from Organic Lake, Antarctica - #989 | ecosystem: Environmental > Aquatic > Non-marine Saline and Alkaline > Saline | place: Antarctica: Organic Lake... | reverse complement strand
TTCCTGTTTCGTTTCTACTTTTGAGTGCCATGCGAAACAGCCCCCAAAAAGTTGGTGTTTCGTTTCTCCACGATTTTCCTGTTTCAACTCTGGCCCTAATCGTGTGTATTCATCTTCGGATTCCTCCATGGAGAGAAGTGTCATCAGGTCATCAGGTCATTTGGAGCTCTGCTTGAGTGACAATACTATCTTTTCATAGCACGTTGAGTCTTGTTCGTTTTCGAAATCTACGAACGGCAAACGTCTAATGCCTAAGGCATAATCCCTTTTCCTTTTGGAATACTCCAACTACTATCTATTACTTAGTCATTCTACTTGGACATGGCCAATGAGGAGGAAGATGGGAGTGACTATCTTGGCCGAACCCCTTACTATCAATCGTACTCGGTGGCCTTCAATTCGGAGGCCCTTGGGCTCGAAGTTCAAAAGATGCATGACATTCCAGTGGTGCGCCGCCTTGTGAATCAGAACTCCCGCTTCGCTGGAGCAGCTGAGAAGGGAGGCGTCTCGATTGGCTCTCTACTTGTTGGCGGTACTATAGCAAATGGCTGGCTACATCTTACTGCACCTTCATAACATGCCGCTCTCCACAATGTCTATTGTGCAATAATACGATTTAGAATTGTATGCTAGAAGTAACCCTGTCAGGTTGTAAGATCTTGAGTCATTAAACGAACGAGTTCTGTGGAAATTAACTTCAGCCTCGACCTTGCTCTACACCTCTATCCTTCCATGCTACGGTTTGGCGCCCAGTTCTCGCATAATTCTATCGTGACTAGGTCTCTTTTTTGGTGTTGTTGTTGTTGTTGTTGCTGTTGTTGTGTTTTTGCAGTGGCCAATTATCCGACCTTATTAGCGGGCAACACCTACGAAGAGGCCTTAGCACGAGTCAAGGGCAGCAGTCGGCCTATGGAATTGACGTTTTGGCGCCTTCATGCGACAAGAGATCCTCCTCCCTACCAGGGGCGCCTGTGGCAAGGGTTCTTGCGCACATTTGTAGGCCACTGGACCGGCCGTTTTTTCATGCTACGCGCCAACGGCGACCTCCAAGCGTACGCAGGCACTGATGCTTCGGTGCCGGTGGAGTCCTTTTCGATGCTCGGTGCTGAAGTTCTGTCGGGAGCTGCAGCCCGCGACGCCGCAGTGGCGCACGGACTCGCTACAGGGGGTGGTTCATCCGGCACAGGTGGGGAAGGGCTCTTCGGGGAGGTGGACGACACGCTCTTTGGTCTTTCATTGTCAAGTGACTCGACGCGAGACCCACCGTACCTGTTCTTTCGAGCCAACGACGTTGAGAGGAGAGCGGAGTGGATTGGGGCATTCGCCACCCTGGAATTTGCCCACACGGCCTACGATGGCTCAAGCAATCCTCTATTGCTGTGGCCTTCCTTCGAGTCCGTGGTGCGTCAAGGGTTCGCGGACAAGGCCAGCCACCAAAAGGCTGTGGACAGTAGCAGTGGAGGGGTCATGAGTGGCCTCCTCACGAGCAGCAGCAGCAGTAGTGCAGCCAGGAAGTGGAAGCGAGTGTGGCTTCTGTTGCTGCCTCCAACACCGTCCGCAGATGCTAGCACTGACAGCAGTGGCAGCGCCGGGAAGCTTCTGTACTTCGCTCGAGCGCCTTCGGACGTGCACGAGGTGCCCATGGGGTCGCTGATGCTGTGGGGAGTGCGCATCGAAGGACAGACCGCAGATGACAACAGCAAGGTCGCGGGAAAGGCAGCAACCACTGCAGCTCCAGGTGTTGCTGCAAGCTTGACGAATGGCGAGCTAGAGAACAGCGACCTTGCCTTGTCATCGTCCTCGACGAGTTTCGTGTTGCATGCAGCCACCCGAGCGCTCGTGTTGAAGTTTGAGACCCCTACTGAGTGCTCCGAATGGGCATCGGCCATCGCTGGAGCCTCACAGGGGCCGGGAGGCAGCAAAGTAGTAGCGCCGTTCAATCACAGCCACCACACAGATTCAACTGAGGAATTAGTTGAACGGGACCGCGAACTTCATCCGACTTCCCTATCGTCTGAGCGAGAGTATTTGCAGCGGCTCGAGGCGTTGCGCGCTCATCCCGAAGACACGAATGTGGTAGACCTACAATACTCCCTCATGGAAGGCGGCGCACAACGATTGCTCCCATCGCTGCAGTCGTCGTCGTCGTCGTCGTCTCAAGGAAGTTCAGATAGCAGCAGCCATTTTCCTCCTTCCACGGGGGTGCTCCGCAAGGACTTCACTGCTGTGGCTGGCCAATTTTACCTCCCCGTGGCCGACGCTTACGCAGCCGACACGGTGTTCGACGCCCTGGTGGTTCGAGCAGCTTCCCCCTCGGGGGCGGCGACTTCGGCCTCGGACACCGCCACGTCAGCCGGCTCCATGCGTTCGGCCACCGCGAAGTTGGGGGAACTCTTAGGGGGCGGCGATCGGCGGTCTTTGTCCTCGGGCAGCAATTCTAGCGAGGACCGAATCACGCAGCTTGCGTCGGCTGCCCCCCTCGCTGCCGGAGTTAGCTTGCCTCTAGACATTTACCGGAAGTACTGTATTGCGCTGTACGACAAAGTGGGCGTGGAAAACGAGGCCTGGGAGGTGCTGCGGTGCAAGCTCGGGTTACAGCGGTGTGAGGTGCTGGTGCGATGCGATGACAAAGTAACCATTCAGACCAAGCCAACAGACTCCAAGGCTCTCAAATTAGCTTCCAGTGAAAGTACAACGCCGGCGAGTCCTTCGCAGCACTCCTCGACACGCGCACCGCCACCACCGCCATCTTCATCCTCTTCTTCGAGTGCCCCTGCCACAAATAATACACCTCCAGCGTCTCGTTTTTCGTGGACCGACGTTGGCACCGTGTACTTGACCGATCGTCACTTGGTGTTCTGCCGCCGCGGCCGCTTGACCACTATTCGGGGCTTTGAAACCACGGCCACCGCGCGACCTTTGGTGCGAATAGTGCCGTTGAATACCATTCTAGAAGCCCGAGAGTTGCCTGACGGGAGTTTGCTCTTAGACCAAGCGTCTTTGCTGATTGCGAGATTAGACGAGCAAACTGTGACCTGGGTAAGCGAGAAAAAGAACAAAATAATGACTAGAAATTTGACTTCTGTAGGCACAAAATTCGTTGACCCATGCATCCAACTGAATACATTTGCTGTCTACTTGCATTCCTCGTCAGCGCCTGCATTTCATTACTTACTCCATCTATGCACAAACTGACGCATGTGACAGAATTTCCAGAAAAACTGTTTACCCCATTTCATCCACAGGGACCTCGCGGCCTTGTCTTGGGCTTTTCGAGCACCTCCTCGGGTGCGCTATTCTCTCAGTCCTCCAGTGTCGATGCCACCGATGCAGCAGAGTTGCGGGCTATTGGAGGTGGCAAGACGAGAGGTGCGCGGCAGAGGCAACTGCTGAAAGAAGCCATTGTCGAGTTGATCGCAGCGCACCAGATCGCGCAAGCGCACGCTCAGAAGAAGAATACTGCTTCGACGAAGACGCCCATAGGAGTAACTGCTGGTAGCGGTGTTGGCAGTTCTACCCTGTGGCCTTTGAGTCGAGCGCCAGAGACATCGCGGCGGCGCGGTGCGCGTGCCATGGCAGTGACGTTTCAAACGGCCCTTGCGCTAGGCCCGCGCCAAGTGTGGAAGCGAGGAGGCAGTGTGGACTTGCCAGAGGATCAATTGTGGACCATTGACATGGAGTCGCGCGCCTTGCCCCTGTGGGCAGCCCTCAACCTCAAGAGGAAGCGCGCGCTGATGCAAGCCACCGGCCGACCTGCGTCTGGCCTCCTCTTTTGCACACGTGAGCTCGCTGAAATGCAGTCGCCGTCACCATCATCATCATCATCACAAGGAGGAGAAAGCAAGCTCCGAGCCCTGAGTCCGGTGCAGCGCTTCCTCCGTGACATGGTTCCTCCCTGTAAAGAAGCCGCAGCGGCCACCGCTAGTAGGGACCATGCCATAACGATGACGTGGCCTCTGTGGCAGAGCTGCGTCACCGAATGGTTGACCCACCGCGCGAGCCGGCTGTGCCGCGAACAAGCAGCAGAAGACGCTCAAGCTTTATTGAAGGGCATGCCCTCTTTCGAGGAGCGGAGCGTGGTCGTGTCCAAGGAGCAACACGCGAAGCTCACAGCCGCGTACACCCAATCTTTTGAACCCAAAACCTTTCGGGACGAGTGGCAATTGTTCATCTCATTCGCCGACCCTATTGTCAACAACTTGATTGACGTGCTGCCCGGTACAGCCACGCACAACTTGCTGCACTGGAAGGATCCGTGGACCTCTTTTACAGTGCTCGCGCTACTGCTGGCTATTGCCTGGCACGATTGTGTGCACCTGGTGCCTTCTTTCGTACTCGTCGCTTACTCTCTGTTCGTGGTCAAAACTGGATCTGACCTGAAGCCTTCGTCTTCGGAACGAGCACTGGTTGCTCCTCCAGCTGCTGTTCCTACAGCGACAACACCTGCCGTGGCATCATCGCAGCGCACCGTCGAGGCGCCATCTCAGGAAGAGGTCACTCGCCGCACAAGCAAAACAGAACCATCGCCGCCGAGCACACCCGAGGCATCGCCAGTGAAGTCGCAGCAATTGTCCTCAGGTTCCGTTGCACATCGGCATAGTTCTCTCGAGGCAGCTGACTTCGGGTGGCAGGCGGACGAAATGGATGACGACCAAATGCTGGCGATGGCGTCAGCGGCAGCGATGCATGCTCAGCGGCTCAGTCACGGCCCTCCGCGAGAGAACAGCGGCAACAATAGCATTACTGCTGGTGGAGGAACGTGGAGCATGGCTCAAGCAGCAGATGCTGTGCTAGGGAGCGTGCGAGCGCAGAAAGTATCGTCGCAGCTTGAGAGTCATATGGAAGGCGACGACGATGACGAGAAGGAAGACTTGAGTGTGGAGGCATTGACAACACAGCGAGAGCATGAAGGCGATGTCGCTCTTGATGAAGTAACCACCCCAACCGAGTCGTCCTCCGCGCCGCTGCAACCCTCAACCTCAAAGGATGTTCCCAGCTCGCCGCTCCCCAATTTAGCCCAGCCCGAATCGAATGCTTCTGGGCCAACAGCGGCAGCAATTCCCGAAGAGTCCATCTTGAAATTCATGCGCGAAATGCGCGCTCATCTCGGCCGGATCCAACTGATATTGCACCGCTATAATACGTATTTTTTGCGACTTCATGCGCTACAAACGTGGAAAGACCGCGCATCTACTTACATTTTGCTGGCGGGTTTATCGTTGAGTGCTATTTGGCTCGCCTTCGTGCCAGCCCGGTATACCTTCTCCCTCGCTTCGCTGTACGCCTTTGCGCGGCCACTCCGCTTCAGCAAGAAGAATCGAGGGCGCCGAGCGCTGGGCGACGCCTTTTTGCACCAATGGCTCGACGGCATTCCCCTTGAGCACTCCACGCACCGCCGAATAGCTGTGGCTGTGCAGATCTCCCTTGAAAATCCGCCTGCGGCCATAAGTTCCATTGATTTGTAGGGCGCAATGGCCGAAAGACCAAGAATGAATGCGAATAATTCTCAGTGCCCACATGCCCGTGTTGTACGCGCTTTGGCATTCAAATTCCATGGAGGTATAAAGCTTGGGTATAGTAGCATGGCCCAGGTGCATAAATGTGATATGGGTAAAGTTATGTCAAGTAGACTTCGTTAGGTCGATGCGTCGATGCTAATGGCTGATGGGCATCTCGACTTACTAGGGATTTATTCATCTTATTATGAGCGCGTTGCACGTTGCATCGCGAATACAACAAAGAACAAAGTACATAAAACTCCTAATTATGGCCTGATTGGGTTATCTTCTTGTGTTATATCTTCTCTTATGTAGTTTAAGCCCAGCTTTGCCTTGTTTTTCTGCCTGTTCGCTGCCAGCATTCTAACTTCTGATTTCGCCCCCTCCAGGGCCTGCTGTGTCAAAGTTCATAATACTCGAAGTCCCATTTCATCTTAATCTCAGATCTCAGCCAATTTATTGTTCTTCTGAATATTCCGTATGCATGGCGATGGCGAATCGCGAGTTGCTGGCCCATCTAGGCTTGCGTGGTCTCTTTGGGTATTCCTATTTCTTATCGAGAGTCGGCTGGGATTATCAAGCAAGAAGCTCCCTCGTAAAGTTGAAATTGAGGAGCACTGTAGAAGTATTGAGAAGAAGTTAAGGGGGAATGCATGTATACTCCGAGAAAGCTCTCAAAAGATTCCAGGAACTCCTTATTAGAAAGTACGTGTGTGATAATGTTCAGGGACATGATAATGCTCGACGAGCGCCATTCATGAGTGTCGCAATCAAATCTAGGTAGATTTCAGTCACGAAGTAAACTAAACAAACGAAATGTGTCCAGATAAGCCGGTGTCATCATTCGATGAAGTGTGGTACATTGATGGCACGTGCAAAAAAAAATCACGTGATACAAAGCCCTTGTACAAAAAGCAACCCACGCTTGAACAGATTTGCACACCATTTGTAGTGGCGGCACAGAAGTATCGATGAAGAACTCTTTAGCCAAGTTATGGTTTGTATTTATGGCACTGGTCACTGCAATGTTCGCAGCAGTTGCGATACTCGATATGAATACCTCGAGCAGCAATACATGGAAAAATAGCACTCCGAGCATCATCGGTTCCAAGAGAGACGCCGACGCTGCAATTTGTAACAACATAGAGACTGAAAAGGCATGCGAGGGCGCGGAGCAACAATGCAATTGGTATGGTGGGAAGAGCAAAAAGAAGTGCGGAAAATCAGGCTGGTGCGAGTACGTGCGCAGTCGTGCTCTGATCCGAACTAGAAGCAATTCTTATAGCGCTCTTTTCTTTTGTACTGTTGGAATTTACATGCTCATGTGTGGAGTTGTCGACAGGAATCGTAAGCACTCAGACCTCAAAGAATTAGCAGCAAATCCTATTTGCCTCGAGTGGTGGATTTCTATTCTGGCCGGTGCGATCAATATGGCTCACGGTTTTGGTGTATTCTACAACCACTCGTGCTCTTGCCAAGAAGGTGCTAAATATGATATCGCAGGCATGATTTTAGCCGTCAACTTCAATACCTTTTACTGCTTGGTGCTCATCGCTGGTCAAGGTCGTTCTGCAACATGGGTCAAATCAATGCAAGGTCGACGAATGCTTCACTTCAACTTTGCTGCATTTGGAATTCTTGTTGTGTTTGTTTATTATTCACAAAGAGGACAACACGAACTCTTTGCGTTTGGAGTGATGGGATCATTAGTCCTTGCCATTGGACACTGGCTTCTTGCCTTTCAACATGATAGTGATGATAAGCCACGAATTGCCCTATTGATCGCAGCCATTATATCAGTCGCTTGCGGCGTTGCCATTTGGTATGATGAATGGGCTCACCGAAAATGCTACTGGTCCCGATTTGAGCCAATTCAGCCTCATGCCATATGGCATTTGTTCATGTCGTTTGCACTGGGCTTCGCGTATGCATACGGCAGAACTATGGGGTGTAAGTCCTGGCAGCACGCTCGGGCCGCACTTCTCATGGGTTACTTGAACAACGACGGTGCAGCAGTACCGGCGCTTCCAGATAAAGTGCAAGACGATCGATTAAAATCAAGTTCTCGTAATTTGGAGATTGAGCCAGTGTCTTATCAATACGATGAGTCGTCGGCATAAGCACGAATAGTTGTTCTCTGACTGGACGTCTTGCATGATTTGCGACAGGAGTGTATTTCATAATGGCTCCCAAATCACCACACTTGCTTTGTTTTCTGTCTTTGTCGGCTTCATTTCGCTTTTGTGGGTGTATTACTTGTAGAGCAGCCTGAAATGTGATAAATTATCGGCAATTATGTGCTGTTCCCATATGCGCTGTTTATGACTTCATGATATTTTACGCTTAAGTCTTAAGTGCCGCATGAGTCCCTACCTAGATCCTAGAGCTTCTTTATTCCTTATTACGGGAGTGGATCAAATAATAAATCTTAATTGGTGAGTTGCGACTCACTACCACAAACCAAATGGCTGAATCGTAACGTGCGTGGTGTATGCATGCTTTAGAATTCAAAGAGAAGTATAAACCGATTAAGCGAGGAGCCCTTCGTGAGAAGACATCCCACCAAGGTGCACGCCTTTACATGAAACTTGCGCTTTCAGACTCATCATCGCTGTCTGCATCATTGAATGCAGATCCCAATGCTTCTGCTACCTGCCGTGCTAGTTCCGAAGCAACGCCATCGTCGTCGTCGAAGCTTCCACCGCTATACTCGGTGTGTTGTGAGCTTGATAGCCCTACATCATGCCCTGAGGCCGCCGCAGGGTTAAGAGCCGGTGAAGTCATCGCTCCACCTGCTGGAGAAGGCAACGTCACGGGAACCATAGAATACCGAGACGAGACTTTGGCCGCTGAGGCTGCCGTTGCAAGGGCCGCTACTCTGGCTGCTGACGATGCTCCGTCAGGACGGTGCGCTCTGGTTTCACTTGTGGCATCCCCTGTGCCTGCTGCTAAGGCCACTGCGCGAGCCACTGCTGCGCCATGCTTCTGCTGCGCAAAGTGCGCTCGCCGAGCTTGGTCCTTGACCGTCTGCTGCCAGAGGCCGAGGTGAGCTGACCCACTCGCGTAAAAGCTACGGTCCACTAAGCGGCTGTCGGGCTGTCCGTCCGGACCACACCAACGGCTTCGCTCTGAAGGGTGCAGCGCACACAGCCAAGCCTCATACGTGACTGTTGTTCTAGTACTCGTAGAAGCCTCACTGCTGTCGCCATCGCTGGAAGAGACACAACCGGCGCCCAAATCCGCACTGTGGAGTTGCGGTGCATGGGCTGCTGAATCAGCGCGCGCTGCTAGGAAGCGTTCTAAGTGCGCCCGCTTTAAGCTGAGCCACTGGCGCCGTGCTTGTGCTTTCACTTCTTCGAGTTCGTTTTCATTGTAGCTTGAAGAAGTGGGACCGCTGTGGCTGCTATTGCTGAGAGTAAATCCTTCCCCGCTTGCGCCTTGCTTTCTGCCTTCGATGAGACTTTTGGATTCGTCTGCCCAATGTTTTACTTTGTCCGTTGCTTCCGCTGCCAAGCCAGCGAAGCCCTTTCCCCGAACGTCTTCGGCCGCCTCCGCCACCGATGCGCTCACGTTCTGCCACCAGCCTTCCCACTCTTTGCCCTTCTCTTGCAGCACTGACGCAGCGGCCACAGCGCGCAACCGCAGCTCCTCCTTATACTCTTCTGGAGTACGCCTAGAAGCGTCAGTGTCGCCTGGTACTGCCATGGTGTTATTGTAGCTCTCACCGCCATGATTCTTGATGCCCTCGTCGGTGACGTCATGAACTCTGCTGCGTGAATATGCCATTTCCTGCGCGCGCTCGGCTGCAGCTTGCGCTGCTGCCACAGTAGCATCATTGGCGGCGGTGAATGTGATCTCAACGTCTTCCAAATCGCTAGCTGCTTTGAGGCGATCGCCAGCTAACTTTAACCTCTCTGCCTCCGCTGCCGTACCCTCGTCATCACTTGCTTCCTCGTTCGTTCTTGCATAGTCAGCTGACAGTGCACCTTTCCGCAGTGGAGATTCGCGCGGTTTGACTAACGTGCTCGTCGCACTTTGCGCGCGGCCAAAGGTCAACACCAGGGGGCGGCCTGCTGGCTTGACGAGACGCATGAATAAATCGTACGAATCCACCTGAGCAGCAAATAAAGAGGGATAAGTAAAGCATCGACATGCTTACACGCGCTGCAGAATGATCGTACATTGCAACCAAGTTGGTGCACAATTTCAATTAAGATCGTCATTTACCTGCACCGCAGTCGAAGGCATGCCACTGCCAGGACCACCTGCAACCGCCACCACCTCGTCTCCTACAACCACCCCCCATTTCTCCGCGGTTGAGCCTCCTTCTACTGCCCTCACTACGGCCTAATGAACAAGGAATAAAATCTGATAATTGAGAACAGCACTTCAATCAAAATTGATGGAAGGTATGGTTAACTTTAGTTCTTGGCCATTCAAAAGTTCTGAAGCACGAAGGTGTGTAATCTTACCTTCCCGCTGAAAAGACCCCGCTGCAGTGTGAGACCGAGCTTTTTGCCCTCAAATGTTACCACTTTAGGGTACGATTGTGCAACTGCGCCTGGAGATGCAAGAGCAGCAAGCGGTGAAGCTAATAGCTCGCGCCAGCCTTCATGAAGCCATTCGTTCTTGGCCGGCGTCGATGGTGGTTGTTTCTCAGCCATATGTTCAAGGATTGATGATTGATGGACTAATCGTGTGCCGCAATTTCACTGAGACAGAACTCGCTACATAGAATTGAGCTGAATGGTATCATTCATTACGAAAAGGAAACTAGGCGCTTATCTTTGCCATTATTCTAGTCTCAGCGTCATGAACAAAGTCAGTTCCCATTACTGCAGCTGTGCCAAGCCTGAATGAGTCATCGATACTACAGTATCTAGACTGAGCGGCATTCTATCATAAATTTTCTGAAGTGTTGATGCTCTCTCAGCACCAATAGTCCTTTGTTGCCTCATAAAGCGTGCACCTATCAACTGACGCTAGCTCGAACTCTCAAACCTAAGCTTTCGAAATACTTTTTTGATCGGGCATTCGAGGGTTGAGGTACTTACAGAGTGAGTGTACCACCAAGGGTTGTGTACCCTTCTTGGTACCACACAGCATGGCGGAAGCAAGAACCTAAGAACGTAATAAGAACTCTAATCCCCATCGTTCACACCTTGCTTCACGCCTTGCGCTTCTTCCTTCACAGCGTTACCTTCATCATTGAGGCGGCTAGAACCAACTTCGTACTGGAAGAGCAATCGCTCTTACTTTGAGATCAGATTAGGATCGCAATATTTGCTAGAACGGCGGACAACACTTTGGAACACACGCCAACAAAACGAAGGCACATCGCCTTTTAACCTGGCACCGTGCTTCCTAGCGCGCTCTTTTTTCAATCGGTAGACGCCCACTATGGCAGAAGGTGCACCGCAACAAGGTGAGGCGCTTCTGAATGGCGAAGCATCGCCAAACACCGTCGTTAATTTGGCCATGTCTAGCCGGACGGCGCACGTGGATGAGCAACAACGTTTGGCCATGATAGATTATGATCATTCGAAAACAACTGCATCGGCACGGATATTTCGATGGTGGCGCTCTTATAGCATTGAGTTTCGTGAGCTTTCAGTGTACGTGTGGTTCTTAGCATTGTACATGGTCGTGGTGTTTGGACCTTCGGGCTCTACCATGGATCGTTATCAACTCAAAGCCGACGTCGCTGCAAACATACACACCAGCTTTGCCCTCGTCACATCGCCAGCGCAGTGGTACACCTTCATGACGGACACATTAGTGCCGAACTTGTACGCAACAGAGTGGACCACGGATGCGCCGTCTGTAAGCGACAAGCAATCAGCGTTTGCGGCAGATGGCGTTAACCGGTGAGGCTTTGGGCTCTATGCACCTCTCTGTCATTTTTCGAAAGCCAAAACATTATACATCAAATGATGATACCTAATCGTTTATTCATTATTCGTTGTTTTTCGTTTCTTGAGGCATCTCGCTTGCGTCACGTTCCTATAACCTGTATGCTTTATCGACTGCGTACAAATCTACAGGCGCATTGGCACTGTGCGAATACGGTTGTTGCGTGTGACGGACTCTGTGAGCTCGTTGCCCACGGCCTTTGCAAACGACATTGACTACGTATATCCCTCCTTAAATTACGACAACAACGCTGAAACTTCGCCTTACAACGTGAGCGCAAGCTACGGGAGCCCTCTGTTGTGGGCCTCAGGGTCATCCCTGGGCTCCACCACCGACACCTACTGCGCTTCTACAGGGATCACCTACCCGCCGTCCGGGTATGTGATCGACTTGCCCGAGAGGCACGCCAACGCAAGCCAAGTCATGGCCCAGCTGGAGTCGGTGGGGCTGCTTGACTTAGCGACGCGGGCGGTCTTAGTGGACTACAGCGTGTACAACGCCAACACGGATCAGTTTGCTGTGGTCACACTGGCAGCACAATTTCTGGCCACGGGCGGCACCGTGTGTGAAGCCAAGGTCTCCGCGGCGCCCCTGTTAGCGACTTATCGCGCGCTGACGGGAGATGCGTCCTCGAGCTTCGTTGAAGTGCTCACCTTTTTGGAGATGGTCATGTATTTTGCGGTGCTGTTGCTGTTGCGGAAGGAATGGGCGGTGTACAAGGGCCTCGGCAAAGAGCGGTACTTCGCTGACGGGTGGAGCCGCGTTGATTTGACCAATTACTTCTTCTTCATTGTGGTCATGGGGCTCCGGGCGAACTTGCTCTCTAAATTGTGGTACTTGAGCGATGACCTCGCCAACAACAACAGCCGCGACTTCATCAGCTTGACGGCCGTGTCCTCGACGTATTCCTGGACCGAAGCAGCTTCGGCCCTGAACTGCGTGATCACATTCCTCAAAGTCTTCAAGTACCTGCGCCCCATCAAGAAATTGGCGCTGTTCACCGAAACGCTGCGGTTGGCTTCCGGGGACATGCTGTACATGTGCGTGATCATTGCGGTGATTTTGCTGGCGTTTGGCTCCAGCTTTCACCTCGCGTTTGGACCTGACGTGGCAGCCTACATCAACTTGCCCACCTCCATGCTGTCGCTGTTTCGCGCTACGCTCGGAGACTTTGACGTCGACGCTTTAGTGTACGCCAACTACGCCCTCGGACCCCTCTTATTCGTGCTCTTCATTTTTTTGGTCTTTTTCGTGGTGCTGAGCATGTTTCTTTCCATCGTCGACGAATCCTACGACCGCGTGCGCACCGATCTCGAAGCAATGGAAGCGCTCGGAGAGGCCGGCCGACCGCCTCTCGAGCGCGATTTGTCGAGAATCGCTACTGAAGTGAGCAACCTTTGGAGATGGTTCCTCACCAAGATCACGGGCCTCAACTTCATGAAGGAAACGAAGGTAGCGCCCGCAAACGACACCATTGCAGCTGGCAGCAGTGACGCCATGACGGTTGCAGGCGGTGGCGATGGTGCTGGTGGCGGAGCAGCCGTAGAACTGGTTCCTGTCGGGGCAGGTGCCAGCAGTAATGCGCGCAGTGGCGGTGGTGGGAGCGGAGTAGGAGGCGAGTTTCACAAACGCCGCGAAGTGTTATCGGCGGAGGCCAGCCCCGTGGCCGCGGCCCTCGATGGAGCGTTCGGCACTCTGCAGTTGCTGGCGCAGCAACAGAAAGAAATGGTGACAGTGCTGACTCAGCTAGACGACCGAGTCATGAAGCGGCGCGCAAAAGTGGGCGTGCTTGCAGAGGAGTTCAATAGCGTTGATGGCGGTGACAAAGGCCGCAAAAACAAGTACTGACAAGTTACAATTTGCTTCTTTCAGGTCGAAATGCGCCAGCGCTGTTTATTGGGTGTGTTCATGGCCACTACCTCCCCTTTTCCTTGTTTCTTGCTGGAATGAACTCGCCTTCGTTCGAAAATTCGCACCGCACGAAAGTCGCGTAAGCACATAATTCCATAGTTCCCCATAGCGCAAAGCAACAAGGAAATGAAGACATTCAGGGATTCCGGATTTGGACTTCATCTCCATCTAAACCTGTATATATATATCGGCGAATACTCCTTGCTTCGTTGTAAAGCGAACTGCGAACTCTGAACTGAAATGGAACTTCCCGGAAGAGCCGTTTGGATTTTACTATGCCATAATCATTACTTTATTTATGGAATGTTATAAAAAACGGGAACTTTACTTTTAAAGCCACTAATCCAGTACCGCGCAGAGCGTGCCACTGAGGCCTTGAGGCCAACTCCTTGGAAAGTTTTGCTTTGTGTCGTACCGCATGCGCTGACCTCCCATGGCGGTCTCATGAACCATCTGAGGCGCTACTTCCGGGCGCGCAACGAGCGAGCGACCTCTTTTTAGCGCTTCGCCAAAGAAAGGTCGGGCAAATGCGATTGCAGCGCTGTTTTGCTTGGTGAGGCCCCGCGTCGGCTCAACCACTTCGACCTCCACCACTACGGCCTTCTTTGCAGCAACTATGGGCTGCGCTAGGGGCCGCGAAGGAGCTGATTCAGCTGCTCTGTGCGCACGGCTGGTCACAGTAGGCGTTTCGCATCGAGTCTCAGCTGTAGAGATCGAGGGCTTTCGAATGTTGATTTTAGCCGCTGCAGTAGAAATCACCGCAGCAGATGTTGCCATTGTAGGATTTCCTGCTTTAGTTGTAGCTGCCTCATCAGCTGCTGCCTGAGCGGCTAAAGCCTTCTCAAGGTCACGCTGCGCCTCAGCTGCAGCAACTTCGGCAGCTTCAACTGCAGTGTTTGCCTCAGCTGCGACATAGGCGGCATGGGCTGCAGCAGCTCGAGTCTTTAACACGTGACCTTTCTGTTGAGCCTCTGCTTCCTTCAATTTTAGTAAAGCTGTCGACAGGGACAATTCCGCAGTCTCCAAGGCTGCTCCCGAATTTCCAGGAGAGGCAAGAAAATTTGAAGTAACGCCATTCTCGTAACTTCCATTACCCTTGAAGAGACATCGCCAGAGGTACTGCAGCAGTCTGCTCCCAAGTACAATTTTGAGGAGGCTCGAAATACCTGCAAAGCAAAATAGTAAATCATGATGCTGACGAATCAAGCAGGAGAGGTCAAGAATAGAATGCATGCTTACCATTGAGTCTCAATGGATTGAAGCCATTTGATTCGGTTTCTCGAGCACGCTTAAAGGGAGCCTGTACAGGCCATGCGTTCAAAGATGCCCCGTAAACTTGATGAATCGAAGCACGAAGAGGTTTCTTCCTCAATCCCGAGGATTTGAAAACAATACGACGACCACATGCACAGCTTTTTGGCGGAGGATTTATCCAAGCATCAGAGTGATAAATTCCGAGCAATAAGCAGGCCATAAATGCTTTGGCCGCGGCCACGTGTTTTGGCATTTTTCGAAACCAAATCCCAACGAGTACCAAGATTGATCCCGTCGGGAAGTTGTTCTGGATAGGTGTGAGTCAGTAAGTAGATTCCTACTACACCCTGTACAAAAATAACAACATAACCTGCCAAAATCCAAAATGCCCCCTCTCGAGGCGGCTAAGAAACTAACTCGGGACACTATCTTCTAGACCCATTCTTGACGTAAGACTTCGCTGCTTTGTATGAAATGGGTATTGCTTTGTATTTGGGGATCCGGGGAGTATTAACAAAATTTGGCGTTAACAAGTATAATCCACCAGCCACATGAAGCCAAGAATTGAAGAAAGCGGATATGTGACCTCATCTCGAGCTAGCGGCACAAGAACTGGAAGCATAAGACCGAAAAAACACATCGAAGGAAAAAAAAGAAAGATATATCTGAATTACTTGAGTCGCGGCGTGGAAGGAGAAGTACGAAAGTGGAAGTACGAAAACGGAACAGGAACAGGAAACATAAGGAGACACAAAGGTCAGGAGTACAGCGATGTAGGGGCACCTGCAAAAACGAAATATTCAAGTATTCCAGGGGGGGGGGAGTATTTTTTTACTCATTTCTGAATGAATGCCAGTGTGCTGAATTGACCTGCTAAACCTTCAGTGAAGCCTTCAGCAGCGAGTTCATCGCCTGATCGCCTGATCTGATCACTGATCACTGATCACCGATCTTCTACCTCTACCGTAGCTCTACCTACGTGTACTGAGAGCGCAGTACTTCTTCATTAAAGTCCGTAGGTGTGGACATTTCGAGACAAGCCTCGAGGGGTCGGATTTAAAATAAAGAATTATAGAGGTATAGAAGTTAGAAGGCTAACAGGGGACAGGTGGAGATAAAGCAAAGCAGCGTAAACGCGTAAACTGAGGTGCCGCAAAGAAGCCAACTTTTATTATCATGTATAATATAATTGGCATAATTGGCTGACTAAAAAGCCGGCAAGCTGAGCTGAAAGAAATTGAGAAAGGGGAAAGGAAATCACGCACCAACAGCCAAAAGGGGCTGGGACTTGGATGTGCGCATGCGCTTCTCAACAAAAAAAACTCGGAGATATAGTGAAGTGCTCGGCCCTTTGAAACCCCTTTGAATGATTAGTGGTTGTTCATGATCGAATTTCGACTTCGCCTTGGACCTGTGACTTGGGTGTACTTAAACGGGTTACCCTGTGCTTCTGCTGCTTTCAGCCGAGCTTTGCATGCTTCCCTGTAATCCTGCGCCGTCCCTGTGGCCGGGGGTGGCTTCTGATCTTTGCCTTCGGATGCCACCTTTTTCGCTGCTCGGGGCGCAGGAGGCGCGTCAGGGGAGGCGTCATGGAGATGGCTCATGTCTTTCTCTTCGTCAACGGGTGCGCTAGCTACTTCTTTCTCAGCTTTCGGCGGTGGCCCTTCCCATATCTCAACATCTACTAGGGGTGGGGCGGCATTGTTCTTGCCCGCGCGTGAACGCTCATCAGCTTTCGGAACTTCAACTTTGGGGGATTCTGCTTGAGATTCTACCCGAGTTTCTGCCTGGATATCCACATGCGCTTCCCTCTGAGATTCCACCCGAGGTTCTCTTTGTCGTTCCGACTGGGGCTCTGATCTCCGCGGTTCCACGGGAGGACCTTGAGGCCTTCGAGGCGTTTCCACCGACTGCGGCCCGTAGTGATTTTGCTTAGCCGCAGCAGCGCCTCTCCTCAAAGCCGACTCATGCGCGACGGCAGCGGCGAAGGCGGTCTTGTCGGCATTGACGTTATCGCTGTCTAAAGCACTCTGCATCAGCTGTTGCCGCCTGTTGGCACTTCCCGATGAGGGGTTCGTCGACGAGAGAGGCTTCGAATGACGGTTGGTTGAAGCTTGTTTCGCAGCAGCAGTAGTAGCCTTGGCAACTGCCTTCTTTGCCGCGTCCTTCTCCTTTGCCACGACCTCCGAGGCCTTCTGCGCCTCCGCTGCCTTGGTGGCCTCCGCCACCGCCGCCCGCACCGCCGCCGCTTTTTCCGCGTCCGCTTTGGCGATGGCCGCTTTCACCGCCGCGTCCAACTCTAATTTGGCCTGGGATTTCGCTTGCGCAGCCTCGCGGTCTTTTAAACGCTCTGCCTCCTTCATTGCACGCTCCGATGCTTCTGCTTTCTTTTCTGCTCGTGCAAGCGCTTCTTTTGCTTCTTTAATGGCCTCCTCTTCCGCAGCCTTCGATTTCGCTGCTGCAGAGGCCTCTTCTATCTCTTTCTTAGCATCTTCCGCAGCCTTTTTAGCTGCTGCTACAGATTCTGCTTCCTTTGCCGAAACGGACTTCGCTGCCGTGTCCTCAGTCGCGGTGGCTTTAGTCTTTTGAGGCGCCTCAAGAGGAGGCGTGTCTGGAGCACTCAGCTTTTCAACTGCCTCTTTCTTGTTTTTCATCTTGACGCGGTCAGCGTTGGCGCGAGCTACTTCATCGAATTCCGCTTGGGTCAGCGTCGGACTAGCCTTGGTCGACTCTTGTGTTGCAGTCTCGGGAGTATTCGTAGACGACACAGGTGTTGGTTTAGGCGCCGCAGCAGCTGCCTTCGCAGCATCCGTAGCAGCTGCTTTAGCTCTTTCCGTAGCTTCCCGTGCTTTCTCTGCTTGAGCCTCTCGCTCTTTCTCTTCGGCCTCACGCACAGCAGCCGCCCTGTCACGGGCTTCCATCTCAGCCGCGATGCGCGCTCTCTTTGCCGCTTTTTCTTCCTTGACACGTTTCACCTTCTCTTCAGCCGCTACTACAGCTGCCTTTTCCGCTGCTATTGCCGATTGTCTCGCCGTAACCGCCGCCTCTGCCCGCGCGGCTGCCACTTCCCTGTTCTTCTCTTCGAGTGCTGCTGTCAAGGACGCGGCGGCTTCGGCGGCGGCCTTCTCAGCTGCTGCCACTCTAAGAGCAGCCTCTGCAGCGGCTTTCTTCGCAAGTGCTTCAGACTCCCGCGCTGCTTCTAATTCCTTCATTTTGGTGGCCTCGGAACGCGCGAGTGCCGCTGCAGCTGCGGCTTCTGCCTCGGCCCTAATTTTGGCCTGCGCTGCGTGCTGTGCCTCCTCTGCTAGGCTCGCCGCTCGCGCGGCCTCTTCCGCCGCTGCAGCCAGAGCGGCTTGCTCGGCACGAGCTTTTTCCATCGCCTGGGCCGCCTTCTCAGCTGATTCCTCTGCGGCAGCCACTACGGTAGCAGCTTCTGCAGCCACCATTTTAGTCCCCGCTTCCGCAACCGACACGTGCGCAGCTGCCACCTCCGCTTCCTCACCATCGCTCGCCAGCTCGAGGGCTTTGCTAGCATTCGCGGACGCGTCTTGCGCAGCAGCTACAGCAGCAGCGGCCTCAGACTTCGCGACTGCAGCACTTGAATGGAACTGATCAGATGCGTTACCCGCTTGATGGTTGAAGTTGGTGGGTTCGAAGTTCTCATCGTCACTCGGGGCCACAACACTAGCTGGGGACTGCTCACTACTTCGCCGTCGCCGAATGCGCCGTCGCCGCACTCCTGCTGCACTTTCAGCCGCTCCAGGCACCACCGGTCTCGTTGCGACCGCTGGCGACGACGTTGTTCGCCGAGTGGCGGGAGCTGCAGGAGAGTGAGGTGGCACTTTCAGGCCTGTGACTTGATCTTGCGTCGACCCTCGGTTAATGACGCGGCTAAGGAACTTGTCGCTAGTACTGAGTGGCTCCGCAGCTCCTGATAAGCGGCTCAAGATTAAGTCGCCTGCGTTCATGGCGTCTAACACAGCCTGAAATTTGGCGTCATTTTCTGCCTGAAATGCTGCCTCAGCCTCCTTCGCTTCTCGGGCTTTATCTAACGCTGCCGCAGCTTTTGCCGCTCGAGACGCCCGAGAGTTACCTCGAAAGAGCATGTTGACGAGACGGTTGAGTCGCGTCGCCACGAACACGAATTTTAATAGCTGCAGTATAACTGTCCACAGAAGAAAGTGGCAGTTGGTTAGTCAAACAGGTTCGTATGAGCAACGGGCGTGGGCGTGTGGGCAACTCGCCATCGATGTGGTTCGATATGTTCGCACTTACATTGTGTAGACTGCGCATTAAGCCCTTCGCCTTTCTTTCTTCGAAGAGCCACACCTCGCCTTTGCATGTTTGAGGAGTCCATCCTTGCATGCGACGACACGTGGAGCTTCCGGTTTCCGTTGTAGCTCTGCAAAGCAGTTAACCTCTCCTGGCTCGTAGACGATCGGTATCCTAGACTTCGAGGCACTTGTGGAGACCAGCCGAGCGCCGTGGCTGCGAGCGCAAGGCATACCACCGCACGGCGCGTCATTTTAACTCCGGGGGCGATCTATACACTCAATCTACAACGTGATCACAAATATAAAACGGTTAATGTCTCGATCTCTGAAAATTCTACAGACAGTACTGAATTTTATTGATGATCCATGTGGTTTGGTGTTTTTGAGACAGGCCCCGAAGGGCCGGAATTAGAAGACTAACAGGTAGAGAAGAAAAGCAAAGCAGCGCAAACTAGACCTAAGAAGCTAATCAGGCGCACATGCCCGAGTGGCCATGGAAGTGA
>Ga0307982_1001445_pt1 | contig 19356 bp, 14 predicted proteins | sample OrgLakmetagen989_FD_201847 | JGI IMG/M metagenome (GOLD analysis project Ga0307982, IMG submission 201847) | Saline water microbial communities from Organic Lake, Antarctica - #989 | ecosystem: Environmental > Aquatic > Non-marine Saline and Alkaline > Saline | place: Antarctica: Organic Lake... | reverse complement strand
CCGGGGGCCACTCCTCCAGGCAAGCTGTCATTCACCAAGGCGACACTGGACACAGCGGCAGCGCCAGCCCCCCCACTGGGCGCCACGCCGCCCTGGTGGTGCAGCTGCCAGGGGAATACGGCGCCCTCTGGCGCGTCCGTGGCTCGCCCCTGCAGAGGCAGCAGGGCAAGCATGCCGCGGCCAAGGCTCCCGCAGCGCAAGGCAGTGTGCGTGCATGGCCCGGGGGCGACCCCTGCAGAGGTTGGGGATGCTTGGGGTAAGTACTTCAACTTGGTTACAAGGTAGTGCGCGCATGCTGAAGCACTCAGTGAACCGCCCCCGTAACGCAGGTGCCCGTCCGTAGGGCCCAGCGTCGAGAGGCCCAGCCATCAGGAGAGGCTGAGAAGCAGCGGAGCGTGCCATTCTCGGCTCATTGTGAAATGCTGAAGACGAAATGATCGTCTTTTGAGTGGCAATTGACCCATCCCGCCCAACCGGGTTTGGGGTGGCAAGATTGACCCCAAATTTGATTGCCATTACTTCGATCCCACCTGTGCAGCAGGGGGCTCTCTGCAGCTGCGGCTCCCCCGACGATGCCCCACGCCAACGGTGTGCACCGTGTGTGCATGCGGGGTGTTTAGCCCGATGCCTGATGCCGGTTGTGATGCGTGCGGTCAGTTCTCAATTGATCAACCTGTGTGCGGGGCGAGTGCCGTGGAGGGCACACGCCCCTGTGGATAGCCAGCCAGCCACACTTGCGAGAGGTGCAGGAAAGCGTAGCCTCGGAGATGCACCAGCTCACACGCATGCCCCCATGTGCTGCATTTGAAATGAATCATGCCTGGGTCACTTCATTGGGCGGAGCGACCTCCCGAATGTGGGCTTTCGTCTACTAACACCCCTGTGAATGTGAAATTAAAGGCCTCTCGACAGCTCTCACTTGGCCTGCGCCTCTCACTTGGCCTGCGCTGTTGCCTTCCTGTTCTTGCACATTGCAAGTTTTGATATCCTGCATACCCCCCTCTGAGCGGGGTCAAGGGATTGCGTGCCTCGAGCTCGGTCGAGTTGATTTCGCTAGAAAATACATTACATACACATTGCAGAGAGCAGAGCCATTCCATTTTAGTCAGCAGACATCACACCCTGCGTCTTGCGCCCCATTGCAGCAGCAGCCGTCCGGGAGTTGGGCGTTGCGATTGCCTGCTTGTGCAGTATGTTAGGTGGCAGCACCGCCGCAGCGCGTGCTGCGGCGCTTTCAGAGGCTGTCCTCACGCAACGTTGGAGTCAGCATGCTGGGCAGCTGCGCTTTGCTCGCACTGGCCGTCATCGGGTGGTACGTCTACCTTCAGCAGCTTAGCGGAAAATGACTACACGGTTTGTGCTTTGCTTTGCAGACAGTGCGCCACAGACAAGTGCGCCACCCTCCCAAGTACATTGTTGTAGAAGAAGCTCGCAAAATGGGAGAACTTGATGTCAATATGGTTGAGAAGATTGCCCCTCGCCCAGTGCCAACTTCCGCAAGAGAGTATGCCGATCGGCGCCGTGAATATGAAGCTGAGCTGAGCACTTTGAGGAAGCAATTCCGGGAGGAATGGAGCTCGCGAACTACACGGGAGGGTACCGCTATGCAGTAAGAACTTGCTTTGCTGTGCTTCTGTGAGGTGCGCTCCGTCATGACTGCTGTCGATTTCCGCAGAGCCATCGTGGACGAATCAGAGCGCCGAGCTGCCTTGCGAAGGGCACGCAAAGACGAGCACAAAGCACTACGGGCAGCATTACACCGCACAGAGCTTGCCAAAACCGCCGCTTTGAAGGGCGACGCCCTGCAGGCATCCGCTCGCACCCAGCAGCTGTGGGAAGTGCAGGTGTCGTCACGCCGTGCTGCCTGGCTGGACGCCCTGGAGGAAGACAGCGCTGCTTGGATCCCAGAAGACCGCATTGATGAGTTGATTTGCGAAGCGACTTTTGCTGAAAAGTACCCCTGGCAGTACAAGGAGTTCTTTGAAAACGCTGCCGCCAAACGCCTGGACTCTGAAACGCGTCGCCGCATGCACGTGCACCAGCTGACGTCCCCAGCAGTGGCAGACGCACAAGGCTTTGTGGACGCCTTCCCAGAGGACTGGCAGCAGGAGTTCGACGCAGAGGGCGCTGCAGACCGCGCTGCCGGCGCCATGGCACGGGACTCCCTGTCATCCGACCTCCCTGTGTCCGCAGGGGGGGCCCTGGATGAGGAGGCCGGGCTGCGACTGGAGGAGCTGTACTTCGGCAAGTCTGCCCAGGCGCTCAAGGCGGAGGCAGACGCTGCCATGAATGAGTTCCTGGCTCCCACAGCTGCGGCAGCTGGCTCCGTTGCTGCCAGCGACGCCGCCGCCGATGAGTTGGACGACGTGCTAGCCATGCTGCAGGCTGGACAAGAGGCAGGTGGCCCCAGTTCAGTGGCAGGTGGCGCAGGCTCTGGTGCCAGCGTGGACACAGACTGGACCACTGACGTGGTAGATGACGACGATGATGTCTGGGCTGACGCGTTTAAGGAGGATAAATAGGGGGTGCAGGGGGGTCTAAAATACACACAGTCCATTTCTTACTGCTTTGCCTTGGTCTGCGCAGCCACTGCAGCCACCTCTGCAGCAATTGCTTTCGGGTCCCCCACGTAGTTGCAGGACAGCCCGGGAACATGCAGGGCCTTGTCGCCGTGGGGCACCGGGCGAAGGGTGTACTCGTCCAGCTTGTACACCAGAGGCACCCCTGTGGGGATGTTGATGCCGGTGATGGTCTTCTCCGACACGCCGTCCAAATGTTTGATGAGGGCGCGGAGTGAGTTTCCGTGCGCCACCACTAGTACCCGCTGCCCATCCCCCAGGGCGGGCGCCAAGGAGTCCTGCCACATGGGCAGCACGCGGTCCAGGGTGGTCTTCAGGGACTCTGTCTTGGGCAGCGCATCCCGTGGCACAGCGGCGTACCTGCGGTCGTGCCCAGGCCAGTATGAGGACTCCTCATCCAGCGCTGGGGGGGGGATGTCGTAGCTGCGGCGCCACTGTGTCACCTGCTCCTCGCCGTACTTCTCAGTGGTCTCGGCCTTGTTCAGGCCCGTGAGGCTGCCGTAGTGCCGCTCGTTCAGGCGCCAGTCCTTGTGGGTGGGCAGCCACTCGTTGCCCATGGCCGTCTGGGACAGCCACAGGGTGCGAATGGCACGCCGCAGCACAGAGGTGTAAGCGACGTCAAACTCATACCTGCACGATAAAAAATCAATGTGGAAGGAGTACCAGTGGCTTTGAAGTGCTGATGCGAGCTCGGTGCGACATTCCTCAGCGGTCTGCCAATTGCAGAATCTTCCACTCACCCAGCCTCTTTCAGAAGTTGACCCGATCGAGTCGCTTCTTGCTCGCCTTGGGCAGTCAAGTCAACGTCCTCCCAGCCAGTGAAAAGATTTTTCAGGTTCCAGTCGCTTTGTCCGTGGCGCATGAGCACCAGGGTGTGCAAAGCATGGCTGCTAGGCGTGGTTGCTGACTTTGCGGAATATGCTACTTTGGATACTGCACGCCCAGTTGCAACAACAGCGGCTGCACGGCCCAACATAGTGCGCGAGTAAAGTGGTGCTAGGAAAAGCTGGTGCTCAACCAGATGCTGTGGGTACAGGCTGGTGATCTGAGGCGGTGCAGACAGAGGATAGGCACACCTGGGCTCAAGGCTTTTGACTGGTTTAACGTTTGGGCAAGAAGCGAAGTTCAGTTATGGCAGCCACTGAAGCATGCACACACATGATGCAACATGAGAGGTGCAGCAAGGGGGAGTCCTGGGCACAATAGTGCATTCGAAGCAGGCTCGCAGTTGTTGGTTGTGGGGGGTCAGGACTCAGAAGTCTGATAGCATTGTAAAGATTGCAAAGTGTGCAACAATTGCCAGTCCAGTACTACAGCGAAGTGACTAACTCTTGCTCTTGTTATGCGGTTGCGCGGTTGGACACTACTGCGCAGCTTTTTTGCCCTGGGTGGTCCCTTTGTCAAGTGTCTGCTCTGCCAAACTCTGTCAGGCGGAAACTTGTTGCGCAATCAAGGCAGAATGTCAGCACAAGATACACCCAGCTTGATATCTGACCAAGCTGTCTTGGACGGGGCTATTCAGAAGTACAACGCTGCGTGTGAAGCCCAAAAGAGAAGGTGTGCAGCGGTTGCGGTGTTTGAAGCCAGGTGCTGTATCATCCCTGCGGCTTTATTTGAATTGCTTTCGTTTCGCAGAGCGGAGCGGTTCGGAACAGAATACAGTGCACCCGACGCAGCATCTCTGCAGCTACCGCTTCACTTGACTAAGCGTCTCGGGAAACACCTGCGGCAGAAGGCCACCCGTACAAAGTCAGCCGAGGCGGCAGCCATCACAGCCGCCGAGAAGGCCGAGAGGGACGCCCGGCGCAGGCGGTTTGCCGCTGTGGGCGAAGACAGTGATGACGCTGCCCCCTGCACTGCTGAAACTGGGGCTGTTGCATCTGTGGGCGACGCAGTGGGGATTGGGGGCAGGGTCTCCTCTGCGGGTGCCATTGACGGCGACGAGGTGGTGACTCCTGCAGCACAGAGCGCTGCCACACCTGCTGCAGATGCTGTCGCCAGGGCAACAACGCAGGCGGGCAGTGACTCAGAGGACGAGGATGTGGACCTATCGGGGGGCATTGTGCCAGCGCAGGCCCTGGACAGCATCAAGGGGGGGGCGGGCGCAGCCGCACTGGGGCAGGTGCTCGCGCAAGAGATCGCACGGCGACGTGCCCGCGCAGAGAAGTTCGGCCAGGGGCTGTCTCCTGAGGACGATGCAGTCTTCCAGGCAGCCTTGGTGAATCTGGGCACGGGGCTGCTCCTGTCAGCCCCCCCTGGCCCCCCTGCGGAAGACGAGGCGCACAAACAAGAACAAGAAGTTGGAACAAGCAGTGCAGCAGCTGCGCTTTTGGCAGATGCTGACGCTGCCGTCGTGATTGGTGAGGTAGAGGGGCAGCAGCAAGAGGGTCTAGGGGGGGTCGAATCTGGCTCTTCAGACAGCGCAAAACCACACAGTACTGCTGAAAACCTGGATAGTCAAACCACAGCAGCCCAGGGTGCGGATTCTGCTTTTGCAGTGCGCAAGGAGGCGCTGCACGTGAGGGGACCCGGTTACCTGCCCTTGGGAACGCGCGACCTCATGTCGTTTTTTTCACCCTGCAAGCCCTCCTGTGTCGAGTGGCTGAATGGTGTCGCTGTGAACGTACTGTTCTCATCTGGGGCAGATGCTGGGCGCGCTCTGGCCAGACTCACCTGTACCATCCCACGCCCTGCACAGGCGGGGGGGGTGGAGGGGGGGCAGTCAAGGCAGCCCCACACTGCGTGGCGGGTGAGTGCTAAACCCCTACGCAAGGGGAAAACCGACAAGTGGGGTATGCGTGGCGATGCCGTGACGGTGTACGTTCGCTATGCGACCGACTGCGACCTGCCGGGCAAATGCAAGGGTACATCGGGCGCTCGCACGTACGGCACCTGGGGCAAAAAAGCAATGGAGCGTATTACGCTCACCTCTGCATCTGTGGGGTTTCAGCAAGCGGTAGCGGGGCAAGTGGGCGCACTGCCTGCAGGCTCCGACATCCGCATTCAAATGGGTGCAGGGGGGGGGCGATCCGCTAAAGTGGGGGGCGGAAAGCGGCGTCGCATTTTTGCAGGTGCGCAGTCTTTGCAGGGTGATGCAGGGGGTGCACCTGTGCTCGCATCGGCCCTGCAAAGCGCCCTGTCCGCTCCGGCCATGTCCGCCCAGGGGGTGAAGGGGGTTGCAGCACCTCCCTCAAACAGCCGAAAGCAGCGCCGAAGAGGTGCTTCCAGCGACGCTGCGTCTCCAGCCCGTGATCCACCAGGCGCCTTGCTTGGGGGGCGCCGCAGGATGGGGGGACAGGGGGGTGTTGAATCTGCTGCTGCCGCCGCCGCTGCCAAGCAAGCCCTGGCGGCAGCTGCTGCATCAGCAGGCCCGACAGTTCCTCATGGTCCACGTGGGAGTGATGCAACTGGATCTGTTCCGACTGGGCAGCGTGTTCGCACCATAGTGCGGAAGGCGCAGACAGGCACTGGCCGTCTGAGCATTCAAGTGGGGTCAGGAGGGCCTCGAAAGGTTGTGGCGCCACCAACGCACCCAGGCAAGACCGTGATTACAGTCACCAAGCGTGCTGCCGCCCATTGAAGCGTGTTGGTAGCCAGACTGTCGGACTGCGCCCCCTGCAGTGTACCGCTGTGCGAGGCAGGGCAAGAGGCTGCTTGCGCATACTTGAAATTGTCTAGTTATTGGCTGCATATTTTTGGGGTTGTATTCCAAGAGTATTCGTTGAAGAAATTGCCGAGAGAGCGGACTTGTGGACTGGACTGGAGGCCCCTTGCCTGCCCTCTGCAGCCATACTGCCGCTGGCATTCTGTTCTGTGCCCTGCCCGAGTTGAAAAACATTTCTGACACAACAATGCACAACCTGGGAGACAATTGTGTCACACAAACAGCAATCAAAGCAACGCGGTTTTCAGTAAGGCGGTTGGCCTGAGCCTTGAAGCGCTGCTTGAGGGATTCTGGCATATTGACGTCAATTGCGCTTAAGATTTAGCAGCGATGGCATCGATTCTGAAGTACTTCAATGCTCAATCGACACGTTACAACTCGGCCAAAAAAAGGTATGTGGCTACTTTGTCAACTTGCCACTGCTGGAGCCCACTGACAGGCTTGTGCAGACTTCGCACCGAAGACAATCAAGCTGTAGTTGCGGCTACCTCAGCGATTCTTTACGTGGGCAATTTGTCTTTTGTCACAACCGAACAACAAATTTTGGAGGTTTTCAGAAGATGTGGGCCAGTGAAGAGAATTGTCATGGGCCTGAACCGGGAAACTAAAAAGCCATGCGGCTTTTGCTTTGTGATGTACGCGTCGTGTTATATGCCACGCAGCACAATTTCCATGAGCCAATGTATTTTGCAGGTACTACCGAAGAGATAGCTTGGTGGCTGCCATGAACTACCTGAACGGCACCAAATTAGACAACCGGCACATCCGTCTGCAGGTGGACAAGGTACGTTCGGAAATACATGTGGAGTCCTTCGGCTATTTCCAGGACGCATGCTGCACACACGCCAAGTTTGTTTCTTGACTTGTTCGTGTGCACTGTACAAAAGTACAGTGGCATGCAATATCAACTCTGCGTGGCTTCAACACCGCCAGTGTGGGGTGATCCTACCCGCCTGGTGGCTTTTGGCGACGAATATCTCACCTTGTGTGTCTTTTTCACAGGGCTTCAGGGAAGGACGCCAGTACGGCCGAGGCGCCTCTGGGGGCCAAGTGCGCGACGAGCTTCGGGCTGACTTCGACGCTGGTCGCGGTGGGCATGGCGTGTTGGCTGCTCAAAACGCCATGCTGGACCGGAACCGCGGGGAGCACAAGCAGTCCATGGCGGAGTTCACGGCGGACTACACGGGGCGATACCAGCACGAAGCAGAGCACGGCTCTGGGGGCGGCGGGGGGCACCACGGCGGGGACAAGCGCGGGCGGCAAGGCCACGGGGGCCGGGGCAGGGGGCGCGGCCGTGGCAGGGGGCGCGGCAGGGGGCGCGGCAGGGGCGGAGGTGGCGATGGGCACCGACGATACGGTGGCGAGGAACGGGGGCGTAGTGACTCGGGTCCTGAAGCATTTGGGCGTGAGGGCTACAAGCGCTCACGAGATGCCTGAGGTGCTCGCACGTTTTTGTTTTTGTGGCTTCCTATCTTGTTTGTTGACGTTGGCTCTGTATGCTGCGCTTGTTCGACTGTGTTTTTAATTTTCATAATGTTGTCTGGGTACATTTGCTTGCAGTCTTGAATTGAGGGTACACAGAGTGCAAACAGCCTTTGGTCTGTGCGGCTCCAACTGCTTGGAGCCCCGGCAAAATGCTTTAAGCATATTGGGCCTGTTTACTCCTGACCAAGATCATCAAGATTGTGCTTTGTTGAACACTTTTATTTTTCTGTCCAGCCAAGTTGTTGTGTATTCGCCTTTTAGGTCGTCTAAGAATCACTTTCAGTAATCATGGCATCTCCCGCTGAGGACAAGCCCGTTCAGGACATCGCTGAGGATGTTGAGGAGGATGAGGACTGTACGTTTTCAAGCTACACCACATGGCTACACGCATTTTTTTAACTTCGTCTCTGAGCGGACCGCTTTCCTCGAGGCAAAGATGTATTTGTCAGCACTGCACCTCTTTTTCCGCAACCACAGCTCACTCCCACGCTGGCAAGGCCAACCGCGCCGAGAAGAAGTCCCGCAAGGCCATCCAGAAGCTGGGCATGAAGGCTGTGCCTGGTGTCACCCGCATCACCATCAAGAAGAGCAAGAACGTACGTGACACCTTACGCATATTTTTCTCTGCGTGCCAGCTGTAATCGTGCCAGCTGTAATTGCGTGCTCATGCTGCTTCTACTTGCAGATCCTGTTTGTCTTCTCCCACCCCGATGTGTACAAGAGCCCCAACTCCGATACCTACGTGATCTTCGGTGAGGCCAAGATTGAGGACCTGTCTGCCCAGGCTGCTGCCGCCGCCGCCGAGCAGTTCCGCATGCCCAGCTCTGCTGCCGGTGCCGCCTCCGGCGCTGCCGCCGCCAAGGACTCCGCCAAGTCCACCGACGCCGCTGATGAGGGCGATGTGTCCGCTGAGGGCATCGAGGACAAGGACATCGACCTGGTCATGCAGCAGGCTGATGTCTCCCGTGCTGCCGCCATTAAGGCCCTGAAGAACAACGAGGGCGACTTGGTGAACGCAATCATGGAGCTGTCCACCGCTTAAACGCGCAATCGAATGCACAAGCACCCACATACACACGTGCACAGCGCGATTAGCTGCAGGCTTGCTAAAAAAGTGACCGCAATTCATTCATTAGACTGGGGTAAAGCTTTAGGGTACTGAGAGTTGATTAACAGCAGCCGCTTTTCCCAGTGTCACGTCTGTTCTTGTTAGAGGTGCCCAGGTGGATCTCTTCGTCCTCTTGGGCGGCTTCCGGGGGCGGCAGGCGCTGTGCAATGCTGGCGAAGACATCGCTGACGTTTGTGTCCTGCTTCGCTGAGGCCTCAGTGAATTGGGCGTCCATGGCGGCAGCGTAAGCCTCGGCATCTGCAGCCTTCACTTGGCGCTGATCAGCAAGGTCGCACTTGTTGCCCACCACTGCCATGACAATGTCCGCCGGGCCGTTGGCCTGCAGCTCTCGCACCCACTTCCGCAGAGTGTCGTAGCTGGCTGCGCGGGTGATGTCGTATACCAAAATTGCCGCAGCAGCACCACGGTAGTACATGGGTGCCAAGCTGTGGTACTTCTCTTGCCCGGCTGTGTCCCAGATCTGCAGTCACATGAATCAGCTTGTGAGGGGCAGGGTACGTCTCAAACCCGGAAATTACTGCAGAATTTGCAGCATCAGCCGAGCCACCACCAAATGCACCACATACCTGGAATTTAATCTGTTGAGACCCAACAACCATGCTTTTGGACATGAAAGAAGCTCTGCGAAATCCAGTGCCGTCACTCGTGAAGTCAACAAATCGGCATTGGCCATTTGGCAGTGTCTCTGAAACGCCAAGCAAGGCAGTCACAAGTAGCTGAGGAGCACAATGTACGCACCCGATTGTCGGCTCGCTATACTTGTCGAAGCTTTCGGTCACAAACCGCCGGACAATGCTGGATTTTCCAACGCCTGTGTCGCCCAGGAGGACTACTTTTACTTCTCGTTGATTGGCTGCCATTTCTACCACGCTGAAGTTCGATTGGTTATACGTGTGCAGCAGTTGAGCTGGGACAGGTGATGCGATCGCACCGACGCCAAAAGGTTCACTTTCTCAATTATTTCGCTGAAGCAAGCGTGTGGGCTTTCTGTGAGAGGCACTTCTTCTGCTATTGGCCGAGGATGAGAAGGAGTCTTGTTTGTGCAAGTCTTGCAGAGCCAAACTGCGAAGCGATGGAGTCAGGTTGAACATTGTTATTGGAGTCTGGCGGCAGCATTTCACAGGGTTGGTCCACCCCCTGCGAAAGCTGAAAATTTGAGGCCCCCTGGCCACGAAATGCAGGGTTTTATCTAACCAAACGCAATTTCCGCAGCGTATTTCTCAAAATCCGCTCAATTTCCGCACCTGTCGGCGCAAGATGGCCTATTAAATCTAACATGGGGTGGACCGACCCTGTTTCAGCCTTCAGCCTTCCGTGCAGCCAGTGTTGCTGGGCCCAGCAAAGATGAAACCCATGATGCCAGCCTGGGGGGTCGCCCTGGTGGCCTGAGAGAGGCCATCTTCATCGCATCTTGTCTTCTCAGCAGCATGGCAGACAATCCAAATGAGAACTCGGGAGCGGTTGCCATTTCAATTGAATTTGTCCTGCTGTAAAATCTTGAATATCCAATCAGGCTCGCCAGCGTGGCAATCTTGTTTTGAAACCAACGCAATGCGGAGCGAAACTCACACGAAACTTGGTGCGTCTGCCCACCCGTTTACAGCTAATTTATTCTCTTTGGTGACTAAATGCCGATAATAAAGCATACTGTGTACATTGATGAGCGCAGTGTCTGTCTTCTCCCCTGTTTTTGCACCACAATCTCGGGGCCTGTCGAGCAGGTGAGCGGTTGCGAGGAAACTTCCGCACCCCAGCAGGCGGTGTTGCCTACCACCTTATGACTGAGGCAGTGCAGTGAGTCATGCCAATGGTGCCTATATTATATTTACAGCGATTTACACCAATGGCGCCCCTTATTGCTTTCGTGTTGAATGTTCGATAGGTTCCAGTGTTGTGCTCCTTGACCGCTCCGTGCTGCTGACGACGCCCTTGAGGCCTTTGGTTGTGGCGGCAGCCTGGTGGCAGCCCAGGGTTGGCCGACATGTCTGCTCGCCACACTGCGTTGCCCCATGTCCAATGCCGGGGGAGGGGGCAGACACTACTGTGAGCGCTTATAAAAAAGCGAGACCTCAAGTTCGCTTCCCCGTTCACCTGGGCAGTGAACTGACAAACGCGGGACTGGAGCTGTACCAAAGTAGTGTGACACCAATGCACAACATTTTCAGTGAAGCTGGCCTGTCTAAGCTGGTTTGCTCTGATCATGCACTGAACCTGGAAGCGTGTTGCCCAGCCCTGGGGCTTGAGCTACCCTTGTGCCCCCCACGCCTGCAGCTGGTGGCTGCGAGTACTGAACGCCAGAAGCCAGTTTGCGACTTTTCGTGCATGCAAAATGGCATTGGTCACGATAGCTAGCACACCAGAAAACAAATACAGCGAAAAACAGATACCAGGATTTCAGCAGGCTAGTCAGATGTCCCACAAATCAGCTGCACACATTGTGCAGAAACACTCGGACCTGACCACCCCTGCTGCAACTCCCCCAACACTCGGCAAGCTTCAGAACACAGAAGTTATGAAAATAGTGCCAAACACACCACCATGTTTCACCTGCTACGCACTGGCCAAGCTTGCATCCATACAACCTAGAAAGGACCAGCTTGTATACGTACTTACAAGCTGGCTGGAATCGCCAGCGGCTGCCCCGGGGTGGAAATCAGGGACAGGTGGCTTCCTGGGCGCTTGGCCGCTGCGCCGTAGCATGCAGGAGCGCCTGACTCAAACACAACGCACAGCGTGTCTCCTCGGGCCGTGATTTGTGCCACTGGGTCACTTGGCAGGTCTTCAAGGGAGGGGAACAAAGCGGGCACGTATACTCCAAAGCACTGCAGATAGCCAGTGTCACCCTGAATCATACACACCCACTCCCTCCCGTGCGCTACAGCCTTGTACGAATGAGCAGATACTTCCGCAACACCATTCCATAGGTGCCCCCAGCACACAGCCGCGGAGCCCCTCAGTGCACACGCATTGTCGTCCTCGCCAACTGCCACGGCCTGGAAAACACCAGTGGGAGGCTCGGCCCCACTCACTGCCGAGAAGCACACCAGCCGGCCAGTAGACGCCAGCACCGCACAGCCAGTGGAGGAGCCCAGTGACACCATGACCACAGGCTCTGTCGTCCATATGGATGCCAGCTGGTTGTAGGCGCCTAGCAGCCGCGGGTTGCCCCCCTTGCACACCAGCAGCCCTCGCCCCTTCAGCGTGTCCCCCTGTACAGTCCCTGCTGAGATGCCGCACGTGAAGTCGTCGGTGGCAGCTATCCCCACAAAGCGCTGGCTATCCTTGTCCACCGCATTCCAGATGTGCTCAGTGCCGATGCCCCGACCTTTCGCGACTCCGGCACAGTGTACAGTGCCGCTGGAGTGCAGCGCACATGTATGCGTGCCCCCCACCACCACCTGCAGCACACCATCCGCAGTCTCACTGGTGGCCATGGCTCTGTTTATTGGGTCGGTCGCACTACTGAAGCATGCCACATCCCCGCCCAGGGGCACATCTGCATGCGCTGCGCGCAGGTAGCATGCGTGGTCGGTGCCCAGTGCAATGCTGGGCGACATGGATGTGGGCATAGCCATTGATGCGCCCAACAGCGTGCAAGTAGCTTGTGCAGAGCCATGCTGCACCAGCACTTGCGCCTTGACCGCCAAGCACTCGAGGGGAGAGGTGGTGGCGCCGGCAACAGCTTGCACCTGCCCAGAGGACAAAATGCCAAAGGGATTCTCGGCAACACAACCTGGTGGTGCTGCAAAGCTGCGCATTGACGTGGCAAGGCTGGTGGCGGGGACAATTCCGGGTGGCATGGTGGCGTACGACACTACCTCCAGTGCAACAGCCCCAAGCGACGGCACAGCAGCAGACTTGGCCACGTCGGTGCTAGAGGCTGAGCTCACCAGTGACAGCCGCCGAATCCCCCCCGCGCAAGTCGCCTTGGTGAATTCCAGCTGCAAGTATTGCTTGCCGTACCAGCATGCGGAGTTCTCAGGGCACGCCTGTGCAGACTCGCGATTGATGGCCAGCTGATGAGACGGCGTGAACTCCCCGCGTAGCGTCGTCGAGCCATAGTTCGTCGCCAGCCTGCGCGTGGCCGTGCCGCGTAGGCAGTAGTACATGGCTGGGTTGGCTGCCTCCAGTGGTGCACACGCCTCTACAGCATCCATGATGGAACCCTCGGGGCAAAAGAAGCCTGCAGTGCACTCCCGTGCCGTGCAGTCAGACCGGGCTGTCTTTCCGAAATGAGGCTGCCAGGTGCCAGCCGGGCATGCATAACGCACACCGCTTGCACAATAGTGTCCTGCCTCGCACCTGGCAAATCCAATGGATGTAGTCAGCACATGCTCCGCCAAGGTGGACTGAGGCTGTGTACCGTAGTGCCCATCTGGAATGGCGATGCCTGTGGAAGCAGTGCCCTCAGGGCAAATGCGCCCCGCTCCGCAGGGGTTGGACAGCTTGTCACCCTCAGCCGTGCCTTCGGGACACCTGAAGCCCGCGGGGCAAGGGCCACTGCAGTCAGCATGCTGCATGCCTGCAACACCCCACCGCCCAGCACGGCAGCTGAGCGGCGCAGATGCGGGGTCGCTGTGGCCACGATTTGGGCAGTACTTACCCGCAGGGCACAGCCTGCACCGTGCCACGATCTCCGCACCCGTGGCATCTGGTGAGTACGGTCCAGTGGCAGCGTCCTGTCCAGCAGCAGTGTAAGAGCCAGGAGCACACTGCTCTGCATGCGTTTGTCCCATGAACAGCACGTACTTGCCAGCAGGGGCTGCTGTGCATGCAGTCGCACCAGGGGATGCGGCGAAGTGTCCCCGATCGCACTGCAGACACACTGATGCGCCAGTGCCCATCAAGCTGCGTTGCTGCACATACCGCCCTGGAGCACATTGATCACACGCAGAACGCCCCTTACCAAATGCAGTGGTGCCGTCCGGGCAGTGGGTGCACACAGCAGCCTCCACACTAGCTGCAATGCGACCCTCTGGACACAGAGCACATGTCAGCACACCTGCTGCGACCATGGATGCATCCATATACGTGCCGTGTCTACACTGTGTACACACAGACTGTCCAGCTATGCGCGTGAATCGCCCTTCGTGGCACCGCGAGCAGGCAGCGCCACCTGGGCTGGAGGCGTATTTGCCAGCGACGCAGGCAGTGCATTGATCGGCTCCTGCGTCAGGTGCAATGAAGCCCACAGGGCAAAGCGGACAGGATTCTTGTCCATACTTGGGACCAAAGCGGCCTGTGGGGCAGTCCCAACAGTGTGTCGCACCCATACTCGTAGGCCGCTCAACGCCCTCGATACTTTTGGGTGCCGCGTACTTCCCCAGGCCACACTGCTTGCACTTGGCGTGGCCATGGCCGTTCTGATAGCGACCGCTACCACACGGAACCTGATTTCCAGCATATACAGATTGTGATGAGCCAGGAGTGTTCATCATGCAGCCCTCTCCACTTACAAGAGCAAACATTGCCTTGCTCATATCGCTGCTAGAAAATGCAGCTTTCGCATACACGGCCTCCCGCTCAACAGGCATCCGGCGGATAAATGCATAAGGGGGTTCTGCAGACGCTGCGAGCGAGGTCGCCACTGCAGCTGAGTTGCTCTCGCTGGGGAAGGCATCTGGGTGTGTGGCGCTCTCGAAGCTCAAGAGCTGCAACAAATTATCACCTGGAGCCTCGCCTGCAGCGAAAGCGGCCTGCAGCAAGTCGACGTTTGTCTGGATAAGACCAGAGCTGAGTGTGCCTGGGGGACAAGGGACGCAGTACATGTTGCGGTAGAACTTGCTCAGGTCGCCCCCTGCTGCGTCCAAGGAGTAATGCCCATGAGGACAGGCAGTGCATATGGACATCCCCAAGCTCGAACTGTACCGCCCAGCAACGCAAGTTTGACACTCGGACTGTCCCTTATTCGCTGCAAAGGTACCATACTGACACTTGGCACAGCTAGAGGCGCCTGCTTCAGTCACGTACAGACCGCTTGCGCACTGTGTGCAGGTGGACAGTGCAGCGCTGGCAGCGATAGTTCCAGGAGCACACTGCTTGCACTCTGCATTATACGTGGCAGCTACTGCAGGGTTGGGATCGACACTGAACTTGCCATGGGCACACGCCTTGCATACCGCCTTCGCGGTTTCGTCTTGGTGGCGCCCTTGCATACACAACTTGCAGGACACTGTGCCACTTGTGTCAGCAAAGCGTCCTACATCACAGCTGCTGCACAAACTTTTCCCCGATGCATCATTATACAGTCCCACAGCACACAAGTCGCACACCGTCATGCCCAGTGATGGCGTCAATTTGCCCGGCAAGCAGCTATTGCACACGGATTCACCAGAACTGCCTTGATACAGTCCTCTGTCACACTGGTCACAAATGCTGCGTCCAATCTCTGGTGCAATGTTGCCAGCGGAGCACTGCTGACACACCTGCTGCCCAGGGGCAGGCTGCAGCCAGCCCAGGGGACACGGCACATCAGCCGTCATTTGAGTGCTGGGACACTTGTGCCCCTCGCGACAATCCTTGCACTCTACCACAGCAGTATCACCAGTGCTGTCTTCGTATTTGCCAGCTGGGCAAGGCTTACACGCCAGTTGCGCCGGCACATCCATGAATTTGCCCCAGTTGCAGGCATTGCAGCCAGTGGCCCCCTCACTGGGCTGCACCTTGCTAGCTTCGCAGGGATCACATGATGCATGCAGCCCTATGCTAGCTGTAAAGTGTCCAGCTGGGCAGTTGAAGCACTGGGAGCCGTCAGCTTTGTGGCTAGGGATGGCCGTGTCTCGGAACTTGCCTGCAGGACACAGCTCACATTCAGACTTGCCCGGTTCGCTTTGGAAGCGACCAATGGGACAAATCGTGCACACGACATTTGCATCACCAGTGGAGTAGTACCCTGCATCACAGCTGCTGCAGAAAGCAGCGCCTTCACTGGGCGCCTTCTTCCCAGGCCCACACTCAGTGCAGGTGGTCTTCCCGCTGCCTGGCTGCACAAAGCCTTCGATGCAGGTTTCACAGACACTTTTCCCTAGGGCCGTTTGGAAGCGTCCAGCCACACATGGATCACAGTCTGCAATGCTGTCAGCTCCGAGGTAATCGATCACATGTCCCACAGGACACGAGCGGCAGCCAATGCTGCCAGTGCTGTGCTGATATTGACCAGTGGGGCACTGTTCGCACTCAGGGTCCGACGATGATGCCCTGAAGCGACCAGCAAGGCAATCTGCACAACTAGATTGCCCAGCATACACCACATAGGGCGAGCTGGTGCTGCTAGTGTAGCGCCCAGGTGGGCAGTGCGCACAATCACTGCTTGCCTTTGAGCCAATGCCTGCTGTGAATCTGCCCTCGGGGCAATTTTTGCAGCCCAGCTGTCTGATAGCATTTTGATACTTTCCTATGCCACATGCTTCACACCCAGTGCTGGTCCATTTCCTGCCCTCGGTGCACCAGTAACAGCTAAGGTCACCAGCCGATGACCAGTCACCATCCCCGCACAGCACACACCCAGCATCCTCACTGTCTTTACCGGTGCCTTTGCCAATCTTTCCAGCTGGACACAGATCGCAATCTTCGGCTGTGGTCTCCCAGGAAGCGGAAAATCTCCCTGAGGGACACCCCGTGCACTCAGTGGACCCTGCACTACTGTAGTGCCCATTGGGACAGTTCTCGCACCCAGATGACATTTGACGCTTACCGGCATCGCATGCCTTACAGGTGGTGTGGAGATTGTCAGGCCAGTAACCATCTTTACAGGGAGTGCAATTGATGGAGCCTGCGTCAGGCGATATGGTGTTACCAGAACACTGTATGCATGCCTCCGTCAACTGTAGCTGCCCTTCCCCTGCTGGCGCAGGGATGCCCTGGAAGCCAGCAGGGCACGGATGGCAGTTTATGGAGTGTTCTTCTGGCTGGAAGTATCCCACTGAACATGCAGTGCAAATGGACAATTCATGTGACTTGTACGTGCCGGGCCGACACGGTTGACAGCCATCTGGTGTGCTGGTAGCAACTTCGCCGCCGGTATCTGTCCCTTCTTGGCACATGTGACAACCCTCTTCTTTGCTCACAGGCTTGAAACCTGTCCCATATCGGCCTTGTGGGCAATCAACGCACTCTATCGCCTTATGGCCAGGTATCATTACCGGTAGCTCCATGAACTTACCCTGCTCACACTCCTCGCACACTCGGTCAGCAAGGATACTTCCTGGATCGGTCATTTTCTCCCCGGCCTGGCAAAGGCGCTTCTTGGCGCAGTTTGTAAACGAATGCGCAGGCTCACTGCGGAAGTATTCGTCGGCACCAAAATTAGTGCATGAACTGCACTGGTATGTGACTGTTGTTGACAGAGGGTTTCCCCCCCAAAATTTTCCGGCAACACATTGGTTGCTGCTGTGTGCTAAGCAGCTATTGGCCGTGTTTGTGGAACCTTTGGTGAAGGTCTCGCTACTGCAGTCCTTGCAAATGCGCGTGGCGATTGCAGAGACGACATTATTTGCCATGTACTTGCCAGCAGGACAGGATGTCACATGGGGCAAACAGTTATGGATGCCCCTATTTGTTTTGTAATAATCATCTGCGCACATGTTGCAGCTCATGTCTGCCGCTTTGGGCTTCTCTTTACCTGGAAAACAATCTGTGCACACACCGGCTGAACGCTCCTGACCGACGGGGCACGCCAGCGCAGTGCAGGCTTTGCGATCAGCAGACACTGCGTGATTCGTGCTTGGGCAGCTCTTGCATGTTGTCTGCCCAGTTTCATCTTGGTAACTGTTGCCTCCACTGCACTTGGTGCGTTTTCCCCCGGTACACGCATGGGCAGCTTCACAGCTGGCTTGCCCACTGTATCCCGTGCTGCCACCATTGGCTTCCGGTGTACCATAGTATCCAGTGGCAACGTTGGAGGTAGTTGTCGCCCCTAAGTTGGTAGAGTGCCTGGTGCAGTACTTGCCTGCTGTGGTGCAGCGAGAGCAAACCGAGGCACCAGCGGCGCTAAAAGTGCCGTCAGGGCACACTGGGCATGGCACAGTGGTGCCCGCAGAGGACATGTACTGTCCTGCAGGGCATTGAGGGCAGTTGAAGGAGGCTGCGCTGCCCGAGAATGAGCGGCCGACCGCGCATGCGTCGCACACACTACTGCCGGCACCGGCCGTGTACTTACCAGCGTCACAGTTCGCGCAAGTAGTGAGCAGTGTGTTGCCTGTGCTGTACTGGCCCACGCTACATTCAGTACAATGGGTGGCTGCAGTGAGTTGGCGGCGGAATATCTTGTCTGGACCATGTCCATCATCTGCATAATTACACATCTCGCAACTGACCGCTTTTGTTGGTTTCACCGCTAGGGATGGGGTCGCCAGGGCTGCAGGGGAGCTGCTAGGATTAGGGCTGGCAACAATGTGCGGGTTTGTTCGCCGGTATCCCACGGGGCACGAAATGTCCTTGTCTGGAACGAATGGAAGCATACTTGCAGCAGGTGTGGATGTCGCACTGGAAAAAACAGGAGCTGCAGCGCGCTTGCACGCTAACAGACGGCTCCAGTCATTTGAGGTACTCCGTATTAAGGCCAGAGACGAGTCTGTGCTAAGCTCCTGAACACGCCGGTAATAAGACTCCGTAATGCAGGCCTCGCGCAGCTGCAGATCCCTTCTGGAATCGCCGCCCATTCGAAAAGTGTCATTGGACATGGGCGTGTGTGCATTTCTGAGGAAAGGACGCGATAAATGCTTTGCTAGTCGTGCCCGCCACGATGCCGGCGTCGTGGACTGCTGCGGCGTTACGCTCAGCCGCCGTTGTATTTGCAGATGCGGGCTTGGAATCGCCCGCAAAGCATTTTGACTGAAATATTCTGCGAAAATGTCCGGTATGACGGTCAAACTTGAAAAAGATGATCAGAGCTCAGTGCAGCTTGTATTATGATTTGCACCTGCCCACCACCAGAGTGTCACCATCACAGCCAGTTGGGCAGGTGCACTTGCGTGCACTGCTACACGACGAAAGAAAGACCAAAGTGCATAGGTACACAACGTTCTATGACGATTTTGACACAAAGATGGCCTGTCAAGGCGCTTTTGCACCCGGGAGAACTCACGGGGTGAGGGCACGAGAGATGGCTGAGAAAATATCACACGGCCAACTCCCACGGCCTGGCGAATCAACAGAAAGAGAACGATGAAAAAGCAACTGCAATGCACGTGAAGCATGCTTGGCAAGCGTATTGAATGGTGCATAGGCTGCCACCTGAGTAGTCTGCGAAGCCACCCTGGGCAGCACACTCTGGCAGCTTCCAAGGTTGCACCTGGGCAGTGCAAAGTGCACCTGGGCGGTATCAGCAGATGCCACAATGTTTACACACTTGCTATTTGTGTATGTGTATGTAATGTGTATGTAATGTATTTTCTAGCGAAATCAACTCGACCGAGCTCGAGGCACGCAATCCCTTGACCCCGCTCAGAGGGGGGTATGCAGGATATCAAAACTTGTGAGAGGTTTACCGCAGCACCAAT
>Ga0307982_1001443_pt1 | contig 19370 bp, 22 predicted proteins | sample OrgLakmetagen989_FD_201847 | JGI IMG/M metagenome (GOLD analysis project Ga0307982, IMG submission 201847) | Saline water microbial communities from Organic Lake, Antarctica - #989 | ecosystem: Environmental > Aquatic > Non-marine Saline and Alkaline > Saline | place: Antarctica: Organic Lake... | reverse complement strand
GATCTGGGGTGACCCCCCCTTTCGGGGGAGTTTTTCTATAAGTTCCGTACCAGAAACGTCCGAAATTACGGTCCGAAACATGAAAATCCCGTAACATCCGAAATTACGGTCCGAAACATTTCTATTTCGCCGTAATTCGCACCCAAGCACACGTCCTATTTGCGATTTTGACTTGTGCGCAACGCACGAACGTACACTTCTGCCCGCAGCACTGGCTTCTGTGTCATTTGGGTTTGTATTAGTTTGAATTCGAGTTCGGATATCCGATATAAATGACATGGAGAAGGTTAACTTGACGGAAAAAAAAATTGCCGCAGTTCCTTCTTAAAATGGTCACTACGTTTTCGATATAAATGAAGAAAACTTAAGGTCGCGAGGAACCAGGCCAGGCGCAAATGAAGTGGGCATTTACCTCTTTAATGCCATCCACATATACGGATATATCCCTTGGAGTGCAATGGGCATTCAAGCGAGGAAATGATGAGCAGCGAAGCGACTTGCTTTGGCCTATAGCTGGGTTTCTGTGTTGTGCGTTGAACGGTCGTTGGGGGAAATGTAGTATAGAAAGAAAGCGCTGCCTGTGATATACTTTAGCGTGTGTTTGCGTGGGTGCATGCGAGCACAAATGCGTCCTTGGTTGAGTGTGGGAATGTAGTCGAATTTCATTTAGTGCGAACCAGACCGGAGTCCCTTGGCCGTGAGGAACGCATCGAGGTTCGGAGGGCGCCCCAGGAACGATTCAAGCATGTCTGCTGCGTCTTTGGAGCCGCCAGGCGCAAGCACCAGGTCGCAGTACTTGCGGCCAGCGGTACGCGACATGGGGTCGGCCCGGAACGCCGACTGAAACAAGTCGTCGCTGAACACTTCCGACCACATGTAGCCGTAGTACTGCGCGTCGTAGCCGCACATGTGCCCGAAGGACGCGCTGAAGTTGGTGCCCGGAGACATAGGCACGCGCATGACCTATGACACGAAGGCACAAAGCACGCACATCCCAACCAGCGCGAAATCGTGTAAGGTGTCCCATTCAAGCTTCCATCAAAGAGGAGTGTGCGCAGGGGTGGTAAAAACAAGACTGCATGGCCCACTTTCAGCTTTCCATGACTTCACCATAAGAATAAAGGCAGGTAGTCTTGGTAACGTCGCATAAAACCTTCTTCACTCTGTTGTTCTTGTTCGCACCTTGGTGTGAAGGTCCTTAATAATGGCGGCGGTGTCGGAGTGCTCTTGGCTGTGAATGGTTTGGTCGAACATGCCAAAGAACAGCTGGCGGCAAGTCAAAAGGCCCACGTTGGCGTGCTTGGCTGCCACCAGGGAATCCACCAGTTTGTCCTTTTAATAGAAGGGGAGGTCAAAGAAAAGGGAAAAGGAAAGGGTGAGAGATTAGTGTAAGTGTAAATTCGAGCAAGCAAATTAAGGGGAATCAAAGGGGATTTCGAGCGCACATTCAAAAATAAACGAACAAAAAGAGCTCGCGCGCGTTCGTTCTCATCTCTCGCTATGGTCGAAGGATTCAACAATCCTCCCAACAAGCCTCCCACTCGCCCCACTTCACACTATGCAAATGTTTTGACTCGCCGGAATGGGCGCGCCGGTTTGGTGGTGTTTGCTGCACCGGGCCAGGGCTTGCTTGTCCCAGCACCAGTTCTCCAGCATCTGTGAGGGAGCCTCCACGAAGTCGCGCTCCGTGGCCGTGCCAGCGAAGCGAGCCAGAGAAGTCTTGGAGCACAAGTTGTGCACTCCGTGGCCAAACTGAAGAGTGTTTAGGACCGAGAGGAGGAACATAAAAGTCATTATGGTTTTAAAAAAAATGCGAAAAATAAAAAATAAAAAAGGGTGACGACCAAAATTAAATCTATGGAAGGCTAAAGAAAAGGCAAGGGCAGAAGAGGATGGTACATTGAGGAATACTCAGTCGCACCTCATGGAAGAAAGTGACCACTTCGCTGTGCTCGAGGAGTGGAGGCTTCCCGTCAGCGCCAGGCGCCGGAAAGTTGCATACCAATGCCGTGACACACGGCTGCCTCTTAGCTTGGCCAGGGACAGCGCAAGCCGGCTAGAATTCGAATGAAGGAAAAGACGAAGAGTACAATGTGGGGGAGAGACGGTACATTATGGAATGATGCAGGAAAAAGATAAAGCGGAACAATTTCAAACAAGGACGCTAAAAGGTCATTTTTTTTGTTCATATGTACGATGTCACTTTGAAGCACCTGAAGTGGCCAGCACGCAGCATGGGAGAACTTGTTGGGCCGAGGCCAGAGGTCGAGGTAAAAGTAGCCCAGCAGCGCTCCCGCTTCGTCGTCGACCTGATGATGTTCAAAGAATAACAAAGTTTGAGGTATTAAATAAACGGAATAAGGAGGTTAAGTGAAGAGGCAACGATATTCTTCATTCCTTTGAGCTCGTCACTATGTTTTGTTTATTTTTTCTTTTCGCTCACCTGGAACACCAGCACGTCTGGGTGCCAGGTTTCGGTATCTTTCAGTTCGGTGAACTGCAGCCCGAAAGCATCGCGGTAAATGCTCAGCATGCCCTCGAGCACGGTGTCAAAGGGAAAGTACTCCCGCAGCGCTTCGTGGTCCACTTGGTACTTGGCCTCTTCCAGGGCGTTGAGGTAGTAGCGGTAGTCCCTGAGGGGGAGCAGCCCACAGTTGCGCCAACACAAGGACGAGGACGTCAAAGAAAGGAAGGATATGATATACGAGGCCAAAAACATCGACTTACGAATGGAAAGAGAACTTGTGGGTAAATGATTCATTAAGTACACGTGTCAATATCGACATCAACAAAAGTGACAACGCGAACAAGTGCAACGACGATACTAGTTTATAAGCGTGAGCAAGTGCAAACGCAGGAGCACCTACCACATGTGAATGGTTTGGTCTTCGGCCTTGCCGCCTCCTTCGCGCGCTGCTTTGAGCGCTTTCAGCTCCATCAGTTCCGCGTCGGCCACGGGCCCCAGTTTGGCGTTCATGTCCGCCAAGAACGACAGTACCTTGTCGGGGGACTTGGACATGCGGGTCACGAGCCGGTAGTGCGCGTGCGTGGCATGGCCGAGCGCCTGGCCGATACCCGATACATGGGTAGATTTTGTAGTTGAGTATGCACATGCAAGACGTCGTGTAAGGCAAAGAGGGCTGAGAGTAAACAGAAATGAGTCTACAATTCATTGCTTCCTCGTTCGTGTTGTCGAAACTGCCATTTCTGTCATATCTTTTTGGTGTACACATGCTCAGCACGATGAACCTAAGTCTAAGCAAACCTGAGCGATCCGGTGGCGAAGGGCCGTGATTTGCTCGAGCAACGGCGCGTTTTCATCCTTGCAGCGGCTGTTGAACTTGGCTTCCATCGCTTGGCGCGTGGCCGAGCACGTGCACGACTTCCCCACCGTGAACACGTGGGGGTAGGACATGGTTAACACCTAAATCGACAAGACACACACACCACCATGCAGGAGAGTTCGCCCCAAGAGTAAGACGGAGAGGTACTAGGTAGCGAGAAGTCAGGGAAGGATCGGGGGTGCATAGCACATAAATGAAGGTGACGGGAGTAGATTGATCAAGTAGCTGATTGAGCCATATATTTATCATTCCACTTTCGCAAGTGTTGTGCTGTGCGCACCAATTTTCCAGTGGCCGAGTCCTTCTCCAAGCTCTCCACAAAAGCATCCGAGCATCCCGCAAGTTCCGAAGGAGACACCAAGTGAGTAGAAGCATCCGCAGCAATGTTGCTGGAGAAGGTCACCTGGGCCAAAGCCATATAAGATTAAGAAGCAAGCCAATGATGTATCGCTAAAATAGTTACATTTAAAATTTGTGCAGAGGTGCTATAAACAGCCTCATCAATCATCATCATGGCATGGAGCTACCTCAAGGCTGCTGAGTTCTTTCTTCATGTCTTCCACGCGTTTCATCGCGTCAGGCTCCAAGTGCATGCCATTTTGCTCGTAGGCTTGCAGGCTCTTGGCGACGTAGCGCCGTTCTTCGTCCGAGAGCAGCAAGCCCAAAGCTTTGGATGAAGATGAAGCACTTTCAAGGGAGGCTGCCACCTGCGAGACAACCATTGAGTATGAATACCTCCGTGAACACCAAGTTTTCATCTCCCTGCCCTTTCACATCTTTCACTAGCAACATCCGAAGTACACAAGATCTTCGCTGTTCCTCTCGGGCTAACTGTTTCTTCTAATCCTCTTTTATCCCTTGCTCCCTAGACAATACATCATCAACAAGGAAAGAGTGTGCCGAGATGTGGGGAAGGGGGGGAGGAGTTTAACCTTTTTGAGAACATTGTAAACGTCTTTACGCATGGAGGATTCCACACCGAAGGCACTGAGATCTTTTTCAGCTTCAAGGGCGGCCTCGCGCACCTGAGTTAAAATGCAAAATACAGGGATGGAGAAATATGTTGAGAGAGGGAGAAACGGGTGAAGTCGTTGAGAAAGATAGAGGGAGGAAGAGTGGTAAAGATTGGAAAGGTGAAAGAATGCGAGACAATAGGAGTCTAATTTGGAAATCAAAAATATGAAATGCTTGCAGATTTGAGATTTCCATAGTATAATTTTTGGAAATATTACCGCAGGGTCCGTGGAGACGTGCTTCGGGAAAGTAATGGCGTTTTCCAGGGGATCAAGTTCGAGGCCCAAAGAGATAAACTGAAAGCACAGTCAGAAAAGAAGGTGGGTAATGTGAATTTGGATAAAGTAGCAACGCAAATACGGCCCTTTTAATTAGTAAATTTTGGTCATATTGATTGCTAATGGAGTCCTGTCCTCTCATTCAGGACAAGTGCCACCCTCCTTTATGTAAAGCATCAATACCGCGCCGAAGGTGTTTTCGAAAGTAGCGCTGGACGCAGGAAGGCTAGCAATTGCATCATCGAGAGCCTGCCACCGCCGAATAATGTCAGCAGCATGGTTGCGAATCTGGCGAGGAGTGTAGCTCCAGTCCAGCAGAACGCCCGGCACCTGCAAGAGGAAGTCAACATTCAATGAGGTCTCCGCACAGAATAAATTTGTATCATTGAACGCGGCATCACCTTAGGCTTCTTGTCTTTTATAGCCTTGTAGTTTCTGTAAGCTACGACTGCCGTGGCAACGCCGACGACGGCGAGGGCTACCGTCTGGACAACCGTTTTAGAGTGTAGCTTCTGCATTTTTTCGAATTGTGCGCACCGGGAAGTAGATACGTCAATCATACGATCTAAACACGTAAATAGATTTAGGGATTGAAATATTGAAATAATTATTGAAATGGGCGTTAGCGGTTGCGGTCGTTTCGGTCGTTTGCGTTTGCGGAAAACCCATCACGCTACTATTGCGCGTGGCCAAATCTGATTAACCCTAGCTGCCTTGCAGTGACCATGGCTAAGTAGACAAATATAGTCCAGGGACATCGAGCTCCCTGCGAACGAACACAAACACGGACAGCACTTCCCTTCATCTTTCTATTACTGTATTACATATTATACTCCTGCAATCGCGATGTATAATAAATTGTATGGTTTTTTTTTAAAAGAACCCGATTTGCCTTTCATTTTTTCATTCTGAACGGCCGCTTGCGCACCTCAGTCAAAATGCTGCAAATCGCCAGGAGGGTTCAGACGGACGTGTTCTTATGGGGCTCATTGTCAATTGTCATACGGCACCTCAAAAACAACCTTAAAGGCCATTCTTAAACTTTAGATGCCTTACACCTCGGCACATGCCTCATCGCCCTCCAAGGACGAGGGGCTGAACGCAGGATGCCAGAGGGCAGCACGGAAAGAAAAGGCGCAGGGCAACGGCGCACCACCGGGCGCAGCCCACGGCCCCCTGCCACTTGCTCTCGGCAGCGTCAACGCGCCGCTGGAGCTCGTCGCAAATGTCATCTCCGAGCGCCACCGCGCGGCGTTTGTCTGCAGCTGATGCAGAAAAGATAGGCGCTTTGCTCAGGGCCATCAGGGCCTCCATGGTCGCCAGAGTGGTCGCACCGCTGCCATCGCCATTAGCTCTTTTGTGAAGCGGTGAAGCGTTACCGTCGCCATCGCCTTTGTATTCGCACAATTTGGCGCCTTTTGCGCCCTCGGATGCCTCTAGAGCACCAGGCTTGAAAGGAAGCACGTGACGAGGGAAGTCAGGCCTAGAGAGCACTGCTCGGGCCTCGCAGTACCCGTGCCAAAAGATCAGGCGTAGTGTGGCGTCGTCTGGGGGGAGAACGCACCACCGCAGCGGCATTCGCACACGAGGTGCAAAAAGGCGTGGGTTGCTCTGGGGGTCTTTAGTGCATCCGCAGTCACACTGCGGTGTCCAGCTGACCTTGAAGCATTTCTTGTCGTCGCTCAGCGGGTGGGTATCAGTGAAAAGGCCGTCGTAAAGTCTGCGCCCTTTGTAGACATGAGGCGAATAACCGCCCAGTACAGGAACGTGTGCAGTTGCTGAAAGCAGCTCCACAACATCTTTCCGACAGGCATATTGTCGAAATTCGACCGTCTCGAACCTCAAAGGGCAGAAAGATCGCAGTTCGGTGCACACGACGCCCAGGCGGCCGTTCACGCGATCTGCCGCGTCCAACGGGGTCAACCGCTCAAGCCCTTCTTTCATTAGCGGCACCATAGCTTTGAAATCTAACCGAGACCTGCTTTCTTGCTGACACATCTCCTCTGCTGCAAGTTGTCCAGGGAACTCAAGCGCCATGGCGGCCGCTGCTGCCGCGCCGGCCGATGTGCCGTGAACCTGTACGTCACCCAGCTCGGTGACTTCCTGCAGCATGGCTACGACACCAATCTGGAAGACGTAAAGCCAACCGCTTGCATTAAAACTAAACGCAGCCTCGTCGCCATTCAATTTTGACATTTCCACGCGAGCGCCAACATGAGCCTGTCCGCCGCTCATAAGCACAGGCACACTCAAGTAGCTAGAGCTAAGTTACAGTAGCTAGAAATGGGATAATGACAGCTGATGCCGGCTGATGCGGGAAGGAAGTCGAAAGCTTCCAAACACAGTTATGAGCCAATGGAACAATCGCAAATTGATGCCTGATCAACCTGGACCACAAATGATTGGTCCAGAAAGTATGAATTCAGCAAAGAAAAAAAAAAGAATTCGAGCGTGACCACACGTAAATTAGTAGTTTGAAGACCCGAGCGCGGGACCCCACAACCACTCGTCACTCGTGAGCCCCAGCGCGCGTGATCGCGTGTACAACAGCAGTATGCCATCCAAGATCGTCAGCAAGAAGAAAAATGAAAAGGTGACTCTTTCCTCTGCTTCCAGTGGAACTTTCACTTACTCCACTCCAGCAAGTTCCTGCAAACCCCAGATGCAAAACCCCGGCTGTGTTTGGTACTTAAATCAGGGCACATTTTTTTCTGCCGGAACGACGGAGTTCATCGAAAAATGAAATTCATTTGATGCCTTGTCCGTTTTCATTACAGGGCGTTAGCGTCGACTTCATCCAGAGTGAGCTGTCAACGATCATGACGATTGCTGCTCTTCTTCTTGGCTTTAGCATGGCGTTTGGCGGTTCCGAAGATCGTGACAGCCTAGAGGCTGCGAACAAAGAGGACAAGAAATTCTACGGAAAGCTCATTGTTAATTACCAAGGAGCTTTCATGTCGACCACTTGGATAGCTACAATTTTTTGCGCAACTGCCCTTTTCTGCAGCGTCACCACCTACATGGCTCTACGCGCAATCAAGCCCCAATCCATTTCCGAAGCCACTCTCTTTTACAGGCTTTTCGAGAATGAAATGAATGTCATGTACGGGGCTTTATACGTGGCAGGAATGTTCTTGTGCATCTGTGCATTCTACGGCTGGACCATTAAAACTCGAGTGACCGACGATAGCAATCTTCACTACTTTTACATGGGTGCGTAACTTGGTGATGGCAGCATAGAGCTTTGAAGTCGTTCTGAAATTGCAACCTTTTTGTCGACGGGATTTGATGTGAATTTTGGGATGATCGCGATAGTACCACGACCTTGATTGCTTCAAATTGTCTATGTATCGTGGTCTAACAAACATCTCCTGATGTGTGGACTTGATCTGTTCTCAGGGACGTCGACTTTGGTCGTTATAACGTTCATTGCGTATGCTTGCAATTCAATTAAGGAAATACGAAAATTCATGACTTTACGAGGCGATTATGTCCATGAGCGTGAAAACAAGCTGGAGGGCATTTTGCATGATGCGGGGTTGACATTTGAAGTCTTGAGCAAGATGAAGTTAGAACCGGTCGTCCTCTTCCACGTACTCAAGGATGCAGGGGTAACGAAGTTGGTGGATTGCATCAACATCATCGCTGCAATACAACAAGAAGATCGTTCGAGCTTCAACAAGGTGCTTCACGCTCGCGCTTTGTCCAACGCTTTACCTTTCAAGGCACAAGAAGCCTCCGTCGAACTTGTGCGCAGCGGGGCGTCTGTGTAAGACTAAACTTCGTCCATCGGCCGCCGCGCTGAGAAGATTAGAAGGCATGGCGGGCTGGTGGGATGGTGGGCCTGCTCAGGAATTTTTTGAGCATAGAAGTGGTCCTGTGGCCTCTAGCCTTTGAGGTCGCTTAACCGAGATGGGCATTGTGAAGATCGAACTTCGGCGCCGATGTCGATTGGATTGGATTCGATTGAATTATTAGATTAGATTATTAGATTATACTCCCGTACTCCCCCAGTGCAAAGAAAGACAAGGGCAGAAACAGCGTACTTTCAGAGGCGACTTGCATTTGCACAAGTAGCATTAGGGATGGCCCAACCCATATATATATATATATATGGGGTACCCGTATGTACGCGTATATACACTATACTGCATATTATATACCGCAGGTCGCAGGTCACTTTTCCAGCTATGCGGGTCCCGTATGGAAGGCGCTCAATGGCGATCACGGTGTACACGGTGTCTGGCGCGAGCTTAGCCGCCGCCAAGTCGTTTGAGCACTTCTGATGCGACCAATGGAAATGGAAGCTAGAACGAACTCTCGAGGCCCATAAGAATCGCAATCGACATCGTGCCCAGCTACTAGGAGACTAAGAGGAGTCCAGAGGAGCAAACTTTCAGATCAACTTCCCGACGTATCTAACGTGTCTCGAAGTATACTTGAATGGCAGACTCGGCGCAAACTCAGCGCCTAACGGTTATTGAACACGCGGAGTAAACCGTTTACTTTAAGGAGCTATGCAGCATATTCAGACGGGTCACAACACCTGTGGTTCGTTTTGATGGCCATCAGAACAACGTCGTGTGAAGATCTCAATTTGGACGCAGACAATGGCTGTGTAGCACGTGGACGGAGACTCAGTCGGGTTAAAAAAATAGAACCTGGCAGCACGAACTTCAACTACTAAAATGTTGTTGATGATGCGTTAACTAATAATTGGTGAGCTTTTGGACAATCCACGCACTGCATTAGCCATGAGAACAACATCTTCTTGTTCACTCACTTTCTTCTTTTTCATACTGCCATAAAGTATGTGTATATATACGTGTATATATGTATATACGTGTATATACCGTAGGTCATTTTTCCATATATATGGTTTGAACCATCCCTATGAAGCATGTATCTGCGCGTTCCAGAAGGCTCTATATGGCTGGCGTCTTCCCTCCGATGAAGTCGGCGGGGTCTGGGGTTTGAGTGTAGAGTTTCTGAGTGCCCATTGTGTTTCACGTCCCAGGTACACGAGGCAATTCTCCGGGCTATTTTGATGCCCCAGTGGGGCACCGGCTCATTGTTCCTTGTCAGGAGGCGGGCGCCAGCCCTCTCAGCATCGCCGGTCCTCTTTCTTGCTGCAATGGGTCAATTATTTACCACGTCGCCTAATGCCTAATGATGCGGCTACATGTTGGACTGCGATTAAGCAGACGCCAAACCAACTGAGCCAAGTGCGCACTTGGCTCAGTTGGTTTGGCGTCTGCTTAATCGCAGTCCAACACTACACAGCAAGTTACTTTTTCTGACTGGGCTGAGTGCCCTGTGTCCTTTTGCGTCACAAGTAACAAAGGCCCTGCTTTAGTTTTAGTTGAGGAATAATATCTCGTTGCTCGTTGTGGCTTCGGGTGAGTTCTTATTCTGCTGTCGCCATTTCTTATCTTTTGTAGATTGCGAACTTAGGCCCAAGACCTATACCTATACCTATGGAAGTCTAGAAGGAAAATTCACTTCTGCCCTACTATTTTGCCGTGAAATTAGTTTTTGTTTTCGCCTCAATGCCCAATGCCTCAATCAAACTCAATCTCGGATCTCAGCCTCAGCCAACAAGTGCGCTAAAATTCGACGGTTTTTTTTTTTTGCCTTTTTTATTGCGAATTAAGGATTTCGGAATATGGGCCATAACCAAAAGCCAAAAGAATTCGCATTTCGAATTGCGAATTAAAGACAAAGTTTAATTTTAAATTTTATTTGCTGGTTCTACTTTGCTATTTACTGCTCTCAAATTTCACACCGAGCAGACCGAGCACCGAGGGGCCGAGGCGAGTAGCGAGTATTTTTCCGAAGACCGCAGTTGCGTTCATATCTAAGCAAGGCAAATGCCTCGAACAGGAAGCGAAAGCCATTTACCGTGGCGTGTCTATCCCCATTTACGGCGAAACCGAAACGCACGGCCCAACCTAACTTCTTTCTTTTTTCTGCTTCTTTCCCTCTCAGCGGCCGGTGTATCCCGACGACGAAATCGCCGAAAGCGGCATTTCTCCGTAGCGCGAAAACGCTTCGGAAGCAGGCGGAGGGCGCGCGCTGTAAACAGGCGACTGGGCCGTTGGTGTTTGGCTGGGGTAGTACGCAGGAGCCGGCGCAGCCGCGGGCGTGGGGGGCAGCGCAGCGTACGCGTCGTACGACGGCGCGTTGAAGAGGCTGGCGCGCGTGTGGGCCACGGCGCGGGCGGCTTCGCTGCTCCCGTGGAGGCCGCTGAACCCCTGGCCCCCCATCCCCAGGGCAGGCCCCACCCCTGTAGTGACGGCCCGCAGCTGGTGCTGCTGGTGCTGCACCGTGGCCTCCAGCCGCTGCCACGCCGCGCTCAGGGTCGCCATTTGCTGCTCTTGGGAGCGGCGCTCGGCCTCGAGCTGCACAGCCAGTTGTTCGATTTGGCGCTCTTCGTCCATCGAATGCGTTGCAGTGGCGGCTTTGCGCCTCCGCTCTTCCAGAAGCTTGTTGCGGCTCTGCTCATTGGCTTGTGCGGCGGAAGCTGCCTTCTGCGCAGCGCTCGCTTCGAGTTGCTGCAACTTTTCAGCGAGGCGCGCCGTTTGCCGCTCCAACTCGACCGCAGATTCCGCAACCTAATTCCAAATGTCATAACACATAGGTCAAGACAAGGAAAAGAAAAGAAGAAGAAACCTGAAGATCAGGAGACGGTGGTGGGAACGAGTACGAGACAACGGTGGAAAGAACTTGGCGTAAATGTCCCACCTCGGCCGCGTCTTTGCGGTTGGACTGAATGCTGGCTTCCCGGGCTTTGATGCTGTGGCCCACTTCGATGCACTTGTTCGAGAGGTCCAGAATTTCCCCCACCGCCGCAGTGGCGTCCGAGACCTTCCCGCACGCGTCCACCACCGCCTTGGCCGCGGTTTGTGCCACCAGCGCTGCCGCCTCGGCTGCCTCCCCGTCCCGGCGCTCCTGCTGCAGCGCCCGCTGCGACTCGTGCATTTCCCGCCGCACCCGTTCGGGGGAGTGCACCACTTGGGACTGCAACTTGCTCACTTCCGCCAACAGCGCGGTGTGCTCGAGGTTGGCTTCGCCCAACTGTTCTTTCAGCTCGTTGTTGCGCTTCTTGAGCTCCCCGGAGGCGTGCCGCAGCCTCGACTGCTCCTCGTTTTTCGAGTTCACCAGGTTGGCTTCTTGCGACGTGCGGTCGTCCAACGCTTTGATTTCTTCGCGCTGAATGGTGGGACATGAGGGCGGAAAACAGGCCGAGAAGAAGACAGAAATGAAGGGGGGAAATGGAGAGTGAGGAAATGAGGGGTTGCGCGGTAGTGATGTCTGTAACTTGTGAGGAGTGTGTATTTGACGTAATGCTGGTGGTATTTTGGGTGTATAGCCCTCCGCTCTGTTAAGCTTGGAAATTGCGTTGGAAGCGGGAAGGTGCAAAAGGATCGATCTAGCTCTGCAGTCCTGAGTGGCAAGGATCGCAATTTCTTCGAGTGCTTTTATTTTTGTTTCCGGTCCCGGCGAACCTGGGTCTTGGTGGCCACTTTCAGTTCGTCGAGCTGCGCCACCAGCTGCGCGTTTTCTTGGTCCAGGGAAGCCACCCGGTCCAAGCCCGTGTCGCGCGCCACCGTCACGCGGTGGTACAACTCCATACGCTCTTCGCGAAACTGTAAAGGATAAAATAAAAGAAAGAGAAATTGCATGCACCAGAATAGTAGGAGTGCAAGCAGAGGTAGCGGCAATGGTTAAGTGAAGAACTTCAACACCAATCGCCGTCGCCGAGTAAGAAAAGGCGCCTTCGCCGGCATTACAGCTGATCTTGGCTATTGAAGGTTTCTAAAGGACATAGCTCGTAAAGTAATTCAACCTAGCTCAATCTTAAGTCTCAACAGTCTCATAATTCCTTCGGTAGTTGCTGAAGGGGAGTTCAATGACAGGCACTCGTAGCCGTGTTTTGGCACTGGAGTTTACCTTGGCAAAGTTGATGAGCCCTGAAAGCTGTTTGCGGAGGCGTTTGGGGTCTGGCCTGGCGAGGTCGTCGCGCGCGAAGTCGTTGACGCCGCACACGGCCATCAGCTTGGCGAGAGCACGCCAAAACGCGAGCTCTGGAATCGAGTCTTCGTGGAGCTGCGGCCAGGCCATGTTTTGGTGGGCCGTAAACACGGGCATGTTCAGCTCTTCCTTGCGCGTTGCTACATTGGCATAAACGAGACACAAAGCAGGAGAAGCAGTGTGAGTTTGTACTAATGGCGGAAGTAGCCCATATGAAACACGCACGCAAGGTGAGAGATTAATCGATGGCTGTTTCGGCAAAGTACGCAAATCGAGGTGTTGGACCAGGATCGATATATTACTACAACGCAGCCTCACCGGTAAGCACTTCAAGGAGATACTCGAATAGCCGGCGCACGGACTGCACATTCTTTTCAGGCTCGGTGAGCTCTTTCTCGGAGACCGTGAAGCTCAGCTCCTCAAGGCATGTCAGAATGTCTGGAACCATACACAATACGCGAGGGTGAGTATCGAATCTATGTTCTACCTATTTTCTTAATTTTGGTTGAGCCTTCGATTGGCTATGGGTAAATGTAGCTTGCTAGGGAACGCTGATTTAAGAGAGCCCGGGCGCACTGTGAGACGGCAGCCCTGATATTGATGCCAACTGGAGCGAAATAGCAGTGCCACACTCTAGAAGACTTGCCTTTGACCGGCAGCAGTGGAAATGAAAAGTTGGTCGCCTGCTTGCTCTTCGGAGTAGGTGCACCTCTGCCTCCGTATGGAGTCGTGGGCGCACCTGCGCGCGACCAGGAGCTCATTTTCGGGGTGGGGCGGGAACTTCTTCAGCGTAGAATCAAACCGTCATTTCTCAAGCAACGGATCTATTTTTAAAACTACAGGGTGTTCTTGTCAAAATCTTCAAATCAAGAAAATCTTCGGAAAAAATGGCAGATTTCCGTCGCACGTCTAGTCAAAGCGTTGATTGTTTAGTCATTTTCGAGTCAGTTTCGACTAACCAGTCATGCCATCTGTGAGATTATCATGGCTGGTGTGGCTAGCATCTGGACTGCTGCTTGCGCGAACCACCTCAGGAAAGTCGCTCTATCGCAAACCTCACAAGATTACAGAGACCGATCACAGGAACCATACCTTCTCGCTATGGAAAGCAAAGTCGCGTGAACACCAATTTAAGCATTCGGCAAGCCACAGTGGTGATAGGCGTGACCATAGTGCTGCTGCCAACGCTGCTGAGGATGGCGAAAGCTCAAATCCTCCGAGCACACGAATGCGGCCTGGGCCTGCTGCTTCATCGGAAGCCAGCAACTTGCTAGCAACGAGGGCCAAGGCTCGTGCTCATAGTGAGCGCTTACGAGCAGCTACAGCTTCAAACAAAACTGGCCACCAGGTGTAAATGAAAGGGAATGTACTGGTGATATTCTCTCAAATGCGATTCTCTCAAATACAGTGTTGTATTGGAGGGGGTGCCTCATACATCATGGCGGCACTGAATGACTTGACATGCGATTCATTTCTGTACATCTACTTTCTGGAAGCGTACTGAAGTTATTTTCTTTACTTCAGATTGTGTTGAGAGCTGACAATACGCCCACCAGCGCCCTGCGCGCTGCTGTAAACCAACGACACAACCGCCAGCGGGCAGGCCAGGCGGGGAGTTCACCGCTGTCGAAGTATTCATTCCGGGATGCCCCGCCCCTGCAGGCTGTACCGCCGCCGCAGCCGCTGACTGAGCTGGGGGAGCATGCGTTGGTGTTTGTGGGGGGTATGCCGCAGTCAGGCACGTCTCTGGCCCGCGAGCTCCTGTTGACGCCGTCGAGCAGCGGCATGGATAGCTGCATGAAATCGACGAGGTATGTTTAGATTTTGGGTGCAGCGACATAAATCTAAACACTTTAAATAAACATAAATGATTTTCATTTTTGTTCTATTGAGCTGTATTCGAGCCATCATTGTGTATGAAACTATCGGGCGGGCGTTAGGTGCAGCTTAACCAATGTTGAGGGCCAATGGTTGCTTGGTGATGATTCCGACCACAAGGGCCGACTGCGTGCCATGTGAGAAATTGCCCTTGCATTTTTCTGTAGTTATGTAGCATGCTAGCACGCGAACACAATATTTTAAGCAAGGAGCTGACACGTGTGATGGAAAGAAAGAGTCAGCAGGTTGTCAGGCTTAACAAATAAAATGATTCACTTTCATGCCATTTCTCATTTCCTTCTTCTCTGCGCAGGTATGGCGCCGGGGACATTATGGCAAGCCATCACTTGACCGAGCATAATCATACTAAGTTAGAGCACGCTGACATGCGGGAATATCTGTGGCGGAGTTGGAGCCCTTTCTGGGACATGCAACGGCCTGTCCTAGTGGAAAAATCGCCACCTAATTTTCTCAAGGTACTACCGTAGCTTGCTCAGAGCTTTTTCTTCATTTGTGTAGCTGCAATCCCGCATGTAAAGTAAAGAATGTATTTCTTTTGAGTTTCATCTCCATGACCACATTCTTTCCTTTCGCATGCCAATTGTTCGGACACTGAATGACAACATGCAGGTGCGTTGGCTGGCGGAAGTGTTTTCCCCCACCAAGCAAGTGAAATTTGTGCTGGTGGTTAAAAATCCAGTAGCCAATGCTCATTTCGAGCGACCTCAAAAGTGCTGGGACGTTACTGCTTTGCCCTGCCAAGATTACTTTGCCGCTCTGGCTGCATCAGCTGCTGCTCCTGCTATTACTATTCACAGCGACGGCGGTGGCGATGGTGCTGATGCTGCTACTGCTGCTGCTTCTAGACTCCCTGTGTTGTCTTCAACACCTCCTCTGAAGCAATGCCCCGCGAGCCATGCCTTGTGCCAGGGGCAGCGCGGGAACCGCCTCTGGGCCCGCTACATGTACGCACGGCAGTGGGTGGAAGACCACGAGCGGCTGGTGCGAGATCTGCAGGCTTGGGATGAGGGTGAGAAGCAGCAGCAAGGGGAGGATCCCGTCGTCGAATCGAGCAACGAATCCGGCACTATGACTGTTGCTAGTATGAGAAGGAATCTTTTTGAGGCGGCTGTCTTAAGTGATCTCACTTCCAGGAGAATGGCACATTATAAAGAAGCCGCCCCAGAAGGCGTCGTGGATGACGCACATCACTCATCAAGCCACAGCAGCACCACCTTTAATGGCCAAGGCAGCAGCGACTACGAAGTTGACAGAAGTGATAGAAGTGGTGCTGTAATAAGTAGCAAAAGGCGCAACCTGCTCTCCAGAAAGTTCAACTCAGATGCAGCGACAACAGCAGTTGCGGGTATGAATGGCGTACGTTCGGTGTTAGTCGTGCGCTACGAGCAATTCGCAGAAGGCTGCACATGTGAAGGCATCTTGCGTTTTGCTTTCTCCGAAGATGCCTCCTCGACTTCCCGTTTTTCTCTTAATCGTCATCAAGCTCAAGAAGGAGGAGCAAGAGAAAATCATGATCACGCGAGCAGCTTGGCTCTCAAGCGGCTGAATGGCCCGCTGTTAATACCTGAATCTGACATTGCTGCCGCTTGCCAGCGTGCACCTACATGTAGCACAAAGGACAGCGTAAAGACTCGTTCGAAAAGTCGCAACGGCCCCAAAAGCGTTAGCAGCAGCAGAGACAGCAAAGATCGGAGCAGTAGTGTGCCCGATATTGGTGAGGGTACTAGCCCTAATATTATCAGCGAAGCTAATGGCAACAGCATCGGAAAAAATCATCCCATGGATCGCGGCGAGCCGTTAATGAGCAGTGATCGTTCTACAGATAGCGAGAGCCAGCGCCAGCGGAGGAGAAGAAGCTTAACTTCAAGGCAGCAAGTAAAGAAAGTTTGGTCAACACATTCTTCTCGTTCACCCACTGAGCCACAGTTCGAAGTGGGAAACCAGAAACAGCAGCAGCAGCAGGAGTGGAGGCGCTTGAGCTACGAGGGCAACGGCGGCGGCGGAGGTGGAAAGCCCGCTACCGTGCACAAGGATAAGTCGAGTGCGCCTCGGTATGCTTTCTGGCAGCAACAGCTTGATTTAACCAAAGGGTGGCCGGACGGTTGCCTCGACGCTTTCAAAGTAACATTAAGTTTCTTTTGAATCCTACGATCTAGATTCATGTTTGTAATCTTGTCTTACTATTTGATTCCCGCATCAACATTTTCTTGTTGCCTTCATCCTTTCTTTTTCTTTTCCCTTTCTTTTTTAAAGCCACCTTCCTGTATTGTGACAGGCTCTTGAACCGCGGGCGCGCACGCTCGGCTATTCCTTGCTTGAGCCTGGTGTGCACACTTACAAATCCCCGGGCGATGAGAGAACGGACGCGTTTGCACCTTGGGCCTTGAGCGAAATTTCAATATAGTTTTTCTCGCGCGATGCTAGCCCGTTCACGGTTTTTGGTGTTTAATCAGCGCTCAGTGCTATGATAGGAATGCAGGGGACTGAGCTCCTTGTATCTTGAAGGGATATGTTTTTGTATGCAAGGAGCCATAAACCTATATGAAATTGGCTTCTTTTTGAATGCCATAAATGATGCACCCATTGCATAACATGAGAGAATGCATGCATATGCATGGAGGTATGAAACCGGGCGACGTCAACTTCAGGTAATTACAGATACCTCCCTGTATTGCTGCTTTCATGTTTTGATTTTATGCTTCGGAGATCATGGCGCACAGCCAGTTGCGGGTGAAAAGAAACACTTACGTTAAGAATTTGAGGGGTCAAAAATTTAGTGATTTTTGAAAAGAAACTGAGGGTTGTTGGTTCCGGTTTCTAAGAAACGAGGGCCTTTCTGCCCTGCCTGTCTGCCAGTCGCCTAAGAAACTGAGGGGTGCGCACGCGGGAATCTAAGAAATTGCCTAAGAAACGAGGGGGTCGGGCGTTTTCCTGCTTTCTTATCCCCCGCAACTGGCTGTATGGCGTAGAGTGGCGTATGGCGCAGCGGCTGGCGTTAGGGTCGAAGTCGAAACACAGGAAAAAGGAGACATAGGAAACAAACCCAGATTTTGCGCGTGTTTCGTTTTCAAGAAACAAAAATGTGCCGCCCTGGGCGTTTCTGGTTTCTAGAAACGAAACATCTGGGCTTCGCGCGCCGTTTCTCCAGTTTCGTTTCTTCCAATTTTTCGTGTTTCAACTTCTTCCCTCTAGGTAGCTGGCGTACGTATGTATGACGGTGAGAACGTGAGAACAAGCCTACTAGCATGGAGCTGAGGCCAGCGAGCTCTCAAGTGCCATCAATTTTAGAGCCCGATTTATAGCATCTGCAGCGGCATACTTTTAAATTATATCCCTTCATGTACAGTGAGCCTCCGCCGCCTAGCACTAGGTTCACGGCCCTAGCATGGGCACCACTGGTGGCTCTGCTTGGTTTATTTGCGGTAGCACTGTGGGAGTATGACCCGGCAGCTTTCGTAGGCGATGCAGCCATCGTAAGCTTGTCACAGAGCGCTATGTGCCGTGGCGAGACTGGCGTGAAAGCTACGCGCACGTTTCCCTCTTTCCTTGCCGCCAACGCTTCTCAATCTTCGAGAATGCCAGCTGCCTCACGACGCCGAGAGCCGCCCATATTCCTAGCAGCCGTGGCAGTGTGCCAGGTGATGAGAAAAAAAAACTGCAAACGGTTAGAGCCCTTTGTTCTTGTATTGCATCACCCTTTATACCGATCTAGTGCGTCAATTGATACACTGGTATACCTACATACTTGGGATGAAGTACTCGTGCTACACAGTGCGTAGCAAAGTAGCGCTCGTAAGCTATCAGTATGCTCACTTCAGCGCTGACTCTAAACATAGACGTTCTCCAAAATATCTAGGAGCCCGCCTCAGTATTATCGTGGGTGGAGAAGCTCTGCCGTCGGCCTGACCCCCGTCGCGGCGAATGGCGCGTCACAATCTACCACCAGTGCGACGAGAACAACTTTGGCACGGTATTGTACTATACTATTGCGGCATGCCATTCGCAACCGTGAATCACTGGGCTTCAATGTTTAAATGATGACTAGAAGCTACCCTCACCCATGAACTCTTTCGTCGGAATGTTTTGAGGCTGCTTTCTACCTTTCATCATTTCGTGGCTAGTTACCTTCGCCGAATTTGCGCCGCTCGGGCCACCTTGGCACTGCGCACGCACTCGCGGAACTAAATAGAGCATCTTCTGGTGGCAGTGGCAGTGGAGGAGCACGGTGGCCGTCGTTCAATCGCTTTAACCGCACTTGGCCGAGCGGGCCGTGCATTCAGCACATGTGGAACCGCTCGGTATTTAATCTTAGTGCGTATATTTACCACTCTACAGGACCGTCGGAAAAAGCATTTGCTCGACCGTGCCTATTGCAGCAGTTCTTCCTTTTTTTCCTTCATATGCCTGCGTAATCTTAAGCTGCCTCTTTTCGCTATCTTTGATATCAGCAGTGTTGTGTTCGTTTCATCTGCCCCTCGTTTACATGCTTCATTCTTTCGTCCTTTCTTTTTTTGTCCCCTTTCCAATTTGCAGGTTGGCACAGGCCGCGAACAGGAAGCATACTTGAGCCATATCCTTCGCCACTATCATTCCCTTGAAGGCAACAGGGATCATAGCAACAACCCACGTCTCACGCGCCGTCTCCATCTTCAGCAGGAGCATCAGGCATCTAAGGAACAAGAAGCAGAAAAGCAGAGGCAACAGCAGCAGAAGCAGAGGTTCGCGCAAGTGGAGCATAAGCAACAGGAGCAGCAGCTGGAGCAGAAGCAGGGGCAGCAGCAGGAGCAAAGGAGGCAGCTCG
>Ga0307982_1001442_pt1 | contig 19381 bp, 22 predicted proteins | sample OrgLakmetagen989_FD_201847 | JGI IMG/M metagenome (GOLD analysis project Ga0307982, IMG submission 201847) | Saline water microbial communities from Organic Lake, Antarctica - #989 | ecosystem: Environmental > Aquatic > Non-marine Saline and Alkaline > Saline | place: Antarctica: Organic Lake... | reverse complement strand
TATTATTGCCTGACCACAATTCTGTTTGCGCGACATTTGTAGGCACCGTCGTTTTTGCCCTCGATGATTCCAATACCGGTGCCATCGAAGTTGCCCTCACCGGTAAACCACTCAAGATTCTAATTGTATGCTTCAAATTAGTCTATTTGATCTGTCTTACATTATGTTAAGTAGTAAGCAGTCAATTATAGCACTCGTCTGACTATGATATCTAAACCTGTTACTGCGTTATCCAAAGATTCCATCGAATTTGCCAACACCACAACCAAGCATGTCTCCGTCACCTCTTCCAACTGCAAAGCCTACTACAGTGCCAACCCCATTGCCAACTTCAAAACCAACTCCAGCGCCATCGCCTCTTCCAACCGCAGAGCCTACTATAGCGCCATCGTCTCTTCCAACATCTAAACCGACTCCAGCCCCATCGCCTCTTCCAACATCAAAACCGACTCCAACGCCATCGCCTCTTCCAACATCTAAACCAACTCCAGCGCCATCATCTCTTCCAACGGCAAAACCTACTCCAACGCCATCGCCTCTTCCAACGGCAGAGCCAACTCCAACGCCATCGCCTCTTCCAATATCTAATCCAACTCCAGCGCCATCATCTCTTCCAACGGCAGAGCCTACTCCATCTCCATCGTCTCTTCCAACATCTAAACCAACTCCAACACCATCACCTCTTCCAACATCAAAACCGACTCCAACGCCATCACCTCCTCCAACGGCAGAGCCTACTCCAGCGCCATCGTCTCTTCCAACATCAAAACCAACTCTGGCCCCTTCACCAGTGCCAATTTCAAAGCCAACTCCAACCCCTTCGCCTCTTTAAGAAAAAGAAGCCGTAGAAGTGATGTTTTCGGCATCTCCTTTTGCTTGCCTTGAAATGTCCCAAAGTCCCAACACGCTTGTAAAATCGTCTTGAGAAGTTCGTACGTTCATATGCACTCTCGCAGCAATAAAAAAATTCTTCTCGGAGACTAATGTATTTTAATTTTACTCTTAAATCCTATTCACATAAGTTAGCTTCCTGATACGTCCAATATGCTGAGTTTCCTCTTGTGACGTAATAAAGTGTTTTTTCCAGTTACTCTCAAATTGTCTTTCAGCTATAAAGCTCAAAAAGCAGGCTTAGTTATTTCGTATAATATGAACTAATAACATTTAAGTATCAGGCGATGCTGAGATCGGCTGGCGCCCGACGCCTGAGAAAAACATTGAGACGATGCCCTGCTGGGGCAAAAATAGCCCGGAGAAATGCTCCGTGGACCTGGGACGTGACACACGAACGAGCACTCAGTCCCGCCTACTTGTTCGGAGGAAAGACGCCAGTTGGAGCCTAAATTGGCCTTATGGAGCAAATTTGCTAGCAAATAAGCAGCACATGTGCATTCTTTTTGTGCCTCTGTGACTACTGTGTACTTGTTTTGCTTTGTTATTGGGAGAGTATTAAATAGACTAGACTAGACTAACTTTGAGAACGCATAGAGAACGCATTCACCACTTCAGCCTGACCTTCATGAGTACGAGTGACACGTGAGTCTTATTGGAAATAGGTAATTTGGATTTCAAAGTCCCCAAAGGTTTATTCAACGCCACACCTAAGGCCACTTGTGTGGCTTGTCTGTGGGAAGCCCGTCGACCGAGAGTAGGCAAGCCAGCCAAGTGAGTAACTCCTGTATAGTGCCTGGCTTGTAGAACACCGCCATCCCGGTAGCCGCATCCTTGTGAGTTCCGGCTGGCTTTTCTACCTTACTTATAGGCATATTCAATATTCTCACGCATTATAAGATACTAAAAATGTGAATATTCAAATGCGATTCCCTTATAGGTTATAGGCTAAAATAAAAGATATCACTTTCAGATACGTAGTTAATTACACACAGTGATCCACATATCCGACCTGGTCATCCAAGTATATCCGCTAACGCCACCGCCCGCACTCGCTCTCACATGATGCTCCCTCATGCCTCATGTAAGCCCGGTGCTCACATCGGAATCGGCGGCAGAGGGTGCATCACGGGAGCGGCTGGGGCCCCGGTGTGGCTCAGACTAAAAGCACCGCGCGGCTTCTGTCTGCGGCTTTCCCGGGGCGCCGTTTTGGACGTCGTCAGCCATTCCGGGAGTTGCTCGCCTCGGCCCGCAGCCACCGTAGCCCGGACGTCCTGCGCCGTGCGCACCTGCGTCAAGCCAGTGGCGCTCCCCATACTCTTGAGCATGGGCGCGTTTGCAGACCCGGGCCCGTGGGCGTAGTCTCCGTGTTGGTCGAACAAGCCCCCCTCTGAGAAGGAGGCAGGCGCGGATGACGCCATCAATGCATCGGCGGCTCTTCGCCTGGCTAACGCGGTGCGATCCGCGCGCTTGGCCGCTGCACTAATATTGCGCCGCATCGCACTGGCTTTCTCGTACTCGGCTGCGTGCTTCTGCCGATCAATCACGGGTGCCACCTGTATACGCGCGAGATGACAGGTAAACATAAAATGAGCAGTTAACATCTCGCCTAAAGAATGCCTCTTTTTGATCGATCAAGGCAAAAACAAGATGGGGAGATGAACACACACATGGTTTCGGAGCCGGTCTGCGATTAGGCGATTTTCCGCTTCGATTATGGCTGCAGCTTTCCGTCGGTTGATAGTGGCAGCTCCTTCTGTTCGTCTTTGGTAAGGTACCCCTGAGGCTTGCATTGTAGGCCCTCCCTACAAAAAGGTGAGAAGGTCGGTGACGATTAGGACATGCGGGGGAGAGTGGAGATGTTTACTGCTAGGAGATTGTATGAAGCAGTAAAAAGCAACAGAAGAAATCAAACACAAACTAGTCAACGGTCTTCATTGTGATAGAATTCATACGTAAACAGACCTTTCGGAGCGTGTCCGCCATGCTTTCGACCATTTTGTGGTTCCCATTATCCACTTCTCGTTGCCGGTCGAGTCGGAGCTGTGCCTTCTTTCCGCTATTGAAGAGCTCTTGAGACGACCCTAAAGACTCCGAGCCCTTGCCACCTCCGCTGCTTACGACAGCTTTCTGGCTCTTCAGCCATTGCCGATGCGTGCTGTACTCTTTTGCATGCCGCTTCAGCGACAGCATCCCCACGTCCTCACGCCCCCACGGTAACATGAAGTCATCGCGCCGAGTCATAATTACGCCCCTTTAATTACAAAACGGCTAACCTAGCAAGAGGAAAATGGTATATATGCTTTTTGCTTCTCTGAATATAATCCTCGTAAAGACGCCGCAGCTCCAAAGAGCCAAGAACGGGGACAAACAAGCCAAGGGCCGAGGACCGGACGTTGCGTTAGAAATTGATGCTACAGTAAAGTACTGTAGTACTGTATACACAAAATAGTCAAGTCGATGAGAAAGTGCGGAATTACTACACCGAGTTCTGAGATTGGAGGATAAACTATAAGACCATCAACGGAAAATGGCGCCTCAAAGTGCGTTGTGCACTTTGTCGTTGCTAGCTCTTGGAGCACTAGTGCAGGCAGATTACTACGTGCCTTACGCTGCGGTGCGTTTCTCAGAGATTCGAGCTACGCCGCGCTTGGCACATGACTTAAATCAAAAACAATGAACATTCGCACGCGAAAGATTGAGCTATACTTCACGCGCTAGACGTTTCCTTCCACCATTTTCCAAAAAACAAATTCAGGAGCAACACGCGATGTGGGCTAGTCACAAGGAAAACTTTTCACCGGAGTTGGATTCTGCGACCACGGCCGAGGACGCCGCCCATTTCGGGAACTTTCTCGACAACTTGAAACACATCGATGCCCGCAACGCACTCGAGGCACTGACTTAGTACAGATCTATTTAGCCATGAAAACAGAAGCTGTACATTTGTTGGCGGCATGCACCATTCCTTTTACGTTTATTATATTTATTTTGATTTGATTTGATTTGGTCGTTTTCCTATGATGTGTGTTACAGGAGGAGCCAGTGCACGGTACTACGAAATTTGCTCACCTGAGCCAGGTACTAGACACTACGAGGATCAATGAATAGACGTTACAGAAGGAGAAGAGGCTCATCAGGCCTACCATACTTGCACCTGTTGGTATTTACGAAATACACGATTTAACGATGATGGCTTACTATCCTATTGCTTCCCCTTCCCTGTCGTCTTGCATCTTTGTTCACGACATACACCTGTGGTGATGGTGGTCGCGTCGTTGCTTTCTATTTCAGTTGGAGTTCGAAAAGATGCTTCTCCTGGACGCGAGGCCAGACCCCAGCCCTCTGCTCGCGAAAGCAGTGGACGGCCCGGTGTACAACCCCAGCATGGACGGAGCGCTGCTCCGAGATTGGTCGGGGAAGCTCACCACCCCTGTACGCGACCAGGGGGCTTGCGCGGCCGGATGGGCGTTTGCGTCCGCCGCGCAAGTTGAGTCCGACGCGCAGGTGTGGTCGGAGGGGTTAGTGTGAACGGCAAAAGGAGCGATCGATTGATGGCGTACTGTGTTCGCACCCGAGCTCTCGACTTCCCCTCGTTCATCCCACCAAGAATTGCTTGAATTGCTTTATTATACTTTATTACCCTCATTTAAATTCGTTTAGTGTCTTCTTTCAAAGCTTCATCTCAATGTCTCTTCATTTCCCTTTCCTCTTTCCCCATTCTTCTCTCTTCATAAAGCGGGTGTTGGGCGTGCGTCATAACCTGAGCCCGCAGCAGCTGCTGGCTTGCGACGAGCTCAGCGACTACTGCCAAGGCGGCTGGCCCGAGGCGGCCTACGCGTGAGTGGGGCTTTCTCTTCTTACTTATCTTTCTTGCATTAGTTCGCTTTACTTGATTGAAGGATCAATTGGCCTTTTCTTGCATTTTTTGTTTCCATCCGATTGCTCCAGGCAATTCACACCTTTTTTACTCGCTATGTCCACTCCGCAAGAGTTCGTATCCTGTTTTTCTTCCAATTCCTATCTCCTGTTTATTTTTCTGAGCCCCCCCGAGGGGGGCTGGATTTAGTAACTAACAGACATGTTTTGTGCGCACGACTTCTCCTGCACCCTTGCTTCCTCCTACACCCTTCTGCTCCCACTCTAGCTACATGCGGCGTTCCGGCGGGATCGAGGCTGAGGCCTCCTACCCTTACGCGTCGGGCAGCAGTGGGGCTGAGCCGGCGTGTAAGGCCGTGGCAGATGACTTCGTGCTGGGGCTAGAAGCGGGCCCGGCGCGCACGATTGCGAGGGAGTCGAGGGCCGTGGGGGAGCACGCCATGGCGCTACATGTGAACAGCACCGGCCCACTGACGGTGCGAGAGGGGGGTGTGAGTGTGGGTGTGAGGGGATTCGCATTGTTGAACATATGTTCTGAGCAAACCCTCGCGTTCTTCGAGGATAGATTTTTTTATTGTCTTCTTCTATTCGTGTCTTTTCTCACCTTCTCTCTCGTCTCTCTCTCTCTCAATTTCTCTGTCAAATTCTCTTCCCTCCTAATTGTGCCGCTTCCCAGATCTGCGTGGATGCGACGAACTGGAACACCTACGTGGGCGGTGTGCTGTCCGTGCGAGGTGGCGCTCGCATCAACCATTGTGCGCAAGTAGTGGGAGTCAAAGTGAACTCACACGGCGAAGGATGGTGGCGTGTGAGGTAAGGGATAAAGTAGCGAGAAACAAAAGCGTAGCATGAATTTTCTTGTATCATACTGCGAATCAAAACACATCCTCTAGTTGCCATACTCCCAATTGACCTCTCGCTTTTTTCGAACTACTATTTGCCTAAGGAATTCCTGGGGTTCCGATTGGGGCGAAGGCGGGCACATCCGGCTCAAGTTTGGGGCTGACACCTGTGGCCTCGCTGCGCGCCCGACTTTTACGGTCCCCGACTACGCCTCAGTGCTCTTGCGGCAAGCTAGAGACTAGAAAAGATGGCCAAAGAAGTGGCCCAGCGAGGAGACCAGTGCTGCCTGGGTGCTGACATGGGAGTGTGTCTAGTTGTTCAATTGAAATTATTTGACTTCGTTGAAATTGATATCCAAGTCCTTAAGGGCGGATGTGCACCGGATGTGTTCCATCTCTGTTGTCTGTGGCCACGATATGAATATTCGATACAACACACAACTCGAACAAATGGTTCATAGAGGCCGCTACTTGATTTCGACAGAATACCAGTAATGGGGCCTGGAAGGTGGATTTATGAGCTGGAGCTATTGAGCTATGAGCTTTGAAGAGGGCGGTGATGTCATTTTTTGTAAATGCTTAGTATTTTATATGGCGAAGTAATTAGATTCGGTGTCCGATGTGCCAATTGCATTAATCGCCGGCCATTAGCGCTACGGCACTTACTAGAGCGAAGAAGGGTAAAGCCATATCTAATCTAATCAGGACAACGAGGGGTATCCTTTCCAGATCAAAATTTGTTATCACAAAGGAGGCACACCTGCTGAGTTATTACTCTCATGCATTTCGTGTTTGGGCGCGCTTCCAGAGGCAGCGCCAGCATTTGCATTGACGCCATAAACTTCTCTTTCTCCATCAGCACTACGCTGCCAGGCTGCTGAACCATTGCTGCTGGCTGCTGCGTCCTCTTCAACCAGCGGCGCCGGCGGAGGTAACGGCTGCGGAGAAGGGACAGCTAGTGTTGGTGCTGGTAATGGCCCTGCAAGTGAGTTCAGTGTTGAAGATGATGAAGGACGCGGATCTTGCGCAGTGCGGCGCATTTGCACGCAACAAGGGCGGCAAACGCGGTGGCGTGCGCCTTCGAGATGAGGCACAGCGCTCCTCTGTGAGGTGCAGAAATCACAAAACACCTGCATTTTCAACCAGAGAGAAGATTCAGGCAAGACTATAAGATCGATAAGAGAAAGAAACATAAATTATTCGAGCGCTAGCAGAGATAGCACGCTAAGCCCAGAGACTGAACAATGGCATTTGGTGAGCTAAAAAGAGCACGTGAAGGCGTGGTCTGAAACCATGCCCACCTCGCCGCAACCTCGGCAATGGTGCTTTCGCCGCACAGTTCCAAACGCGCGGCGACACTCAGCACATGAAGCACGCTCCTCATCGAGCACCCAACCCGTGCGGTAATTGCCTTGTGCTACGAATGCTCGCCTGGTAAAGTATCCGATGTGCGAGGTGGCTTCATTCGCCTCGGACGAAAGATGGTCAGCTTCATTGTTTGGCTCCTCATTTGGGTCATCATCTGGCAAGGTTGTGATGTCTACGGCTAAGGGAAGCTTTAGCAAATCACTATCATCTTTTGAACGAGCTGCGCTACTGCTTTGACTGCGTGATTTGGATCGCGCCGGCATTCCAGTGGTTGCCGCTTGCTTCAGCAACATTACACGCTTGTCAGGAACCCCTGAAGGGCTGCAGAAAGCCATATTTGAGCTCGTACTTCGACTACCTTACGTTGAAATTCTTGCGTTACGCCGCCACCCGAACAAATTTAGCTCTCTTCACCGTGTTCACTAGCTCTTTCCTCTTCCCTTCAATGATCAAGGCAAGAGAAAGGCTCTGGGATACAGGCTAACTGCTGAAATGCTGAATTTCAGACAGTACTCAAATACGTACGGTACTTCTGCACAGTGCGTGAAGAAGTAACTTAAGTGAAGAATAGTCGGAGATCGGCGAATAAAATTCTGAGAATCAGAATTGTGTTACCAGGAAAGAAGAGATAATAATTCACATTTTTGTGCAATTTGTCACATTCCTAACATTATTCTGAGAATTTGGCAATACATGTGCAAAGATTTTTCACATTTGACCTAGTGGCAGCCATCCTGAGGACCTGAGGATCAAGTGCTTCCGTGCAACAAATTAGCATGAGCTTCCTATTGAGAGAAGTTCGAACTTCGATGAGCTAGATCAATGCAAGTTCTTTTGAATTCGGATGTGCAACATGCTCGCTGTTGGTGCATGCTAGCAATGTGCTTCTTGGGATTGATTGTATACATGTGCAACATCTTCTCTCATTTGACACGATTGGCAGCTATCGTGAAAATCAGGAGCCTACTTGCAATGCATTAGCATGAGATTCCTATTGAGAGAAGTTCGAACTTCGATGAGCTAGATCAATGCAAGTTCTTTTGAATTCGCACCTGCAACATGCTCGCTGGTGCATGCTAGCAATCAGGACTTACAAGTACGCAAAAATCAGGGCCCGTGCAACGAGGTATTACTTTGAGGTAACGGCATTCATGGTGTCTTGATGAGGAGACCTTGATCTGCGATTGATTATGTCACTCTTACCAGTACTTATGATAGCGCATTAGCATCAGGTGTATCAAACAAACGGTACGTTTGAGCACTTTGCATCTTGCAGCGAAGCGAACATCGCGTGTTTATTGGGCTACACACAATTAAGCAGTCATTTGAAGTGGCGGTGCTCATAGGTTCTTGATGTGCCCAGTTCGAACTTCGAGTAGCGAAACCAATGCAAGTTAATGTTATTCTACAAAATGCAATACACAAGTTGGTGCACGTGAGCACTCAAGACTTGCAAGAATTCGAACATTGAATTGCATGCAATGAATTGTTACAGTATTAGTAATAGTGTTTTAAGGGGTTGTACTTCATCTTATTAGGGCACTTATGGGTATGCGTCTGGGATAGCAACAGGTGCACCTCACAAATTGTTGCTGGCGCACAGAATGAGGTACACCGTAAACCTTGGTGCGCTTGAGCACAAAATATCTTGCATATTCATCGAAATTTGACCTTGCATACAGATATGAACAATAAATTTCAAAGAAATACTTTCCTTCCCGTCTTAGTACGACCCTGCTTGTAACATGCAGGACACATTGCGATCTTGTTGGGTCGACCTCGTTGAGTCAACTGTAAATGAAATCCACATAGGGCGCAGGATGCACGTTCGCTGGTAGGGAGAAAAATTCCTGACGATTACCGCAAGAAAAGCGCCGAAGTCATGCAACATCAAAGTTTGGCATGCATCAGCACATATGCTCCCAACGCATGCATCAATAAAGCAGCATTGCTTTGAGTCCATTGGCACCAAGCATACATGTGTCTTGAAAATATTTAGTTTAACATGTGTCCTCTATACATCGATTCAGTCTAAATGTTAGTCTCGAAAACCTCAGGATGGCCATTATGGTATCTTCAGCCTTCTGTAATTTTGGTAATTCCGTTGAATGTCCTCGAATAAAGTATCTTTCAATAGAGTAAACCTATTTACTACTAGTTCATACTCCCTACTTATAAGCATCACGATTCACAACTGTGCAAGCAATGCCCATGGTATACAGCGACGAATGGGTAATGGACCGGTCAATTTGAGCAATAATTAACAGTCCGCGAACGATAGACCTTCGAAAATAAAGCAAATGACGAAAATGGAACAGGTGATAATACATTGAGCTACACTTCAAGCAACGCTATCTCAGCTGAACATAACTCACAAACCTGGGAGTAAGGCTGACGTTACATCGGTACTGTGACATACCTGATACCAATTTATGGACGTCCATGATTAAACGTCTTTGATTGGTTGAGAGGTTTCAGCAGAAATACAGTACCAACAGGATGGATCTGATGTTCTTACGGTACACGTTGTTCGGGGATGGCATCACTGCATGTCGTGATGGGCGCCAGCATCATTGGAGCAAGCCAGACTCATTTACATGCCTTAATACCTTTCCCGACTAATATCCGTCTACGCGTCTGGCGGCTAGCGCGCTGCGGGGCTTCGCCCCTCACGCTGTCTGGCTTCGCCAGCGCCGCTCCTAAAATAAAGGGGCACCTTTTCTAGCTCTCGGGTCTAGTCTGGTCTAGTCTAGTCTAGTCTAGTTGACTGAGGAGATCAAAAACTCATATAGTTTGTAAGTCCCTTTTAATGAAAAAAATATTCCTCGAATGCCATGTCAAATGCATTCATTACTAGGCAACATATTGTTATTGCACTTCATGATTTAATCGATGGCGCTTGGGAGGTACATAACAACGTAGTTCTTCCTCTTTGGGAGCACAAGTACAAGTCTACAGACTCAGCAACCGTATTATCAACTGAACTTACAAAAAGTATGCCTCGTGTTCCTCCTGCTCCTACTACTTATCACTTGCTCACTACTCAGTTGAGAACTACATACACCCAGTTCGAATTTTGCCACACAAACAAACAGGGCACAAAGCGTACTCCTAAGTCCATGATTCTCAGAATTTTGGCGCAGCCACTCCGTAGGAGCGTAGTTGGCAAGTCAGCTAATAAGTATCTGTAATTACAGTTATGCTGCACTTTCGTGTGTACATCGAGATTTTAACGAGACTGAAGCGAGGAGACCCACGCTAAAGGTTTTCGGCTATCAAAATATCTTGCTGTCTATTTCTCTGGAGATATTCCTTGGTCTAGACCAGTTGATCGTAGGAAATCAGGAAGCGTAGAGCGACCATTTGACCCTGAATGGTCAATGAGCTGAGAGGCAAGAGCAAGGCAGATGGCATCGCCAACAACCAACAACCAGAGCAACTTCCTCAGAGCCCTCTGCCTCGCCATCTTACATCATTCTATAATTGGGACTGCCGCAGTGAGCTATTATAAATTACTAAATTACTAAACAGCCCTGGTTTTGAGTTTTGGCCTCTTAACGGGCAATGGGCCCCGGGTGATAAAAATGTGGGGCCTGCGTCAAAATGAGGGGGTCGCTAATGCATCGCCACTGCACTTGATTAACAAATTCCTAATTGACTGCGACCACCGTCGAATTAGATTAGAGCTCTTCTCTATGCTCGTTGTTTCAGTCAAATCTTCTCGAAGCCAGTTCAAGAGGACTTCATGCTTTGGCGATTATATCCTTGTAGTAAGCACTTCGCTGATTAGCCAATTGCTCATACATAAACAACGCGTTCTCGTCCTGCGAGAAATGAAGAAGGAAATTGAAATACACATGAACGGAAAGCCAACAGCGGAGAACGCTGCCAACTTGAGGGCATTTATTTGTATCTATAGACAACGCAGAAATAGCCTGGTAGGAGAATGTCAAACTTATAAGTCAGTTACACTACTGACTCATGTACTACAATCGCACCTCCACTAAATTAGGGTCCGCCACGGCGTCGAACACGAACTGCAGAGCTTTCCTTTCGGCTTTGGTGGTCGAAGGGTGCCAGACGCGCAGCATGAGCACGAAGCTATCACGACGGAAAAAAATTAGAATTCAAAAGGAATAGTACAAGAAGTGCATGCAGGAGGAGTTTGGTTAAAGAAGAACATAAAAGAATAAAGTCAATTGTAACACCAAGACGCCTACTCGTGTCTTAAATGAGACAAAACGTCAGCACATTGGTCCAGCACAAAGCCCATATACTCCTAGATAAAACTAGCGCAGGCCTACCGATCTTTGCTGGGGTGTTCGTTGGCGGCCTCGTGAAGCACCGAAGTGTCGAACACCAGCACTCGTCCGTTGGCCCATTGTCGCCGCTGGGACCCGACTTGCAGCCAACACCCGTCAGGCACGTCCACGCCTGGAATGGTCAACGTCATCGTCATGGGATGGGCACGGGAACAAAGGAACACAGGAGCGTGAGATCGGATGTAGCAAATGAGAAGGAAACTTTGAAAGAAAAGAATAAGAAGGATATTTGAAGAGAATGATGCTCTGGGAATTCATTGCAACAAGCAAAGATCGCATGAAATCAGTCCAACTGTACACACCTACCTAGATGAGCGGTGAGGACAAAGTTCGACATGTCGCTGTGTGGCTTGATGCTGGAGCCCGCCGGCATTTTCGCAAAGAGCGCTTCGACCAGAGGAGCTCCGCAGGCACCTTCGCCGCCTTCGGACAAGAGCTTCGAGGTGAAGGGAAACAGGGCCACGTTCTCCTCTTCCCATTCCGCCCTATCGTACAGGCCCAGAGTCTTCCACTGGGACCCGTACGCTTCCGCCACGTCACTGCCTGCCAAAGGCCCCACCCATACGTTGCTGCCTTCGGCTTCGAGGCGGGCCTGGTGGTTGGGCGCACATGTAAACAAATACACGCACACGCATGCTCACACACACGCACAAATATACGTGCACTCATGGATTACGTAGAAGAATCATGATAAGAGAAGTTCCCATCAAGATTACGCTTGAGTCATCTCACTAAACTATTCAACGACATTAGGTTAGCTTCTTTGTTTAATATTAGTAATCCCACAATCTATCTAGTTTCCATCCGCACCTGATCCCCAATCACGCTCAAGAACTCAGCTTGCACTTGCGGCCAGGCAGCCTCGAGGGCGGACGTCCACTGCGCCATCGCTGCAGACCCCGCCGCGTCTTTGCTCGTGGGCCTTGATTCCTCGTCGTAGAAGCACTGCACTGGCACCAGCCCTTTTAACCACGAGTTGCACTCTTGGACCAGCAGAGGGTGCCCATCCCCATCTTCAGCGGCATCAGCCACGGCGTCAGCTGCCGATTTGCCACCGGCGAGGGGCACTGGCCGCTTAAGCTCGTCACCCCTTCGCATGGCACGCCATGCATCCACGACACGAGACACCTTCATCACGATATGAAAAAGGTGAATTGTAAGCAAGGTGTAAGCTACTACTAAAATATCAGCATATAGGATGACAGAACGTATCCTCGGATCGAAACGAGCAAAATCAGATAAGGATAGATGAAGAAGATAGATGACGCTCGACACGACTTTTACCTCTTTAGGCTCAAAAAGAGTCAAGAGTCCAGCTTCGACGCGATTGCCAAATGAGTCTACCGCTTTTAGGCTCGCCCGGTTGCGTTCAACTGTCTTGAGCAAGGGCCGGGATGGAGTTGCAACGAAGCCCTCAATCCCGATTGTTGCTCCAGCTAGAACGGTGAGACTGACACCCTTTCGCCCCATGATTAATAGCTAGTGTAGCAGCGAATATGCAGTGTAGCTTTTATACTGTAATGCTTACTCTCGATGTAGTAGACAACAGCAGCTCCCACGCTCCCACCGACTAAAAGCGTCAAGCGGCTAGCTACTAGCTAGATTTGGAAAAGTTCAAGATGACTTCAAGACGAACATCACAAGAAGAAGATACTCGACTTGTACGCTGCACTCTCGAACACACCGACCGACCGACCGACCGACCGATCAGCTCTATGCTTTCCCTCGCGCCTCGCTCTAGTAGCTAGAGACCTGAGCTGCTGTCGAAACGGACCCATGATGTTCTGCAGCATTCCTTGGCTATCCACTTCATCTACCACCTCTCTACTCCTTCTGCTGTAATAGCCCGTAATAGCGAGCTTCTGGAATGAGGCGTAAAGAGTTGCGGTAGGGCAATTGAGCTCTAGGTAGAGATCATTGGTCTGCCAACTAGTAGTCGAGAAGGTGCCTTTTGTTTGTTGAAAGTTGCTATAACTATGATGGCACTTCTCTTCTTAGCAATGCTGGTAGTCAATCCTAGTGTGCTTGGTGCTAGCCGACTCGTGAGGAATCAAACTATCCTAAGGGACCAGAACTGGAGGGTGAGGATGACCGACAGCCCTCCAGAGTCGTCTCCAATCGTATCGAATGATTGGTGTGTGGGCCGACGAATTGTAGTTTGGGCCCACCATAAGACCGGCACTGTGATGGGGCGATATGCTAGTCGCCTCTTGAACGAGGGCTATAGTCAGCGCTGTGTCAACTCGGGGCACAGCATGGTATCCTTCGAATGTGAGGTATGAAAATATTAAGCTCACGTACCATCTGAGTATGCCTTGGCAGTCCATATCTTCACACCTTATGTTTACACCTTTGTGCCTGAGTTCATACGAACACCTGCTGTATTCAGGTCCATTCTAAGACAAAACTGAAGCGGATAGTACTTAATGGAAGAGAAAAGGTATCGAGTAGTCCTTAAGATTACTCATGGCTGCAAACTTCACAAAAACTCTACTTTTCTTCATGCTATTCTTCGTGTTCCCTGAATGTCCATCTAACTCTGTCCCGATTTATCTCTTCGGGCAGGTTTGCGTGCTGCACCTCACGCGCGACCCCTTTGAAGTCATTGTTAGTGGCATGCTGTACCATCGACGCGGCGCCGAACGGTGCGACTTGACATTAAATCTACCACTAGATGTTGCTGTTGCTAGAGCAAGTCAATTTATGAAGATTTTGTATGCAGTGAATCCGCACACATTACCATACTGTAGACTTTACTCAATTTATTTTTGCCTACAATACTTCGTGTCCCTTGCAGGTGGGCAATGAAACCAATGGATGCCTTAGGTCCGAAGGAAATACGCTCTGCTCCTCAATGGACCCGCATGTATCTCTCTGGCGTTGCTGCAGTGCATGCAGCTGCGACTGGAGGTGCTTCTCCGTCTCAACCAGCAGCTGAGCTTCCAATGAAAGATGCAGCCCGTGCTGCAGGCTTAGCCTTCTTCTCAGTTGAGCCCATGCAGGAGTTGGCCCAGGAATTGGCAGCACCCTTGAGCGAGGAATCGTATTCAGCCTATTTACAAAGGGTACGAGTGTATGTGCACATGCAGTCTTTGATAAAGTTTCCATTAAATCTACGCCTGTTCTTTATTTTATCACACTTGCTATTGCGCACTGCCAGGTCACGCCACGTCAGGCGCTCTTGGCGGAGTTCATCGCAGCCCAGCACCAGAGGCTGCCCTTTCAAGCCAATCTTCACACCATTCTCAGAAGTGAGGCAAGCGATAACGATACAAGTTATAGTGGAAGGAGGTCGCCATCGTCGACAATTTATATCCCATCAACACAGAGTTGCCATGCGCAAGCATGTTTGCCAGCTTTCACGGAAGGAAGCTTGAGCGACTGCGAAAACACGTGGCAGCATCTCTTGGCAGCGGTAGGCACACCTGACGACTGGAGCAGTGCTATTGCCAAGTTGGTTGCCGACGGAAGTTGCCCACAGAGTCCGAAGGTAGCTGCACTTAGCTCTAAGCACAAAGCTGAGCTCAATGTGTCTTCTCTAGCAATCCCTGGAAGTCCCAGTCGTGCAATAAAGAAAAAGCGGCCCAAGAAGACCCGAAGTGAAGCGGCATCTTCACTTGATGAACCACTACAGTATTTTCTCAGGCGCCAGCTAGAAGAGCCTCTATCGTTGCCTCCTGACATTATTGAGCCATGGAGTCCAGCAGCTTTGATGGCAATGCTTCAGGAGTTAGATCGAAAATTGCTTCGGAGCTCGCTCGGAAATCTTGCAGAATTAGTCAACTGCCCGCAGACACCTCTGTATAGAGCATCTTCGTTGCTCAACGGCTGAAGTCTGCTTAAAGGTTCATTTTGGGTCGACATTCAACTATAACTATTTACTGACAGAGCAAGAACCCTCTCAGATTCATTTCTCGTACGCGATCAGTGCGTTCAACGGAATAATGTTGGCTGTAGAAGTTCGTGAAGCATAAATACTCATCATATAAAGCTGGCTTGATTGGATACCAAGTTGCAGTGCTCACTTAGCAACTTTCACTACAGATGAGCTAGTGTCAATGGTTGTTGCTTTCCCCCCCATTTCATATGTCGAGAGGGCGCTCTTGATTTTGAGGACCAACTTTACTGCAACAGCCCAAACGGATAATTTCATTGCAAGTGCAGGCCACGTTGCAACACCATGATTCATTCCTGTCTATCAGCTGACCTTGCTGCAAGACGGTCTTAGAAGTGGAAGTCGCGCCTTTATCGTTACTGCAAATGGTGACGTTTAGCTTTAGAGCCTGTGGTCCATGCACTTGATTGAAAATTGTTGGTATTGTGATGGAGATGTAATAGAGGTAGAAATGCTACTACCGGTGCAGCAAAGAAAAACATTGCTTCTCCCCTTCGAAATCTCTATACTTCCTTGTAATCCATTATGTATTTGTTGTTCATGTGCTGTGCTGATGGGAAATTTACCTGCTTCTTGCATAACAGAAGAAAAGTCTTCTGGTTGCAGTAGAGATTGCTGCGCAAATATTAGTTCAGGGAAGCACTCAACAGCCAAGGTCTTGCTTTCTCAGCAAATACGCATTCTCACTACAGCCTAAAACATTACAGCCACTTGATCCATACCTGTTACTTGTTAGTAAGGAAGAGGACAGGCGATGCTGAGATCGGCTGGCGCCCAGCGCCTGAGAAAAATATTCAGACGATGCCCTGCTGGGGCAAGAATAGCCCGGAGAAATGCTCCGTGGACCTGGGACGTGACACAAAAACGAGCACTCAGTCCCGCCGGCTTGTTCGGAGAAACGACGCCGGATGGAGCTGGAAGTGGCCTTCTGGAGCAAATTTGCTGGTACATAAGCAGCTCAAGTGCATTATTTTTGTGCCTCTGTGCCTACTGTGTACTTGTCTTTGTTTGTTTTTAATTAAGATTTTTAAGAGTATTAACTAAACTAGACTATTTTCACTACAAGACATGGCCTTTTTGAACACCACGGAGTGTTTAGTGCCGTGCCTAATGGCGTATAGATTATGCTAAATCAAGTAGTGTTTTAAGCCCTTAATTACTATAAATACTGGAGTATTGCGCGGGTATTATGGTTTCGGTAGGTTTCGGGGCAATAACTTACAGCCGATAGCGGGCATACCCGACAACTGACTACTCCCAATCTCCTTTGTACTCTAGACAGCCCCGTGTCTATTAAGTGTCTCTTGTGGCTCCTGATTCAAAAATAATTATAAAGCTATGTGGTATAAATTATTCTATATAGAACAAACAATCAAAGTGGCAACAAGGAAAACAAAAGAATGGCCTATGACGTCGAGCAGCATGGCTGTTGCGCTGAGGTACCCGAAAACTGCTTCGCACCCGTCGTGCTTTGTTTTACTTTGGCTTCAAGTTCTCGTACCGCTCGTTTCCTTTCAGCTGCGGCACGAGCGGCTGCGTTCGCCTCACTTTGAGCGTTACTGTAAGCCAATCTGGCAGCTACGAGCTCCGCATCCAGAATTTCCGCCTCAATCATTGCTCCTGTGATATTACTAGAACCTTCTTTGCCTACCACGTCCTGGGTACCTGCATCTTCTCCATGCTGCGAAAATGGTTCCGCGGCTGCTACGCCACCCTTAGGCCGAAGTGGAGCATTCTTCTCCGCTTTGGGTTCAAGAGATGGTCCTCGAGGCTCTGCTGCACCATTGGTCGTCGTGGGCACATTGTTGCTTGAGTTCGTTGGTAGTGAAGGTCCTGTTGTCAAGGGCGGTGGCAACACCGTCGGACTCTCACCTTTTCCAGAAATAGGATACTCTTGACGGTCGTGGCGACGCAAGCGTAGGAAGAGCGCACCCCCCGATGCGCCCTCAGGTGAAGCGGGGACGAGAGGAAACCAAGCAGCGCGCTCGCGGCGATTGCAGCTCGTTGGGTCCCATTCTGACGGAAAAACAATTCGGGTCAGGGTACGCGTCATTCTTCTGAATTGAGTAACTTTCAAATCAACCAATTTCCTCTTCTCATTCGTGAGACTTACTAATAATTAGAGAATTTAGAGATATGAACTACTACTTCGAAAAACGATCTAAGGAAATTATCTGAGTGTCTTAGTTGCCAACACGATAACTCTATACTTACCGAAGAGGTCCACGTGTGCCACACCGAGCGAGCGTAAATCTGTCGAGCCACCATCAAAAGCTTCGCATCGCAGCCGAGCGCCCCAAAAACTGCCCACGTCACCCACGTCTAAAACGCCACTGAATTGAGCCAAATACGCAGCTGCAGTTTCGTGATGGTCGTGTTGATTGTTGTTTGCAGATCTGTCACGCTCTGACAGAGAAGCAGAAGCTCCTGTTTCTAATTTCTTAATTCTCAACTCTTCAGTAGCATCTGCAAGGGCCTGGTTGCGCCACTGTGGATTCACATTCTTGGGCGATACCACTGTCTCAAACCATGATTTACCGTCACCATTGCCAGTGTCATTCTTGCCGCTATTATTGTTCTGGCCGCCACTGCTGGTAGGATAGGTTTTGAAAGGTTGAGGGCCGTGGCCATAACGGCGTACGAGAGAGACGCGCACTTGAGGCGATGTCACGTAAGTAGAAAACCCCATTCTTGCTTGGGTCAAATTGGTTAAATTCGCTCCTGAGACCACTTGCACCTCCATTGAAAAACGGTCATCGTGGTTGTGATGTTCTGGAACGTTTAATGAGGGGCTTGGCATTGAAGCTACGTCCAACACCCCTTCAACAGCAGATAGCACTCGGCCCACTGCACTTGCCATATCCAAACTCTCAGTGAGTGCAATTATCATACCGTGAATACCACATGCTGCTACTGCCACGGTTGCATCTTCTGTTTCGTCATTCCAGTCGTTGCTGTCCCCATCGTTGCCATTGGTACCACTGTTCATGGCAGCAGCGTTACTGCTCTTGCGACTTGATGCTTTCGAACTGCTGCGAGTGAACTCATTGGCACCTGCGGCAGCTAAGCGGCGTCTATTGGCAGCAGCAGGATCAGCAAGGAGTAAAGGACCGAAGCGCTCGGCAAGCTCATTGATGGTGTAATCACGCCGCACTTCTAGGGCCAAATAGACGGCTAAATCGAGCATCGGACCCTGCATCCCAAAAGAATGACGAGATAAGAACAAATACTAGATTAAGGAAGAGACCAAGGAATCAGTGAGCAACAAAACTTCTTTAGTTATCTTTCAATTTATTGATAAGCACAGCAGCAAAGCGCACATGCGTAGAAAAGACTAAATTGAAAGGGCTTGCGTTGCTCAACAAATAATATAGAGAGGCGAGATACACAGAGAGAAGGTATGGGTGTAACATCACATTTTTCACGTTACCTTAGGGTCAAGACTGAAAGTTTCACATAGCTTGAAATGAGCTTCGACCAAATTCTTATTACTGCCGTCCTCTGCGCCGTTGCTGCCTGTAATGACATTGCCATCGACGTCATCGCCGCCCAAATGTGGAGCACAAAGGAAGTTTGCCACAGCTACGAGCCAATCGAACCTCGATTGCCATGGCCCCTCACCCAGCACTCCTACATTCGGATCGGTTGCAGTAGAACTACGCTCAGCAAGGAGATTATCGCGAAGTTCCGTGACAGCGTCAGCAAATGCTGAAAAGGAAGGGGTTGATTGTGATTTTGACTGTTCGAGTGGAAGATTGTCTGGCGCAGTGGCAGATCTCGCGACCAGCGCTATGAGCCCAAAGACAACAGCCTCTGAGACATGAGTCTTCACTTGGGCCAAAGCACTGTCACCATCAAATCCACTTGACTCGCTGGTGTCAGTCAGGCGTCTTTCAAGCACTGGTAAAGTGTAACCCAGCACGGATGCTGCGTCACCACAGGCGTCAGCGGAGCTCACGCACTGTGGTGTCGTGGGGTGTGCTGATGGGTCGGCATCGGGGTCAAGGTTGAGGAGAGCACCTGCGCCACTGCCACCTCCGAACCGAAGTCCTTGCAGTATTACGAGCGCCAGCTGAAACCAAAAAAGAAAAATTGCCACATCAGAAATAAAAGGTGCCAATTTGAATATAGAGAATTTATCAAAGTAAACGCCCAGCATATTCCAGCAGTGCCTCAAAATAGGA